>Ga0134128_10002242_pt1 | contig 24077 bp, 18 predicted proteins | sample KB31754_FD_96462 | JGI IMG/M metagenome (GOLD analysis project Ga0134128, IMG submission 96462) | Terrestrial soil microbial communities with excess Nitrogen fertilizer from Kellogg Biological Station, Michigan, USA - KB3-175-4 | ecosystem: Environmental > Terrestrial > Soil > Unclassified ... | reverse complement strand
GTAGATCGCCACGTGCGAGATGTAACTCGGGGCCGTCGGGTCGGTGTGGTAGAAGAGCAGGTCGCCCGGCTGGAGTTGGGTCAGCGTCAGCAACGGGCCCGTCCTGGCCTGGTCGGCCGCCACCCTCGGCATCACCACTCCGGCCTGTCGCAGCGACCACTGCACCAGCCCCGAGCAGTCGAACTGCGTCGGGCCGGCGCCGCCCCAGACATAAGGCATACCGACCCGGCTGACCGCGGCCGACAGGAACCGGGTGAGCTGGGTGGACGACAATCCAGCGCCTTGGTTCGTGGTGATGAACTCACCAGCAGAGCCGGTGGTGACCGAGGTCTGGCCGGAAATGATCTGCGTCACCAGCGCGGCGACCGACGCCTGGGCGGGCAGCAACTTCTTGATCTTGCCCATCAAGACGTCGAGCCTGGTGTTCGGAGCGCTGATGACTATGGCGTTCGCCGATGGCAATCCGAGTGACTTAGCGACGCGGGATGACACCACGGCATCCACTCCGCCGATGCCGACCGTGCCAAATCCAGCCACCGGCAGCTTCATCGTGCGGGCGCCGATCGCCTTTACCGGCTTGTTCAACGACAGCCGGTCCTGCCTGCCCATGGTGTAAGAGATCGCCATTCCGCCGGCCGCGATGTTGCTCCACAGCGTCGCCGACCCGGCGGTCGGCTTGGCGGCAAATGGGCGGAACGCGGTCGGATCCACTCCGAGCACGTTCACGAACACGTCATTTACCTTGATCCGGCCCGCGGCGACCGGAACGGCCGCCTCAACGCCCGCGAGCTTGCGGATGCGGCTGACGGCAGCGATCGGAAGTGAACTCGGAGCGACCACAAGCACATCGGCCGGGAGCAACTTGACGTGCTTGGCCTCGGAGGTCTTGTGCGATGCGGGAAGCGGCTTGGCAGAGACGGTCAGCGTGCCGCGGGTTGCCTGGCTCGCTGCGTAGGGCCACGGGTCAGCGACGCCGTGCGCGATTCCCGGAATGCTGCCCACACTTCCGCTGACGCCGGTCCCGTGGCGTTCGGAACGCGCCGATTTATGGACCAGCCGATGACCACCAAGCGTTAGCTGCGATCGCGTGTGCCTGAACAACCCGGTCAGTACCAGGCAAAGCGCGAGAGCGAAGGCAATTACGGGGAGTAGCCGACGCGCTTGGATGCGCAATCTTCGACCCTTCCGCTCGGGGGCGATTTCCAATCGCTACTAGGATTATGCCCGTTCAGCAAGGCTCGCGAAAGCCGCCCAGGTCCCAGCACCGACATTAGTTCGTTATCAAGTTAGACGCGCAACGTAGTCAAAAGTTTCACGACTTCCCGCAGAACGATACGGGAAGATCTCTGCGTAACCGTCAGGAACCTCCTCGTAGCCGCGCCTCGAGAAGATCATCGACGGCCGAGCGGCCGAACACAACGGCCGGCGAGCAACGCTGCCAAAAGACGCACGGTTCGGCGCGCGGTTACTGGCGGAAGGTGGCCAGGAGGTCGTCGGGAGTCGTCACCGGGAGGCGGCAGGCGAAGCCGCGGCAGACGTAGGCGGCCGGCTGACCATCGACCAAGCCGCGGCCGGATAGCAGCGGAATCGCCGCGCTAGCCCCGGCGCCATCGGGCGACCCGATTGCGAGCACGGCGCCTGGCGGCGCCCCCAGGGCGGCAGCCGAATGGAGCGCCGTCGTCCGGGAGTCGCCCAGATCGCCCACGATCGCGATCTCGGCCGGACCAGCCAGAAACGCTTCGGCCACGGCGAGTCCCCACCCGGCCGCCTGCGGATACTTGGGCGCGATCGCGGCCACCGCACCAAGCGCGCCCTCGGCCGCCTCTCGGTGCCGCGCCGACCCGGTCAGCGCCGAGTAGCTCAGCAACGCACCGGCGATCGCGAAGGTCCCCGACGGCGTCGGTCCATCGGCCGGATCGGCCGGACGGTAGATCAGCTGCTCACTGTCGCTAGCGGTGTCATAGAACCCGCCGGAGTCCGACCGAAAGCCGCCCAGTGCCACATCGAGCAGCTCACCGGCCAGCCGCACCCACCGGCCATCCCCGTCAACGCCAGCCAGCGAGAGGAAGCCGGCCGCCACGCACGCATAGTCTTCGAGAACCCCGGCGCTCGCGCCGGCCACTCCGTCCCGCGACGTCCGCGCCAGCCGCCCGCCGTCGCCCAGGTGCACCCGAGCCAGCAACTCAGCCGCCGCCCGGGCGGCCTCCACGTAGTCAGAACGCCCGAACAGCAATCCGGCCTCGGCCAGCGCACCGATCGCCAGCCCGTTCCACGCCGCGACCACCTTGTCGTCCCGGCCGGGCCAGACTCGCTCGACCCGCGCGGCCAGCAGGCGCGACCGCACAGCGGCGTACCGCTCCCACCCGTCAGGACCAGCCGGGTCCGCCAGCAACCGCAACACCGACCGTCCGTGCTCGAACGTCCCCCCAGCCGTCACTCCGAACAGCTCGGCCGCGTACTTCCCGTCCTCGGCGCCCAGCACGTCCGCCAGCTCACTCGGCGTCCACACGTAGAACGCGCCTTCGACCCCCTCGCTGTCCGCATCCAGCGCGCTAGCGAGGCCGCCCTCTCCCGTCGTCAGGTCTGCGATCATCCAGTCGCAGGTCTGCTCGGCCACCCGCCGGGCCAGCGCCCGCAGTGCGGAATCCGGACTGACGTCCGGATTCCGCACTGCCGGTGTTTGCCAATCCAGTGCGGCCTGCGGACCGGCGTCCGCAGGCCGCGCTGCCGGTGTTTGCTGAAATAGCAGTCCGGCGCCAGCAGCGTCACCGGAAGCAGCCAGGTCCGCCCACCCCAGCCGCCGCCACCAGTGCGCGTAGACCCGGGCCAACTGCGCGTTGTCGTACAACATCTTCTCGAAATGCGGCACGACCCAGTCCGCATCCACGCTGTACCGAGCGAACCCGCCGCCCAGCTGGTCGTAGATGCCGCCCCTGGCCATCGCCTCGGCCGTTCCCGCCGCCATCGCCAGCGCCCGCTCCCCGACCGCGCCCGACTGCGGCTCCAGGCCGGGCGAACGCTCCGACCGCCGCAGCAAGAACTCGAGCACCGTCGAAGGCGGGAACTTGGGTGCGCCGCCGTATCCGCCCCGCCGCGCGTCATACCGCCGCCCCAGCGCCGCGACCGCCGCATCACCCAGTGCCGCGCTATTCTGGCCGGCCGCGTCACCCAGACCGCCTGTCCCGCCCGCCGAACCCCGTTCCGAGCTTTCCGCCAGCGCCGCCGCGATCTGCTTGGCCTGGCCGGTCACATCGCCCCGGTTCTCGACCCAGGCCTGGGAGATGGCGAGGACCAGCCGGTTGAAATGCTCCCTCGGGTAGTACGTCCCGCAGTAGAACGGCTCCCGGTCCGGCGTCATGAACACGGTCATCGGCCAGCCGCCCTGGCCGGTCATCGCCTGCGTGGCGGTCATGTAGACCGCATCGACGTCCGGCCGCTCCTCGCGGTCCACCTTGATCGACACCAGCCTGGAATTCATCAGCCCGGCCGTCGCCGCGTCCTCGAACGACTCGTGTGCCATCACGTGACACCAGTGGCACGCCGAATACCCGACCGACAGCAGCACGGGCACGTCCCGCCGGCGCGCCTCGGCGAACGCCTCGTCCCCCCATTGCCACCAGTCGACCGGGTTGTCCGCATGCTGAAGCAGGTAAGGACTTGTCGCGCCGCGCAGTCGTTCCGCCATAGCCCTATCTTCCCCCCGGCCGGTCTGCGGGCACTGGCGACCTTCACGTTCGCCGCCACGGCGCGCCGCCGCGCTAGGCCTGGTGAGTACGACAACCTTTCAGCCGAAACGGCATTGCGGTTGGCTATGACGAACGGCCTGAGGTACTCATCGCTGCTGCTACCGTGCGAGATGTGAGTATGCCCGAGCGTGCTTCCGGAGGCGGTGCTGGTCCGGGGGAACGACCCCCCGAAGCCGCCCGCGGTGCCGCCCGCGGGCCGCACGGCACCAGGGTGAGGGGGACCCGGCAGGCCGAGGCGGTTGCCTCCGTGCTTGATCGCCTGCCTGGTTTCTGCAGCGCCCAGCAGATCCACGCCGAGTTGCGTGAGCGCGGCGATCAGGTGGGCCTGACGACGGTGTACCGGCATCTGCAGGTGCTCAGCGAGACGGGCCGGATCGACGCGATCAGGGACTCAACCGGCGAGATCTTGTACCGCCGATGCCAGACCGACGCTCACCATCACCATCTGACCTGCCGGAATTGCGGCAAGAGCGTCGAGGTCGAAGGACGCGCGGTCGAGCACTGGGCCGAACAGGTCGCCCAGCAAGCCGGCTTCACCGAGGTCGGTCACACCGTCGAACTCTTCGGCTTGTGCCCAGACTGCGGCGCGGCGAGCAGGGCAAGGCCGAGTTCGGAAGTGCTGTAGAGGACGGCGCGGCCCGAGCGCTGGCGGTTCAGCAGGCCGCCGCGATGCAAGAACGTCAGGTGCTGCGAGACGGCGCTCGGCGTGACGCCGAGCTGACGGGCAAGCACCGTAGTGGTCGAAGGGCAACGCAAAGCAGCGAGCAACCCCGCTCGCGCGGCGCCAAGCAGGTGCTCAGCGGCGGTGCCGCCACCCGACAGCTGATCGGTGGTGGCGTGCCAGACCGTCGCCGCCCCGCGGGCGGGATACATCATGGTCGCCTGGGTGCTCGTAGCCTTTCTCATTGAGACGTCGGGCCAGCCGAACACGGTGGGCATGAGCACCAGCCCGTCCGGTCCTTTCTCAATCGGGAACTCGCGGCGGCCGGTGTCAGCGTCGGCCAGCCTGAGGGTGCCCGCCTCCCACGTCAGGTCCTGGTGCATGTCATGGAACAGCTGCCTGGCGCCGCCGTTTGCCAGCACCCCGGTGCGGTAGGCGATGTCGGCGTCGAGCACGGCGCGGATCCGCTCCCAGTGCGGGGCGATCAGCCGGTCGTGGCAGTCCGCCAGTTCGGCCGCGATCTGCCCGAACTCAACGCGCTCGTACAGCTCGACCGCGCTAGGCGGCCACGGGCCGTCGCCGAAGACCCGGCGCAAACTGGCTTGGACCGCCGGGGCCGGCGTCGCCGCCAGCCGGGCCAGCTCGCCGGTGAAGGTCGGCCACTGGACCGCGGGTGCCGGCAGGAGGAACTCCGGGTAGGACGGCAGACCGGTGACGACGAGCGGCCACAGCCGCCCTGCACCCAGAGGCCGCTGGTCCAGCCTGGCCCGTGCCCAGTGCAGCCAAGGCAGGTTGACCACAGGCGGATCGGGCTTGGCGAGAAGCTGAAGCGCCCGGATGGTCTCGCCCAGCGGGGAAATCGCGAACCGGGTCGCGGCGAGTTCCGCCACGTCGAGCGACATCACCAGGACCACACCACTTTGTAGCAAATTCCTTAATCATTTTCACGGACGCGGCCGGGCGCGATGGTAGCTGGCATGGCGCGGACAAGCGGGACGCCGACGAGCCGGATCGTGCTGGGAGCGGCCTACTGGCGGGTGTGGTGGGCCAATACGGTCAGCAGCGTGGGCGACGGCACGTTCGTCTCCGCACTGCCGCTGCTGGCCGTCACGCTGACGAGGGACCCGCGGCTGATCGCCCTGGTGTCCGCGGCGTTTTTCGTCCCCTGGCTACTGCTGTCGCTGCCGGCCGGGGCGCTGGTCGACCGCCGTGACCGGGTGATGCTGATGTGGCGGGCCCAGGCGGCGCAGGCCGTCGTCGTCGCGCTGATCGCGGTGCTGGTCGCGGTCGGGGCGGCCGACATTGGCATGCTGATCGCGGCCGGGTTCTGCCTCGGCGCCGCCGAGGTGGTGTTCAGCAACGCCGCGCAGGCGGTTCTTCCGCAGCTTGTCCCGGCGGAGCTGCTGCCCAAGGCGAACGGCCACCTGCAGGTCAGCCTGACCGTCGGCGAGACGTTCTGCGGTCCGCCGCTGGGCAGCCTGCTGTTCGCGGTCGGGCGGGCGTTGCCGTTTGGGCTCGACGCCGGTTCCTTCGCGGGGTCGGCGCTGTTGCTGTCGGGCCTGCCGCGCCGGGGGTCTCTCGTGCCGCCAGGGCGCCCTGGCGGCGGAATCGCTGAAGGCCTGCGCTGGCTGCTGCGCCACCGCCTCCTGCGGCTCGTCGCCGTGCTGCTCGGCGTGTCGGGTTTCTGCAGCCAGATGGGCCAGGCCGTGCTGGTGCTGCTGGCCACCAGGACGCTGCACATCGACCCGCGCGGCTACGGGCTGCTGTGGACCGCGTCGGCCGTGGGCAGCATCGTGGGCGGTCTGGCCAATCCGGTCCTCATCCGCCGGCTCGGCCTGCTTCTCTCGCTGATCATCGCCATGGCGGCCGAAGCGGCGGTGTTCATCGGCATCGGGCTCGCCCCTAACGCGTACGTCGCGGGCCTGATGATGGCGGGCAACGGATTCTTCGTCACGATGTGGAATGTCGTCACGGTGAGCCTCCGCCAGCAGATCGTGCCGGCTGGCCTGCTCGGGCGAGTGAACAGCGTCTACCGCATGCTCGGCTGGGGCCTGATTCCGCTCGGCGCGGTCGCGGGCGGTTTCGTCGCTCAGGCCGGCGGCCTGCGGGCCCCTTACGTATTCGGTGGCGTCGTATGCGCGCTCGCGCTCACCGCCGCTCTCCCGGTTCTGCTAGCAACGGCGCGACAGCCTCAGCGACCGGACGCCGAGGACGTGTAGCGGCAGGCTCGGATGCGGCGACCGGCCGGTCGGCGCGTCGGAGACGAGGACAGTCGAGCCCGCTCCGGTGACCGCCAGCCCATAGGCCGGTGTCACCTGAACCGCCCGCCCGGTCGCCGTGCTAGCGACAAACGTCGCCTTGGTGGTTGTCCAGGCCAGGACGCCCTTTCCCATGGCCAGCGCGCTGAATTCGGTCCCGGCCGGAAGCCTGAGCAGCACGCGTGCAACGTCGCGCGGGTCCGCGGAGTAATACAAAGTGTTGAGGCTGGGACTGAGGTACGCCGTGCGGGTGCCGTCCGTGGTCACAAAGTCGGTGCCGGTGACGGGCCGGAGCACGGCCGGCAAGCCGGCCGTGCTCCGGCCCCCCGTGGTCAGGCCTGCCGCCAGGCTGTACCCGTGCAGCGAAGTCAGAGCCCCGGGCCGGTCTGACTGCGGCCACACCAGCAGATCCCCGTCGAAGAACGGCGCCTGGTCATGCCCCTCCGCGACAACCCGGCTCCGCCCGGTCCGCAGGTCAGCCAGCCGTATCTGGACTAGTCCCCCCGGCCCGAACCCCTGTGCCCAAGCCGCGTAGTTCCCGCTCACGGCCGGCGCGTGCCAGGGGCTAGGCCAGGGCACCCCCGACCGCGACTTCAGTGACCCGCCAAGCCGCCGCACGACGCCGTCGGCCGAGTCCCAGGCGTACACGGTGAACCGGTCAAGACTCTGCAGTGAATAGGTCTGCTCCCAGACCAGCCACCGACCGCCCCAGGCGCCGTCAGCCTGATCGCTCTGCGGCGACGCAAACCGCATGATCCGCTGGAACCCGCCGGTCCGCAGGTCAACGGCGGCGACCCCAGAGAACGAAGCCGTCCACACCGACCCGTAGCCGGTCCGCCCGTCGCCCGACACCCCGAACGGCACCAGCTCCTCCTGCGTCGACCCGGGTACGGTCGCGGCCAGGGCCGCCGCAACCGCCCCGGAGGCCGGTCGCCCGACGCACACGACGCTCAGCCTCGGGGAAGTACGCCCGCCCGGCGAGCTGGACCGCAGCACCGGCGTAGCCGACGGCCCAGGCCCCGTGGTCCGCACCGGCGACGCGGCCTTCCCGGCGCACCCGCCGAGAAGGCCGGTGGAAACAGCCGCGACGCCAAGGATCCAGGGCCAGCGCCAGCTACCAGACGTAGCCACGTGCCCCGAGGATGTACACGATCGTGGCGGACGGCAGCGTCGAGTAGGCGGGCACGGAGTTGCCCCAGGCGATGCTGGACGCTCCGTGCACCGAGTCCTCATAAGCGGTAACCGAGCCCGACCGGGCGTACCCGCGGATGTCGAACCAGTGCATGATCTGCTGCCCGGCCGGATGACCGACGAGGTGCGGCCCGCCCGGTACCTCGTAGGCGTTTCCGGCGAGCGGCACTCCGTTGCCTTTGCTGAGGTCGGTCACCAGGTCGTTTTCGTACCTGGTGACCTGAGCGTTGGTCGGCGACCAGGGCAGCCCGACCGCGACGTACTTGGTCTTGCTCTGGTTGGCGTTCATCACCCTGGCGACCGGATAACCGCGTTTGTTCGACCAGTCGGTTCCCGAGGCGTTAGTCCCGAGTTGCCTGGCCGTGGCGTTCTGGTTCAGCACCACGCCGACCTGGGCGAGCATCTCCGAGACCGTGGCCGGCCCGCACCAGTAGTTGCGCGCCTGCGCCTGCTGGGTCGCGGCCAGGTACTTGGTGTTCGGCGGGCTGGCGTGGCGCAGGTAGTCGGTGGCCTGCGCCTGCTTGACCCGGTTGGCCAGAAGCATCGCCGCGCTCATCTTCGGCGCGGTCAGGCCCCGCTTGGGCTTTCCTGGCTTAGTCGCGTCGGTTACCAGCGGCGCGGCCTGGCCCGCCGCGGTGGCCAGTGCCTTGGCCCGGGCGGCGGCCTGTTCCGCGACGTGATGGGCGGCTCGCGCCGACGTGATTGAGGTGACGAGCGCGCCGATGGTTCCTACCCCGAGCACGACCGCGATGATCGGTGACCTAAACCGAGCAGCCAGCATATCCTCAGCCCCCTGACCGGCCCATAAAAGGCCGTAACAAATCGCCCCCGCGATTGGGCTAACAGTCGCGCGAATTAGGCGACCGCAGCCTCTTTAATCAAGAGGATAACCGACCGTGCAATGTCAGCTCAACGGCGCCTGCGAGGGACCGCCTGAGTCGGCCCGATACCGGCCAGATGCAGCGCGAGCAGGGTAAGTCCGACGAAGGTCAAGCTCAGCGGAGCGAAGACGGCATCGGTTGCGATACTGGCCGCGTTGAGGATAAAGGCGATCGCGAATAGCACGGCGGCAATGATAGCGAGCATTGCGTTAGCTCCTTCTCGCAGCGGACGGACGCTACGGTCTAGGTAATGACAACCGAGTCACATCTCCCCGCATATTCGCGTTTCACACATCAATGGCAAAACAAGCCGTTGATCGCTATCGGTGACGTTTGCCTACGCCTGCCACGGGCAGTCCCATCACGGTCAAAGCGAGACGAACTAGCTGGCCAGAGCGCCGTGCTCACCAAGACAGTGCTCGCCCAGGTTGTTACCGTAATTGTCGCTCATCGCAGGCTGGTCTTATCTAGTGTGGACAAGGTGGCGCGGGAGCCTGCGGAGGTGGTTGGCCAGGTGACTGACCAGCCAGAGCAGCTGGGGATCAGGCCGGCCGCGACCTATCGCGTCCAGTTCGGCCCCGGCTTTACCTTTGATGATGCCGCTCGCGCGGCCGACTACCTGGCCAAACTCGGCGTCAGCCACCTGTACTGCTCCCCGTTCCTGCAGGCCGCCGGCGCCGGCTCGGCCGGCTACGACGTGGTCGATCACTCCAGGCTCGACGAGCGGCTGGGCGGCGAAGACGGCTACGCCAGGCTGACCGACAGGCTCAAGATCCTGGGGATCGGCCAGATCGCCGACATCGTGCCCAATCACATGGCCCTCGCCGGACGCGCTAACGCCTGGTGGTGGGACGTCCTCGAGAACGGCCCGGCCAGCCGGTACGCCGACTACTTCGACATCGACTGGGACCCTCCGGAGCGCAAGCTGACGGCGACCGTGCTGATGCCGGTCCTCGGCGACCGCTACGGCCGCGTGCTCGAGGCGGGCGAGCTGCGGATCAGCCGCCAGGATGGCTCCTTCATCGTGAGCTACTTCGACCATGAGGCCCCGCTGTCCCCGCGCACCCTGGATGACCTGCTGGCCAGCGCGGCAGATTCGGTCGGCCCCGCCGATTCGGCCAGTCCAGCGGACCCGGCCGGGACAGCCGAGCTGAGGAAGATCGCCGCCGAGCTAGGCGACCTGCCGCACGCGATCCTGACCGATCCCGCCGCCGTGGCCGAGCGGCACGCTGGCGGAGAGCGGCTGAAGGCCAGCCTGGCCGCGTTGTGCCGGGAGCATCCTCCGATCGCGGCCGCGATCGATGCCGAGGTCGAGGCCGTCAACGGCGACCCCGACCGGCTCGATGACCTGCTGCAGCGGCAGAACTACCGCCTGGCCTACTGGGGAACGGCCGCCGAGGAGCTGTCCTACCGCCGGTTCTTCGACATCGACCAGCTGGCCGCGCTCCGGGTCGAGCGGGACGCCGTCTTCGAGGACGTGCACCGGCTGCTGGTCAAGCTGGTGACCGACGGCGCGGTCGACGGCCTGCGGATCGACCACGTGGACGGCCTGGCCGACCCGGAGGGCTACCTGACCAGGCTGCGCGCGGCGACCGGCCGCGCCTACATCGTCGTGGAGAAGATCCTCGGTCCGGCCGAGCAGCTGCCGAGTTCCTGGCCGGTGGCCGGCACGTCCGGCTACGGCTTCCTCAACCTGGTGAACAAGCTGTTCGTCGATCCGGCTGGTGAGCAGGAGATCCTGGCCGGTTACTCCCGCTTCACGAACTCCGACCACGACTTCGCCGAGATCGCGTACGCCGCCAAGCTCGAGGTCATGTCCGAGGACCTGGCGGCCGAGACCGAACGCGTGACCGCGCTGCTCGCCGACATCTGCGAACGCCACCGCCGCCAGCGCGACTACACCCGCCGCGAGCTGCGCGACTCGCTGCGCGAGGTCCTGGCGGCCTTCGCGGTCTACCGCAGCTACCCGCGCCCAGGTAACGAGGTCACGTTCGCCGACCGGGCCAAGGTCGCGGCGGCGATCACCGCCGCCCGGCAGCGCCGGCCCGATCTCGACCCCGAATTGCTCGACTTCATCGGCGCGCTGCTGCTCCTGCGCCACGAGGGCGACCTGGAAAACAAGTTCGCGGTGCGGTTCAGCCAGCTCAGCGCCCCGGTGATGGCCAAGGGCACAGAAGACACCGCGTTCTACCGCTACCAGCCCCTGATCAGCCTGAACGAGGTTGGCGGCGACCCGGCCACGTTCGGCGGCTCGGTGCCGGACTTCCACGAGGCGATGACCTACGCGGCGCTGCACTGGCCGGACGCGATGCTGACGCTGTCCACCCATGACACCAAGCGCAGCGCGGACGTGCGGGCCAGGATCAGCGTGCTGTCCGAGATGCCGGCCGCCTGGGAGGCCGCGCTCAACGCCTGGGCGGAGCACAACGCCAAGCACAAGCGGCGGCTGGCCAGGCACGGACGCGGCGGCTGGCCCGACCGGGGCACCGAGCACCTGCTGTACCAGACGCTGGTCGGAGCCTGGCCGCTCGAACCGAGCCGGGCGAAGGAGTTCATGACCAAGGCGGTCAGGGAAGCCAAGCTGCATACCTCGTGGACCGACCCGCGCACCGACTACGAGAACGCGCTTGACCAGTTCATCGTCGCGGTGCTCGCCGATGCCGATTTCGTGACCGGCCTGGAACGGTTTCTGGACGAGAACCGGATCGTGGCCAGGGGCCGGCTGAACTCGCTCGCCCAGACCGCGCTGCTGCTGACCTGCCCGGGCGTACCCGACCTGTACCAGGGCACCGAGGTCTGGAACCTGTCGCTGGTCGATCCCGACAACCGAAGGCTGGTGAGCTTCGCGACCCTATGGGCGCTGCTCGCCGATCTCGCCGATGCCGGCCCGGCCAAGGCGCTGTCCCGCGACGACGCCGGCGGCCCCAAGATCTGGCTGATCTCCAAGCTGCTCGCGCACCGGCGGAACTGGCCGCAGGCCTACGACCGGAACTCGGGTTACGAGCCGCTCGTAGTGACGGGCCGGCATGCGGACCGGTTCGTGGCCTTCACCCGCTCGGGCAGCGGGGGTTCAAGGGGGTCGTCCCCCTCCGACCGGCACCATCTGGCGGTGGTCGTGCCCAGGCTCGCGACCGGCACCGCCGACCCGTGGACCGGCACCGCCGTCACGCTGCCGGAGGGCAGCTGGACGAGCGTGCTGACGGGAGAATCGTTTAGCGGCGGGAAGGTCCCCGCCATGATGCTGCTACGCCAGTTCCCTGTGCAAGTGCTTAGCCGGCTGGTCTGATGACTGATTTCACCGTGTGGGCACCGCGCCCGCAGCGGGTCGACCTTGTCCTGGGCGAACGCACGCTGCCCATGACCGCCGCCGCCGAGGGCTGGTGGACGTGCCGCGTCGAGCACGCCGGCCCGGGCACGGACTACGCCTTCAGCTTGAATGGGGGCCCGCCCCGGGCCGATCCTCGAAGTGCCTTTCAACCTTTTGGCATAACGCAACCCTCCCGGCTGGTCGACCACGCCAGCTTCGACTGGTCCGACGGCAACTGGCGGGGCGTCCCCCTGCCGGGCTCGGTGATCTACGAGTGCCACATCGGCACGTTCTCCGCCTCCGGCACGTTCACCGGCGCGATCGAGCACCTCGACCACCTGGTCGGCCTCGGGGTCGATGTGCTGGAGATCATGCCGGTGGCCGAGTTCTCCGGTGATCGCGGCTGGGGCTATGACGGGGTCAGCCTGTTCGCGCCGCATCATGCCTACGGCGGCCCGGACGGACTCAAGCGACTCGTCGACGCCGCGCACGCTCACGGCCTCGCGGTCGTACTTGACGTGGTCTACAACCATCTCGGGCCGTCCGGCAACTACCTGCCCGAGTTCGGCCCCTACTTCACCGACCGGTACCGGACGCCGTGGGGCGACGCGGTCAATTTCGACGAGGCCGACAGCGGGCCGGTGCGCCAGTTCGTGATCGACAACGCGCTGATGTGGCTGCGGGATTACCACATCGACGGGCTGCGGATCGACGCCGTGCACGCGATCTCTGACTCTTCGGCCACCCACATCCTGGCCGAGCTAGCGGCGGAGGTCCGGGCACTGGCCGCGCACCTGGGCCGCCCGATGCTGGTCATCGCCGAAAGCGACCAGAACGATCCCCGGCTTGTGCTTGACCCGGCGGCCGGCGGCTTCGGGGCCGACTCCTGCTGGGCCGATGAGTGGCATCACGCGCTGCGCTCGACCCTGACCGGCGAGCGGGACGGCTACTACCGCGATTTCGGCCCGCTGTCCACGCTGGCCAAGGCGCTCAGCCAGGCCTGGGTGCACGACGGCACCTACTCCGCCTACCGCCGCCGGGTGCACGGCCGGTCCCCGGCGGGCCTGGACGGCAGCCAGTTCGTCATCTGCACCCAGAACCACGATCAGGTCGGCAACCGCGCCGTCGGCGACCGGCCTTCGGCACAGCTGAGCGACGGCCGGCTGCGGATCGCGGCGGCCTTGCTGCTGACCGCCCCGTTCGTGCCGATGATCTTCCAGGGCGAGGAATGGGGAGCGGCCAGCCCGTTCCCGTACTTCACCGATCACGCCGATCCGGATCTCGCCGAGGCGGTCAGGCAGGGCCGCCGGTCCGAGTTCGCCGCGTTCGGCTGGGAGCCGTCCCAGATCCCCGATCCCCAGTCGGAGGCGACGTTCGCGAGCGCGAAGCTGGACTGGTCCGAGCCAGCCAAGGACGGCCACGCCGGCTTGCTGCGCTGGTATCAGGACCTGATCAGGCTGCGCCGCGAACATCGCGACCTGACCGACCCAAGATTCGAGCGGACGATTGTGCTGACCGGGGCGGGGGGCGGGGGGCGCAGCGGGCGGGAGACGGCCGGCTGGCTGATGGTCAGGCGCGGGTCAATACTCGTCGCTGTCAACCTCGGGCCGGCCAGCTGGACGGGCCCGGTCGATGCGCGGGCCAGTCTGCTGGCAGTCTCAGATCCGAGCGTGCGGCTGATCGATGCCGGACTGGTCCTGCCACCAGACACCGTCGCCATTGTGGCCATCGCCTAACAGAGGCAGCTGTTGTTCGGGGTCGTCGGCGCCTGGTCGTAGACGCCGTAGAACGCGCTGTTGCGGCAATTGACCTGGGCGGTGATGCCCCCGTAATTCGTGGACAGTCCGCTGATTGACTGCGAAGTCTGCTTCGGCGGCTTCAACGCGGTGAACGTGTTGCCCAGGATCAGGTCCACGGTGCCGGCGGTCAGGCCGGGCACGAGCTTGAGCGTCACGTCCGGGATCTGCTGCTTGAGCGTGTCGGCTGCCGGCAGGTCGGCCGCGCTGCCGTACTCGATCACCGACTTGACGTAGCTGGTCGTGTCCGCGTAGCCGGTGCCCACGACATTGAATCCGCGATCGGTCAGATCGGTGTTGGCGGTCGTGGTCTCGTCGGTGCCGTTCGAACCGTTCAGGATCTCGACCTTGACGGTGGCCGGGCTGACTGACAGCGTCTGCTCGGTGATGCTCGGAGCCGGCTTCGGCGCCTTCTTCTTGGTGATCTTCGGCAGCTTCGAGTCGTGGGCCAGCGCGTACCACAGCGCGTTGGCCTGCGGCTGCTCGAACTCCACCTCGTTGGGATCGTACGGGTAGGTGACCCAGGGCGCGGTGATGAACTGGATGTTGGCCAGCTTGATGCCCGACAGGCTGGTCGCGAGGTGCAGCAACTCGGTGTCGCCGGCATCGGTCATCAGGTTGCTAGCGACGTCACCGAGCACCTTGTAAAGCTTGGCCGGGCTGTGCAGCAGCCCGCTGTGCAGCACGCCCTTGACCAGCTGAGCCAGGAAGTACTGGTCGCGCGCGATCCTGGCGATGTCAGAACCGTCGGCCACGTTCTCGCGGGTGCGCCAGAACTGCAGCGCCTGGCGGCCCCAGATGTGGTGCCGGCCGGCCGTTAGTTTCAGGCCGGTGCCGCCCGCGAACGAAATCGTGTTATGGATGGTGAACGGGATGCAGACGTTCACCCCGCCGACGTCATTGATCATCTGCTCGAAGCCGGTGAAGTCGAGTTCGAGCACATCGTTGATGAAGACTCCGCTCTGCTGCTCGACCGTCTCCCTGACGCACTCGGGACCGCCGTTCCCGAGAGTTCCGTTGATCCGTTCCAGCGCGGTCGTGTCGGCCACCTGGCCCGGCAGTCCGTTCCACGGCGAACACGCATAGGTCGGCACCATCGTGTCGCGCGGGATGCTGACGGCCGTGACCTTTCCCCGGCCGGGCGAGATGTGCACGAGCATGATCGTGTCGGAGCAGTTACAGCCATACCGGCCGCCGATCGTCCCGTTATGGCCGTGCCGGTTGTCCGATCCCAGCACCAGGACGTTGAGCGAGTCCGTGTACTGGTGCGGTCGATGGGCCGCGTCGATCTTGGGAATGTGCGTGATCTTGTCGAGCTTGGCCCGCAGCGCGATATAAGCGCCGACCGTCCCCGCCACGAGGACGGTCACTACCGCGATCGAGGTCCAGCGGATGATCTGCGCCCGCTTCGACCGCACGCCCTTCATGCGTCCTCCGGAACTAAGCGGGCCGGTCAGCCCGGCCCGCACCGACAGGCTAGTCGATCGCGGGCGTCGCCCGGTTATCTAACCCCCTGCGCCACAATTAACCGTGTTGCTAACAATTAGGACGCCGAAGCAGTGAAACCGGTTGACAACAAAACGTCTGGCATGCCCGTTTGGTTCCGAGGGCTAGTCGGCCGCTGGTCCGCGTTAGGCGGGAGAGGCGCTGACCGAACCTCGCTTGACCAGCGTCATCGGCGACTTGACCAGTACATCTCGGTCCTGCCGCCCGTCGATCCGGGCGACCAGCGCGTCCACCGCGGCGCTGCCGAGTTCGGCGAGCGGCATCGCGACGCTGGTGACCGGAACCTCGAGGAAGGCCAGGCATTCGTCCTCGTCGAAGCTCACCACCGACATCGATTCCGGCACTGGCACCGAGGCCGCACGGAGTGCGGCGAGCACTCCGAACAACTGGTTCAGGCTGCCGACCGCGCAGGCCGTCGGCCTGACCCGGTGCGTCAGCATCCGCTGGGTCGCGTCCCAGCCGCCCTCTTCGGTGGCGGCGGTGTTCAGCGCCTGGAGCGTGAGCCCGCGAGCGGAGCAGATCCGTCGCGCGGCGGTCACCCGGCGGTGCACGGTGTCGACGTCGGCCGGGCCGTCGATCAGCGCGATGTTCCGGTGGCCAAGCCCGCTGACGTGCTCCAGGAACATCTGGACCGCGCCGGCCTCGTCCATGATCACGTTGTTGCCGCGGTGCGGGCCCCGGCGGTTGACGTAGACGTGCGGCGCGACCGACATACCGTCTGCGTGCTCCTTGATCCGCAACGATGTCGCGATCAGCAGGCCATCGGCCCGGCTCTCATCGACCAGGTAGCGGTAGCTGTCCGGCGCCTTAGCGTCGTCCTCGGGCTCTTCCATGATCATGACCACGAAGCCATGCTCGGCGGCGCGAGTCAGCGCACCGCGCTGAAGCCGGACCCAGATCGGGTTACGCAGCAGCGGGATCACGAACGCGAACGCACCGACCCGGCGGCCCTTGAGCGCGCGGGCCAGGGCGTTCGGCCGGTAGCCCTGCTGCCTGGCGACGGCCAGGATCTGCTGGTAGAGCTCGGGCCGGACAGACTGAGCCGGATCGCCGTTGAGCACCCGGGACACGGTCGAGGTGTGCACCCCGACCGCCTCGGCGATATCAATCAGCCGGGAAACCCGCCGCTGCGCCGGCACAGAGTCGGTCTGGGCGGCGGGCGGGGGTCGAAGCGGGCGGTACCTCCCGGAACCCCTAGGGGGTGGAGTACTTGCGCCTTTCCCGGGCGCCCGGTCAGCGCCAGTGGTCACGCCGTGCCGCCACCGTCGACCATCATGACCGCGCCCTGGAGGTAGCTGGACTGGTCCGAGGCGAGGAACGCGACCGCGTCGGCGATGTCGGCCGGCAGCCCGATCCGGCCGGCCGGGGTCCGGGCGACGAACTCGGTCATCGCCCGCTCATCGCGCCTGATCCAGTCGGCCATCTCGGTGTCGATGAGGCCGGGGCAGACGCAGTTCACCCGGATTCCGTCCTGCCCGTGGTCGATCGCCAGGCTCCTGGTGAGCAGCACCAGGCCGCCCTTGGAGGCGCAGTAAGCGGCCCGGCGGCGACCGCCGCGCACGCCTGCGGTCGAGGCTATGTTGATCACGCAGCCATCACCCGCACTGATCATCGCGGGCATGAACTCGCGGCAGGTCAGGTAAGGGCCCTTGAGGTTCGTGTCGATGATCCGGTCCCACTCGGCTTCCTCCAGATCGACTAGCAGCTGGATGCTGAACACCCCGGCGGCATTGACCAGCAGCCACGGCGCCCCCAGGTCGCCGGTGATCGCCGTGGCCAGATCACGGACGGCGTTGGCGTCGCTGACGTCGGCGCCGTAGCCACGAGCTGCAGGCAACTCGGCCGCGAGGCCGGCCACGTCGTCCGCGCGCAGGTCAACGCAGGCGACGGTAAGTCCGTCGGCCGCCAGCCGCCGGCAGATCGCAGTCCCGATTCCGCCTGACGCGCCCGTCACGACAGCTACCTTCGCAGCGTCGCGGGTGGTCGGGGGGGTCGTCCCCCCCGTGATAGGCACAGTCACACTACTTCCGCGACGGTCCTGGTCAGCAGGATTGCCGCGGAGAACGAACGGTAGACCGACAGCGGATCGTCTCCAGCAAACCGCAGCTCGCGCGGCCCGGTCCGTTCGACCCCCCGGACCCAGCTCGCGGCCTCGGCGATATCGGTCGTGCGGACCGAGACCTCGAGAACGGCATTGGACAGCGGCGGCGGCGCCGCGCTAGGGGCGCCCTCGGTCGCGTGCTCGGCTTCCGAGCGGATCAGCTCGCACGCCTTGTGCGGGTGCAGGTTGTGCGCCGCCAGCCGGCTGACCGACTCCTTCACGATCGCGCTGTGCACACCGGGAATCAGCGCTTCGGTCTCCTCGCACGCGCTCCGGTCGCCGGTCACCAGCACCACCGGCACGCCGTAGTGCGCCGCGACCAGTGCGTTGATTCCGGCCTCGCCCGTGACCACGGTTTCGGGGGTTGCTAGGGGGTCGTCCCCCTTGGGCGGCACTGCCAGCCTGGCCTCCATGACGGCCCGGGGGTTATAGGTGTGCGACAGGCCCGCCGGGGCGCCGATCGACCCGTGGTAGGAGACAAAGAAGACCGCGTCGAAGCTGTCGTCCAGGCCCTGCATCATGTACATCGGCTTGTGACTGCCAGATATATAGGAGGCGCCGCCGAGCAGCTGGCCAGGCGGGAGGTTCCGCATGTTCGCGTGCGAGTCGTTGACCACGATCTCCGTCGCACCGCCTGCCAGCGCGCCCTCGATCGCCGCGTTGACCTCGTTGAGCAGCAACTCGCGTCCGGCCGCCGCCTCGGGCCCCGGGCCGATGCACTGTTCCCAGTCAACGACCCCCGCGGTCCCCTCCATGTCGCTGGTGATGAAGACCTTCATGCCTGTGCCCTCGGCCCCTGTGCTTTCGACTTCATAGATGCGCCCTTTCTTCGATACTGAAAGTCTCGTCGCCGGCGGTAATCACGCTGTAGGTGGCGCCGGCCCTGGTCGAGGCCCCGGCGTGGCGGCCGTCCGGAGTCAGGCACAGCACCTGCATCGGAGACCGGAAGTCGTCGGGCAACTGCCCGACCTCCGCGACCGCGCCCAGGCACGCCTGCACTGGGTCCAGTCCCTGCTCGAGCGCCAGCACCAGGCACCTGGCCGTGCTGGCCCGGATGGCCAACTCGCCGCGTCCGGTGCAGGCCGCCGCGCCGTACCGGTTGTCGCAGTAGTTGCCCGCACCGATCAGCGGGGAGTCGCCGACCCGGCCCGGATACTTCCAGGGGTACCCGCTGGTGCTGACCGCGACCGCGAGGTCACCGGCCGCGTCGAGAGCCAGGACGTTCACCGTGCCCCAGGGCCCCTCCGGCGGCACCATCGCGGTGATCCGCTCCAGCGCCTGACGGCGGAATTCGACTTCGCCCTCGCCGAACCTTTCCCGCGCCCTTTCCATCCCGCTCGGCTCGAGGCCTTCGCGCCACATCTGCATGGCCTCGACGGTCAGCGTCTCGCCGCGCTTGATCCCGACCTCGTCGGCGAATTGCTCGGCTCCGGCTCCGACCAGCAGCAGGTGCTGGGGCAGCCGGTCGCAGACCGCCCTGGCGATCGAGATCGGATGAGGGAAACCGGTCACCGCGGCGACGGCACCCGCCCGGCGGGTCGCTCCTTCCATGATCGAGGCGTCGAGCTCGACCACTCCGAGCAGGTTCGGCAGGCCGCCGACCCCGACGTAATGATCGGCCTCGTTGGCCTCGACCAGCCGGACGGCGGCCTCGACCGCGTCCATCGCGCTCCCGCCGGCCTTGAGCAGATCCATGCCAGCGAGAAGGCCGACTTCCCCCCGCTCGCTGGCAATCATTACTGGCGTACTGGCACCGATCTCTGGTCCCCCTAATCCCCCTGCTGCGGAAAACTGGTCGCTCCCGCCGCATCCGTCAGCGGCGCTGAGTCGGTCACACCCGCACCCGCACCCGCACCCGAATTGCCTTGGGTGGTGGGCGGGGGGCGCAGCGGGTGGGAATAGCCACCGAACGCGAAATGACACGCGGCCTCATGGCCGGTGTCGCCTGCACCCGTGGTCAGCATCGGGTCCTGCTCTTCGCAGATCGGCTGCGCGATCGGGCACCGGGTGCGGAACCGGCAGCCCACCGGGAGCCGCAGCGGGCTCGGCGGGTCGCCAACCACGGCCGGCCCCTGGTCGTCGGGACCGGGCGGGCTGGCGGCGAGCTTGGGAATCGCGGCCAGCAGGCCCTTGGTGTACGGGTGCCTCGGATCGCTGAACAACTGCTCGGTCGGCGCGACCTCGACGATGCGGCCCAGGTACATGACCGCGACCCGGTCGCACAGGTGCCTGACCACGGCGAGGTTGTGTGAGATCAGCAGCAGCGTGAGCCCCAGCTCCCGGCGCAGGTCACCCAGCAGGTTAAGCACCGTCGCCTGGACGCTCACGTCCAGCGCGGAGACCGGCTCGTCGGCCACCAGCACGTCGGGCCGCAGCACCAGCGCCCTGGCGATCGCCACCCGCTGCCGCTGGCCGCCGGAGAACTGCCTGGGGAACGCCTTCATCGCATCCGGGCCGAGCCCGACCAGCGTGAGCATTTCCTTGCAGTACTCGTCGGCCTGTCCCGGCGGCACGATGTGGTGCACCCGAATCAGCTCGCGCAGCATGCTGCCGACGGTGAGCCTCGGGTTCAGCGAGGAGTAGGGGTCCTGGAAGACCATCTGGATCCGGCGCTGGTCCGCGCTCGACCGGTTGCGCGGTAGCGTCCGGCCGCTGAACTTGATCTCGCCCCGGTCCGGCTGCCTGAGCCCGGCCAGTGCGAGGGCGAACGTGGACTTGCCCGAGCCGGACTCCCCGACCAGCGCGAGCGCCTCGCCCTTGGCGATGTCGAGATCCACTCCGTCGACGGCATGCAGGAACCGCTGCTCGTTCTTGATCCGCGCCGCGAGCCTTGAGCCGACCGCGAACGACACGGCCATGCCGTCGACCGACAGCAGCGGGCTGGTGCCATCCTGGCTGGTAGCTGCGTGGCTGGTGGGCCCCCCATTGGTCATGGCGCGATCCGATCCGCCGCAAGGGCTTCCTCGGTGCGCTCATAGTGCAGGCACGCCGTCGCACGGTTACCTGGCAACTGGCGCAGCGGCGTCGGTTGCACCCGGCAGTCCTCCTCGACAAAGGCACATCGCGGATGGAAGCGGCATCCCGATGGCGGGCTGACCAGGCTGGGCGGCGAGCCTGGGATCGGCACGAGCGACTCGCGCACGTGCTCGACATCCGGCGCCGACCGCACCAACCCGAGCGTGTACGGGTGCCGCGGATCGAGCAGCACTTCGTGGACGGCGCCGGTCTCCACCAGCTCGCCGCCGTACATGACCGCGACCCGCTGGCAGAGCTGCGCCACGACCGGCAGGTCGTGGGTGACGAAGATCAGGCTGACGCCGGAGTCCCGGCACAGCTCGGCGAGCAGGCGCAGGATCTGGTCCTGGATCGTCACGTCGAGCGCGGTGGTGGGCTCGTCGCACAAGATGATCTCCGGATCGCAGGACAACGCGATCGCGATCATGACGCGCTGCCGCATGCCGCCGGAGAACTCGTGCGGGTACGCGCGGAACCGGCGTTCGGGATCGGGAATGCCGACCCGCCGCATCAGCTCGATCGCGCGCTCGGCGGCCTTGGCCTTGCTGTAGCCGCGATGGACGCGCGGGCCTTCCGCGATCTGGTAGCCGACCCGCATCACCGGGTTCAGCGCGCTCATCGGCTCCTGGAAGATCATCGAGATCTTGGGGCCGCGGATCTCGTTAAGAGCGTGGTTAGGCAGCTTCACCAGGTCCACCCCGTCGAGCAGGATCTCGCCGGAGGTGATCTTGGCCTCCGGCGGCAGCACGCCGAGGATCGCGCGCAGCGTCATGCTCTTGCCCGAGCCGGACTCCCCGACCAGGCCGACCGCCTCGCCCTTGTTGACCTCGAGCGAGACTCCGTCTACCGCCCGGACCGTCCCGTGCCTGGCCGCGATCTGCACGTGCAAGTCGCGCACCTGGAGCACGGGACTGTCCAGTGGGCCCGTCATGCCTGACCTGGCCTGATGATGTCGGCGAGGCCGTCGCCGATCAGTGAGAGCGACAAGCCGACGATCACCACGGCGAGGCCGGGGAACGTGGTCAGCTGCCAGTGGGTGGTGAGGAAGTTCTGTCCGTCGTTGATCATCGATCCAAGGTCGGGGGTCGGCGGCGGCACGCCCAGGCCGAAGTAGCCCAGGGTCACGATCGCCAGGATGTCCTGGACGATGTCGGACATCGCGTAGAGGATCGCCTGGCTGATCACGTTCGGCACCAGGTGCCTGGCCATGATCCGCACGCTGGACAGGCCGCCGGACTGGGCGGCGAGCACGTAGTCCTGGCGTTTGGCGACCAGGATCTCGCCTCGGATGATCCTGGCGTACGACACCCAGCCGATCAGCGTGATCGCGATGTAGATGCTGCGCTGGCCCGGGCCGAGCACGAACACCAGCGCGATGACCAGCACGTAGAACGGGAACGCTACGACGATGTCGACTATGCGCATGATCACTGTGTCGACCCAGCCACCGAAGTAGCCAGAAATCGAACCGAGCACGACGCCGATCAAGAACGGCAGCAGCACCGCGATGAACGCGATCCGCAGGTCGTTGCGCAGGCCGTAAAGCAGCCGGGCGAAGGTGTCCCGGCCCAACTGGTCGGTGCCGAGCAGGTGATGCGCGCTCGGCCCCTGCAGGGTGTTGGTCAGGTTCTGCGTGATCGGGTTGTACGACGACAGCAGCGGCGCGAAGATCGCGGCCGCGAGAATGAGGGCAAGCAGGATCACGCCACCCAGCAGCGCCGGCTGGGTGTACCACCGCCGGACCCGCCGCGGCCCGGCCGCGGCTTCCGGTTCGGTGACGAACTCAGGCGGCGGCGCCTCGCTGGGGAAGGTGGTTGCGCTCATCGATCGAACCTGACTCTCGGGTCGAGGGCGGCGTAGGACAGGTCAGCGAGCAGGTTGACCAGCACCACGAGCGCTCCGAAGACGAGGGTGACGCCCTGCACGACCGGGAAGTCGCGCTGGAAAATCGAGTTGATCATCAGCTGACCGATGCCCGGGATCGCGAAGACGTTCTCGATGACCACGGTGCCGCCGATCAGGAAGCCGATGTTGATGCCAAGCACGGTCACCGCGGGGATGACGGCGTTGCGCAGCACGTGCCGGAAGAAGAGCGCAGGCCCGGCGACGCCCTTGGATTTCGCGGTCGTGATGTACTCGGCGCCGAGCACGTTCAGCATGCTGGCGCGCAGACTCCGAATCACGACCGGGCTCAGTGCGATCGCTACCACCAGGGCCGGCAGGAACATCGAGTGCAGGTGACCGACGATGCCCACGCCGTAACCGCTGGTCGGGAACCAGTGCACGTTGATCGCGAACACGTAAATGAGAAGGATCGCGAGCCAGAACGGCGGCATGCCCAGGCCCACCAGCGGCACCGCGCGAACGATGTGGTCGCGGATGGCGTCCTTGCGACTGGCCGCGATCATGGCCATCGGCACGCTGATCGCGATGGCCAGGATGGCCGCGTAGACCACCAGCCAGAGCGTGGCCGGGATCCGGTCGACGATGAGACCGGCCGCCGGGGTGCTGTAATACAGGCTCTGCCCAAGGTTGCCGTGCGCCAGCCGGTCCATGAACAGCCAGTACTGGCTGATCAGCGGGCGGTCCAGGCCCCACTGCTTGTGCAAGATCGCGACCGTCTTCGGGGTCGCGTGGATCCCCAGAATTGTCCTCGCCGGGTCACCGGGGATCAGGTGGATCATGAAGAACACGATGATCGTCACGCCGATCGCCACCGGGATCAGCATCAGAAGGCGCTGAAAGACGAACGTCATCCGTCCCAACGGCACTCACAACCTTCACAGTTGGCGCCCGCGGCGCCCGGGGTTAGGGAGTCGGAGCAGATCTGGCGCTGAATCCGGCGGCGCAAGCCGCCGGATTCAGCGCGCGGGGGGTCGGGGGGGTCGTCCCCCCCGGGGGAAATTCAGCAAGTAAGAGTCCGGCTCGCCGGACTCTTACTTGCTGAGCCAGACATTTTCCATGTGCATGTTGCCCAGCGGTGTCACGAAGAAGCCGTGAACGTTGCTGGTGTTGGCGTATGGGTAGGGCGAGTAGTAGAGGTACGCCATGAACGCGTCGGCCGCTGCACCGGACTGGACGGTGTTGTACAGCGCCTGGCGAGCCGACGCGTCGGTCGTGACCTCGGCCTTATGGGCGGCCTTGACGACGGCCGGGTTGTTGTAGTTGGTGAAGAACGACTTGGCGCCGGACTTCGGGTCGACCGCGAACGTCGCGAGCTCATCCGGGTCGGGAATGTCCATCGTCCACAGCGTCAGCACCATGTTGTACTTCAGCGTCTGCTCGTCGTTGTTCGCGACGTTCGGGTCGAGCTGGGTGATGGTCAGCTTGATGCCGATCTTCTTGAGCTCGGCCTGCAGGATCGTCGCGATCGTCAGGTAGTCCGAGTTTCCTGACGGGACGATGATCGAGGTGGTGAAGCCGTGCGGGACGCTCGACTTGGCCATCTCGGCCTTGGCCTGGGCGATGTTGAGCTGCAGGCCCTGGGTAGCGGCCTGGTAGAACGGCACCTGCGGCGGGAACAGCGAGTTAGCCGGCTTGCCGTTGCCGAACAGCACGGCCTTGACCAGCGCGTTCCTGTCAATCGCCAGTGAGATCGCGCGCCGGACGTGCACG
>Ga0134128_10002241_pt1 | contig 24079 bp, 26 predicted proteins | sample KB31754_FD_96462 | JGI IMG/M metagenome (GOLD analysis project Ga0134128, IMG submission 96462) | Terrestrial soil microbial communities with excess Nitrogen fertilizer from Kellogg Biological Station, Michigan, USA - KB3-175-4 | ecosystem: Environmental > Terrestrial > Soil > Unclassified ... | reverse complement strand
TACCTGGGGCGCTTCGCTTATCCGGTGGTAACTAGCCCTCTGTCTGGGCCCAGGTCTGAGGACTGAGCTCCAACCTATTGATCTTGACGGGAAATCGGCTTCCCCCTAGGTTTCAGTCTGGGGCTCAAGAGTCGCTGCCATGGCATCAGATACATTAACCCGCGCCGACCTGACCGAGGCCGTGTTCCAGGCGGTGGGGCTTTCCCGCACCGACTCGGCCCAGATGGTCGAGGACATGCTGGAAGAAGTTTGCGGCGCGCTGTCCAAGGGCGAAACCGTGAAACTATCCTCCTTTGGAACGTTCGCCGTGCGCCAGAAATCGCAGCGCATGGGCCGCAATCCCAAGACCGGTGACGAAGTGCCGATCGCGCCCCGCCGCGTGCTGGTGTTCCGCCCCAGCCATGTGCTGAAAGCGGTGATCAACGGTCAGACCCCGACACCAGAGGCCGAAGATTAGTGTCGGCGCTCGGCCTTTCCCAGCCGAAATCGCCGGATGCATTCCGCACCATCAGTGAAGTCGCGGCCGAGCTGGAAGTGCCGCAGCACGTCTTGCGCTTCTGGGAAAGCCGCTTCAGCCAGATCAAGCCGGTCAAGCGCGCGGGCGGCCGGCGTTATTACCGGCCCGACGATGTGGACCTGCTGCGCGGCATCCAGGCGCTGCTGTATGTGGATGGCCTCACCATCCGCGGCGTGCAGAAAATCCTCAAGGAGAGAGGTGCGCGCCACGTGACGCAGATCGGGCGCGGCAAAGAGCCCGCGCCCTTTACCCGCGCCGCGGACAAGAAGGCCGATAAGACGCCTGAGGCAAAAAAGCCGAACACGCATCTGCGCGCGGTGCCGCCCATGAGCCTTCCTTTCTATGACGCGCCCGACAACAAGCCTGAGGCCGCGTCTGCGCCCGCCGCGCTGGCCGGTCAGGAACGGGTGAAACTCAAGGCCCTTTTGAGCGAGCTGGAAGGCCTGAAGAAGAAGCTCCATAAGGCGCGGCGCAAGGCCCATTAGCGGCGGGTTGCCAGCGGGACGGCCCCCTGACATATTCCGCGCCCCCGAGGTTTTTTGACCTCGATTTTGGCGACGGAGCGTGGCGCAGCCTGGTTAGCGCACCAGTCTGGGGGACTGGGGGTCGTGGGTTCAAATCCCGCCGCTCCGACCAACTTTTTCCTTCATCACGGCTGATCGGGATTCCCGGGCCGCCGCTTTCGAACCGAGCTCGGGGACGGGAGCAGCTTGGGGTTGCGCCTGATTGCCCGGCATTGACGGCTCGGTACGGGTGATAGGCGCCTGGCGTGCGACGGCGGTCAGCACTTTCGCGTTGTCCAACGCGGTCTTGACCTCTTTCTGCAACGACCACAGCGCCTTCCAGTAATCCGCGCTGCGGACATAGGCGCGGGCGCGCATCACCACGGAATATTCCTTGAGCTCCTGCACGATGGCCGTGGCTGCCGGCTCTTTCAGCACCAGGGCGTTGGCCGTCATGGCGTTCACCATCGTCTCCTCGACCAGGTCCAGATCGTTCACCCAGTCCACCGGCACCATGAAAGTCACCCGCCGGATTCGCTCGCGGGTGAAGTTGAGGATGTCGTCGCCGAAGATGCTCGAATTGGGGATGGAGACATACACGCCGTCCCGGGTGATGATCAGGGTGGTGAAAAGCCCGATTTCGCGAACCGTGCCCTGCTTGCCTTTGCCAACCTCGACGAAGTGACCGACGCGGAAGGGCCGCAGCACCAAAAGCATCACGCCCGAGGCGACGTTTGAAAGCGTGCCTTGAAGGGCCAGGCCGATGGCGATGCCGGCTGCGCCGAGAACCGCGATCAGCGAGGTGGTCTGGACGCCGAATTGCTGGACCACCAGCAGCACGGTCAGAATAATAATGCCATAGCGCGCCAGCGACGCGACCAGCGGTTTGAGCGTGAGGTCGATGGGCAACGGCGCAAGCGCGGCTTCGAGTCCCCGCTTGGCCCAGGTGGCTGCGAGCCAGCCGAATATCAGTATGAGAATGCCCACCGCCAGCCGAAGGCCGCCATTCACGACGATAAGCTGCAACTCCGTGACCAGCGGCGGAGTCGGCTGGGTGATCGCCGCATGGGTCGCGGCATGAGCCGCGGGAATGGCCGGAGAAAGCGGCGTGGGCAAGGCCAAGGTGGAACCTTTCCGTTCACCTGCCTAAACGCGCTCAGGCCCTCTACCGGTCCCGCTCTGTCCCTTCCCTTAGGGCAGGTATCAACCCGGCGGCTTCCCGTCAGCGCGGTCCGCCCAAATGCTGCGCCAGGAAATCCATCTGCCGTTCGGTTTCCCGCGCCCGGATCGTGTCGTCGGAAAGCATATGAGTGCCGGGCAACAGGAGCAGGTCATAGGGCTTGCCCGCTTTCAGCAGCGCCAAGGTCAACTGCATCGTGTTCTGGAAATGGACATTGTCGTCGGTGACGCCGTGCACGATGAGCAGTGGCCGCTTGAGATTGGCCGCATAGGTGAGGACATTGCTCTTGCGATAGCCTTCCGCGTTCTTGTCGGGCAGGCCCATGTAACGCTCAGTGTAAAAGGTATCGTAATCCTGCCAATCGACCACCGGCGCGCCGGCGACGCCGGCCGCGAACACATCCGGCCTTCTGATGGTCGCCATGGCCGAGAAATAACCCCCGAACGACCAGCCGAACACGCCCACACGGCTCATGTCCATCTGGGGCACGCGCTTGGCCAGACCTTGAAGGGCCTCGACCTGGTCCGCCAGCGGGATGTCGATGGCGTTGTTCTTGATCGCGCGCATCCAGGCCGCGCGATGGCCTGGCGTGCCGCGATTATCGGAGACGGCGACGATGTAGCCCTGATCGGCCATGCATTGCTGCTGGAAATACTGCCGCGGCGCGGCCCAGACTTCCTTGGAGGCCGGTCCCCCATAGACCGACAGGATGACCGGGTATTTCTTCGCCGGCGAAAAATCGCGTGGGCGGACCACCAGCGCATCGAAATTGCGGCTGCCGACGGTGAAATGTTCGGGCTTCGGCAGGAAAGGCGGCGTCTCGGCTGCCGAAGGCAGACGCGCGATCTCTTTGCCGTCGCGGGCCATGAGGTCCACGCCTTGCGAACCGTCGGCGAGATTATAGGCGCGCGCGAAAACCTCATGCTGTTCGCCGAAAACGCCCGAGTTGAATCCGGGCGTCGCCGCCACCGGTTTGGGCGCGCCGCCCGAAAGCGGGACTTCGAATATGCCCCGCGACAGCCGATCGCGCCCGCCTTCGACCATGGCGGTGCCTTTGCTCTCATCGACGTCAAGCAGAGCCTCGAAGCGGAAATCGGCCGGCGTCACGGCATTCAAGAGCTTGCCGTTCTGGTCATGGCGTTCGAGTTGCGCCTGGCCGTTGCGCTCTGTCATCCAGAGAAAACCGCGCCCGTTGGATAACCAATAAGGCACTTTTTTGGGCTCGGGGGGCGGTGGAGTGATCCAGGCGGCGTCACGCTCGGTCCATAAAGGATGCGTTCCGCCTGTTTGCGCGTCGGCGGCGAAGTATTTGCCTTCGGTCTGGGCGCGGTTCTCGACAAAAAAGGCAAGAGGAGCGCCTTTCTGCCAGCCCACGCGCACGAGGTAGGGATACGTCTTGTTGTCCCAGGGTACCCAGACCGTGGCGCCGCCGGCGGCGGATATCACACCCAGCCGCACCACCGCGTTCGCCGTCCCGGCGCGGGGGTAGCGGAATTCGACCGGCTTGGTCCAAGGCTCCGCCGGATCGCCGATATAGCTGGGCTGGACGTGCGTCAGGTCGGCTTCCTCATAGGCGATGAAGCGGGAATCCGGCGACCACCAGAAACCTTCGCGGCGGTCCATCTCTTCCTGGGCCACGAATTCGGCTTCGCCGTGCTGCAGCGTTTCGCCGGCTCCTTTTGTAAGCTGCTTGTCGGTCTTGGTCCCGATGTCGATGACGTGGAGGTCGTCATTGCTGAGCGCCGCCACCTTTGTTCCATCGGGCGAGAATTGCGGTGCGATCCAGCCTTCCCCGGGCAAGGCGATGATCTTTCCGTTTTGGCGCATGACGACGAAGAGCCGGCCGTCCAGCGGCAAAAGAATCCGGCTGCCGTCGCGCGACACTTCGAAATGAGTGAAGCCCTTGACGCTGATCCGGGCGCGCTCGCGGCGGGCTTTCTCTTCGGCGCTCAGTTGTTCGGGCTTTCCGGCCAGAAGCGCGTCCGGCGTGACCAGTTCGCGCTCCTTGTGGGTGCCAAGATCATATTCATAAAGCCGCTGCACCGTGTCGCGGGGACCGCTGCGCAGGTAGATGACCGCCTTGCCGTCCGATGTCGGTTCGGCGCCGACGGGAATGCCCAATGTAAAGTTGCGCGTGGCGGCGACATTGTCGAAGCATTTGGTATCGATGGCGAACGCGGTCCCGATCGACGCGGCAAGCATGAGTGCCGTGATTGCGGCGGTGCGTGACATGTTTTCCCCAGCGGCGTGCCAATCCATGCAGCGCCGAAAGGGCTCAGACGTCAAGCCATTTGGTGGGTGTCCGGTCTCAGAGACCGGCGCGCATTTCCAGATTGTCGCGTATCAGATCGAGCGGCTGGCGCCAGTCAACAAAGGGCGCCATCGCGCTGCGCAGATGCGAATAGAGCCGGCTCTTTCCGCCGGCGAAGGAGAGGATCGGCGCGCAGGGCATCGTTGCATCATCCCGGCGCGATTCGCATAACGCGCCTTCGGCATCGATCACGTCATGGGCGTCGAATTCGACATGGAAATATTCCAGCGTGAAGATGCCGATCGGGTCATCCTCGAAGACAATGGTCCTGCCGTTCACCAGATTGTCCACGGGCACCAATGAGCCGTCCAGGAACATGGCGTGGGCATTTGTGACAATCAGGTCCCGGAACGGAGCATCCACGCCCAGCGCGCCTGCGCCGATGCGTACCGGCCTGCAGTCTTCCGGCCAGCAGCCTGCATCGTCGCGCGATACGGTGTAGCTGACCAGCTTCCGGATCGCCGCGGTGCCGGAAAAGCGGGTCGGCAGGATTTCGCCCACCACCAGCATTTCGATCGGGCGATAACCGTTGAGGGTGCGGATCAATGTGCCGCGAAGGAAGCAATGGCCCCACCTCCAGCCGCCTCCATCGTCATCCGCTCGCGCCGCTCGAGGCAGGGAGGCGGCGACGGCGCCGGCCGCGATACCGATCGCCTTGAAAAGATGACGGCGTGAAAAGCGCGCCGGCTGGGAAATATCATTCTGCACCGACACATCCTCCATCACGTCCAAGGATGCGCCGCCGGTGAGACTTCGGCGCGTCCTGCGCAACTATGCGTGAACCTTGTTTAAAATCTTGCTAGCGGATGCCTTGTGGGGGAAAGGCGGTCTATCCGGGAAAACCCCGCTTTTGGGCCTCTCGGTGCGAAAGCGCACACCGATGTTCCACCATCCGTAAACTTCGTACACGCCAAGGATGCCGGTGTTTACGGGAGGCTGCTCCTGCGCTTCTGCAGGAAGCTGCGAATAGCGGGATCGATCGCCAGGCCGATGGCGTGGTCGTAAGCCATGCGGGCCAGTTCATGGCGACCGGCGCGCGCGAGAAGATGTGCCCGCGCCGACCAATAGGGCTGGTACTGCGACATCGAAACATGGTTTGCCGCATCCAGCGCGGCGAGCCCTTGCTCGGCGCCGTCGAGCTCACCGATGGCGACCGCGCGATTGACGGCGACCACCGCCGAGTCGGTTATCTCGAACAGCGCATCATAGAGTTTCGCCACCGCGGCGAAATCGACCTTGCCGGAAATGCGGCGCACGGCATAAGCGGATTGCACCGCGGCCTCCAGTTGGAAGCGGCCCAATTCCGCCAACGCGCTCGCCCGGAAAAGCAGCGTCTCCGCCTCCGCGATCATCGCATGATCCCAGAGGGCGGTGTCTTGTTCCGAAAGAGGAATGAAATCGCCCATCCGGTTGCGCCGCGCGCGGAGGCGGGCTTCGCAGTGAAGCATCAGCGACAAGAGGCCCAGGGCTTCGGACTCATCCCGCAACAACTCTACCACCAGCCGGCCCAACCAGATCGCTTCTGACGCCAGTTCGCGCTGGGCAGCATCGGTGCCGGCGGGATCGGACCAGCCCTCGGCATAAGCGGCATAAATGGCCTCCAGCACATTGGGCAGGCGCTCCTTGAGATCGGCGCGCTCCGGCACGCGAAAAGGGATGCCGCTTTCGCGTATCCTTGCCTTGGCTCGCACCAGCCTTTGGCTCATGGCGGCGGGCGAGATCAGGAACGCCGAGGCGATGGTGGCGGCATCGAAGCCCAGCACGGTCTGCAGCATCAGCGGCGCGTGCAGATTGCCGTCAATCGCCGGATGGGCGCAGGCGAACATCAGGGCCAGGCGATGATCGGGAATTTCCGACATTTCAATATGGGTCAATTCCTCAACCAGGAGCGCCACCGTGCTGGATGCGATCTGTTCCCGCTTTTTGGCGCGCTGCGCGTCGATGATCCTGCGTTTCGCCGCCACCAGCAGCCACGCTTCCGGGTTGTCCGGAATGCCGGTCGCCGGCCAGCTTTTCAGCGCCGCCGCGAAGGCTTCGGACAGTGCATCTTCCGCCGCCGCCAGATCGCGGGTGCGGGACGAGAGAAGGGCGACGAGTTTGCCATAGCTTCTTCGCGCCACCGTCTCAGCGACGCGGTGGATCTCGCCACCCTCCGTCATGTCAGCTCCGGCCGGTCAACCCGGCATGGCCCAGACCGGCCGCACTTCCACGCTTCCGTGATGGGCGCCGGGACAGCGTGCCGCCCATTTCAGCGCGGCATCGAGGTCGGGTACGTCGATCAGATAATAGCCCGCCAATTCTTCCTTGGTTTCGACGAAAGGACCATTGACCACCTTGGATTTGCCCTGGTCCACCTTGACGGTGGTGGCGTCCCCCGCGGGTCTCAGCCTGCGGGAATCCAGGTAGGCTTTCTCCTTCTGAAGCGCCTGGGTATAGGCCATATAGGCGCCGGCGGCCTTTTCCATTTCGGCGGGCGCCATGGTCATGAATTGCTTGGGGTCGCTGAACAGCACCAGCATATATTCCATTCTATTCTCCCTCTTTAAGCCTGATTGGCACCCCATGACGAACGCACGGCCCTGATTTCGACAGATTACACGATTTGGTTCCTGAAAAATCCGCCTGCCCAAGGCCTCGGAAGGGGCCTATACTGCCGGCAAAGGTCGCGGGTCTCTCGTGACCGACGGCTGATGCCGCCGCGCCCAAGAGCGCCCCCGGTCGCAACAGGCCAGGAGGAAGGCGCATGACAATCCGCAATCCCATCGAATGGGGCGGCTCGCAGATCGTGGGCACCGCCAGAGCGTTGAGTTCGGTCGGCCATTCCTTGCACCATGTCCAGGACACGATTCATTCTCCCGCTCCCGCCATCCGGCACATTCGCGTCAGCGACATCAAGGATGCGATCAAGCAGGGCTTCGAGGATTTCGAGGCCTATCGCAGCGACGTGGTGATGCTGTGCGTGGTCTATGCCGTGGTGGGATTGGTCCTGATCCGGCTGGTATTCGGCAATGACTTGATCCCGCTGGTGTTCCCGCTGGCTTCAGGCTTCGCCATCATCGGACCTTTCGCGGCGTTGGCGCTTTATGAGATGAGCCGGATGCGCGAGCGCGGTGTGCCGGTGAGCTGGGCCAATGCCTTTGACGTGCTCAAGGCGCCCGCCATCGGCTCCATCATGGTTTTGGGCGCCGGCCTGGTGGCGCTGTTCCTGCTATGGCTCGTGGCCGCATGGCTGATTTATGCCAACACGATGGGCACCTCGCCGATGACCTGGACCGCATCGATCAGCGATGGCGTGCTGATCTATGCCAACACGATGAACACCGTGCCCGTGACCTCGATCGGCCAGTTCGTGCATGACGTGTTCCGCACCACCGGCGGTCAGGCCATGATCGTTGTGGGGCTGGGCGTGGGCTTTCTTTTCGCATTTGCGGCGATGATGATCAGCGTCGTCTCGTTCCCATACCTCCTGGACCAGGATGTGGGTCTGGACACGGCGGTGAGCACTTCGGTCAAGGCCGTGATCAGCAATCCCGGACCGATGGCGGTGTGGGGCCTGACGGTTGCGGGCCTTCTGGTGCTGGGCTCCATTCCAGCCTTTCTCGGGCTGGTGGTGGTGGTGCCGGTCCTCGGTCACGCGACCTGGCATCTTTACCGCAAGCTGGTGCCGCCGCGGCCTGCGCCTATTCCCTAGGATATATTCCTAGTAAGGCGTCCCGTCCTTGTGGAAGAAGCGGCGGCTGCCGTCCGGCTGCCAGACAAGGTGCATGTCCACCTCGGGATAGCGCACATCGTCATTGGGGCTGCGGTCGCCCACCACCAGGAGCAGCACGTCTCTGTCCGTGCGGTTGACGAATCGATGCGCGTCGCCCGTGCCGGCGGGAAAGCCCGCGCACATGCCGGGCTTGAGCTGCTGGGCACCGACATTGGTCTCGAGTATGGGTTCGCCCTCCAGCACATAGACGAATTCGTCCTGGGTGGAATGGGCGTGGCGGTGCGAGGATTGCCCGCCCGGCACGATCCGCGTCAGCACCACGCCGTAATGCGTCAGCCCCGCATGATCGCCGATGCGGCGGTTATAACGTTTGGTATTGTCGGTGTGATAGGGCGGCGGATAGGTGGTGGCGTTGCTCTCTTTCACCTCGGCGGGATCGAAGGCAGGCATCTTGAGCATCGCGAAAATCTCCGGAGAGCATCTTTCTTAGCAGAAATCCTCGCACGCCGGGCCTGGCGAAAAATGCAAAGCTCCCGGCCGCTCGCCCAAGCTCGCGGCGTTCGTCACTTTCGCATGTCCACTGGACATGCTCACGCGGGCTTTGCCCGCGCCGCTCCTCACCCAATGAGATCGCTCAATTCGGGATGGCGCCCGAACCATGCCACCGCATAAGGGCAGCGCGGCACCAGCCTGAGATTGTTGGCGCGCGCGTGCGCCGCGATGGCCTCCATCAGCCGCGCCGCCGCCCCCGTTCCGCGCAGGGCCGGATCGGCCTCGACATGGGTAAGCACATAACGGTCGTCGTGGGTACGGTAATTGGAGAAGACGAGATGGCCGTCTTCCTCCAGTTCGAAACGGTGTTGCTCTCTGTTGTCTTTCATCGCCTGGGCTCCGCATACATCCAGGGCAGCGCCAGCCCGATCGGCACCATCCAGACGAGGCCGGCCAGCGCATAGAACAGCAAACTGACATACCAGGTCGCGTGCGGCAGGATGCGCACCGCCAGGCCGGTAGCGAAAAGCGCATAAATCACCAGCCAGATCAGGCTGAGAATAGCGCCAATCAGCTTTTTGGTATGAGGGGTCATGGCCGGAAACATCGCTGCAATGTCGCAGCCTGACAAGAGGCACATGGCAACGGTGGACCTGGGGCGCCGCCCGCTATATTGAGCCCTCATGCCCAAGGTCTCGCGCATGCATGTCGGTGTCTGGCTTCTCGCCATCGCCCTCATCATCCTCGCCATGGTCACCATCGGCGGGCTGACGCGGATCACCGGCTCGGGTCTCTCCATCACCGAATGGGATCCCATCATGGGGGCGATCCCGCCGCTCAGCCATGCCCAATGGGCCGATGCTTTCGCCAAATACCAGAAGATACCCCAATATCTTCTGGAAAACCGGGGCATGAGCCTTCAGGCCTTCAGGGGCATCTTCTGGTGGGAATGGACGCACCGTTTCCTGGGCCGGCTTCTGGGCGTGGCGTTCATCGTTCCTTTCCTTTGGTTTGCCTGGACGGGGGCGATCAAGAAAAGCGAGTGGCCCCGCATGCTGATCCTGTTCCTGTTGGGCGGGCTGCAAGGCTTCATCGGCTGGTGGATGGTGGAATCGGGCCTCGAGACCCGCGTTTCGGTGAGCCAATACCGGCTGGCCATCCATCTCGGCACCGCCTTGCTGCTTCTGGTCGCCATTCTCTGGATCGCGCTGGAATATCTGCGCGATCTAAGGAACGCACCGAGGTCTGCGGGCAGGGGATTTGGTTTCGCCATTTTGGTCTATTGCCAAATGCTCTTGGGCGCGCTGGTGGCGGGCCTGCATGCGGGACTGATTTACAATACCTGGCCCGACATGAACGGGCGCTTCCTGCCGGAAGATCCGCTCTTCTCCCAACCCTGGTGGATCAATTTCTTCCAGAATCCCGGCCTTGCCCAATTCGACCATCGCATCGGCGCCTATATCGTCGCGGCTTTCGCGCTCTTCATCTATGCGCACGGATTGAAGCTTGGCGGCTATGCCAAATTGAGCGCCAAGCTGGTCGCCGCCATCACCGTCTTTCAGGTTGCGCTGGGCATCGTCACGCTGTTGTGGCAAGCGCCCGAAGCGTTGGCGGCGTTCCACCAGGTAACGGCGGCGTGCCTGTTATGCGCCGCCGTCTGGCATGCCTACGAGCTGAGGCATTACTCCATTGCCTGATCCAAGTCGGCGATGATATCGGCTACGTCTTCGATGCCGATCGAGAGCCGCACCACGTCATTGCCGGCGCCGGCCTTGGCGCGGTCCTCGTCCGACAATTGGCGATGGGTGGTGGAGGCGGGATGGATGATCAGGCTTCTGGTGTCGCCGATATTGGCGAGGTGGGAGAAGAGCCTGACGCTGTTGACCATCTTCAATCCCGTCTCGTAGCCCCCCTTCAAACCAAAGGTGAACACGCTGCCCGCCCCCTTGGGGCAATATTTCTTGTGCAGCGCATAGCTGGGATTGTCCTCCAATCCCGCATAATTGACCCAGGCCACTCTGGGATTGGCATTCAGCCAGCGCGCCACCGCCAAGGCATTGTCGCAATGTTTCTGGATGCGCAGCGGCAGGGTCTCGGTGCCGGTCAAGACCAGGAAGGCATTCATGGGCGAAAGCGACGCGCCCAGATCGCGCAGCGCCAGGACGCGCGTGGCGACCGCAAAGGCCATGTCGCCGAACGTCTCCCACATGCGCATGCCGTGATAGGAGGGATTGGGTTCGGACAAAGTGGGGAACTTGCCGCTGCCCCAGTCGAACGTGCCGGCATCGACGATCACGCCGGCCATCGAGTTGCCGTGACCGCCCAGAAATTTCGTGGCGGAATGCAGCACGATATCGGCGCCCCATTCGACCGGCCGGATCAGATAGGGCGAGGCGAGGGTGTTGTCGATGATCAAGGGCACGCCCGCGTCATGGGCGATTTTCGCCAAGGCTTCGATGTCGGTGATCAGGCCGCCGGGATTGGCGATGCTCTCGGCGAACAGCGCCTTGGTCTTGCCGGTGATCTGGGCCTTGAAGGTATCGGGTTCGCGCGTGTCGGCCCATTTCACATGCCAGTCGAACTTGGCGAAGCTCTGGGAGAATTGATTGACCGAGCCGCCGTAAAGCTGGCGGGCGGCAACGATCTCGCTGCCGGGGCTCATCAAGGTGTGCAAGGCCAGAAGCTGCGCCGCATGGCCGGATGAACAGGCCAATCCCGCGCGGCCATTCTCAAGCGCCGCCACGCGTTCCTCCAACACCGCGTTGGTGGGATTCATGATGCGCGAATAGATGTTGCCGAAGACCTGGAGGTTGAACAAAGCCGCGGCATGATCGGCGTCTTCAAAGGCGAAGGCCGTGGTCTGGTAGATGGGCGTCGCGCGCGCGCCCGTGGCGGGGTCGGGCTGGGCGCCCGCATGCACGCTCAAAGTGGAAAAACCATAATCGGCCATCTCGGATCCTCTATTGTGGCGGCAATTTCACGCCTTCTGCTTTGCAATCCCGGACTTTGCAATAATTGACGAACGCGGCGGCGCGCACCTTGATCAGCGCGTCCGATTCCGCCGCCAGGACCTGGTCCATCGCCTTGGGATTCCTGGCGGCGATGGTGGCGCGGCTCTGGACCGCCTGGTTGAATTTGACCAGCGCCGCCGTTTCCTTGGACGACAGGCTCAGCGAGTGGGGGTCGGGCCAGATGATGGCGCCATTGGGCGCGCGATTGCGGGAGGCGATGGCGTGGCCCTCAGGACTTTCGTAGAATTCGACTTCGGCCGACAATTGCTGGGTAGAATAAAGGCCGGCATAGACGCGCGCGATCTGTTCGTCGGCGGCCGCGATCGCGGGGGCGTTGTCGGTGATGGCCTGGTCGTAACTTTGCCGGAAGATGTCGGGCGCGGCCATGGACGCGGCAAGCCCGACTTCGAAATTCTTCAAGAGCAATGTTGTCCCGCCGCTGTAGCGTCCCAATCGGCGGGCGAGATCGAGTGTGTCCGCGGCCAAGGCCGTGCTCGCCTCCAGCACCAAGGCTAGCGCCAGGACCGGCATCAGTCCGATCATCGCCTCACGCCGCAAGGCCCAAATCCTTTTCCACCCGCCCGATCCAGCCCTGGACACGGGGATAGCGCCCAAGATCGAAGCCGCCTTCACCGGCCCAGCGCGTATAGGCGACCAGCGCGATATCAGCGAGGGTAAGTCTCTCGCCCACGAAATAGCGCCGCGTGGCGAGATGCTCATCCATCACGGTGAGCACACGCTCGCCCTTGGGCATCAGGCCGGGATCGATCTCGGCTTCGGGTTTTTTCAGGTAAGTCTTGTGGAAGCGGCGCACCGCGATCACGGTTTCGTGGCTGTACTGCTCCCAGAACATCCATTGCAGCATCTGGGCGCGCTCGAAGGCATCTGCCGGAATCAGCGCCGAGCCTTCCGCCAGATGAAAGATGATCGCATCGGACTGCGCCAGGATGCGGCCATCGGGCCATTCCACCAGGGGCACCTGGCCGGCGGGATTGCGCTTGAGGAATTCCGGGGTGCGGGTCTCGCCCTTCATCACGCTGGTCTCGACCCAGCGATAGGGGATGGCCAGCCGATCGCAGACGAACTTTATCTTCAGGCAATTGCCCGAAATGGAGTCGCCGCAAATGGTGAGTGTCATAGCCGCTTCAGACTGCCGCCCTTGCCGAACAAAAGGGGCTTGCGGTTGTCGATCACCTTGCGGTTGATGCCCATCCAGCCCAGTTCGCCGGAGAAGCGGCCATGCTCGATCTTGGGGCAACGGTCCATGATCACGGTGAGGCCGGCATCCTCTGCCAGCTTGGCCGCTTCTTCGCTTACGATGCCAAGCTGCATCCAGACATATTTGAAACCCAGCCGGTCCTTTTCGGCAAGCGCCTCGCGCACGATCTCGGGCGCGAATTTGGCTTCGCGGAAGATGTCCACCATGTCCACCGGCGCGGGCACATCTTTCAGGCTGGCATAGACTTTCTGGCCCAGGATTTCCTTGCCCGCCGCGCCAGGATTGACCGGAATGATTTTGTAGCCCTTGTTCAAAAGATACATCATCGCAAAATAGGAGGGGCGGATTTCGTTGCCGCTGGCGCCCACCATGGCGATGGTCTTGACCGAACGCAGGATGGTTTTGATCAGGCTGTCGGGATAATTCATTCCGGCCACTTTGCTGCTCTCTTTTCGAGAAAGGCGCACACGCCTTCCTCTGCCTCGGCGTGAAGCATGTTTTCCGTCATCACCCGCGAGGCATAGTCGTAAGCCTCGGCAAGCGGCATCTCGATCTGGCGGTAGAAGGTGTCCTTGCCGGTCTTCACCGTGGCGCGCGGTTTCGACGCGACCTTCTGCGCCAGCGTCATGGTCTCGCTTTTGAGCGCGGCGGGACCAACCACGCGATTGACCAAACCCAGCCTCTTCGCATCATTGGCGCTCACCGGCTCGCCCGTCAGCAGCATCTCCATCGCCAGCTTGCGTGGGATGCTGCGCGACAGGGCCACCATGGGCGTCGAACAAAAGAGGCCGATATCCACGCCAGGCGTGGCAAAGCGCGCGGCCTCGGAGGCCACCGCCAGGTCGCAACTCGCCACCAACTGGCAGCCGGCGGCGGTGGCGGTGCCTTGCACTTCCGCGATCACGGGCTTGGGCAAGCTGATGATCAGCTGCATCAGAGCCGAGCATTGGCGGAAAAGATCGGCGAACGCGGCCGCGCCCTTGTCGCCTTCGGCGCGGCGCGCGGTCATTTCCTTCAGGTCATGGCCGGAGGAAAAGACATTGCCTTCCGCCGCCAGGATCACGACCCGCACGCTCGTATCGGCGGCCGCCGCTTCCAGCGCGGTCGCGAGGGCCCCCATCAAAGCCGAGCTCAAGGCATTGCGCGCCTGGGGACGGTTGAGGGAAATGCGCAGCACATGGCCGTCACGGGCCGAAAGGATGAGCGCGTCCTGGTGAGCGATAGTCATCGGGAACCAATGTAAAGCTCCTCGCCCGCGAATACGAGGCTCAACTTTTTTCCTTGATCACCGAGAGCTTGCCGCTGGGCTCCAGCCGCATGGACTTGACCTTGGCCAGGTCGTCCAGCCCTTCCAATTGCTTGTCTCGCATTGCCTCTTCGATGTCGATCTTGGAGATGGCATGCAAGCGGCGCTGTTTCTCGTCCAGCATGCCGGCCTTGATCAGCGGGATGGGCTCTCCCTCGACGATGCCGGCGAGCATTTTGCTGCGAGCCACCCCATGGGCAAAGATCAGATGCAGCGCCACCAGCACCGCCACGGCGGCCATGGTGCCCAGCAGCGGCGCACTTCCGGTAAGCGCCCGGCCGAGGGCCGAGCCCACCATGATGGAGACGATGATGTCCAAAGCTGACCAGTGGGCGAAAGTCCGATAGCCCGAGATTCTCACCAATGCCAGACCATAAAGGAAGATCAGGACGGCTCTGGCGCATTCCTGAAGGAGGCTGACATGGTCCTGCACTCCGAAAATGACGTGGAACAGGCTCTCCATGGTCCTGGGAACATAAAAGCGGGGTTTCCGTTCCTGGGTTGTGGTATAATGATACCACACATGTTTTGCGCCGGAAAATGAGACATTTCTATTGACGAACATCGCCCCGGCCCGTATAGGCGCGCGTCCTTTCACGAGAAAACGCCATGAAAACCTACTCGGCCAAGGCTTCCGAGATTGAAAAGAAATGGATCCTGATCGATGCCGAAGGCCTGGTGGTGGGCCGGCTGGCCTCGATCATCGCCATGCGGCTCAGGGGCAAGCACAAGCCCACTTACACGCCCCATCTCGATTGCGGCGACAATGTCATCGTGATCAACGCCGCCAAGGTGGTGCTCACCGGCCAGAAGCTGAAGAAGAAGGTCTATCACCACCACACCGGCTATATCGGCGGCATCAAGGAGCGCACCGCGGGTGCGATCATGGCGGGACGTTTCCCGGAGCGGGTGGTGGAGAAAGCGGTGGAGCGCATGGTGCCGCGCGGACCGCTTGGCCGCCGCCAGATGGCGAATTTGCGCGTCTATCCCGGGGCGGTTCACCCCCATGAGGCGCAGCAGCCCGAAAAGCTGGATGTGGCGAAGATGAATCCCAAGAACACCCAATACAAAACCAAGGTGGCCTGACCCATGGCGGAAGAAAACAAGTTCGGCGAACTCAAATCCACGCTGATCAAGGCCAAAACCAACGCGCCGGAAGACGCGGCCAAGCCCGACAACAAGCGCGACGCCAAGGGCCGCGCCTATGCCACCGGCCGCCGCAAGGAATCGATCGCGCGGGTCTGGATCAAGCCTGGCTCCGGCAAGATCACGGTCAATGGCCGGGACGAGAAAACCTATTTCGCCCGTCCGGTGCTGCGCATGATCTTGCGCCAGCCCCTGATCGCCGCCAATCGTGACGGACAGTTCGACGTGGTGGTCTCGGTTTCGGGCGGCGGCCTGTCGGGGCAGGCGGGCGCCGTGCGTCACGGCATTTCCCGCGCCCTGGTGAATTACGAGCCGGGTTTGCGCGCGGCATTGAAGCCGGGCGGCTTCCTCACCCGCGATCCGCGCGCGGTCGAACGCAAGAAGTACGGTCGCCCCAAAGCCCGTCGCAGTTTTCAATTCTCGAAACGCTGAACAAATTTTCCAAAGAAGGCGGGGCAGAGCGATCTGCCTCGCTTTTTTGTTTCCCCCTCGGCCCTTCGCAACTTTGCCGTGGTGCTCGGCTGACGCCTGCGCTGCCCACGGCGTTGCCACCCTCGTATGCTGTCGCTACTCCCCCCAACGTGCTCACGCATGCGCGGGTGAGGCGGGTCACGACCAAGCTTCGAGTCACGCGGACGGTGAAGGGATCACCAAACTGTGATCGGGCGGGTTGCCGTACGCGTTGGGCCCGAAATCACCCCGTAGCGACCAGTAATAAAGCAGCACCAGGGCGGCGATCAGCGAGATCAGGTTCAGCACCCAGCCGATGGTAAGATAGAAGGCGATCATGCCGGCCAGCCCCAGTGGGCCCGAGCCCATGAAAATCACCGCGACCAGTTGGGTGATGGCCACGGGCACGATGAATATCCACACCAGCCTGCCGTTGCGGCCGGTGTCCTGCAGGCGGCGCGCGCCCATGCCCGCGGTGGGCGGCAAAAGCGCCAGGATCACCACCGAAGCGATCGGCAGATAGAAGGCAGCCTGCAGCAGTGCGCCGATGATTTCCACCGCGATCGAGGCGACGATGAAATACCAGAAGCGGCCCCGCGCCACCCGGCCCTTCATGTCAAAATAATGCTGGGTAATGGTCGAGTGAAAATTCGCCATGATCGCGTGAATATCCATTTTGCCCTCGCGGAATGAAAGAGGCCGGAAAAGCCATCGCTCTGGCGCCTAAGCGGTTGAACGCGCGGGCCGCATGGCTCGTTCCCGCTTGCTGCCGATACAAAATAGGCTAAGAGGGGCGGCATGACGGCAACGGTCTTCATCGACGGGGCGGCAGGCACCACGGGTCTCGAGATCCGGGAGCGCTTGGCCGCGCGCGCCGATTTGAAACTCGCGATCCTTTCCGACGCCGAGCGCAAGGACGAGGCGGCGCGCGCCCGTGCGCTGAATGCCGCCGACGTCGTGATCCTGTGCCTTCCCGACGAAGCGGCGCGCCAGGGGGTGAGGCTGATCGAAAATCCCAAGGTGCGGGTGATCGATGCCTCGACGGCGCATCGCGTGGCCGAAGGCTGGACCTATGGCTTTCCCGAACTGGAAGCGGATTTCTATGACCGGATCGCCGCCAGCAAGCGCGTCGCCAATCCGGGCTGCTGGGCGACTGGCTTTCTGGCGCTTGCCAGGCCGCTGGTGCGGGCAGGACTTATTCCCGCCGATTTTCCCCTGATGGTGCATGGAGTTTCCGGCTATTCCGGCGGCGGCAAAAGCATGATCGAGGAATTCGAGAAAAAGGATTCGCCGGTCTTTGTCGAAACCGTGCAGCGCAGTTACGCGCTGGGCCTGTCGCACAAGCATCTCCCCGAGATGCAGGCGCTGGCGGGTCTCGCCCACCCGCCTTTGTTTGCCCCCGCGGTGGCGCGTTTCTATCGCGGCATGCTGGTGGAATTGCCGCTGCAATTGTGGGCGCTGCCGGGCGCGCCCAGCCCCCGCGATCTTCATGCCGTGCTTGCCAATGCCTATGCCGGCCGGCCGCTGGTGCAAGTGGCAGACCTGGAAGAGACTGCCGCGCTCAAAAGTCTGGACGCGGAGCTTCTCGCCAACACCAACGGCATGAAGCTGTTTGTCTGCGCCAATGAAGAGCGGGGGCAGGCGCGGCTGGTGGCGCTGCTCGACAATTTAGGCAAGGGCGCTGGCGGCGCGGCCGTGCAGAATCTCAACATCATGCTGGGCCTGCCCGAGACCACGGGTCTTCTCTGACCCCCTCTGCCCTGCGCAACTTTGCCGCGGTGCTCGGCTCATGCCTGTGCTGCCCACGGCGTTGCTACGGGCACCTCCCCCGCCAGTGCTCCGCACGCGGGGGGAGGCGGGCCTGGACAGTGGTATGGTACAAGCGGTCATGGCACGGCTGTGGCTTTCCGTCTTGCTGGTGATCGCGTTGGGCGCGGGCGCAGTGGCGTGGCTGATCGCCCGTCCGGGCGACGCGCCCCACGGCTATTCCGGCCTCGAATTTTCCCAAATGACCAAAGCGGCGGCGCTGCGTGCCCCGCTGCTTTCGACCCGCGGCGCCCTGGTCGAGCGGGTGGCGGAGAAGAGCCCCGGGGCCCAAGCTGGCATCGAAGTCGGCGCCGTGGTGGCCGAGATCGACGGCGTCAAAATCACTTCCGCGCGCCAGGCGTCCATGATGGTGCGCAAGCACGGCGCAGGCGACCGCGTGGTCTTCACCTTGATCGACGAGGCGCGAGGCGCCATCCATCCCAAGAAGGTCGCGGTCGTTTTCGCCGCCGCGCCGCCCGAAGACAAAAGCATTTTCCGGGTGAAGCCGCCGCGCACGCTGGCGAAAGAGCATTTCAATCCGCCGGGCATGGCGGCCAATGCGTCGTGGTCGCATCGCCTGGCGCATGGCGTGAGCACTCGGCCGCGCGCGATGCCGGAACTGGACGCCGGCGATTGTTCCGGCGTGGCACCGGAGCAATGGCGGGTGCTGAATTGGGGCAAAGGCATGATCCATCTCGCCTCCAAGGATGGCGCCGAGCATGCGGTCTATAAATTGGTCGCGCTCTCCGCGGCACAGAAAAACGATCCCAAAGGCTATGTCACGGGATTGGTGCACGCCATCTTCCACAGCATGGTCACCGCCACGCCGACCGAGACCTGGAAATTTGGCGTCAGGAGCTTCAATTTCGGCAACAGCGCGGGCACAGCCGGCCTGGCGTTGTGGCGCCTGAACGGCGATATCCTGTCGGTGTGGATCGCTGGTGTTCCCGCCAGCGAAATCGTCTGGGCGATGCCGGTGACGGCGGGCGCGCTCTTGTCGCTGCAATGCAAAGGCAAACTGGCGCCTCCGTCCGCGCCGCGCGATCCTGCTTTGGTCGCCACGTCGGTATCGTCGGATTGCTTGCAAGGGAATTGCCGGGACAGCGACTTCGCAGCCACCTATTTGCAGAAATACCGCCTGGGCTATGTCCATGCCCATGATGGCGAAGTGTTCCTGATCGATCCCAAGCGCGACCTCTGGCTGAACGGACAGGACGGCCCTGGTTTCTATCGCCAGCTTGGCGGCGAGAACGAAAAGCTGATGCCGGGCAGGACAAATTGACTGAATGATCGCAAGCGATCAATTCAGTCATCCCCGGCGAGCGCGCTTTGCGCGCGAGGGAAGGGGATCCAGAGGCAAAATTTTTATTGACTGGGTCCCCTTCCCCTCGCGCTGCCGCTGAAGCGCCAGCGCTCGGCCGGGGACGCAATAACCAACGCGCAGCGCGCGTTGGTTATTGCGCCTTTGTCCGCACATACTCGCCCGGCGCATCGCCCAGCACCTTCAGCCCGCCGTCACCCGGGACGCGCGCGGGGATTTTGTCGCCCGAGAGAGGCGCAAGCCACGCGTCCCAGTCCGGCCACCACGAGCCAGGATGCTCCACCGAACCCTGGCGCCATGTGTCGATAGTTTCGGCCCCATTGTCGTTGGTCCAATATTGGTACTTCTTGGCGGCGGGCGGATTGATCACGCCGGCGATATGGCCCGAGCCCGCCATGATGAAGCGCACCGGCCCGCCGAACAATTTCGTCGCCTTGAACACGGAATTGGCGGGCGCGATATGGTCTTCCTTGGCCGATTGCAAATAGATCGGCTGCTTGACCTTGGAGAGGTCGAGCGGAACGCCGTCAATCTCCATCTTGCCGCGTGCCAGCGCGTTTTCCTTGTAGCATTTGCGCAGATAGGAAAGGTGCAGCTTCTCCGGCATCCGCGTGGTGTCGGAATTCCAGTAGAGCAGGTCGAACGGCATGGGCGTCTTGCCCAGCATGTAATTGTTGATCACGAACGACCAGATCAGGTCGTTGGCGCGCAGCATGTTGAAGGTGCCCGCCATCTTGGAGCCTTTGAGCACGCCGCCGGCTTCTTTCATTTGCTGTTCCAGTGCTTCGAGTTGGGCCTCGTCCACGAAGACGGAAAGATCGCCCGCCTCGCTGAAATCGGACTGCGCCGCCCAGAAGGTGGCGGAGTGGATGCGCTCCGGCCCGTGCTGGGGGTCCGCACCCGACGCCATGTAGCCCAGCACAGCAGAAAGCAGGGTGCCGCCGATGCAATAGCCCACGCAGTTCGGGTCGCTGATACCGGTGGCGTCGCGCACGGCGTCCAGCGCGGCAAAGACGCCTTCGCGCATATAATCGCCGAAATCCATTTGCGCCAACTCGGCGTCGGGATTGACCCAGGAGACCACGAACACGGTGTAGCCCTGGTCCACCAGCCAGCGGATGAAGCTGTTCTCGGGCCGAAGGTCCAGGATGTAGAATTTGTTGATCCAGGGTGGAAAGATCAAAAGCGGTCGCGCATAAACTTCGGCGGTGGTGGGTGCGTATTGCAAAAGCTCGATCAGCCGGTTGCGGAACACCACCTTGCCCGGCGCGGTGGCGATATTTTCCCCGATCGTGAAACCGTCGGCGGTCTGGCGGATGGAGAGCTCGCCCTTGCCGCGCTCGATATCGCCGATCAGGTTGTTGAGGCCCTTGACCAGATTGTCGCCGCTGGACTGGAGCGTGGTGCGCAGCACTTCGGGATTGGTGAGGGCGAAATTGGTGGGCGCGAAGGCGTCGGCGAATTGCTTGGTGTAGAATTCCACCCGCCGGCGCTCATTGTCGGGAATGCCATGGAGATTGACGACCATGCCCTGCATGGCATTGGCGGTGAGCAGGTAGGACTGCTTGATGAAATCGAAAATCTCGTTCTGCTGCCATTCCGGATCGCGGAAGCGGCGGTCGCCTTCGGCGGGCTTGACCAGGGGATTCACCGTCTTGCCGCCCAAGACGCGGTGGGCGGTCTGCTCCCACAGTCCCATCCAGTCGCGCCAGAGCTGAAACTGCGCGTTCATCACCGTCTCGCGGTCGCTGCCCATGGCGCGCAAAAGCGCCATGAAAGCGCCCGAGACGTTCAGGGGATCGAGTGACCCGCGCTCGCCCCGCGCCATCCAGCGCTGGACGAAATCTCCCATCAGCCGCTGGCTCTGGCTGGCCACGGTGACCATGTTGCGGGCGAATTTCTCGCCATCCAGTTGGGAGAAATAGTGGGAGAGCGGCTCCGGGGCCGATTCTGAGCGCGACTGGGTTTGGGGCATGGGGACCGTGGTTGTGGGCAAGGACGGTCATATCGCAGTTGCGAGATTGCGGCAAATTTGCCTCCCGACCGGCCCCAAAAGGCGGGGAATATGCCAAGAATTCACGGATTTAGCGCGGACTCCTGCTTGGAACCGATGCGGGCTCGCGCTATAGGAAGAAGGCTGGGTTTTGCGCGCTTCAAGGGGTCGTCGGGTCGCGCCACCCAGCCAGCATGATGGGAACCGGGCGCATGATCATCTCCTCCGCAAATTGGCGTCAGATTGCTCTGGTCGTGGGCTTGGCCGTGGCGGCCGCTGGCTGCTCGACCATTGCCGATCTCGATCCCACGGGTCTCCTCAGCGACAACAGTGACACCAGCCCGGCCAGTCAATTCCCGGCCGATCAGGCGCCGCCGACCGCGACCTCTGACCAGGCCACGGGGACCACGCCAGATCTGGCCAGTATTCCCGCCAGGCCGGCGGCGAGCTCGCCCGCCCAGCGGAAGCAGACAGCGCAATCCCGGGCCAGCGAGGGCGCCCAGGCCCGCTACAGCGCGAATGCGCTCAGGGGCGGCACGGAAGCCGCGGCGGCGCCTCCGCCCGCCGATGCCGCCGCACCCAGCGCGGCACAGCGCCTTCTAGGCTCGTCGCCCACCCAGAACGACGCCGACGCGCCGCCGACAGCGGAACCAGCACCGGGGCCGCAGATGGCCGCCAATCGGCCGTCTCCGGCGGCTGAAGCTGCCCCGCCAACCGCCGCCTTGCCCGATGGCGCCCAGCCTGCGCCTGCGGCCAATGCGCCAATCAACAATCAAGGCGGCAGTGCCGCCGTCCCGCGCGCCGCCAATGTTCAGACCGCGGCCATGGCGCCGGCTGTTTCCGCCGCCCCGGTGGGACCCTCGGCGCCTGCGCCCGTGGCTGTGCCAGGACGCGAGCCCGCCGTCCCGGCCGTGCCTGCCAACACACCACGGCGCGGTGCCATGATGGCGCAGCCGCAACTGTCCGACGCTGCGCTGGGATTCAAGACCTCGAACGCGCCGCCGCTATCCTCATCCGTGAATGATTTCGTTTCAGAGCCGATCATCGCGCATTACCAGCAGACTGCCTCCAACGCCGGAATGGCGAGCGCGGCCGCCGTGCCCGCCGTCCCGCCCAAAGGCGCGGTAGTTGCCTCAGGCGCGGTCGTCACCAACATGGCCGCCGTGGCTGGCGCTCCCGCGGCGATTGCCGCCATGAATGGCGGCGTGGCGCCGACCGCGGTGATCTATTTCCCTGGCGATGGCACGGGCCTCTCGACTGCCGCGCGCGCCCAGGTGCGCGCCGCGGTCACCACCTTCAAGGCCAATGGCGGGCAGGGCACCGTGCGCGTGGTGGGTCATGCCTCCAGCCGCACCGCCGACATGCCGGTCCAGAAGCATCTGGAAACCATCTTCGACAAGTCCCAGGCGCGCGCCAATGCGGTGGCGCAGGAACTGATCCATGACGGTGTGCCCGCCTCGCGGGTGCTGATCGATGCGGTGGGCGACAGCCAGCCCATCTATTACGAATCCATGCCGGAAGGCGAAGAAGGCAACCGCCGCGCCGAAATTTTCGTACAAGGCTGATATCGCCGTTCGAGAGCGATAAAAGCGTTGCGCGGATGCGCCAAATCCCCGATTCTGCGCCTCAGGATTCCACGATGAATACCGATTTCTACCGCATCAAGCGGCTGCCGCCCTATATCTTCGAGGAAGTCAATCGCCTCAAGGCGAGCGCGCGCGCCCGCGGCGAGGACATCATCGATTTCGGCATGGGCAATCCCGACATGCCCACCCCCGATCATATCGTGGACAAGCTTTGCGAGACGGCGCGCGATCCCCGTTCCAACCGCTATTCGGCCTCGCGCGGCATCAAGGGCCTGCGCAAGGCCCATGTCGCCTATTACCAGCGCCGCTTCGGCGTCACGCTCGATCCCGACCGCGAAGTGATCGCCGCTTTGGGGTCCAAGGAAGGGTTCGCCAATCTCGCCCAGGCCATCACCGCGCCGGGCGACGTGGTGCTGGTGCCCAATCCCGCCTATCCGATTCACGCTTTCGGATTCATTCTTGCCGGCGCCGCGATCCGCCATGTGCCCGCGACGTCGCCCGAAAATTATCTTTCGGCGGTGGGCCGGGCCACGCGCCATTCGGTGCCATCGCCGGTGGCTTTGGTGGTGAATTATCCCTCCAATCCCACCGCGCAGGTGGTGGGACTCGATTTCTACAAAGAGGTGGTGAAGTTCGCCAAGAAGCACGAGATCTGGGTTCTTTCCGATCTCGCCTATGCGGATATCTATTTTGGCGACGTGCCGCCGCCTTCGATGCTGCAAGTGGAAGGCGCCAAGGATGTCGCCATCGAATTCCAATCCCTGTCCAAGACCTATGCCATGCCCGGCTGGCGCATGGGCTTCGCCGCTGGCAACGAGAAACTGATCGGCGCGCTGGCCAGGATCAAATCCTATCTCGATTATGGCGCCTACACCCCCATCCAGGTGGCGGCGGCGCATGCGCTGAACGGCCCGCAAAGCGTGGTGGACGAGATCCGCGCCATCTACAAATCGCGCCGCGACGTCCTGGTGAAAAGCATGGGAGCCGCGGGATGGGACATTCCCGCGCCGGAAGCCTCGATGTTCGCCTGGGCGCCACTTCCGGAGAAATTCCGCGAGGCCGGCTCGATGGAATTCGCCAAGGAGCTTCTCAAGCACGCCAAGGTGGCGGTGTCGCCCGGCATCGGCTTTGGCGAATATGGCGAAGGCTATGTGCGTGTGGCGCTGGTGGAGAATGAACATCGCATCCGCCAGGCGGCGCGCAATGTGAAGAAATTCCTCTCGATGGGCACCAATCATCCGCCCGTCGATCTGGCGCCGGCGAAATAGTCCCGGGCGGCCATGGGGGAACCACTCAAAATCGCCATAGCGGGCTTAGGGACAGTGGGCGGAGGCGTGATCAAGGCGCTGGCCGCGCAGGCCGCTGGCCTCAGGGCGCGCGCCGGACGCGATCTTGCGGTGGTGGGCATGAGCGCACGCGATGCGGACAAGGTGCGCGGCTTCAAGGTCTTTCATTTCACCGCCAATCCCCTGGCCCTGGCCAAAAGCGACGCCGATGTGATCGTGGAATTGATCGGCGGCGAGAAC
>Ga0134128_10002240_pt1 | contig 24085 bp, 17 predicted proteins | sample KB31754_FD_96462 | JGI IMG/M metagenome (GOLD analysis project Ga0134128, IMG submission 96462) | Terrestrial soil microbial communities with excess Nitrogen fertilizer from Kellogg Biological Station, Michigan, USA - KB3-175-4 | ecosystem: Environmental > Terrestrial > Soil > Unclassified ... | reverse complement strand
TCCAAAGTGTTGGCCGCTTCGGTCGAACCCAGGTTGGGCCGCGAACGCCTGACGCTTCTGACCGACTATCCCCGCCAGGAAGCCGCGCTGGCCCGGCCCAAGCCATCGGATCCACGCTTGTCGGAACGGTTTGAGCTTTATGCCTGTGGCGTGGAACTGGCCAACGGCTTCGGCGAATTGACCGATCCTGAGGAGCAGCGGCGGCGGTTCGAATCCGAAATGAACGAAAAGCAACGCGTTCATGACGAGCGCTATCCGTTGGACGAGGATTTCCTGGCCGCCCTGGCCAGCATGCCGCAGGCGTCCGGCGTGGCGCTGGGTTTCGACCGGCTGGTCATGCTGGCGGCGGGGGCGTCTGGGATAGACGAGGTGCTGTGGACCCCGTTGCCCCCCGATCCTTGATTTTGGATCGCCCTTCGATCCCGGGAAGCCGCTTTGCGTAATCAGGGGTGGCGAAAATCCGCGCATCACGGCATTTTCCCGTCCGCCATGAGTGATACCGCCATAGCCCGCCAGACCGCCCAGAACACCACCTTCGCGGTGCTGTTCGCCATCGCCTTCAGCCACATGCTGAACGACATGATGCAGTCGCTGATACCGGCGATCTATCCCAATTTGAAAGCGGATTTTCACTTGAGCTTCGCCCAGATCGGGATCATCACCCTGGTCAATCAGATCACCGCGTCTCTGCTGCAGCCGGCGGTGGGCTATTATTCCGACTTGCAGCCGCGTCCTTATTCGCTGGCGACGGGCATGATCGCCACCTTGATCGGGTTACTGCTGCTCAGCGTCGCCAGCAGCTATGGCGTGATCCTGTTCTCGGTGATGCTGATCGGCGTCGGCTCGGCCGTGTTCCATCCCGAATCCAGTCGCGTGGCGCGCATGGCGTCCGGCGGCCGCCACGGTCTGGCACAATCCCTGTTCCAGGTGGGCGGCAATACCGGCTCGGCCATCGGACCGCTGCTGGCAGCGGTGCTGGTGGCGGTTTATGGGCAGCACAGCGTTGCGTGGGCCGGCGGCTTGGCGCTGCTGGGCATCCTGATCCTTTATAATGTGGGCACCTGGTACAAGCATCACGGTTTGGCGCGCATGCGTTCGGCCCGCCCCCATGAAGATCATGGCTTGCCGCGCGGCAAAGTCGCGATGTCGGTGGCCATTCTGTTGCTGCTGATCTTCTCCAAATATTTTTATCTAGCCAGCATCACCAGCTATTACACTTTCTATCTGATCCACACCTTCCATCTGTCGGTGCGCTCCGCGCAGGTGCATCTCTTTATGTTTTTGGCGGCGGTCGCGGCGGGCACGTTGGTGGGCGGCCCCATGGGCGACAAGTTCGGCCGCAAATATGTGATTTGGCTGTCGATCCTGGGCATCCTGCCTTTCGCGCTGGCTTTGCCCTACGCCAATCTATTCTGGACCAGTGTGCTCTCGGTGATCATCGGCGTGGTGTTGGCGTCGGCCTTTCCCGCGATCGTGGTCTATGCGCAGGAATTGCTGCCGGGCCGCGTGGGCATGATTTCCGGCCTGTTCTTCGGATTCTCCTTCGGCATGGGTGGCATTGGCGCCGCGGTGCTGGGCTGGCTGGCCGACCTCACCGACATTACCTTTGTCTACAAGGTCTGTTCCATCCTGCCTGTGATCGGGCTTCTCACGGCCTTCCTGCCCAATATCCGCAGCCATAAGCCGGCGCCGATCCCGGTGGTGGATCCGGAGCCGTGACCATCCAGGACGTCGCGAAGAGATACGCGGTCGCGGTTTCACCCACGATCCAGGCACTGATCGATCCCACCGATCCGGCCGATCCCATTGCGCGTCAATTCCTGCCCGATGCGGCGGAACTGATTGCGACAGCAGACGAGCTTGCCGATCCCATTGCCGATGAGGCGTATTCGCCGGTCAAGGGCATCGTGCATCGCCATCCTGATCGCGTGCTGCTGAAAGCGGTGGCGGCTTGTCCGGTCTATTGCCGCTTCTGCTTCCGACGCGAGACGGTGGGCCCGGGCAAGGCCCATGCGCTTTCGCCGTCCGATCTGGCGGCGGCGATGGCCTATATCCAAAGCCATCCCGAAATCTGGGAAGTGATCCTGACCGGCGGCGATCCTTTTATTTTAAGCCCACGCCGGATGGCTGAGATCACCGGCGCGCTCGCCGCCACCGGGCATGTGAAGATTGTGCGCTGGCACACCCGCGTCCCTGTGGTTGAACCGGATTGGGTGACCGACGAATTGGTGGCGGCTTTGACCGCGCCCGGCATCGCAAGCTGGGTGGCGATCCACGCCAATCATCCCCGCGAACTGACGGGCGCGGCACGGCGCGCGATTTCGCGGTTGGCGGAAGCCGGCGTGGCGCTGGTCAGCCAGACGGTGCTGCTCAAGGGCGTCAATGACGACATCGAAATCTTGAGCGCGCTGATGCGCGGCTTTGTCGAAGCTGGAATCAAGCCCTATTACCTGCATCATCCCGACCTGGCGCGGGGCACTTCGCATTTCCGCTTGCGCATTGAAGAGGGCCTTGCGCTGACACGGCAGTTGCGCGCCCGCATCTCGGGTTTGGCGCAACCGACTTACGTGCTCGATCTGCCGGGCGGCTACGGCAAGGTCGTGCTGGATTCTACCAATGTCGAAAAAACTGCGCATGGCCATCGCATCCGCGATTTCGCGGGTAACTGGCACGATTACCCGTCCCCCCACTGTCCGCCAGGTTGATTTGACGCTCCGGCTCACGCCTACGCGCTGGCAAGCCCGCTAGCGGACATCTCCCCCGCCAATGGCTTCGCCATGCGGGTCACATACGCGTTGAACCGGGGCCTTTGCCGCGGAGGCGTTTGAAGAAGGCACTGACCTTGTGGCGAGTCTGTTCGCGCCACACCACGCTCTGGTCCGTCACCCAATTGAGCTGGATCACCCGGCGCGGTCCTTCGAAGGCGTGAAAGCCATGCCAGGCATTGGGTTCGTTCTTGAAAATCAGGAGCGTGCCTTCATCCGGCGGCACTTCCGCGATCACGTCTTCCAGATTGTCGGGGCCACGCAAAAGCCGCAGCCGGCCGGTCTTCGCCTCCCAGGCATTGTTCATATAGATGAGCACGGTGATCAGCTTGGTGCGGCTGTCGGTATGGATCTGGCCGTCACGGGCGGCAGAAACGCCGCGCGCCGTTACCATGGTGGGCCGGCCGGTGAGATCGACGCCTAACTTTCTCTCCACCGCGCGAGTGAATTCCGGACCCTGGATCGCCGCCATGAATTCCGCGAAGGCCCGGCCATATTTCAAGGTCGGCAGCGGGAAAGAGCCGGGATGGGCGACCAGCGGATAATCCGCATTGATGGCGCCCATCGCGTCCTGCTTCACAAAGCGCGGCACCATGGCGAAGGGAAATGGTTCGCGCGTGACGGACGCGGCTTCAAATGCTTCCAGGTCGATGGGCAAGGCGGACATAAGGCTCGAAATACTATTTCCAGCCTCAAAACGCAAAATCTCTACGCAAACTCTAAGGGGCGGTGCGTTTTGGTCATGCCCGGCCTCCTCCGCGCGTGCGTAGCACGCTCGTGGGGAGGTGGCCGTAGCAACGCTTGCAGCGCGTAGGCGAGAGCCGGAGCGCAAAGGCAAAGCTGCGAAGGCCGGAGGGGGTGCTTAATGACTTCCGTAATGGATGATCTGGGCGGTGTTGCCGATGGCGCTGGAGGTCAGGCTGGTCGAGCCGCCAACGTTGGAGACATTGGCGTGCACCGTCGAGGCTTCCATCGAACTATTTATCTGCCGCGTGGTGATCGGCATGTTGGAGGCATTGGAATCCGCTTCCAGGCTGTTGCCCAAAGCCGAATTCTGGATCACGGCGTCACCCGCGATATTGCTGACATTGGCCTTGAGCGCCGACGACGGATCCGAAGACGCGCATTTCTGGAAAGAATTGACCGCGGTCAGCGTCGGATCGGTGGAGATACCGGCACCATTGCACACTGCCTGGTTGGAGATGGAGGTGCTGCCCCAGATGTTGGAGACATTGGTGGTGACATTGGAATCGATGGCGGCATTCGGACCCACGATCTGGCTGTTTTGAACGCGGGTGTTGTTCATCGTGGTGATGTCGATCAAATTGCCGGCTGCGGCGCCCTGCACGACGGCATCGCCCTGAATCGTGTCGACATTGCCGGTCAGATTCGAAAACTGCGACTGCAGATTGATCTGGCCGTTGATGATATTGCTGCCCGAATTAGTACCCCCCGCGCAGGCGAGGCTGGCCGACAGCGTCACCATTGTCGTAGCCGCGATAAGGATTTTGGCGCGATTCATTGTTGTTCTCCATGGAATAGGCGGTGGGTCGATAGACAGGACGAGGCGCGTTGTTGGCCTGATAGGGCATGCGGCCGTCGCTCAAGGGATCGGCGGCGGTATTGAGCGGCGAGGCGCAGGCGGCGCCCGGCGGAATACGATAGACGCGAGTGACCATCTCCAGCACCGCGCGCTCGATCACCGAGCGCACCGCCAGCTGGATGGGTTCGAGCGCGCTTTCGCCAGCGCTGAGGTCGAAGAAATTGGTCCCCATGAAATCGAACACGCCGGCCGAGACCTGATGGCCGATGATCTGCTTCTGATAGGAGATGACGTCCGCCACTTCCAGCGTGTTGGTGTTCACCAGCCGCATGTCCAGGCCGACATTCATCACATAGATGGCGCCGCCCAAGGTGCCGGTCGTGGCATTGGTGGCGGTGCCGCCGCCCGTGCCGTTGGCGTTCTCGGAGCGGATGTTGAAGTTCAATTCGGTGATGCCACCCACGATGTAATAATCGGAACCGGGAATGGAGCCAGCGATGATCTTGCGGAAATCGCCGTCATGCGGATCCTTGTCATCGCCGATCAACTTGTTGTTGGCGTATTTCAGCTCCAACTCCGCCACCGACGTGTCGAAGCGTTCCACCATATGGACGCCGGATTTGGAGAGCGCGGTCATTGCCATCAGGGCGGCGCCGGCGGTCACCTTGCGGCCCGAGCCGTCGGATTCCATCTTGCCGGTATAGTCGGCGATCTGACCGACCGCGATGCGCACCGGATGCTGGCCGACAATGCCCGACATGCAGCGCAGGGCGGCGGAGTAAGGCGTCTCGTTAGAGATCACGGGCGAGCCGCCGATCGGCGCGGTGTAACGGCCGACGGAATCGGCGGAAGGGCTGATGCAACCGGTCAAGGCCAGCGCTGCCAGCACCGGGATCAGCGGTTTCAGGAAATATTTGCGTCCGCGCGATGTCATGGGAGGGGCGGCCCTTCTTTCCATTGCTATGTCAGCGACCGTTCAGCTGGGCGGTTGCCGTCTGGTTGCCGTTGTTGATCTGGTTGGAATCCACCACCGTGGTGTTGTGGCTGCCCACCACCACCACATTGAGCGAATTGCCTATTGCGGTGGCCTGGCCGTTGACCGAGCCGGCGGCTTGCATGCCGACCCCGCCCATGGCGTTGGTCGCGCCCACGCCCGTGGCCGAGCTGAAGCTCGAGCCCACGAACTGGCCGTTCACCACGGTGAGATTGCCGTTGGCGTCGCGCAGCGAAAAATTCGACGGCGTGTTCTGTGTCGCCGCGCCAAACCCGTTATAATTGGCCGAGTTGCTCCAGTCGCCGGCATGCGCTTGCCCGCCAAGGGCCGAAGCCAGGACGGCGGCCAGAATAATTTTCGCGGGAAACGCTCTCGAATGCGGCATGACCGGAATTCCACTTCACCTCAGCTCGGTTCAGAGCAACCCGCATGCCAAGCCTTAATTGGCGTTAACGAGATCGCGCGCCGAAACGGCACAAAGCGTCGGCATGCGGGTTTTGCGCCATGAAGCGGTTTGGCAAGTTTGCCGTTGTGATCTTGTTTGGGACGCCCGCCGAAGAGACCGCAATCCAGAATCTGTGCCATTGTGGCACCGTGCCTTGTTCAACCGGGCAGAACGCGTAGATATAAGGGATGGCTTTCCTGCAACCACAGCCTTCGGACCCCTGGACCCGGCAGCCGGTTTTCCGGGTTCCCGTGGTCGTTGTGAGCCTGATCGTGGCTCTGGCGGTGGCGCATGGAGTGCGCGTGCTGGCGTCGCCTGCGCTCTCGGCCGAGTTGGTCAAGAATTATGCCTTCTTTCCCGCGCGCTATAGCCACGCCTTCCTGGCCGCACGCGATGCCGATCCTGGCAGCTGGTTCGAACGCGCTATTCCCTTTGTCAGCTATATGGGCCTGCACAACGATCTCACCCATCTCGCCATCAACAGCCTTTGGCTTTTGGCGTTCGGGCCAATCGTGGCCCGCCGGTTTGGGGGCTTCCTGTTTCTGTTGTTTTTTCTGGTCTGCGGCGTTGCGGCCGCGGCCACGCATTTGGCCTTCAACTGGGGTTCGCCGGTGCTGGTGATTGGAGCCTCGGGCGCGATTTCCGGGTTGATGGCGGCGGGCCTGAGATTGCTGCCGTCGCAGGCGCCCTGGGCCCATGCCGGCGAAGAGCGGCTGGCGCCGATCTTCTCGCGCCAGATCGTGATGTTCACCATCGTGTGGCTTCTGATCAATCTTGTGTTCGGTATGACCGGTCTGGGCATGGGCGGAGAAACCGGCCAGATCGCCTGGCAGGCCCATATGGGCGGTTATTTCGCAGGACTGTTGCTCACCGGCCCGTTCGACCAGCTCAGGCCGCGCGTCAATGCCGTGCTCTGATCAAAAATTGCGCCTGGCTTGAGCGGCCTTCGGCCGGTCGCGGCTCACTCCGCGGGCGCCGGCGCGTGCGGCGTGGACTTGCGCTTGCCGAACACTGAGAACTGATCGCCCAGCCGGTCGAGATAGGTATAGATCACCGGCGTGATGTAGAGCGTCAAAAGCTGCGACAACAGCAGGCCGCCCGCCACGCACAGACCCAGCGGCCGACGGGACTCGGCGCCCGCGCCCAGGCCCAGGGCGATAGGCATGGTTCCCATCATCGCCGCCATGGTGGTCATCATGATCGGACGGAAGCGAGTCATGGCCGCCTCGTAGATCGCCTGCTCCGGCGAGATGTTGGTGGAGCGCTGCCGTTCCAGCGCGAAGTCGATCATCATGATGGCGTTTTTCTTCACGATGCCGATCAGCATGATCATGCCGACAAAGGCATAGAGCGTCAGCGGCAGGCCCACGATGTAGAGCGTCAGCAGCGCGCCCACCGCCGCCGAAGGCAGGCCCGACAGGATGGTCAGCGGGTGGATGAAGCTTTCATAGAGAATACCCAGGATGATGTAGACCACGATCATGGCGATCAAGAGCAGCATGCCCATATTCTGGGTCGAACTCTGAAACGCCGCCGCTGTGCCCTGGAATGACGCCTGTACCGAATCCGGTACACCGACCATGGCGCTGGCATCGCGGATGGCGGTCACCGCATCCGACAAGGTTTTTCCGGGTGGCAGATCGAAGGAGATCGTCACCGCCGGAACTTCGCCCGAATGGTTGACGCTGAGCGGCTGCGTGCCGGAATAGATGGTGGTCACTGCGTTCAACGGCACCAACTGGCCGGTGTTGGAGGTGATGTAGAGCCTCTGCAGGGCCTGCGGATTGCTTTGGAATTTGGGTAGCACTTCCACGATCACCTGATACTGGTTGGCGGAGGTGTTGATCTGAGAAATTTGAGTGCCGCCAAACGCCTCGCCCAGCGCGGTTTCGATTTGTTGGGCGCTGACGCCCAGCGCCGCGGCGCGGTCGCGGTTTATTTTGACTTGCACCGCGGGCATCACGTCATCAAGGTCGGAGTTGACGTCGACGAAGGCCGGCATGCTCTTCATCTGGGCCATCAATCGGCCGGAGACATCCTGCAGCTCTTTCAGGTCCAGCGCCTGCATCGTGTACTGATACTGGGAACGCGAGCCGCGGCCGCCGATGCGGATGGTCGGAGGATTGGTAATGAAGACGTTGATGCCGGGAAACCGATTGAGCTTCGGCCGTAGTTCCCTGATGATTTGATCGGCGGACAATTTGCGTTGGCTGAGCGGCTTCAAGACGATGATGTTGAGATAGCCGCTGTTGGCGCCGGCGGTACCGTTGCCGCCGGGGATCTGGCTGAATACGCCTTCGACATTGGGGTCGGCGTTGATGACGCGCGAAACCTCGTCCAGATATTTGTACATCTGGTCCGGCGATGTGCCGTTCTGTGCCTGGATCTGCCCGGTGAGCCGCCCGCCATCATCGCTCGGCAGGAAATCCTGCTGCATGATCGCAAAAAGACCGCCCGAGACCAGAATCGAGCCGACGAACATCGCCAGGATGACGCGGCGGTGATTGAGGCTCCAGGTCAATGAGCGGTTATAGGTGTCCTGCATCCAATTGAAGCCGCTCTCGCTCAAGCGATAAAAGGCGTTGTGCTTCACGCCATGCTCGTCTTTCAGGATGCGGGCGCAGAGCATCGGCGTCAGCGTCACCGAAATGATGCCGGAACACAGGATCGCCAGGATGATGGTGACGGCGAATTCGTGCAGCAGCCGGCCCACAATGCCGCCCATGAAGACGATGGGGATGAAGACGGCGGCCAGCGAAATCGTCATCGACAGAATGGTGAAGCCGATTTCGGCCGAACCCTTCATGGCGGCTTCATAGGGCTTTTCGCCATGTTCGATGTGGCGGACGATATTCTCCAGCATCACGATGGCGTCATCGACCACGAAGCCGACCGACAGGGTGAGCGCCATCAAGGACAGATTGTCGAGACTGTAGCCAAACGCCGCCATGCCGGCGAAGGTCGCGATCACTGCGATCGGCAGCGCCAGCGACGGGATGATAGTGGCCGAGACGCGGCGCAGGAAGACGAAGATCACGCCCACCACCAGCGCGCCGGCGATCAGCAGCGTGGTCTGCACGTCCGAAATGGAGTTGCGGATGTTGATGCTCTGATCATACATCACTTCCAGCTTGACGGCGGGCGGCAGGCCCTCTTGGAAATGAGGCAGCACAGCCTTGATCGAATCGATGACGCCCACCGTGTTGGAGCCAGGCTGGCGGCTGATCGCAAGCCCAATGGTGCGGCGATTTTTGTACCAGCTGCCACCATAGGGATTTTCCAGACCGTCCAGAGTGCGGGCGACGTCCTTCAATCGGACTGGCGAACCGTTGCGATAGGTGATGATCTGCGTGTCGAATTGCGCGGCATTGTTGAGCTGACCGTCGGTATGAATGGTCTGCGACTGGACATTGCCATTCAACGCGCCCGTCGCCTGGTTGACATTGGCGGCGGCGACCGCGTTGGACAGCGTGTCGATGCCGATCTGGCGGGTGGCGAGCGCGTCAGGGTCGGCCTGGATGCGCACGGCATATTTGGAATTGCCGAACACGCCGACTTGGGCGACGCCGTTGATGGTGGAAAGCTGGCGCGCCAGCAGGGTCTCGGCATATTCATCCAGCGCCGTGCGATAGATCGTATCCGAAGACATCGAAATAAACATGATCGGAAAATCAGCCGGGTTCACCTTGCGGAAGGTGGGCGGCTGCGGCATCGAGCGGGGCAACTGTCGTTGGGCTGCGGAGATCGCCGCCTGCACGTCCTGGGCGGCGGCGTCGATATTGCGGTCCAGCGTGAATTGGATGGTGATGTTGGTGAAGCCCTGGCTCGAATGCGACGTCATGTTGTCGATGCCGGCGATGGTGGAGAATTGATTCTCCAAAGGCGCGGCCACGCCGGACGCCATCGTGTCGGGATCGGCGCCCGGCAGGCTGGCATTTACCTGGATGGTCGGAAAATCGACATTGGGCAGGTCGCTGACCGGCAGGCTGAAATAGCCGAACACGCCGAAGATCACCAACGCGGCCATCAGCAGCGTGGTGAAGACGGGGCGTTCGATAAAGATCCGCGAAATATTCATGGCCGATCAGCCTTGCCGGTAAATTTGTAAGTCAGCCTTCAGACGTCTTTGGCGCGCCGGGCGCGACCGCCCTTCGTCCCACCAGAGCCTCCGCCATTCGCGCCATTGGGCATCGCGTTGGGACGGTTGCGCGCGACCGTGACCTTGCCGCCGGGAAGCGCGCGAAGCGCGCCGTCGACGATCACCATCTCGCCGGGTTTGACATCGCTGGCGATGGCCATATCGGTGCCGTCGTCGAACAGCACCTTCACCGGGTGCTGTTCCACCACATTCTCCGGCGTCACGACATACACATACTGGCTGTCGGGGCCGATATTGACTGCCACGCGCGGCACCACGGTAGCGCTCTTGATGTTGGCCAAGGCCACGGTGACGTCCACCAATTGACCCGGCACCAAAGCGCCATCCTCGTTGGTGAAGGTGGCGCGCAATTCGATGGTGCCCGCGCTGTTGGAAACCGCATTGCTGATGAAATTGACGGGCGCGGTCAGGGTTTCCCCGCCGGCATCGTGCAGATCCACCGTGGCGGTCAGGCCGCCTTGCTGCGCACGCGTCTGGATGCGCGGCAGATCCGATTGCGGCAAGTTGAAGGACACTTTGATGGGCTGGATCTGGGTGATCGTGACCAGAGGCGCGGTGATGCCGTTGACCGAAACCAGATTGCCCGGCTGCAACATGATGGGACCGGTCTTGCCATCCACGGGCGAGCGGATCTGGGTGTATTCCAGATTGAGCTTGGCCATGTCGAGATTCGCCTTGGCCTGGAGATAAGCGGACTCCGCATCCTCCGCATCCTGGGGCGAGATCGCGTTCTGGCTGGTCAGCCTGCGATAGCGTTCCGCCTTGGCTTTGGTCGAAGCCAGGGTCGCAACCGCGCTGTCATAGGCGGCTTGATAGGGCGCGGGGTCGATCTGGAACAGAAGATCACCCGTCTTCACCATCTGGCCTTCCTTGAAGAAAGCCTTGGTAAGCTGACCCTGGACGCGGGCCGTCACCGACACAGTGGAATTGGCGACCACGGTGCCAATCGTGTGCTCCACCACCGGCATGTCGCGCATGACCGCGTTGGCAACCCGCACCGGCGCGATGCCGACTGGGCGCCGCGCCGGGCCGCTGGCTTCATGCGACCAGAAATAATATCCACCCAGCACAACCGCGAGCGCGATGCCGCCGATCAGAAAGCGGCGCGCCGGATGCGCGCCTGACAAAGTTTCATGGGCCGGCACGTCGCGGTCAGCGTCTGGCGGCGATACCTGCATGTTCATACGTTCTTCCCCAGACCGGATGGGCGCCTTTGCGCATCCTTCCGGCAATCCCTGTCATGATTTTGCGACAACGCGATACGCAACGCCGTTTCCTAACCTTCGGATTGCCAGCGCCAACAATCGCGGTCGGCCAGCCGGCAAATTATCATTCGCACGACCCCGCATCCCACGCCCGTGGCGGGAATTTTTTCAAGCCCTTCACGGCCTTAGCGGTAGTTCGGTGCCCTTACCCGGACACTCTATAGGGCAAAACTCTCTCACAAATGTCTCAAAAAACCTGTGCCGGCGTCATGTAACCGTTCATTTCTTTCATTAACATATTGAAACTGTTGTTATTATTCTGTGCCGCTGCGACTTTTGCAGCGCACATTGCGGGGGTGGGAGCCCCTGTCTATAAGCCCCGGCTCCACCCTTGAGCGCCTTCGCCATGAATATCCGCAACATCGCCATCATCGCCCATGTCGATCATGGCAAGACCACTTTGGTGGATCAGCTGCTGAAACAGTCGGGCTCGGTGCGCGAGAACCAGCACATGGCCGAGCGCGCCATGGACTCAAACGATCAGGAGCGCGAGCGCGGCATTACCATCCTCGCCAAATGCACCTCAGTGGAGTGGCAAGGCACACGGCTCAACATCGTGGACACGCCCGGCCACGCCGATTTCGGCGGCGAAGTCGAACGCATTCTGTCCATGGTGGATGGCGTGGTGCTGCTGGTGGATGCGGCGGAATCGGTGATGCCGCAGACCAAATTCGTGCTGTCGAAAGCCTTGAAGCTGGGATTGAAGCCCATTGTGGTGGTCAACAAGATCGACCGATCCGACGCCCAGCCCAAGGAAACGCTGGAATCCATCTTCGATCTCTTTCTCGCTTTGGAAGCCAGCGATTATCAGCTCGATTTCCATCATCTCTTCGCGTCGGGCCGGTCCGGCTGGGCGGTCAATGAATTGGAGGACGAGCGCAAGGATCTCTCGCCGCTGTTCAAGCGCATTGTGGAAGATGTGCCCGCGCCCAAGCCGCAGGCGCTGGCCGGTGAAGAACACCCCTTCAAGATGCTGGTCACCACCCTGGAAGCCGACAATTATCTGGGCCGGGTGCTGACGGGCCGCATCGAATCCGGTGTCATCACCACCAACCGCCAGATCAAGGTTCTCAATCGCGACGGCGAGGTGGCCGAGAAAGCGCGCGTCACCAAATTGCTGGCATTCCGCGGTCTTGCCCGCGTGCCCGTCGATCGGGCCGAGGCGGGCGACATCGTGGCCATCGCAGGGCTGGCGGAAGCCACTGTGGCCGACACGCTGTGCGATCCCGTGGTCGAGGACGCCATCCCCGCCCATCCCATCGATCCCCCCACCCTCGCGATGACCATCTCGGTCAATGACAGCCCGTTGGCGGGCCGCGAGGGTGACAAGGTGCAAAGCCGTGTCATTCGCGACCGGCTGTTCCGCGAAGCCGAAGGCAATGTGGCGCTGAAAGTGAAAGAGACCGGCGAAGGCGCCTTCGAAGTGGCGGGCCGCGGCGAACTTCAACTTGGCGTTCTTATTGAATCGATGCGCCGCGAAGGTTTCGAGCTTTCCATCAGCCGGCCCCGCGTGCTCTTCAAGACCGTGGAGGGCGAACGGCTCGAGCCGATCGAAGAAGTCACGGTGGACGTGGACGATGCCTATACCGGCGTGGTGATCGAGAAGATCTCCAACCGCAAAGGCGAAATGACCGACATGCGCCCCACCGGCGCGGGCAAGACGCGCATCGTGTTCCATGCTCCGGCGCGCGGACTGATCGGCTATCACGGCGAATTCCTCACCGACACGCGTGGTACCGGCGTGATGAACCGCATGTTCCTGGATTATGCCCCGCACAAGGGCGCGGTCGGCGGACGCATCAATGGCGTCTTGATCTCGACCGAGGATGGCGAGGCGGTGGCCTACGGCCTCTGGTATCTGGAAGAGCGCGGCAAGCTGTTCGTGGTGCCTGGCACCAAGGTCTATGAAGGCATGATCATCGGCCAGAACGCCAAGGACAATGACCTTGACGTCAATCCGACCAAAGCCAAGCAGCTCACCAATATCCGCACTACCTCTAAGGACGAAGCGGTGCGGTTGACCCCGATTGTGCCCATGACCCTGGAACAGGCCATGGCCTATATCCAGGACGACGAACTGGTCGAAGTGACACCGCAAAACATAAGACTGCGCAAGCGCGAGCTGCTGCCCCATTTGCGCAAACGGGCCAAGCAGACAGCCGACGCATAAGAGGATCTGGCGATGGACGTCTCAGCGGATCTCATCGCCTTCGCAAACCGTCTGGCCGACACGTCCGGCGCGGTGATCCGGCCTTTGTTCCGCCAGCGCATCGATGTGGCGCACAAACAGGGCCGTCACAATTTCGATCCCGTGACCGAGGCCGACAAGGGCGCCGAACGCGCCATCCGCGAGATGGTCGCACGCGAGCGCTCGGATGACGGCGTCTTGGGCGAGGAATATCCCGAGACCCAGGGTACATCGGGCTATCGCTGGATTCTGGATCCGGTGGACGGCACCCGCGCCTTCATCACCGGCCGGCATGAATGGGGTTCGCTGATCGCGCTGGAAAAAGGCGGCAAGCCGGTCCTGGGTATTCTCGACCAGCCGGTCCTGGGCGAACGCTTTGTCGGCGTCAATGGCAAATCGCACCTGATCCAGGCGGGCAAGGCATCGCCAATGGAAGTGCGCGCCTGCGCCTCGTTGGCCGACGCGATTCTGTGCGCCACCGATCCCGGCGCTTATTTCTCCAAGGAACAGCTTTCGGCTTTTTCGCGTGTCGATAGCGCCGTCAAAATGACCCGCTATGGCGGCGACTGCTATCTGTTCGCGGCGTTGGCACTGGGCTTCGTGGATGTGGTGATCGAAGCCAATTTCGGTGCCTGGGATATTGCCGCTCTCATCCCGCTCGTGGAAGGCGCGGGCGGTATCATCACCGACTGGCAAGGCGGCTCAGCGCAAAGCGGCAAAACGATTCTCGCGTGCGGCGACCGGCGGGTGCATGGCGAAGCGATGAAGCTGCTCGCCGGCTAGGCACTGCTAACAAATTAAGGCGAAATTGGCGCGCAAATGCGCGGGTTCCGCGCAATCCCGCCGCAATGATACCTCGCTCGCATTCGCAACTCGCATGCGCGTCATCACGTTTTCTTACTGTAACCAAATCCATAAGGGCAGGAGAAAGCATGAGCGATCTTCGCAACGACGGTTTCAACGCTTCCGCGCCGATTTCCGAAGAAGGCTTCAGCGAGAAGCATGTACTCCATGACAATGGCGGCCTTTCCGGCTTCCATCATTTTGAGGAAGAGGAAGAAGGCGGCAGCCGCGCCAAGATGATCGGCGGCGCGCTGGTCGTGGCTCTGCTTCTGGGTGGCGCGGGCGTCTATATGTTCGCTGGTGGGTCTTCGGCTCCGTCCGCGATACCGGCCAAAGCGCCGGCGCAAGTCGCGTCCAACATGCCTGCGCCTGCGCCGGCGGCCGAGCCGGCTACGCCTGCGGACAACGCCGTTGCCAACTCGCCTTACAATACCACTCCGGCTCCCGCCGCCCCGGCGAGCAACACGGCGGCTGCTGAGCCCGTGAAGACGGCCAAGACTGTTCACAAGGACAAGGCCGAAGCCAAAGCGAACGCAGCTGAGGCGGCTCAGACCGCCGATTTGAACCGCGCGGCCGACAAAGCCACGGCCCAGGGCTCGGTGGCCGTGCCGATGAGCGCGGCGCCGTCCTCGACCGCCAGCAACGCATCGGCTGATAGCAATGTCGCCAGCAGCAATGCGGCCCCGTCGTCCGACGCATCGGCGACACCGCTGCCGACGCCGCCAGCCCCTCCGGCTTCGTCGATGGCCAGCAATGGTCAGCCCGCTCAGCCTGAAGCTGGCAACACCGCCCAGGACGTTCCGGCCGTGACGCCTGAGCAGGCTCAGCCCGCGACGCCGGCCGCACCGGCCCAGCAGCCCGACCAGGCGGCCCAGCCTCAGGCCCAGCCACAGTAGCCGGGCTTCTCAAGAGAAGAAGCGCCTCAGCAGGAAACCGCTGGGGCGCTTTTTTTGAGAAAGGCGTCTACGCGGAGCCAAAGCTCGGCGCGGAAGATGTCCCGTTCCATCAAGATCTCATGCTCGGCGCCCGCGATCTCGACATATTCGGCCTTGGGCATGCGCGCCGCGAATGCGCGAACCGCCCCAGTATCGCACACGCGGTCTTGGCCGGCGCCGAATAGCAGCGAAGGCGTTTCAATCGCCTCGGCATAGCCGGGGCTTCGCGTCAGGGCGATGGACGCAAGCGCCGCCCCCAGCCAGCCCCAAGTCGGCCCGTTCAGACGCAATTCCGGATCGGCTGCCAACAGTCCCTGATTGCGGGCATAGCGCTCGCGATCGGACGTCACGATCTGCAGCGCAAAAGGCAACTTCAACTGGTCGCGCGCGGCCATGCCCCAGACGAAATCCGTGCTGGGTCCATCGCGGTTCAAATAGGCGGCGACCTTCTCCACCACCCACCACGGGCTGCCCCGTGAATTGATACCCATCATCGGCGCACACAGGATGGCGGCGGCGAACTCGTCCGGTACATCGTGGAGACGGCGGACCAGAAGATGGCCACCCATGGAATGCGCCATGGCGATGATGGGAAGGCCGCGCTCCGCCGCAAGCGGGCGCACCAGCTGGCTGAGCACAGCGTCCAAATCCTGATCATAGGCGCTGAAGTCGGGGATATGCGCCTTGCGGCCATCGGGCAATAGCCGGTCGGAGCCGCCCTGGCCGCGCCAGTCGAAGGTGATCACCACAAGCTTGCGGCTTCTCAATTCGTCGATCACTTCTAAATATTTCTCGATGAACTCGGTCTGGCCGTTAAGCAGCAGGCAGATCGCGCCGGGCGTTTCGACATCGAACCGGCCCGCCCTGAGCCGGACGCCGCCGGCATCGACGAAAAAGGGCTGGAAATTCTCAGACGCTGGAATCATCGCGGCGGATCACCTGGCGGGAGTTTGCTTTAAGGCCGCGCTTGGCTTCAAGCTCGCGGGATGGGGACGAACCGTGATGCGCTGGGCCGGGCCTGCTTTCTCGTCCATGTCGGCGTGCTTCTGTATGTCGTGCTGGGGTGGGTCTTGCCGGTGCGTGGTTGGCTTCTGGCCTATCTGGTTTTTCTTCCCGCCATGATCCTGCACTGGAAGCTGAATCGCGATGCCTGCATTCTCAACAATCTGGAGAATTGGTTGCGCGTCCGCCGTTGGCGCGCGCCGGAAACCAACCGCGAGGAAGGCGCGTGGCTGCGGACCTTGATTGCGGACGCGACGGGAATTGGGCTCAGCCGCATGCAGATGGACGGGGTGATCTATGGCGCGGTGGCGCTGTTCTGGCTTCTGGCGCTGGGCCATTTCGCCGGCAAATTTTGAAGTTCCGGCCTTGTTTCGAGGCCTTGAAGGGCCGGGTTCCCTCCCCATCTAAAAGCTGTTCCGGGGGCACGTCGCACCGGAAAAACCGCAACGCTTTCAGGAGGTTGTACCCATGCGTTTGGATTATTCGCCTTTCTTTCGTACCACTGTCGGCTTCGACCGTCTTCTCGACCTGCTCGAGAGTGCCGACACTGCTCAGGGCTATCCGCCCTACAATATTGAGCGCAGCGACGAGAATAATTACCGCGTCACCATCGCCGCCGCCGGTTTCGCCGAAAAGGATCTCGGCGTCGAAGTCGCCGACGGCGTTCTGACCGTCACCAGCAAGCGCGAGGAAGCTGCCAAGCCGTCTTACCTGCATCAGGGCATCGCCGGCCGCGCCTTCGAGCGCAAATTCCAGTTGGCCGAGCATGTCGAGGTCAAGGGCGCCAAGCTTGAGAACGGCCTGCTTCATGTCGATCTGGAACGTGTCGTGCCCGAGGCCAAGAAGCCCCGCCGCATCACGATCAATGCGCCGGAACTCAAGACCATCGAAGGCGGCGCCAAGGCCGCCTGATTTTTTGTTGCCCCCATCTGTCTGCCACGCGGGCAAGCCCGCTAGTAGACATCTTCCCCCGCCAATGGCTTCGCCATGCGGGGGAAGAAATTCCCGACCAAGGCTAACGAGGCGCTCTTTGCGGGCGCCTCGTTTTTTTCGCCTTGTCATAATATGCGGCCGAGCTTTGTCGGGATGTTCATTTTGGGGGATGCAGAGGCGGCTTTACATCCTGGACGCAGATTTTCGCACCCCCGCTTGTAGCGTCACATTCCCAGCCAGGACGACTTGAGCGCATCGGATTGATACCGCCAACCAGCTGCATAAAACCAATCCCGGCCAGCGTGGCGGCTACGACACCAACGGCGATCCAGACCTTCATGTCGTGGAATATCGGAGTTCAATCCTTAAAGACCAATAGCCGATTTTAGACCATTGCTACTGATACAAGCTCATCTTGAAGCTTGGCCGTGTCCTGCCTCCCCTTCGGCGCGCAGCGCCTGGAAGGGGAGGTGCCCGTAGCACGCTCTCGAGCGTGCGTAGGGCGGAGGGGTTAAGCAGATTCTGCGAACTTCATTGGCAATTTCGCGCCGGTCAGTTCCACGTCGGTCATATCCGCTTCGCGCAAATCGCTGTCGCTGAGATTGGCATAAGCCAGATCGCAGCCCGCTATGCGGATGCGGCGCAGATCTGCACCGCGGAAATCGGCATAACGCGCCTCCGCATTGTCGAGCCGCGCCGGCAAAAGACGTTCGGCGGCGATCAGGAGCGGACCGAGTTTGGCGCCCGAAAGATCGGCGTGATTGAGCTTTGCGCCGGACAGGTTGACCCCGCGCAGATCCGCGCCTTTGAACCGCGCCGAACGCAGGTCGCAACCGGCAAGATTGCTGCCCTGAAGCGAGGCGCCTTGAAAATCGATGCCGTAAAGCACCGCCCCCGGCGCGATCAGCGCGGTGAGTTTGCGACCGGCGAGGCCCTTTACACGCCTCAGATCGCGGCCGGTGAGATCGGCGGGTTGGCCGTCGCGGCCATCGCTTTCCGCCCAGCGCGCATGGGCATCCAGCATGTCCTCGATGCGCTGGGTTTCGATGGCGTCGGGTTCGCTCTTGTCGCTCAACACATGCGACAGGTCCGCGCCATGGGTGTTGGTGAAATCCATCTTGGCGCCGATCAGAATGGCGCCGCCAAGATCGGCGCCGGTGAGATCGCAGCCGGAGAGATCGGCATTCTCCAGATTGGCGCCGGTCAGGCGGGCCTGGCGCAGATTGGCGCGGGTCAGGCGCACGCCTTTCATCACCGCATCGGTGAAGTCCGCCTGCACCGCGAAGGCGCCTGTCATCTTGGCGCGCTCCAGATTGGCGGAGTTGAACATGGCGGAGGGAAGCTCCGACGGCCCCAGATCGTGCATCATCACGCGCAGATTGCCGTTGCGTTCCTTCTCCGCGATGGTGCCTTCACGGAAATCGGCCTCGAACAGGTCGGTGCCGATCAAATTGGCCCCCCGCAAGGACGCGCCTCGCAAATCGGCACGGCGCATCTGGGCGTTGGTGAGATTGGCGCGCCTGAGATCGGCGCCGAAGAAGTTGGCCGATTCGAGCCGGGCGCCCGCGAAATTGGTTTCCTCCAGCGCCGCACCCGTGAAATCGGCGTCCGCCAGGTTCCGCCCCGCCAGGTTCAGTCCCGACAGGTCGCAAAAGGCAAAAGTCGCCCTGGCACCCCCTATTCGGCCGGAATAGAGCATCTCATGACGCGCCACAGCCTGGGAAATGTCGTTCTGGGTGAGCTTGGGGAAGCCGGTATGGCGGGCCCGATTCATTACGCAACAGCGCCTGGGTTAAGCCTTTTTCATAGGCAAGATTGGGCGGAAACCGGCTAACACCTGATTAAAGCGTGAAAATTTGATGTTGAACGGCGGCGCGGGCTAGGTACAAAGGCGGGCCGGGACCGGGCCCGGGCGGTTAACAGCGGCAGACCCAGCCAGGCTGGAGCCAGATCAAGGGTTTGCGCGGCGACGCGGGCGTCCTTGGCCAACAACAACGAGGTTTGGATTTTGACGAAGCACCGCCTGATGCTTTCCGCCGCCACGGCTGCGTTGCTGGCTGCGCCCTTCATGGTTACCCAGGGCCGCGCCGACACCACCATCACGGGGATCCAGAAGAACGCGATTAACACCACCACCGACGGCAACATCACCATCCAGTCCGGCGGCGTGGAGATCAAGGCGGCCAGTCCCGCCGTCACCATCAATTCCAACAATTTTCTCAGCAATGCGGGCACGATCACCAACAACGACACCGTGGGCGCCATCGGCGTCCAGGTCGACACCAGCGCCGGCAATATCGTCAACAGCTCCGGTCTCCTGAATCTGGGCTCCATCGACCTCACGGGCAAAGGCACCGGCAAGGCTGCCATCTTCATTTCCGGCGGCAACACCTTTTTCGCGCCGATCACGCTGGAAAGTGTCACCACCACGGCCGGCAGCAGCGCGAGCCTCACTGGCTCCTCGGTCTCTGTCGTGGGCGACGGCAGCAATATCTTCAATCTGCAACAAGGCACCACCATCGACGGTGATGTCATCCTGTCCGGCCCGATGACCGAGACCGCCAGCGACAAGTCCACGCAGCGCGGCAACACTGCCATCGATGTTGAAGGCAATCTCCAAGGTAATTTTATCTTGGGTCGGACGTCTTCGCTGACCTCGGTCGGCAACCAGGCGCGCGCGATCTTCATTACCGGCGCGATCACGCCTTGCGCCGACAATTCCAGCGCGGGCTATACCTGTCTCAATTCCGGCACGGCCAACGCTTCGAGCGGCGTCTTCGCCAATTTCGGTTCGATCACCGCGGTCGGCACCACTTTCCCCAACCGCAAAGGGGGGAATGTCGAAAGCGGCACCACCGTCACCATCGCAAATTCGGTGGCGGGCGGTTTCTTTAACGCCGGACCTTCCACCTCCAACGGCACCACGCCGCTGGCCAGCATCAACGGCAATGGCGATGTCGCCCAAACCTCTTCCGGCACGGTCTTCTCGCCGGTGGTGCTGATCGACCCGTCCCAATCCATCACGACCACCCAGGCCACGGTGCGCGGTCCCGCCATTCTAGGTCCGGTCTTGACCTCCATCGATTCGGTGGACGGCGGCAAAGGCTATTCCTTCGTCAATCATGGCTCTATCACCGCCCAGCCTGCCGATCTCGACATCAGCTCACTGGGGGTAGCGATTCAGGGCTCGTCGGCTACCAACTTGACCTGTTTCAGCGGCGTGGCCGGCAGCTGCAGCTACAACACGCAATCTGGCGGTCCGCTGACGAACGCTTCGACCTACAGCTTTGCCGCAAACGGGTTGGTGACCAGCGGCGGCCTGCTCAATACCGGCACCATCCACGCCCAGGCCCTGACCAAGGAAGACACGACCTCCAGCGTCTCCTCCGCGGCACTGGCGATCGGTGCTTTCGCCACCATTCCCAGGATCGATGTGGCGGGCGAATTCGTCAGCGGCACCAATTTCACCAATGGCATAATCAGCGCCATCGTGGCGGGGCCGGGTGGCGGCACCGCCAACGGCATCCAGATCAGCAATCAGGCCAATGTGCCTCAGATCGATGTGCTGCAACATGGCACGGTCAGCGCCACCATCCAGACTTCGACGATCTCGCCCAATGCAGTCAACGCCACCCAGGCGTCACCCTTTACCCAAAGCGCCACCGCCATCATCGATCAGTCCGGCACGCTCAAGCTGATCAACAATGCCGGCACGATCGCCGCCAACACCACGCTGCAGACGCCCGGCGCCAACGCCACCGTGGTGAACATCGCACAGGCGGTCAATCTGCTCGCCGGCACCTCCGGCCACACCATGATCAACAATAGCGGCATCATCGTGGGCGATGTGCTGTACAATTCCGGCGGCGGCGGCAATACGCTGAATGTGGGCAATGTCGGCGACGTCACCAATCCCAACGACACCACCGGCAACGCCAACAGCGTGATCGCGACGGTGCAGGGTACTCCCGTGGCCAATACGCCGTTCAGCTATGCTACAGTCACTGGCCGCATCGACGGCACGATTTCCGGCGCTCCGCCTGTGACCGAAACCAATCTGATCAATTTCGGTTCGGGCATCGGCAATCTGCTGCATGTCGGCGGCTTCGGCTATGTCAACAGCGTGGTCGTGGCGGCGCCTGGCGGCCTCGATGTCCATGTCGACAATAACGGCCAGCTGTTCATGGCGGCGCCGACCGGCAGCTCGGTCAATGTCCATGACCTGATCGTCGCCAATGGCGGCACGTTGGGCCTCACCATCACCCAGAACAATACCTCGTCGGTCAATCCCGTGGTCCTGGCGAGCACCAACGGCACCACGCTCCCCACGGTCACTTTGACCAATGCGACCATCGGCCTTCGGATCGGCGGCTTCATCTCCTCAGGCAACACGGCGGCCTCGACCGCCAGCCCCACGGTTCAGAATATTACGCTCATCAGCTCGCCGACGGCGATCAACGACACCACCCTGGCGCAGCAGAATGCGGCCCTTTCGCAGGTGGTGCCTTTCCTGTTCGAATCCCAGACCGACACCACCGGCAACAGCGCGGGCGTTCCCGATCCCTTGTCCTTCAACGCCGCGCATACCGACCTGATCTTGACGCTGCTTCCCCGTTCCACCGGCGCGACCAATGCCGACGGAACGCCCGGCCTCAATCTCACCGGCGACTCCAAGCAGGTATTCCCCTTCGCGATATCGGCGCTGGCCAACGATCCGCAACTGGGCGCCGCCATCGCCACCAACATAACGGTCTACAAGGCCAATGGCGTGCCCTCGAGCGGCATCAACGTGGCCGCCAGTCAGCAAAGGGCGCAGCAGATCTTCTCGCAGATGACGCCGGATGTGTCGGGCGGCACGCGCCAGGTGGCCATCCTGATCACCGATCAAGAAACCGGGCCGGTAGCGGCCCGCCAGCGCTTGCTGCGCTCTTATGCCGACCAGCCGGGCGAACTTACGCTGTGGAGCGAGGAGTTCGTCGGCAATATCAACAATAAGGGCCGCAACGACGCCAACGGCACATTGACCAATTACAAGGATCACGGCTTCGGCTTCTCGCTGGGCCTGGATTTCGGTTCGGCGCGCGGCGGTTGGTATGGCGGCGCGCTCAGCTTCTACTCCGGCGATGTGAGCGAGACCTTGCCGCGCGCGAGCCTCACGCATGAGCAATGGTACATGCTCACCGGCTATAGCGACTGGCGCGGCAAGCATGTCTTCCTCGACACCACGGGCAGCCTGGGCTACGGCACTTTCGACGGCAACCGTTCGTTGGTGGTGGCCGATCAGAATCGCAACGCCGTGGGCAAGCGCTCGGGCCTTCTGGCGTCCCTGGGCGGCACCGGCGGCGTCTTCCTGAACTACGGCCTCCTCGATATCCTGCCCCATGTGGCCTTGGACGGCCTTGCCATGCGCGAGGAGGGCTATACCGAATCCGGCGGCGGCGACGGGCTTAATCTCCAGGTTGCGCCCTATTACGCCAACTCGCTGCGCGGCTCGATCGGCAGCGATTTCAAGACCCATTTCGACTTCCTAGGCGCCACCTTCACGCCGGAAGCGCGTCTAGGCTACCGCTATGACTTCATCGACACGCCGGTGAAGCTGAAGGCGGGCTTCGCCTCGACGGGCGGTCTGGGCACGCCGGGCAATGTCTTCACTTTCGTGGGACCGGACCCCGATACTGGCAATGCGGTGGCGGGCCTCAGCCTGGGCGCGGGTACCGATACCTGGCAGCTTGGCGTCAATTACGACTGGGTGCGCGGCAATAATGGCTCGACCACGCAGGTCGGCACACTGACACTGCTCGGACGCATCTGACGCGGATCTTTTGATCCCGTCGCACTACGCTGTCGCTAGCGACCGTCGCGCGTGCTGTGAGCCGCGGTTCACGAGCGCGTCCAGTGGACGTGCGAGAGCGGCGCCTCCCTTGCTCGCTCGAAGAGGGGCAAGGTTTTCTAGGCTCACTTCATTCGCCAAGAAAACCTAAGCCAACGCCGCGAGCTTGAGCGAGCGGCCGGGCCACAAGCTCTTCTAATTCTGTTTCGCCAATTCGATCAGTCTATCCACATGCTCTTCGGGCGTTGAGAAAGCGGTGGCGAAGCGGACGACCACCTTGCCATTCTGAGGTGGAACCCAATCATGGAATTGCGCGCCCTGGGCGCGCATCTTCTGTGCTTTCTCCACCGAGAGCCGCGCGAACACCATGTTGGTGTCCACGGAGGCCGCGATCTCGATGCTGTTGATCGCTTTCAAACCATCGGCCAGGCGCCTTGCCAGCGCATTGGATCGCGATCCGCTCGAAAGCCAAAGATCCTTGTCTAGCAACGCCGCAAGCTGCGCCGAGACGAAACGCATCTTCGAAGCGAGATGGCCGCCACGCTTTCTGCGATATTCGAATTCCTGGGCGGCTTTGGGGTCGAAGAACACCACGGCTTCCGCTGCCAACGCGCCGGCCTTGGTCGCCCCGAAGGAAAGGACATCGACGCCGCATTTCCAGGTCGCCTCTGCCGGCGTCCTTTTCAGATGGGCCATGGCGTTGGCGAAACGGGCGCCGTCCATATGCACTTTGAGGCCCCGCTCATGGGCCAATGCGCTGATCGCTTCGATTTCGGCGATCGAATAGACGGTGCCAAGCTCGCTGGCCTGGCTGATGCTCACGGCCCGAGGCTGGACGCTGTGCACGCTGCCGTCCAGGCCGCTCAAGGCTTCGCGCATGGCGTCGGGCGCGAATTTTCCGTGGCCGCTGTCCATTCCGATCAGCTTGGCGCCCGAATAGAATTCCGGCGCGCCGCATTCCGACGTCATGATGTGGCTGTCTTTATGGCAAAGGACCGCGCCAAAAGACGGCGCAAAACAGGCCAGCGCCAGCGCATTGGCGGCTGTGCCCGTGAAGACGGGAAAGACCGCCACTTCGCGCTCGAACAATTCCGAGAATCGCGATTTCAACGCTTTGGTGAGCGCGTCATTGCCATAGCCCAGCGCCGTGCCCTCATCCGCGGCTTTAACCGCCGCCCATACT
>Ga0134128_10002239_pt1 | contig 24087 bp, 28 predicted proteins | sample KB31754_FD_96462 | JGI IMG/M metagenome (GOLD analysis project Ga0134128, IMG submission 96462) | Terrestrial soil microbial communities with excess Nitrogen fertilizer from Kellogg Biological Station, Michigan, USA - KB3-175-4 | ecosystem: Environmental > Terrestrial > Soil > Unclassified ... | reverse complement strand
CTCTCGCTCGGCGATATCGCGCTGAAGGACGATGCGGCACTCGCCGGCGCGACGCTCCACGGCGTGTGCCTGCGCGGCGAGGCCGAGCCCGGCGCGCCCGCATCCTAGGCCCGCGGCGTCCCCGTCCTATTTGGGCTCGATATCCTGGCGACCGCCGGGGGTTCCGGGCGGCGGGATCACAGGCGTGCTCGGCGTTGTCGATTCGCGCGGCGCTTTCACCACGGGATCGCCGGTCTCAGGCGGCGTCAGCACGCCTTGCGAGTGCGAAAGCTCGCTCTCCTGGCCCTCTTGCGGCGATGCCTGCTCCCTCGGCGTCGGCGGGCTCGGCCGCTGCTCCTCTGGCGCGGTTTGCTGCGGAGGCGGGCTCTGGTTGGTCACTTGCGCGCTCGCCGCCAAGGTCCCGGCGAGGATCATGGCGGCAATGATCAACGTCTTCTCGAGGGCATCGGTCATTGGCGGTCTCCGGGCTGCGTCGCTCTCTGGAGCGACATATGTGACGTGCGCCGCGCGGCGTGAAGCCCGCGCCGGAGATGGAACGCCGCGCTGACGAATTGGTTGAAGCTTGGTCAGAGGAGGCCTCGCTCATGCGCTGGAAGCTGCTCAACGCGGATCCCCCCGTCACCTACGCCGTCGCGCTCCAGACCGACGAGGAGGTGATGCCGGCGCTCGAGAAATTCATCCGCGAGCACGAGATCGAAGCGGCGACGGTGACGGCGATCGGCGCCTTCAGCCAGGCCGTGCTCGGCTATTTCGACTGGGGCAGCAAGGAATACCGGAAAAATCCGGTGGCGGAGCAAGTCGAGGTGGTGTCGCTCCTCGGCGATGTCGCGGTCGCCGAATCGGGCCCCGTGCTGCATGTGCATGCGGTGCTCGGCAAGGCGGATGGCAGCGCCGTCGGCGGGCATTTGTTGCAGGCGCGGGTTCGCCCGACGCTCGAAGTCATCCTGACGCAATCGCCGAGCTATATGCGCAAGCGCTACGACCCGAAAACCGGCTTGAAGCTGCTCGCGCTCGATCCGGCGTGAGCCGGCATGCGGAACCATCCACCGCAGCCGCGGTTGTTGCGGTATCGCGGTCGCGGCATCAAATGGAGTAGACGATGAATTGGGATCAGGTTTCCGGCAATTGGAAGCAGCTCAGAGGCAAGGCCAAGGAGAAATGGGCCAAGTTGACCGATGACGATCTTACCCTCGCCGAGGGCAAGCGCGACCAATTGCTCGGCCGCATTCAAGAGCGCTATGGCATCGCCAAGGATGAGGCCGACAAACAAGTGAAGGAGTGGGAAAATACACTCTGACAGTGGCGCTCGCCGCGCCGCAAGGCGCGGAATGACTCGAACGGCGCCGTAAGGCGCCGTTTCTTTATTGGCGCGTGGCAAGCGCTCGCGCGACGCTGGACGCGCAAATGTCCGGGCCGCGTCATGCTGCGGCTTGGCTCTCCGGCGACCGCGTCAGCAGATAGTCCCGCGCTTGGGCGACGAGCTTGTCCAGATCCTCGGCGCGCACGCCGTCGCGCAGCATGACAAGCCGGACGATCGGATCGTTGAGGATGTCGCTTAGCGCCGGCTCGGCATTGCCGACATAGAGCTTCTGCTCCATGCCTCCCTCCCGGTGTTGCGAATCCGATTCTAGGTCAAACCCTCCAAGGGAGGATTAGACAAATTTGCGACATTTCCCGGGTTGGTTTGCTAATGCACCCGAAACAGCTCGGCGTGCCGCTCGGCGATATCGACCATTTCCTGCCAGCTCAGCGAGCGCGGATCGCGGCCGAGCAGCTCGTCCTGCAGGTGATCGGCCATCGCGCAAAACTGCAGCGGAAAAATTTCCGCAATGCGGGAATCATCGTCCTCGATCAGAAGTCGCTTGCTCTGCATAAGGTCCTCCTCGGATGTACCCGGCGGTTCGTTGCGATCCTTGCCGCATCGCGATGCGGCGAGGAGGGCGTAAAGGCCGATCGGTGTCGCCTTCCGGCCCTCCCCTCAACACCAAGAGAAGCCGAGCGTTGCGCTGCCCGGCGGTCCCGCCGCGGCCGCGGGATTACCGCCGCTTGGAACCAAAACCGCCCGGCGGCGTTGGGGAAAACGCGTGGCCTTGACCCAGAAGATGCGCCGCCCATCCGCCTCCGCCCAGGGGGCTTGCCGCTCGCTGGCGGGCTCTCCCGGTCGGTTTTCGGGCCGTTCCGGCTCTCGCGCCGATCCCCATCCCCTCGAGAGGTTTGCATGACCCGCAATGCACTGATCCTGATCGGAGTCGTTCTTCTCGTCCTTGGCATCATCGGCTTCGCGATCCCGGTTTTCACCACTCAGCAAACCAAGGATGTCGCCAAGGTCGGCGACCTCAAGCTGCAGGCGAAAGAAGACACAACGCACTCCATTCCGCCCCTGGTGAGCGGCGGCGTCCTGGCGGCCGGCGTGATCCTGATCGGCGCGGGCTTTCTTCGCGCGCGCTAGCCGAATGGGAGGCCGGCGGCGCTTGACCCCAGGCGGCTGCGGCGCTGACGGAGTGCAGGCGTAAGCAAGTTGTTGCCCGCCGCGCGCCGGTTGCACATGATGAGCCGCCCTCTTCAGCGAGGGCGAAGGCTGCAACCTGTCATGCCGAAAAACCGAGGGGGACGAGATGAGCGCGGAGCTTTACACCTATGTCGTCGAGTTGAAGCACGATCCGGGCATCTCGCGCCTCGGCAACGCCGCCTATCGCGATGTGTCCTCGCAAACCCATGCGTTGTTGCCGAAACTGATGGCCGAACGCGGCATGAAGATGCTCGGGATGTACCATCTCGATCCGCAGCATCGTGCCTATCTCATTCTCGAAGCGCGGCGCGTCGAAGATGTGCGCGATGTTCTCTATCTGTCGAAATTCATGCATTGGTGCGAGGGCAATATCTACCCCGTGACGGCGATGGGCGAGACCGCGTGGTTCGACGACGGGCCGGAGCCCGGCGTCAATGCCGAGGAGCGGGCGCCATGACCGACAAGCTCAATCTCTATATCGCCGAGCTCTGGCATCAAGCCGGCGTCTCGCCGCTGGGAAATGGCGCCTATCGGCCGGTCGCTCGCGAAAGCCGTGCGTTGCTGCCGAAAATGATGGCCGAATACGGCGTCAAATGCCTTGGGATCTATCGTCTCGATCCCACCCATCGTGCGATCTTCTTGTTCGAAGCGCGGTCGGTCGAGGATGTTCGCGACGTGCTGGCGAAGTCTCGATTCATGCACTGGTTCGATGGCCAGATTTTTCCCGCAACGCGGCTCGGCGACGCGCATAAGGGATCGAGCGAGGTTCGGGCCGCGGTGACGAGCTCGGCGAGACCGGTCTAGGGTGGCGGGAGACTAAAAAGCTGGAGCGGGTGAAGGGAATCGAACCCTCGTCGTAAGCTTGGGAAGCTTCTGCTCTACCATTGAGCTACACCCGCGCGCTGCGTGATTTATACTCGGCCCGCGCCGCGGCTCGCAAGCCTGGCCACGGCGCTGCGCCGGCGGCAATGTCAGAGCGGCAGGCGCGACGCTTCCGAAAAGCTCGGCAACGGCTTCGGCAGCTTTCGGAAGCCGCTCTGGCCGGCGGCTTGCGGATGGCTTTCCCCCTGCGCCAGCCAGTGATGATTGGCAAAGCTCGGATCCCAGAGATTCGGCTCCCAATCATCGGTGAGATAGTCGCTGTCGCACATATATTCGACGCTGCCGCCCGTCGGGCACTCGAAATAGCAGAAAATGATCGAGGTCATGCGGTGCCGGCCAAGCCCTTCCTTGCTTTTCCAGCCTTTGCGCTGCATCTCGTTGACGCCCGTCATGAGCTCGTCGATGTTCTCGACGCCGAACGCAACGTGATTGAAGAACGGCTTTTGACCGCGATGCAGGAATAGATTGTGATGATCGGGCCTGCCGTCGCAGCGCATGAACACGCCGACATTGCGGATCATGTCCGTGACGCGGAAATCGAGCCGCTTGGTATAGAACGCGACGGCTTCGTCGACATTCGGAACGCCCCAGACGGTGTGGTGGAGAACCTGCGGACGGGCGCGATCGTACCATTTCCGCAGACGGTTCCATCGCTTGATCGAGGACAAGCCGTTCTCGCCCTGCTCTGAATCCACGGGCGGCGTTCGCCGATAGAGGCGGAAGCCGATGGGAATGCCGCCATCATCGAAGGCTCGAATGGTGCCGTCATTGGCGCGAGCGACGGCGCGATCCTTCGACAAATCATCGGCGATGGCATCGAGCGTCCGGCGATCGTCAACGCCCCAGATCAGCTCCGGCGGTCCCGATGGCTGCGATGACTCCGTCCCTTTCCGCAAGATCACGGAGGATCCTTCCGCCAGCGCGTAGCGCATCTCGCTCGACGCCGCGTCGGGTGCGCGGGTGAGACCGAGATCGTCGAAAAACCGCGCCGACTCTTCGATGTTGTCGACCCGGAAGCCCAGGCTTTCGATACCCAAAATCGACATCGGGTGCTCCATCTTGAGAGGCTTCGATCGAACCATCGAGATGACCGTATCGGCGAGAGCACGTTTGTCACACGCATAGCGGGGGCCGCTTCGCGACGATCACCCTTGCTGAAGATACCGCAGCAGCGTCGAGCGGAAGGATTCGATGTGCAGCTGCATCGCCCGCTCCGCGGCGTCGGGGTCGCGGTTCTGCACGGCAGCGAGGATCGCGTCATGCTCCTCTTGAACGCTCTCGAAATGCTGCGGCGCATTCAGCGAAATGAACCAGAAGCGCAGCGAGCGCTCGATCAGATTCAGCAGCACGTCTTCCAGCACCTGGTTGCCTTGGAGACGCGCCAGCTGCAGATGAAATTCCCGATCGAGCAGCATCATTTGCTCGACGTCACGCTTTTGCGTGAAGGATTTTGCCCGGTCCAAGATTTCGCCGAGGGCGATGATGTCTTTCTCGCTTGCCCGCTCGGCGACGCGGCGCAGGCAAAACCCTTCGTTGAGCAGCCTGATCTCGATGATCTCGAGCACCTCGCTAAGGCTCAGCGGCTTGACGATGATGCCCTTGCGCGGAATGACCTCGACGAGACCCTCGAGCATCAGCCGATCGATCGCGAGATGAACGGGCGTCCGCCCGATGCCGAGCATCGCCGAGAGTTGCAACTCGTTGACGTATTCGCCGGGCTTGAAGGCGAGGGTGATGATCCGATGCTTGATGGCCTCGTAAGCGGCGTCGCGAAGCGATTGAGCAGGATAGATTTTCGCTTTGGCCGGCTTGCGGCCGCGTCGCGACGGTCTTGCGGCGACCTTCAGATCGGTTTGCTGTCTCATCCGGCGATAGGTTCCAAATATGATTTGGCAGGAGGTTATTTTGGAATTCGTGCCAGGACCCGCGTTCCCTGTGGAGGCACCTTTCTAGCCTTGCCTTACGGCATGCACAAGATTGGTGCAAGCGCATGGACGAGCGATGCTGCGAAAAGCGCCGGCGCGCGGCGGAGCGCTTGCCGAGGCGGCGGAGTCCATGTTATATGACTGTGATGTATCAGTCTCCGTCGGGGCGGGGGATGGCTTCTTGCGCATCTCTTCTGTCATTGGCCGCCGTCGGCGGGCGCTAGAGAGAAAAGCCAACGGATCTGAATCGGGAGGAACAATGCGGATAAGGTCGATCCTTCGTGCCAATTTGGTCGCGGCTCTCGTCCTTGTCGCGAGCATGTCGGCAGCCTAGGCGGCGGACAAGCTGCTGATGACCATCCCGCTCGTCTCGGCGAGCTTCGGCCCATATCTCGTCGCCTTGGCCAAAGGCTATTACACCGAGGAAGGCTTGGACGTTCAGATCGTCCACGCTCAGGGAAGCGTCGCCACCGCGGCGCTGCTCTCGGGGAGCGCCAATATCAGCACCTCCTCCTCGGCGGCGCTCAGCGCGATTTTGCGCGGCGCCTCTCTCAAGATCGTCTACACCATGATGGATCGGCCGAACTATCAGATCTGGTCGACGGCGCCCGAGCTGAAGACCCTCAAGGATCTGAAAGGCAAGAACGTCGGCGTCCAAACGCGCGGCGACACTTTCGAGATCGCCACGCGCCTCTCGCTCGAGGCGGCGCATCTTCCCTCGGATTGGGTCGGCTATACGCCGATCGGCACCGGTACCGCCGCGCGCGCCGTGATACAATCGGGCACTTTGCCGGCGGTGGTGATCTCGAAGGAAGATGTCGATGCGCTGGCCGGCACGCCGGCCCTGAAGCGGGGGCACATGATCGTCGACACCTTCAAAACCATCCGCATGCCCTATACCGGCGCGGCCGTATCGGCGAAGTTTTTGGCCGAGAACCCCGATATCATCAAACGCTACCTGATCGGCACGATGAAGGGCTTGCGCTTCATGCGGACGTTTCGCGCGCAAACCAACAAGATTTTGAAAGATGCGGGATCGAACCTCAACGATCACGACCTCGATCTGAACTACACCGATGTTCTCGAGACGCTGACGGCGACCGGCGAGGAGCCCAAGGAAAATCTTCGCAAGGATATGGAAGTGCGCGCCTCGCTCCTCGGCATCGCGGCCGACAAGGTTCCGCCTGTCAGCAAGGTCTATGATTATCGCCTGCTGAACGAGGCGAATGCCGAGCTCGACAAGAAAGGCTGGAAGCCGGCGCCGTAACGCCGCCGCCGAGAGGCTTGTCCTGAAGGTTCGGCGGGCGCGGCCGGCGACGCGGGAAAGCGAGAGCAACGGAGGAGGATGGGATGGGCAAGATTCGCGAATTCGCGACGGGCTGGGGCGATAACTATCCGCGCACCTGGTCCAATCGCGTCACCGAGGATTTGATCGGCTCTTCGAAGGGCGGTCATCTCCTCATTCCGTGCTTTCGGCCATTTGATTTTCTCGCCGGGCCGAACCAGCGCCTCACCTATCTGAAATCCGCATCCAACACTGTCGGCATCGATGCGTTGCGCGGCGTCGAGCCGCATTTCCACCGCAATGTCGATTTCGACGAAGTGTTCTTCCAATGGGCGGGCAACACGGTTTACGAAACGGAATACGGCGTTTTCGACGCGCAATGCGGCGACATGCTGCTCATCCCGGCCGGGGTTGCCTATCGCGGCAACGGCTCGGCCGATTGCCTGCGTCTTTCCGCCCAGGTGCGCGATCCGATCACGGTGAATATCGGCGAGAAGGATTTGATCGGCCGCACCGAATACAAGGTCACCTGGGAGGGCGGCCCGAGCTGGCCGATCCCCGAGGATCGCGAGGTCGCGGCGAAAGGGCGCATCGTCGAAAGCATCCATACTTGGGAGGACGAGCCGGGCGAGGAGACGCTTGTCGAGCGTGCTTATGAGAACATGATCGACGTTTCGACCGAGGGCCGGCCGGTCGAGAAGATCAGGCTGTTCGACGTCTTCAAGGAGATCACCGGCCGGCGCGGCCCGGGCCCAGTGCCGATGGAGAATGAGCGCTTCGTCGTCGAATGCTACAACACGGTCGGCGAGCAGGCGGGTTTCCATCGCGGCAATCGCAACGAGGAATTCCAGTTCCAATTCTTCGGCGAGGCCGACAATATCTGCGAATTCGGCGTCGACAAGATGGAGAGCGGCGATCTCTTCATCGTGCGGCGCGGCATCGCGCACCGCGTCATCGGCAGCCGGAATTTCCGGCGCATCGTGTTCTATAGCGCCGATCGCTGGCACCCGACCATCGACCCGAAGAAGCCGCTGCGGCAGACGCGCTTTGCCGTGCGTGAGACGGTGGTGGAGGCGGCGCCCTGGCGGGCGGAGCTCGAAACCGCGTGAGCAAGGAGTCTTCGGTGTCAACGATCGGCGAAGAGAATTGGGCCGCGCCCAGCGAGTTCGAGCTCATCGCGCACGCGAACAAGCCGTTCTCGCTGCGCGTGCCCGCGCTGGTCGTCACCCGCGCCGCGGACGGCACCTTGAATTTCATGCTGGCGATGTGGTTCACGCCGATGGGCTCCTCGCCGTCTTCCTTTCTCGTCGCGGTCCATCGCCGGACGAAGACGCATGAGATCATGATGGCGACCAAGGAATTCGTCATCGCGGCGCCGGATGAAAGCATGCTCGACGTCGCGCTCTATGCCGGCGCCGTCTCCGGCTATACCGAGGACAAGTGGGAAGCGGCGGGGCTGACGCCGCTCCGCCCGCGCCACGGCAAGGTGCCGCTCGTGCGCGAGGCCTTGGCCAATGTCGAGCTGGAAGTCTCGCGGACGCTGCCCTTCGATCAGGATTACATCCTCGTCGTCGGCCTGGTCCGGGCATGTCACGTCAAATCGGAATTTTTCCGCGGCGGCATCTATCAGCCGAATGCCACGCCGCTGCTCTGGCTCGGCAAGGAGTCGGGTGTGTCGAACACCGATAAGGCGGCGACGCATTATGCCGCCGGGATGGGGAAGACCTGGGCCGCGGACCATTCCGCTCCCCTCCTTCGCAACAAAGGCAAGGCGCCGCGGCCGCGATCGGCCTGAGACGGCGCCGGCAACTCCGCAAAAGGGGAGACGGCGAGCATGGCGGAACGCGATACGGCAAGCCAAATCGAGGTTCCGCGTCTGCCCGTGAGCGAGCGCGACCGGCGCTACGCCGCGCTGCGCGCCGCGATGCGCGCGGCGGGGGTCGAGGTGCTGATCCTGCCGGCCAATCACAGCCGCTGGGATCAGATGATGGCGGATTCGCGCTATCTCACCTCGATCGGCGGCTACGGCACGGAAACGCTGACGATCTTTCCGGCGGCGGGCGAGGTCACGGCCGGCGTCTTCAACCGCGCGAATTGGTGGAAGCGCGCGCAGGACTGGGTTTCCGACGTGCGCGACTGCGGCAATCGCTGGGGCTTGCTCGTCATCGACCGGCTGCGCGAACTCGGCATTGCCCAGGACGCGTGCATCGCCATCTCGGGTCTCGGCTGGCTGGCGCGCGCGCCGGACGGCATCGTGCCTTATGCGACCGTCACGAAGATCAAGGAGGCTTTCCCGCGGGCGAAGATCGTCGATGGCAGCGATCTGGTGCTGCGTCTGCGCGCCGTCAAAAGCGATGTGGAGATCGACATCCTGCGCCGCTCATTGACGATTATCGAGACGATGCTCGATGTGGCAACCTCGCGCGCGCGCCCCGGTATGCGCGAGAAGGAAATTTACGCGGCGATGATCGGCGCGATGCTATCGGCGGGCGGCGAGCTGCCCTCGATGCTGATCTTCGGCTCGGGCCGCAACATCGGCGGCGGCCAGTTCGTCCCGACCGACCGAGTTCTCCAAGCGGGCGATATCATCACCGGCGAGATTCAGGCGAATCATTGCGGCTATTCGGGCCAGATCGTTCACCCGATCAGCCTCGGCACGCAGCCCGCCGACTATGGCGATGTGCTCAAAGTCTCAGCCGATTGCATGCTGGCGATCGCCGATACGATGCGGACGGGCAAGACCATGGGCGATCTGATGGATGTCAGCGAGCGCGTCGTGGCCGCGGCGCCGCCCGGCTATGCGCTCTCCCACCCGATCCTCCATGCGCGCGGGCTTGGCGACGAGTTCCCCTATCAGACGAAGGATGTCGACGTCGCCAAATTCCGCGCCATCGAACTGGTCGAGGGCATGGCCTTCGTCGTGAAGCCGCGGGTGACGGCGCCGACAAAGCTGTCGGCGCAAATCGGCGAGACCTTTGTCGTGCGCCCCGGCGGCGGCGAGCGTCTCGGCAAGCGGGCGCTGACGCTGCGCGTCGTCTAGCACCGCCCCCTCAGGCGCCGCGGCGCGCCGTCACCACAGCGTGCCCGAGCCATGCGCCGCATGCGAGACCGGCGCCAGAACCTCGTCGGGATCGCCGAATTCGCCGGCGAGCTTCCTCACCTCGGGATCGTTGAGAAAGGACGGCTCCAGCACGCCGAATTTCTCGACGATCAGGCGATTGTCGATATAGAGCTTCGCGTTCATCACCGAGCCGTCGATGTGGCGATAGGTGTTGTGATTGCGCGGCGTTCCGAGACCGGCCCAGGGCATCTTGCTGATCAGCTCCCAATGCAGCGGATCGGCGATGCCATGCGCGGCCGAGGCTTTGGGGTGATAGCCGAACATGATCTCGACGAATTTGTTGGAGCCGGGCGTCTGCTCGAACAGCTTCTTGGTTTCGAAGCCGGTCTCGCCGCCGCCTTTGACATCGACAACCCAGCCGTCCCGGACCTCCCAGCGCATCGGCTCCGGCAAGAGACCGGCAACGCCCTGCACCGCGCTGACATGGACGACGCCATTCGCATCGCCGGTTCCGTTGTAGACGCCGCAACGGCCCCAGGGGAAATGGCAGCGGCCCGGCGGATCGCCGGCGCGGAACTGCATGCCATAGAGCTTGGAGCCGTCAAAGGTCGCGGTGAGATCGGTGCCGAGCTCGTCCACCATGCGGACGACTTTGCCGGCGCCGACCACGTCGCGCACTTTCTCGGCGATTTTCCACAGCACCTTGTTCGGGAACTTCGCATAATCGCGCGCGAGCAAGCCGGCGTTGCCCTCGAAGTACACATGATAGGGCTTGACCCGCGCCGTCTTGAGCTGGCTGCCGCTTTCCTCCTTCTTGCGCCCCATGGCGCGGTGCTCCGGCGTGAAGGTGAGGAAGACGGGCCACACCCAGATCGCGACATCGACCGCGTCCATCGCCTCCACCACGAGCTTCGGCACATGGCCATAGCGCGTGATCGGCTCGGTCACGAGGGTCGAGGGCACCGCCCCATGCGCGATCAGCCCGGCCTTGATCGCATCGAGCGAGACCGGATCGCTGCGCGTATCGCCGAGGATCAGAACCTCGTCCTTCGGCCGGATATCCGCGGCCTCGATCAGGTTCATGACGCCCTTCATCATGTCGGACACGTTCATCGTCGCTGTCTCCTGGTGAGGCGTTACGGCGTCGGCTGCCAGCCGCTCGCATCGATTTGCGAGGTGACCTTGCGGGTCAGCGCGTAGTCATAGATCGCGTTGATCGGCGGCACGCGGCCGGGATCGATGTTGAGGATGGTCGCGCGCACTTTCAGATCCGTGCGGATCAGCTCGTCCGACACGGTGCCGACCTTGGTCATGGTCGGGACCGTATCGCGATAGCCCTCGCGCAGCACCTTTTCATCGGTCTGCGGGTTGTGCTTTTTCAGGATCGCGAGGGTTTCCGGCTCGAACGCCAAGGCGTAGCGGACGCCGCGGATCGTCGCCCGCAGGAAACCTTCGACCGCCTTGGGATCGTTCTTCAACAGCGTGTCGGATACCGCGGCGCCGGTGTAGGGAAGCTGCAGCGTTTTCGAGAAATCGATCATCATATGGCTTTGCTTGAGCGAGCCGTCCGTGCGTGCCGTCCCCATGCTCGTCGGCGTGATCATCACCGCGGGCAAGGATCCCGAGATCAACGCGGCGAGACGCGCCGAGACTGCGAAGCCGAGCGGCGTGTAGCCGAGCCAGCTTTGCGGCAGTCCGGCGCCGTCGAGCGCCGAGCGCATGGCGATCTCATAAGTATCGCCGCGGCTGGCGATGCCGACCGTCAATCCCTTGAGGTCTTTCAGCGTCTTGTATTCGGGCCGCGATGCCCAGAGCTGGTCCGGCAAGCGATCGGCCATCGTATAAACGATCTTGATATGCGCGCCGCGGATCGCGGCGCTGACCGCCGAAGCCGAAGACGTGCTCACATCGATGGTGCCCGACAGCAGCGCCGGTGTTGCAACGCCGCCCGGCGCCTCGACCAGTTCCACGGCGAGCCCTTCGGCCGCGTAATATTTCTTGTCGAGCGCGATGAAATAGGGAGCAAACAGTGGCGTCTTCGCTGGAATGGAGACTTTGAGTGTCTTGGGTGCGACGCTCTCTTGCGGCGCGGCGCTCGCCGAGGACGCGGCAAGCGATGCAGCGGTCACAATGAAGGCCGCGAGAAAGGCTTTGCACATGCCGATCATCGGCGCCGCCCCCCAAAACCCTTTGCGTTCTTGCCACGGTGTCGACGTCCGTGTTATATGGCTGTGATGTATCAGACACGTCAGAGGCTAACGCTTGTCGCTCAAAGATACAAGCGTCACGCGCGCCTCATGTCGGGAGGAATGTTCACGCGTGCAATGATTGGCGTACCGCGCATCGCGCGTCGCCGCGCGCACGCATAGCCGGCGCGAGCGCGGAGATGACGGCCGCCCACAATGCGACGCTGCTCGAACGCTCCGCCGAGCGCTCTCGCTCCGCCCCGACGCTCGCGCGCATCTGGAAGGCGTGGCGCCGGCCGGTCACCCGGCTGGTCTTCGGGTTCTCTTTCATTTTCATCTGGGAAGCTTCGGTCCGGCTCGGCTGGGTCGATCCGCTGTTCCTCTCAAGCCCGTCGCAAGTGGTCGCGCGCCTCATCGAGGTGTTCGCCGATGGCAGCATCTGGCCGCATATCTGGGCGACCGCCACGACGGCGTTTTGGGGATTCGTGTCGGCGTGCGTCATCGGAATTCCGATCGGCGTGCTGATGGGACGCTCCGAGTTCGTGCGCGACGCGCTCGAGCCGTTCATCGTCGCGCAAGCCTCGGTGCCGACGGTCGCGCTGCTGCCGCTCTTCATCATCTGGCTCGGCATCGGCGAGGGGGCGCGCGTCGTTTTGGTGTTCGCCAGCGCCGTCTTCGGCATCGTCGTCAGCACCGAGGCCGGCGTCAAAAATGTCGACGAGCGCTTGATCGAGACGGCGCGATCCTTCACCGGCACGGAATGGGAAATCCTCTGGAAGATCGTCATGCCGGCGTCCATTCCCTACATCATCGCGGGAATGCGGCTGACCGTGGCGCGCGTCCTCATCATGGTGGTGGTCGCCGAACTCTATGGCTCGACCGCGGGGATCGGTTACCTCATCTTCCAAGCGGGCGCGGGCTACGACACCTCGATGATTTTCGTCGGCGTCGTCATCCTTGCGGCCGCGGGCATCATCTTGAATTCGCTGCTGCGCCTGCTCGAGCGCAGCGTTGCTCCCTGGCAGGCAGCGCATAAATGATCGAGGTCCACAATATCGGCCACGGCTTCGCGCGCAAAGGGAACGAGCGCGATCTCCTGCCGGTACTTGAGAATATCTCCTTCACCATACCGGATGGGCAGATCGTCTCGCTGCTCGGTCCCTCGGGCTGCGGCAAGACGACCTTGCTGCGCATCATCGACGGGCTCATCCAGCCGCTCGTCGGCGAGATTCGCATCGACGGCGTGACGGTGCGCAAGCCGGATACGGGCCGCGCCATGGTGTTTCAGGAATTCAACCTGCTGCCTTGGCGCACGGCGCTGCGCAACATCGAATTTGCCGGCGAGCTCCACGACATACCGCGCCGCGAGCGGCGCGCCCGGGCGGAGGCCGTCTTGAAGCGCGTCGGGTTGGGGCGGTTCGGCAATTATTATCCGCATCAGCTATCCGGCGGGATGAAGCAGCGGATCGGCATTGCGCGCGCGCTCGGCACCAACCCCAAAGTGCTGCTGATGGACGAGCCTTTCGGCGCGCTCGATCCGCAGATCCGCGAAGTGATGCAGATCGACATGCTGAAGCTGCTCGAGGCCGAGGGCAAGATCATCGTCCTCGTCACGCACAGCATCGACGAGGCGATCTTCCTCTCCGACACGGTGGTCGTGTTCTCGGCGAATCCCGGCCGCGTCTTGAGGAGCGTCAATGTGGATCTGCCGCGGCCGCGCTGGTCGCGCGACGAGGAAATCAAAGCCAGTCCGGAATTCGTGCGCTATCGTCACGAGATCTGGCATCTGATGAAGGAACAGCTTCGCACCAGCAACGAGGAGGGGCAGGCATGACCAAAGTGCGTGAATTCGCCAATACCTGGGACCGGGATCTGCCGTTCACCTGGACCGAGCGCGACAGCAGCGACCTGATCGGCTCGTCGGAAGGCGGGCATTTGTTCATTCCCTGCTTCCGCCCGTTCGACTTCCTGGCGGCGCCCAATCAGGCGCTGCCTTTCTTCGCCTCGGTCTCCTCGCGCCTCGCGATCGATGCGCCGCGCGGGGTCGAGCCGCTCTTTCACCGCAATGTCGATTTCGACACGCTCTATTTCCAATGGGCGGGCGAAACCAAATACGAAACGGAGTTTGGCGCCTTCACCGCAAAGCCGGCGGAGCTGATGCTGGTGCCGGGCGGCGTTGCGCATAGCTGGACCGCCTCGGCGGACGCCCTGCGTCTCATCGTCCATCTGCGCGATCCGCTCGAAGTGCTGGTGAACGCCGACAATCACATCGGCGAGACCGATTACCGCGTGACCTGGGTGGGCGGACCGGATTGGGCGGTGCCGCCGGCGCCGCCGGCATCGGAGACCGTCGTCGAGAGCCTGCACACCTGGGTCGACAAGCCCGGCGACAAGACGCTCGTCAAGCGGCACCGCGCCGGCTTGACCGGCTCCACCGGCGGACGCAGTGTGCAGAAGATCCGGCTCTTCGATATTTTCACTGAGGTGACGGGCCGCAAAGGGCCAGGGCCGGTCTCGATGCGCAACGACAGCTTCTTTGTCGAGTGCTACAACACCGACGGCGCGCAATTCGCGTTCCACCGCGGCAACGGCAACGACGAATTCCAGTTCCAGTTCTGCGGCACCGCCGACAATATTTGCGAATTCGGCACCGACAAGATGGGGCCGGGCGATCTGGTGATGGTCCGCCGCGGCATCGCCCATCGCGTCATCGGCTCGCGCAGCTTCCGCCGCATCGTGTTCTACGGCCGCGAGCAATGGGATTTGCTGATCGATCCCAAGAAGCCCCTTCGCCGCACCCGCTTCGAGGTCGCCGAGACGGTGGTGAACGAAGCGCCGTGGCGCAAGGAGCTGGTGCCGGCCTGACGCAGGACCGGTCATCGGCATGGTGACGCAAGCATCGGCGCCCGGCGAGTTCCATCAGCTCTCGCCGGGCGAGCGCGATCGGCGCTGGGCGCGCATCCGCGCTGAGATGGCGCGACGCGGCGTCGATTGCCTGTTGCTCAACGGCAGCTCCGCGCGCTGGAACGAGATGAACGCGAATATCCGCTATCTCGCGGGTTACGCGGACCCGATCTCGGGCGCGTGCTATGCGCTCTTTCCGGGGAATGCGCCGGGCACGCTCGTCACGCAAATGGGCGGCAAGCGCAGCCTCTACGCGATGTCGTGGTTCGAAGACATTCGCGCCGGCAAATCCGCCGACCTGCCACGGATCGTCGATGCACGGTTGCGCGAGCTTGGCTTGGCGAGCGGCACGCTCGGCCTGGTCAGCATCGTCTTTCGCGACAACGAGACCTATGGTCTGCCGTGGAACCAGCTCGAGGCGATCAAAGAGAAACTCCCCGATCTCAAAATCGTCGACGTCAGCGATCTCTTCTTCGAGCTCCGCAGCGTCAAGAGCGCCGAAGAAATCCAATGTCTCGAGCGTTCGGCGCGCATCGTCGATGTCGGATTCCGCGCGCATAAGACCGGCTACCGCTCCGGCATGACCGAGGCCGAATATTACGCCGCGATCCTCCACGCCATGGATGCGGCCGGGGCCGAGCCGCCGACCTTTCTCTTGATGGAATCGGGCCCGCTCTTCGGCCCGTGGCTGACCCAGGACCCGCTGCCCTCGCAGCGCATCCTCGCGCGCGGCGATTACATCATCAGCGAGGCCAGCCCCAAATGGGCCGGCTATCAGGCGCAAGGCCTGCAATGCGCGGTGATCGGCAGCCCGACCCCCGAAATGAAAGAGCTGGTGAAATACGGCGTCGAGGTGTGGCAGCGCATGACCGATCTCCTCCGCCCGGGCAATACGCTGCATCAGGCGGAGCATTGCGCCGACGACATCATCGAGCGTGCGCGCCGGCACCTCGGCGATCTCGCCGGCGGACTCATCCCGCATTGCTCTTACGCCGGGTTGGGCGGGCCCGATCCCTTCGCGCGCCCGAAAGAGATTCAGCCGAACCAGGCGATCATGGGCGAGCTCGGTCCCTATAGCGGCCGCGCCAAGCCGCCCGCGCCGTGGCGCATGAATGGCGGCTATTGCCTCATCACCACCGAGGGCGCGCCGCGCCATCTCAACGGCGAGTGCGGCATCGACGAGCGCTTGATGGTGGTCGTCGACTAACGCTGGCTCGCGGTGATCGGCGCCCCGCCCTTGGCGAGGTCCACAGGCCGCAGATCGAGCACCACGGAAAGCCGCGTGCCGAGGCGCGCGACTTCGGCGATTTTGCGCCCCCGCATCTCCTTGTCGCAGCCATCCTTCGTGAAGGAAACATAGAAATCCGCCTTCTTGCGGTCGGCCTCGTAACGCAGATTGGCCGGTAGATAGGGCATGATCGAGCCGGGCGGGCCGCAAGCCGCGACGCGGTAGTGCTTGTGAGAAAACCGCTTGCCGTCGCGCGCCTTCAAGAAGCTGACGAGATCGTCGGTTGCTTCGCGGTAGGAATTCGCCCAGTAATCGAGCTTGAAGCGTCCGGCCGCGCCCGGCACCCCGCCGACCAGTGCGTTGTAATAGACATATTCGTCGGGATGGAGCGCCGCCATCAGCGACACATGATAGCCGAGATAGAGCGCGAGCGCGGCGGTCGCCGCGGCGAAGGCGCAGCGCGAGGAACGCAGCCGCTCGATCGCGGCATCGAACGCAAAGGCGGCGCAGCAGGCGAGGGGCGGCTCGACAAAGAGAAAATGGCGCATCCCGTCGAAGAGGGTCGCATGGCTTTCGACCGCATAGGCGATCGGGAAAATCGCGGCGAAGATCACCAGCGCCGGCGCGAGCAGCCGCTCGAGCGGCGGATGGTCGCGCCACAGCCGGAGCAGCGCCCAGCCCAGCCCGCCGAAAAGCAGCAGCAGAAACAGCTCGGGCAGCTGGATCAGCAGAAAGACCGGAAGATAGATCCGCGGCAGAAGCGGCGCCGGGATATAGGCGCCGTCGAACAAAGTCGGATAGGGAAAATCATGGTGGTCGAACTGGATGATGGCCGAGATCGGCCGCCACAGCGGATCGACCTGCGCCCAAGGCCAGGCGAGCAGCATGATCGCGTAGGAGATGACTAGGACCGGCGCCAGGACCTGCCCCGCTTCGATGAGAAGCTCGGAGACGGCGAGGCCCGGCTTGCGCGCGCGCCAGGCTTTGAGGCCCGGCGCCGCGGCCAGGACCATGCCGAGATAGCATAAGAGGAGCAGCCCGCCGACGCGCACGCCGAGGGTCAGGCCGATGGCGAGGCCGAGCTTCAAGACCTCGCTGCGCTTCGGCCTCGGCAGCGCCGGGATCAGGCGGACGAGGTAATAGAGCGACCAGGCATAGCCGGCGGCGAAGGGCACGTCCTTGGGGTTGTTGAAAATGTGGCCGTAGAAATTGGGCGTGAGCAGCAAGAGGATCGCCGCCCAAAGCCCGATGCGCGGCCCGCCCAGCTCGCGCGCCAGCTTCCAGCAGCCGACGATGCCGACGAGCCCGACCAGCGCGTTGAGCAAATGGCGGGTGGTATAGAAGCCGAAGGGCGAATAGGGGGCGAGAAGGGCGGTGGTAGCGTCGAACATCGCGCCGTAATAGTCGATCGGCGGCGAGGTCAGCGCGGTCGTGTCGTGAAAGAAGCTTCTATAGTAGTCGAGGACCTTGAACCCGTACCAGAAATGGTAGTCCTCGTCCCAAGTCGTGCCGTAATCGGTAAACGTCGCGAGAGCGAGGAGGAAAACCGCGAAAAACAGAAGATAGGCGAGCCGGTCGTAAAATGCTTGCCTGTCTGCGGAATTCGTCGAAGCAGCGTCGCTTGGCGCAGCCCAGCCCATGGCGCGGGTCTCGTGGCAAACCCGGCGTCCCGGGTTCAGGGGCGCGGATTATGCTGTATGGGCTAATTGAAGACCAGGACAGAATCCGCCCTGTTTTGGCGAGAAACCGCCGCCGAGGGACTTCCCAAAGCCGGGTCAGGCGCCGGCGATGAATTCGCGCATCGAGCTCGCTTCGCTCTCGACCTCCTCGAGCCGGTTCTTCACCACGTCGCCGATGCTGACGATGCCGGCGAGCGTGCCGTCTTCGATCACCGGCACATGGCGGATGCGGCGCTCGGTCATCAGCGCCATCAGCTCGGCGATGCTGTCGCTTGCCCGCCGCGTGAAGACCGGGCTGCTCATCAACCGCGCGACCGCGAAATCGAGCGCCGTGCCGCCATGCGCGGCAAGGGCATGGATGATGTCGCGCTCGGAGAGAATCCCCTCGATCGTCGCACCGTCGCGGCTGACGATCAGGGCGCCGATGCCGTGATGCCGCAACATCTCGATCGCCGTCTTCGCCGTCGCATCAGGCGCGATCGTCACCACCTCGCGGCCCTTGCTGCGCAGTATCGCTTCGACGTTCATCGCCGTTTCCTTTCCCCTCGCTGGCGGCCCGGCTTGCCCGTCCGCGGCGCAAACGCGCCCGGCGGTGCCGCACCGCTCCCTTAAATTCTATTTAGGGTCGCGTTCCGCAATTCCAAGGCGTGGGGGAGGCGGAGCCTGTCGCACGTCGGTCGGCTTTCGGCTAAGGTGCGTGCCTCCGGTATTCAGTACTCATAAGGAGATGCGCATGGCCGAGCCCACCAAGATCAATGATCAGTTGAGCGTCGCTGCGCAAATCTCGCTCGCCGATCTCGCCGCCCTCAAACAGGCCGGTTACACGACCATTCTCAACAACCGGCCCGACAATGAAGAGCCGGGCCAGCTCGACCATGCGACGGCCGAGGCCGAGGCGAAGAAGCAGGGCCTCCACTACGTCTATCAGCCGATCGTTTCCTCGGCGATCTCGCGCAAGGATGTGCACGATTTCCAGGCGCATCTGCTGCGCGAAGGCAAGCCGATCCTCGCGCATTGCCGCAGCGGCACGCGCTGCTACCTGATGTATGCGCTGACCCAGGTGCTCGATAACGGCGCGAGCCCTTTGGCGCTGGTCGCGGAGGCCGCGGCCAAGGGTTACGACATCCGCGCGCTGCCGATGCTCGCGGAAAAGCTGCAGGCCGAGAAGTAAGCGCAAAGGCGAGGGGGCAAGCGATGCCGGTGAAGGACGGGCGGCCCAATTTCCTCTTCTTCATCGCCGATCAGCTGCGCTTCGATCATCTCGGTTGCTATGGCAACCCTATCGTCAAGACGCCGCATATCGATGCGCTCGCGGCCAAGGCCTGGTCGAGCGACGCTTTCTATGTCGCCAGCCCGATCTGCATGCCCAATCGCGCGACTCTGCTGACCGGGCGCATGCCGTCGCTGCACGGCGTGCGCCATAATGGCATTCCGCTCGCGCTCGATGCGACCACCTTCACCGATCAACTGCGCCGTGCCGGCTATCGCACCGGCATGGTCGGCAAGGGTCACTTCCAGAACATGACCGGCAATCCGCCGACCTGGCCGGTCGATCCCAAGGACCGGCTGCCGGTCGAGGCGCGCGCCGATCATGACGGGCGCTACGATCAGGAATGGGCGCCGGCCTGGCGCGCCGATCCCGAGTTCGATCTCGACTATCCGTTCTATGGCTTCGAGACCGTCGATCTGACGGTCGAGCATGGCGACGATCTGCAAGGCCATTACCGCCGCTGGGCCAATGCCAAGACCAACGAGATCGGACAGCTGATCGGACAAAAGAACGCGCTGCCGGCGCCGGATTATGAATTGACGCGCATACGCCAGGCGTGGCGCACCAAGCTGCCGCCGGCGCTGCATCCGACCGGCTATTGCGCCGAGCGCACGGTGGCGCGGCTGGAGGACTATGCGAACGGCGACGCGCCCTTTTTCCTCATGTGCTCTTTCGCCGATCCGCATCATCCCTTCACGCCGCCCGGTGACTACTGGAGCATGTACAAACCGGAAGAGGTCGATCTGCCATCCTCTTTCGCGGCGCCGACCGATCGCCTGCCGCCGCATGTGAAATGGTTGCATCAGCAACGCGATGCGGGCCGCGCGGTCAAGTCGACGCCGATGCTCTTTGCCGCCACCGAGCGCGAGGTGCGCGAGGCGATCGCGCTCAATTACGGCCTCATCAGCTTCATCGATCATGGCGTCGGCCGCGTGCTCGACACGCTCGAAAGGCTCGGCCTCGCCGACAACACGATCATCGTCTTCACCGCCGATCACGGCGACTATATGGGCGACCATCAGCTCTTGCTGAAAGGGCCGATCCATTACCGCTCGATCACGCAAGTGCCGTTCATCTGGCGCGATCCGAAGGGGCCGAGGGGCAAGCGCAGCGATGCTTTCGCCGGCACGATCGACCTGGCGCCGACGATCCTCGCGCGCGCTGGGGTGCAGGGCTTCAACGGCATCCAGGGCAAGGATTTGCTGCCGCTGATCGCAGGCGGCACCGCACCCTATGAGGATTTCCTCATCGAGGAAGAGGGCCAGCGCCTCGGCGTCGGCCTGCCGACGCGCGCGCGCGTGCGCAGTCTCTTGACCGAGCGCTATCGCCTCACGCTTTACGACGGCGTCGAGTGGGGCGAGCTTTACGACCGCGAGATCGATCCCGACGAGTCCTTCAATCTCTGGAATGAGCCCGGCGCACAAGCCTTGCGCGGCGAAATGCTGCTGCGCCTTGCGAAGAAGATGCTCGCCTATACCGAGACCAGCCCCAATCCGACCGCAGTGGCGTAAGGGGCCGCACACTCTCTCTATCGTGATGCCCGGACTTGTTCCGGGCATCCACGAAGACGTAGATCGCCGGGACAAGCCCGGCGATGACGCGGAAAAAAATTACCCTCTCCACCGCGTCAGCCGCTTCTCGAGCCGTTCCGACAGCGCGAAGATCAACAGCACGAAGAGCATGATGAGGAAGACCAGCGCGAGCATCAGCGCGGCGTTGTAGGTGCTCTGCGCAAAGGAGAGGAGATAGCCCAAGCCCTTGGTCGCGGCGACGAACTCGCCCACCACCGCGCCGGTGAAGGCGAAGCCGACCGCGACTTTGAGATTGCCGAGGAGCCACGCCGTCACCGACGGCATGTAGACCTCGCGCAGCAAGGTCGCGCGGCCGCCGCCCAAGGTGATGACGCGCTCGACAAGGCGGCGATCGACTTGGCGAATGCCGGTGAAGACCGTAAAGAACACTAGCACCGCGACGAGGATGAAGGCGAGCGCGATTTTCGACGCAAGCCCGATGCCGAGCCAGATCACGAAGAGCGGCGCCAGCACGACGCGCGGCACCGCGTTCAAGAGAATCATCACCGGCTCCAGCAGCTCGGCAATGACAGGCACCATCGCCGCCGCCGCGCCGAGGACCGTGCCGACGACGAGGCCGACGAAGAGCCCGCCCAGAGCCGCGCCGAAGGTTGCGCCGAGATGCGGCCAGATCGTGCCGGCACTGAACAAGGTCACCAGCACCGCGCCGATCTTCGATGGCGCCGGAATATAGAGTGGATTGAGATAGCCGCTGCGCGCCGCCCATTCCCAGACGGCGAGAAACACCGCGAGCCCCGCAAGCTGGCGAGTCAGAGGCCGATCGAATATTCGCCCCATGCCGCCTCGCTTTGCGCCGCGCCGCCGATTTCGCTCGAGAGATTCTGCCAAACGCGCTCCAGGAGCGGCCCGAACTCCGGATTGGCGCGCGCCTTGATGACGTCGCGCGGCCGGGCGATCGGCACCGGATATTGCCCGGCGATGCGCGCCTTGGGCCCGCGCGAGAGCAGATAGACCACGTCGGAGAGCGCGAGCGCCTCTTCGAGATCGTGCGTGACGAGCAGCACGCTCATGCGCCGCGCCTCGATGAAGCGCAGCAAATCCTGCGACAGCCGCGCGCGGGTGATCGCATCCAATGCCGAGAACGGCTCGTCCATCAGCAAGAGCTGCGGCTCGAGCGCCAGAACCTGCGCCAGCGCGACGCGCTTGCGTTGGCCGCCCGACAGCTCACGCGGATAGCGCGCGCCCAGCCCCTCGAGTCCCATCCGCGCCAGCCATTCCTCCGCGCGCTCGAGCGCCGGCTTCGTCGCCATGCCGCGCAAGCGCAGGCCGAGCGCGACGTTCTCCGCCGCGCGCCGCCAGGGCAGCAGCGCGTCGTCCTGGAACAGAAATCCGATCTCGCGCGGCGCGATGGTCAGCTCGACCTTGCCGGCGGCGGGCGCCTGCAGACCGATGATCGCGCGCAAGATCGTGCTCTTGCCCGAGCCCGACGGGCCGACAAGGCTAACGAACTCGCCATCCTCGACCTCCATGCTGACGCCGCCCAGCACCGGGGTCGCGCCATAGGACAGCGCCAGATCGGCGATTCGGAGCACTCAGCCTCCGGCGATCGACGTGTCGTAGAGTCCCGAAGTGTCGGTGCCGGCAGGCAGCAATCCGGCGATGGTGAGCGATTGCGCAACCCGGTTTTCCGCCGCCCGGTCCAGATGGATCGAGGCCGGATAAAGCGAGCCGCGGTAGCGCGCGAGGATTTGGCGCATGGCGTCGAGATCGGCGCCGGTCGTCATTTCCGGCGGCAACGCGCGGACGAGATCGTCGGGCGTGACGGTCTGCACCGCAGCGAGCGCGCTTTGCAGCGCGCGGGCGAGGGCTTTCATCTCGTCCTGCCGCGCTGCAATCTCGTTCGCACGGGCGGACACGCCCATGAACTCGTAATCGCCGCCGAGATATTTCTTGGCATCGGCCGTGTCCATGGCGTTGACGAGCACCTTGCCGCCGGCCTTGACGATGAGGCTGAGCGCCGGTTCCTGGACGAGCCCGGCATCGAGCTGGTTCTGGCGCAGTGCCTCGAGCAGATTGGTGCCGACCGTGGCGAATTGCACCGCGGAGGCATCGGCGCCGGCCTCTTTCAAGAGGAACAGCGCCAGCGCGTGGTCGGCATTGCCGAGCGCCGAGACGCCCACCGTCTTGCCCTCAAGGTCTTTGATGCTGCGAATCTTCGCCGCCTGCTGCGGCGCGACGACGAGGGCAAAAAGCGGCAGCCGGCCGGTGACGGCAAAGCGCTTTACCGCCGCGCCATGGGCATAGGCTTGAAGCGCGACATCGAGCGCCGTCGCCGCGTAATCGACCGCGCCGCCGACCAGCGCTTGCATCGCCGCCTGGCCGCCGCGCATATAGACGAGCTCGACCGCGAGCCCTTCCTTGGTGAAATGTCCGTCGGCCTTGGCGACGACATAGGGAATGATGCAGAGAAGCTGGCTGCAAAAGGCGAGCTTCACCGGCTTTCCCGCCGCGTGCGCCGGCACGGCGCCCAGCACTCCGGCGAGCGCCGCCGCCCCCTTCAACACGGTGCGGCGTTTGAGGGTCGCTCCATCCCAGGCAGCGAGATTGGGATCGCAGCAGCTCATGCGAATTTGGGTAGCGCGGGCGGCTGGCTTTGTAAATAGCAGTGAAGGCTTGTGCTTGAGCTCTATTCCCCGTCCCAATCCGGTGAATAGCCGCCCCATTCGACCAGCCGATCTCCCTCGGCGAGTGCATCGATCGCGGCACGATCCTCGGGCGCGAGCGCGAAGTCGAAGATTTGGAGATTGGCGGCGGTGTGCTCGCGCTTCGCCGCTTTGGGGATGGCGGCGACGCGCTCTTGCTCGATGAGCCAGCGCAGCGCCACCTGGCCGGCGGATTTCCCGTATTTGCGGCCGATGGCGACCAGAGTCTTATCGGCAAAGACACGGCCGCGCGCGACCGGCGCGTAAGCCGTGAGCATCATGCCGTAACGCTTCATCAAGGGGAGGAGTGCGCGCTGCGACAGGAACGGGTGATATTCGACCTGGTTGCAGAGCAGCTCGGCCTTGTGCCGCTCGACCGCTTCGCGCAGCAGCGCGACAGTGAAATTGCTGACGCCGATGAAGCGCGCCTTGCCGGCCTGGCGCAGCTCGGCGAGGGCGCCGAGCGTCTCGCCGAGGGGCACTTGCGCATTCGGCCAATGAACGAGCAGCAGATCGACATGGTCGAAGCCGAGACGCTTGAGGCTCTCCTCATGCGAGCGCTTGGCCGGACCGGCGTGAAGATTGCTTGGCGGGATTTTGGTCACGAGAAAAATCTCGCCGCGCGGAATACCGCTGTCGCGGATGGCGCGGCCGATCTCGGCCTCGTTGCCATAGATTTGCGCCGTGTCGATATGGCGATAGCCGAGCGCGATCGCGCTCAGCGTCGCCTCATAGGCGGCGCGGCCCGACAGCGCCCAGGTGCCGAAGCCGAGGGCCGGAACCTTCACCCCTTGAACATCGATATCTCGCATCAACCAAGTTTACCGCGCTTGCCGCGCCCTGCCTACGGCGCGCCGCGACAAGAGGACGCCGGCCGGAGCGCGGCGCGGCCCTTGCGGCAAGCCACGCGCCGCCCGATTTTTG
>Ga0134128_10002237_pt1 | contig 24096 bp, 25 predicted proteins | sample KB31754_FD_96462 | JGI IMG/M metagenome (GOLD analysis project Ga0134128, IMG submission 96462) | Terrestrial soil microbial communities with excess Nitrogen fertilizer from Kellogg Biological Station, Michigan, USA - KB3-175-4 | ecosystem: Environmental > Terrestrial > Soil > Unclassified ... | reverse complement strand
TAAGCGAACAACTGATTTCGGCGGAATGGGGACTACTTTGTAGGGATCATGCCGCGTTCCTTTTTTCTCTTTCACGCTACTGAATGGACGTATTCCTTTGCTCTTAATTGAATTTGAACGACGTTTTATGATCTACGATTTCTGGAGCAGCACCGCCACATGCGCAATCGCGGCATTCTCCGTCCCCATGCCTTCGGGAGTCTTCGCCTTGATCCCGACCTGATCCGGGTTGATCCCAAGCAGTTCAGCCACGTGCTTTTGGATCTTCGCGCTGTGCGGCCCGATCTTCGGTTCCGCCAGGATCAAAGTGGAATCGATATTCGCGATTGCGAATCCGGCGTGCTTCACCTGCTTGAGGGCCTCTTCGAGAAAAATAGCCGAGTTCGCGCCTTTCCATTTGGGATCCGAAGGCGGGAAGTAGCTGCCAATATCTCCGGCCGCTACGGCTCCAAGCAGAGCGTCCGTGATGGCGTGCAGAAGCACATCGCCATCAGAATGCCCGGCGAGCCCATGTGTATGCGGCAGTTCGACACCGCCGATCTTGAGGGGAATTCCGGGTTTGAATTCGTGTGAATCCCAGCCGTAACCGATTCTCATTTCTCACCACAGATTTCCACTGATAACACTGATCCAAAGGCAATCAAAGGGAGCCTCCGACTGCGCGGGCAAACTTGTGCTTTCGGATGTTGTCGAGTAGAAGACGGCGCACCTGCGGTTTGGGTCCGAAATTCAGTATGAGCCCAAGCTCCAGAGCTGTAGATCGAAGGTAATTTATCACTTGAGATTCGTGAGCCGGGACGATCTTCTCTGCTGTCTTTAGTTCAAGCAGCAGCACCCCGTTTACAACCAGATCTGCTCTGAAGTCTCCTACGTTGTTGCCCCGGAAGAAGACCGACACCGGTACCTCTTGCTCAACGAGGAGGCTCTTCTCTATAAGGGCGAGCCGAAGCGAATTTCGATAGACGGATTCGAGGAACCCATATCCAAGTTCGTTGTAGACGTCATAAAACACTCCAATGATCGTCTCGGTCAGTTCGGAATGTTTGTAGCTGGAATCGGCCATTTTGACCTGCTTTTGATCAGTGTCATCCGTGTAAATCAGTGGTAAATCAACCTGCCAGGTTCTTCGTCGCCTTCTCCATCTGGCCCATCAGGAATTCCGCCAGTTCCATGTCTGCCGGCGTTGTGATCTTGATATTCCTGGCTGAGCCCATCACCACCGAGACGCTTTCTCCCAGCCGCTCCACCAGTGAAGCTTCGTCGGTGCCGGTGAAGCCGTCGGCTGTGGCGCTGTCAAAAGCGCGTTTGATCAAGTCATAGCGGAAACCTTGCGGCGTCTGTGCCTGCACCACGCGCTTGCGCGGGATCGTCGAGGTGATGATGGCCCCGTCGGCTGTTCGCTCAACCTGCTTGATGGTGTCCACAGCAGGCAGCCCGGCAATGGCGGCCCCGTGCTTCTCGACTTCGTGAACTACGCCGGCGATAATTTCATCGTCCACGAACGGCCGAACCGCATCGTGCACCAGCACAATGTCATCCGGCGCAGCCTGCAGGCTCGCCAGAGCGTTGGCCACGGAGTCCTGGCGATGCTCGCCACCCTCCGTGAGCACTACCTTGGCATGGATATTTTCCTGTTCCAAGCGCCGGCTGAACTGTTCCATCTCGTTCTTTCTGAGCGCCACCACAATATGCGTGACCTGTTTGTTGCGAGCGAAAACGCGCAGCGTGTGGATCAGGATGGGTGTTCCATTGATCTCGAAGAACTGTTTGGTGGGAACGCCTTTCTTACCCGGGGGCGCCATGCGGGTGCCAAGTCCGGCTGCGGGTATGATCACAATGATCTTCATCAGGGTCAAAAAGTATAGCAACTTTATGTCTGCTGCGTAGGTCTGCGCCGAAGAAGTAACATGGCAGAGCAGTGATTGAGAGGGTTCGCAGATACATCCTCGATCGGCGGCTGCTTGTTCCCGGCGACCGCATTGCTATTGCTGTTTCCGGCGGCGCGGATTCCGTGGCTCTCCTGCGCGTGCTGCTGGAACTGCGGGAGGAGCTTGGCGTTGTTTTTTCTGTTGCTCACTTCCATCATGGCATCCGTGGCGCCGAGGCTGATGCCGACCAGCAATTCGTGTCTGAGCTGGCCGATCATTTTGGGCTGGAGTTGCACCTGGGTGTTGGTGACGCTCCAGTCTTTGCGCGCGAGAGGGGCTTGAGTCTTGAAACTGCTGCTCGCGAGCTGCGACACCGCTGGTTCGCTGCGCTGCTGGCCGAAGGCAAAGCAGACAAAGTAGCAACAGCTCACACGCTCGACGATCAGGCGGAAACAGTTTTGATGCGGATCATCCGCGGCGCTGGATCAAAAGGTCTATCCGGGATCTCTCCGCTGCACTCCGAAAAGAAGCTGCTGCGGCCATTTCTCCAAACAAGCAGGATTGAGATCGAGAGGTACTTGAGCAGCCTGAACCAACTTTGGCGCCAGGATTCCACGAATCAGGATGTAGCCCATACCCGCAACCGCGTCCGCCATGAACTGCTGCCACTCCTGGAGCAGCACTTCAATCCTGCGATCCGCCAGAATTTGTCGGATTTGGCTGAGGTGGCGCGCGCCGAAGCTGAATACTGGGAACGGGAGATGAGAGTGCTGGCGACGCGCCTGCTGCGTCCAGGTAAGCCGAGCCGCAGTGGACGCTCAAGCAGCGGCAAGGCAGCAACCACACTGGCGCTTGACGTTGACGCCACGCAGTCTCTGCCGCTCGCAGTACAGAGACAGCTTTTTCACCATGTGGCAGCGATGTTCGGCATCACATTGGAGTTCAACCACGTGGAAGAACTCATTGAGATGGCCCGACACCGGCAGCGGTCAAAGAAAGCAATTCTTCCGGGCGGGCTCGTGGCCGTCTCTACGTTCAGGGAAATTCAGTTCAGCTCGGAACCGCCCGAACGCAACGCCGGAGGATATGCTTGCACGCTGCGCGTTCCGGGCGAAGTCGCTATTAGCCCCTTGGGTTCCACCGTTCGTGCGCGGGTGATTACTCCGGGTGCATCGGGTATTGCGGAGGTTTATAATCCCGCATTACTACTGGATCGTGCCCTGCTTCATTCGGAATTGGTAGTAAGGAACTGGCGGGCGGGAGACCGCTATTTTCCTGCGCATACCAAGGCTCCCAGGAAAATCAAGGAGTTGTTGCAAGCGGGACGCTTAGGGCGACTCGTTGCGCCCGCCGAGCGGCAGCTTTGGCCTGTGGTCGAGTGCGCCGGCGAGATCGTCTGGCTACGCGGGTTTCCCGTGCCGGAAGCATTTGCCTACCGGTCGGGTGATGCGGTGCTGATAGAAGAAGTCAAAATTACCTCTGGGGCGGAATTGTGAATAAAACATTGTCACAGGAGTTCCCGCGAGTTCTCTTGTCGGCAGAGCAGATCAAGAAACGGGTGCAGGAAATGGCGCGCCGCATCGCCGCCGATTTTCAGGGCAGGACCGTGCACATTGTGGGCGTCATGGAAAACAGTTTTATCTTTGTGGCCGACCTGGTCCGCGAACTGGATCTGCCGGTGGTTTGCCAGTTTGTACATGGCGAATCCAAGGAATCCAATTCTGAGATGATGGAGATTTTTTACAGCCCAGAAATCGATGTTCACGGGCATGATGTGCTGCTGGTGGAGGCGTTAATTCAATCGGGGATTACCAGCGAGTTTCTGATGCGCAATCTCATCGGTCGAGGCGCCAAGAGCGTGAAATTGGCCGTCCTTCTGGACAAGCAGACCTCCCGGCGCGTCTCCCTTCAGCCTGATTACTTTGGTTTTCTTGTAAATGACAGTTTTGTCGTAGGCTATGGCTTGGGAACTCCCCATCTTGGCCGCAATTTGCCTTATATTGCAGCCAAATCCTGACTGAGCCGGAAATACGTGGCCTAAGCGGTTTTCCCGGCTCATATCGCGTTCCGGGGGGTATAGAATTGTTGGATGGACGCGTTCAAAGGTTCTGGAGCGCTGACCGTCTGGCCGGCATCCAACTGAGTGTGCCTTTCGGCGGCAGAGCCAGCGGTGCGAACATTTTGCCTTTTCAAGCGTCTTTATAAAGTAGGTCATTTGTGAGGAGAACCTGCGTGCGTGAGCGGCAGGTGGAGACTAGGAGTACCTGAGTGAATTCAACAATCAAAACCGTGGTTTTGTGGGTCGTGCTGCTCCTGGTGGGTGTTGTCCTGTGGAGGATCATCCAGGGGGGCAACGGCAGCGCCAAAGACACGGAAATCAGCTACACGGATTTCATGGACAAGGTGTCCAAGAACCAGGTCCAGGAAGTGCAGATTGAAAACAATCTGGCCCGTGGAAAATACCGCAACGATAAGAGCACCAGCTTCCACGTGTACGTGCCGGCCACGAACCCGGAAATGATTAAGTCTTTGCGCGACAACGGGGTCCAAATAACGTTCAAAAATGACCAGGGCTCGAACTGGCCTATGTGGCTGTTCCAGTTTTCGCCCATCCTGTTGCTCGGCGTGCTCTGGTTCGTGATGATCCGCCAGATGCAAACAGGCGGCAATAAGGCGTTGAGTTTCGGCAAGAGCCGTGCCCGGCTGCTCTCGATGCAGCAGAAGAAGATCACATTCAAGGATGTGGCGGGCGTCGATGAAGCCAAAGAAGAGCTGCGCGAGATCATTGATTTCCTGCGCGAAGCTCAGAAATTCCAGAAGCTCGGGGGACGCATTCCCAAGGGCGTTCTCCTGGTTGGTCATCCAGGAACGGGCAAAACCCTTCTGGCCCGCGCTGTCGCGGGTGAAGCCAATGTTCCGTTCTTCAGCATTTCCGGCTCTGACTTTGTAGAGATGTTCGTCGGCGTCGGCGCAAGCCGCGTACGCGATCTGTTCGAGCAGGGCAAGAAGAATGCCCCTTGCATCATCTTTATCGACGAAATCGACGCTGTGGGCCGCCACCGTGGCGCAGGTCTTGGAGGCGGACACGATGAGCGCGAGCAGACCCTGAACCAGTTGCTGGTGGAGATGGACGGCTTCGAATCGAACGAAGGCGTCATCCTGATCGCCGCCACCAACCGTCCTGATGTGCTTGATCCTGCGCTGCTCCGCCCCGGCCGTTTCGACCGCCGCGTTGTGGTGCCGCTGCCTGATGTCCGCGGCCGCGAAGAGATCCTGCGTGTCCACACGCGCAAGATTCCTCTTGCCGACGATGTTGATTTGTCCATCCTGGCGCGCGGCACTCCGGGCTTTTCCGGCGCCGAGCTGTCCAACATGGTGAATGAAGCGGCCCTGAACGCCGCCCGCTGCAACCGCAAGTCAGTCCTGATGTATGACTTTGAGCTGGCCAAGGATAAGGTCCTGATGGGCGCCGAGCGCAAGAGCATGCTTCTGACGGACGAAGAAAAGAAGGTCACCGCCTATCATGAGGCCGGACATGCCATTGTGGCCGCACTCATGCCGCATGCCGATCCGCTGCACAAAGTCACCATCATTCCGCGCGGCATGGCTTTGGGCGTAACCATGCAGCTTCCGGAAACGGACAAGCATAATTACACGCTTGACTATCTTGAGACCCGGATCGCAGTTATGATGGGTGGCCGCCTGGCAGAGGAGATATTCCTAAACCAGATGTCCACCGGCGCCGGCAGCGACATTGAGAGCGCCACGGACATGGCTCGCAAGATGGTGTGCGAATGGGGCATGAGCAGCCTGGGTCCGCTCACCTTCGGCAAGAAGGACGAGCAGATTTTCCTTGGACGCGAGATTGCTCAGCATCGCGACTTCAGTGAAGAGACAGCCAAGGAGATCGACTCCGAGGTTCGGCGCTTTGTGAATGGCGGCTACGAGAACGCGAAGAAGTTGATCCTTGAAAATCGAGACACGTTGGAGCGAATTGCTCTGGCTCTGCTGGAGCGTGAGGTCCTTGATGCTGCGGAACTGAAGATGATCATCGAGGGCAAGCAGCTTCCCGCTCGCATTCCTCCCACAAAGGGTGATGACGGTGTGCAGCAGGTCCTGCGGCCCGAGCCGGGACGCACTCCTGGAATCGCCCCGGGAAAACCATCTCCTGCCTAAGAGTCCTACAATCATGTACTTAGAGGCGGCATTGGCCGCCTCTAATTTTTTAGGGTTAAGGTTTACTAAGACAGCGGGAACCGCATCTTACTAACAGAGTAGATGCTGCACGGGCGTGAATTGCCTTTCACTGCTGTTTTGGGGTTTCCGAACCAGCTCCCCCACCCCACCGTGCTTTCCAGTAGTTTGGAGGTTGCGTATGGCGACATTCGCCGCTCTGGGGAAAGCCTCTGCCGCTTCGCCGATTACTGCGGCAGCGTTCCAGCAAAAGCACTTCTATGCTCGCCAAACCCGCCGTTCCTGGTCCTCTAGGCTGTACTTCCAGGACGATCTCGGCAACACCCTGGCTTTCATTCGCAATACCCATTGCCAGTACAGCCAGGAAATTCGGGTTTTCACGGATCCGACCCTGAGTTTCGAGCTTCTGGCCATCAGGCCGGCTTCCCATGCGGACGATGCTGATCAGTTCACCGTAACTGATAGCTTGACGCGCGAACTCGCGGGAACCATATACCACCGCCACATTGCCGGCGAACTCCGTCAGGAGTGGTCGTTGCATTCAGCTTCGGCGGAAAAAATCGTTGTAATTGGGGAAGATTCGGGCTTTCTGGCGCTATTGCGGCGGTATCTGACAGAGTTGATCCCCCAGAGCTACACCTTTTACGTTGGTTCGCGTGCTGTAGGAAGCGCCATACCCGGCAATATGCTTTGGGCGCACACGATGGAAATTGACCTCACGGGAGATGACGCCAGGCTGATCGATCGCCGGTTGCTCCTGGCCGCCGTGGTTCTCATCATGACCGGGAAGCGGCAAGGCGCGCACAGCTAACCCGGGATTCCGCCGACGTTCAAACCACCTGAAGCAGCGGCTTGGCCGCAGGCACGACTTCACCAATGTGGCTGGCGGGGACGCTCTCAGCCCGAAGCATCTGGCCGAGTCGGACGGCATCTTCAGATGCCACCGCAAAAAGAAGGCCGCCTGCGGTTTGCGGATCAAACAACAGCGTTTTCATGTCGTCCGGCACGCGTTCCGCATACCCCACCATACACTCCGCAAAGTCGCGGTTGGCGTTCAATCCCCCTGGGATGAATTTGGCGCGAATACATTCCATTGCGCCAGGAAGAGCAGGCACATTTTTCGAGTCAATGCGGATGCTTACCTCGCTTCCCAAAGCCATCTCCCTTGCATGACCAATCAGACCAAAGCCGGTTATATCCGTGGCAGCATGAATCGCTACTCCGGCGGCGATCGCAATATCCGCCGCCTTACGGTTAAGCGTGGTCATAGAGTTCGTCGCAGAGTCGATCCACTCCTGCTTGGCCTCGCCCTTTTTGATTGCCGTAGAAATCACTCCCGTTCCCAGCGGCTTCGTCAAAATCAGCCGGTCGCCGGGCCGCGCGCTGGAATTGCTCCAGACGCGTTCGGGATGAATCATTCCGGTGACCGAATATCCAAACTTGATTTCAGGATCGCGCACGCTGTGGCCGCCTATCACCGCGCAACCGGCTTCCATCATCTTGGAGAGGCCTCCGGCCAGAATCTGCTCCAGAATCTCCAAGTCGCCTTTTTCCGGAAAACAAACCATGGCCAGCGCGCTCAGCGGACGGCCGCCCATTGCGTAAACGTCACTCAGAGAGTTGGTCGCTGCGATCTGGCCAAAGGTGTAGGGGTCATCCACGATCGGGGTAAAAAAATCCACGGTCTGGACCAGCGCCTGCTCGGGAGAAATTTTGTACACTCCGGCGTCGTCGGCTTTGTCAAAGCCGACCAGGACATTGGGATCATGTTGCCGGGCTAATTTCCCAAGCACCGCGTCCAGCGCCGCCGGACTCAGCTTGCTGGCTCAACCCGCAGCCTTCACCTGCTCAGTGAGGCGAATTGGTTTCGTGGCTTCAGCCATGGGAGCATTTTAGCAGTCAGCAGCAGCACTCAGCAGTCGGCACTCAGCAGTCAGCCCAGTGCCGGTATGGGCTAAAGGTTTACGTCCTTCAAGCGAGAAAAATGTAACGGGACTGAAATGCTGACTGCTGAAGGCTGAGTGCTGCCTTTCAGTTCGTCACCGAAACCACCTTCACGGTCGGCATTTGGCCATCCCAATCGGCGGTCACGTGCTCAAGCGTTAGGCGGAAATCGCGCGCCTGGCCGGGCCCGAGTGGCGCCCTCTCCATGGGGCCGTAGTCGACATAGGGCGTATTGGGCATCAGCACCATCACAGGAAGGGTTTCTTTTTGGGCGATCTCGCCCAGAGAGTTTTTGAAGATCACCTGAACCGTGGCCCCGCTGACCTTCTTGGCCCCTGCGTTGGCGATCCGTCCTTGGATATACGTCACGGACCCGCCGACGAAATTCTCTGCCGTGGCCATGTGCAGGTTGTCAACGTGCAGGCTGGCGGCATAAGGGCTGGGCTGATTGGGATTGGCAGTGGAACCGCTGCGACTTATGAAAATGATTACAGCAACGGCCACAATCACCATGGCGGCGCCAATAGCCATGGGCAGCCAGCTTCCACTCTCTCGCACGTGCTGTGGCGGCTCAAAAGGCTGCTGTCTTTCTTGATCGCCCATGCGAGCCATTATACCCGCCGCATTTCTCGCAAGCTTTCTGAGCGGTTTAGGATGCAGCCCAGGTCCGCCCGGATCCGGCTTACAGGTTTATCTCTTGACCGTCGCCTGCAGCACGGACAACTGGGGCGGCTCGTGATTCCAAGATGGCGGAATTTCGGTGTAGCTCACACGAAATCCCGCGGCTTCCCCCGGCTTAAGCGGATCCTGCAAGAAATTCTCCGGTTTGAGGCCCTTCTCCTTCTGGTTCACGTTCACACGTTCCATCGGTTGTTGCTGCGTGACAATGGGATTGCCGTTCTTATCTTTGAACACCGCAGAAATGATCGCGCTCGTGACAGGGTCCCCACCGGCGTTGCTCACCTGACCGTACACATCAACATTGGACTGGTTATTGGCTTCCTGAGGAGACAAAGTTATGGAGGAAAGCTTTAGCTGAGCGGATTGGCTGGCTTGATTCTGTTCTCTGGTGGAAGCTTTGTTCATGCTGGGCGAAAGCCAAAGCGTAATCACCAGCAGCACAACAGCAACGGCTAAGGCCACAACGGGCCAGGGGAACCTGCTTTGCGGCGGTTTAGTGGCGTTGGGCGGGTACGGCCTGTGTTCCATGTGGGCTCCTCTTTTTTGGGGGGAACAATAGAAGAGATGGCCATCACAGATGCACAGTTGCCGCGTTTATTCCCCGGCCAGAGTCATGCCTTCAATCCGCAGAGTAGGACAGGCGGTGGAACTCCGGAATTCCAGGTCGCTGCCGATTTCCGCGATGTTTTTAAGCATCTCCTTGAAATTGCCGGCCACAGTAACCTCCTCCACCGGGAATGTAAGCTCGCCATTTTCAATCCACAAACCTGTGGCCCCGCGGGAGAAATCGCCGGTGACCAGATTTATACCAAAGCCCAGAAACTCGGTTACGAAGAATCCTCGCTGCACACCCGCGATAATCTGCTGCGGGCTGTGCTGCCCCGGCTGGAGAAAGAAGTTTCCTGACCCGATTCCGGGGTTGCCCGCCAGACCGCGGGATGCATTGCCGGTGGTCTGAAGGCTGAGCTTGCGCGCCGTATAGCTGTTCAGCAGGTAAGATTTGAGAACACCGTTCTCAACCACAACCGTCTTACGGGTAGGAACCCCCTCACCGTCAAAAGGCGAGGTGCCGAAGCCTCCGGGCATGGTGCCGTCATCGATAATGGTGATGTTCTCTCCGGCGATTTTCTCACCGAGCTTTCCCGTCAGAAAAGAAGAATGACGATAGATGGCATCGCCGCTGGCCGCTTCAAAAACGTGCGCCAAAATCGAGGCAGCGACGGTGCGATCAAAAACGATGGGTACTTTGGTTGAAGGCACTTTGCGCGCCCCCAGCCTGCGCACCGTGCGGCGTGCAGCTTCACGACCTATGGATTCCGGCGAGTCCAGCCGTGCAAGACTACGCGCGGCTGAATACCAGTAATCGCGCTGCATGGAGCCGTTTTCATCCTGCGCAATTGGGACTGCCGTAATCGAGCAGTAGGAGCGTTCATATTCACCGACAAAACCCAGAGAATTCGCCAGGACTTTGCGTCCGGTGGATGCGTCAAAGCCGCCGCCTTCTGAGTTCCGTATACGCGGGTCCGCTTCCAATGCAGCCTTCTCGGCCCGGCGCGCGTACTCTATCCGCTGCTCTGGAGGAAAGGAAAAAACATCATCGTAGTAAAGCTTCAGATCGCCTGGTAAAGAACCAAGGTCCGATTCGTCGGGCAAACCTGCCGAGGGATCTTCTGATGTCAGCTTGGCCAACTCCAAGGCTCCGCCAACCAGCCGCTCAATGCCCTCGCGGGAGAAATCGCTGGAATATGTGCTAGCCATGCGTTTTCCCACAAAAACGCGCAGGCCCATGCCCCGCGATCCCGCTTCCTTCAGCGTTTCCACCTCTCGCATGCGGACGACGGTGGAAAATTCTGTTTCATCGCGAACAATAGCATCGGCGGCGCTCGCGCCTGCCTTCATGGCGCGGGAAACGACATCCGTGGCAATCTTACGCAGATCGAGCGCTGCGCTGCTCAATGTTTCCGTGTTGGCTGGCATCGAAATCCTAACTGGCAGTTCCACCCACAGTCATCTTGTCGAGCTTGATGGTGGGGATTCCAACTCCGACCGGCACGGATTGCCCATCTTTGCCGCAAGTGCCCACTCCCTCATCGAGTTGCAGGTCATTGCCGACCATCGACACCTTGGTAAGAGCGTCCGGGCCATTCCCGATCAGAGTGCAATTTCTCAGCGGGGCAGTCACTTGGCCGCCTTCAATCATGTACGCCTCTGAAGCGGAGAAGACAAACTTGCCGCTGGTGATGTCCACCTGGCCGCCTCCAAAGTTGACCGCGTAGACACCGCGCTTCACAGAGCGAATGATGTCCTGGGGGGCGTCGTCGCCGGAGAGCATGTAGGTGTTCGTCATGCGCGGCATGGGAATGTGTTCGTAGCTCTCACGCCGTCCGTTGCCGGTATCCGGCAAGCCCATCAGCTTTGAGGAGAGCTTGTCACTGAGATAGCCCTTGAGAATGCCCTTTTCAATCAGCACTGTGTTTTGTGTCGGCGATCCCTCATCGTCCACGTTGATTGATCCGCGTCGCGAAGGCAGTGTCCCATTGTCGACCACCGTGCACTTCTCTGATGCCACACGCTTGCCGATGAGCCCGGAGAATGCTGAAGTGCCCTTGCGGTTGAAGTCGGCTTCGAGTCCGTGGCCAATCGCTTCATGCAACAGAATTCCCGGCCAGCCGGGACCAAGCACCACTTCCATTTCACCGGCAGGCGCCTCGCGAGCATCGAGCTGAATGATGGCTTGTCGCGCTGCTTCGGCGGCGAAGTACTCGGGCGTCTTTTCATTATTAAAATAGTCGAGGCCCACGCGGCCTCCGCCCCCCGACTGTCCGCGTGCGGAAGTGTTGCCGTTCTTGGCAATGCAGAGGATGCTCATCCGAGCCATAGGCTGGATATCGTCCGCGAAAGTACCATCGGAGCCGATCACCAGGATCTGGCGCAACTCGTCCGCGTAGACGCCGCGCATTTGTACGATTCTGGGATCATAGGCGCGAGCAGCACGATCGGCACGCATGACCAGCTCCAGCTTCGCCGCAATCTCCGCGTCTGCGGAAGGAGATGAAATCTGGTACAACTGGTGGACTGCAGTTTCCTTAAATGCCTGTACCGGCTGCTGACCCGGCCCACGTGCGATCAGCGCCGCTGTGCGTGCCGCCCGGAGGATCTTCTCTGGAGCAAGATCGTCGGTATGGGCATAGCCGGTCCGCTCTCCCGCAAGCACGCGTACACCACAACCCGCTGAAATCCCCTGAGAGGCCGATTTCACGATTCCTTCATCAACGCTGATTGAGGTGGAGGTCAAATACTCAAAGTAGAGATCGGCGTACTCTCCTCCTGCTGAAAGAGCTTCTGAAAGGTAACGCTGAAGATCGTTCGGAGTAATGCCAAACTTCTGAAAAAAAAGGGATTGATTCTGCGTCATGATCTCTCTTTTAGATGGCCTTGCACCGCAAAACGGCGCAGCTTGCTATGCTTTATTCTCGCACCCTTTCTGGAACCGGGATAGTGCCATCAGGCGAATGTCTGTCATAGGCTGCAGTTATGCCTCGGTCCAGCTTCCCAGTGCAATCAGTCACTTAGGAGGGTCTATGTCCCAAAAAGTAAAGCCTATTCCCGACGAATACCACAGCATCACGCCTTACCTGATCGCCAGGGGGGCTGCCGCTGCCATTGACTTCTATACGCAGGCTTTCGGGGCGGTCGAACTGTTCAGAATGGCGCAGGCAGACGGACGCATCGGCCATGCTGAGCTGAAGATTGGCGATTCAATCATCATGCTCGCCGACGAGTATCCGGAAATGCAGATCGTCGGTCCGAAGACGCTGGGAAACTCTCCTGTCGGCATTCTGCTTTATGTGGAAGATGTGGATATCGTTTTCGGCAAAGCGGTCTCCCTCGGCGCAAGCGTCAATAAGCCACTGGCGGACCAGTTCTATGGCGATCGCAGTGGCACAGTGATAGATCCTTTCGGCCACAAGTGGACAATCGCCACTCACAAGGAAGACGTCTCCGAGGAAGAGATGCAGCGCCGCATGGCAGCGCTCAGCAATAAATAACCTCGATCGACGACTGAATTTGCGAGTAAATTCAAGGGCAGGATTTGTGCTTGGGGGGTGCTCATGAACGCAACAAATGCCGGCAAAGAAGCCCTGATCCGGAACATCTCTGATACTGCCCTTTGGGTGGCTGTTTATCGTGCACGCGAAAATGAGCGGCCGGACGCCCTTTTTCGCGACCCGTATGCGCGCAAACTCGCGGGCGATCGTGGGGAGCAGATCGCAAAGCTCATGCAATCGCGCGTCTCGCATGAGTGGCCGTATATCGCTCGAACGGTACGCGTTGACCAGATCGTACGCGAGCAGATCCAGCAGGGCGTCGACTTGGTGGTGAATCTCGCGGCGGGGCTCGATACTCGGCCCTACACGATGGAGGTTCCTCCTTCACTGCAATGGGTAGAAGTCGATTTGCCAGCCATGATTGCCTACAAGGAAGAGGAGCTGCGCAATGAGAAGCCGCACTGCAAACTGCGCCGTGTAGCTCTTGACCTGGCTGATGTGCCAGCGCGACGCAAACTCTTCCAGGAACTTGGCGGGGAATCTAAGCGTGCCCTCGTCATCAGCGAAGGACTAATTGTCTATCTCACGCGCGATGAGGTCCTGGCGCTTGCTTCCGATTTGGCCGCACAACCCGCGTTCCATCATTGGGTTCTTGATCTGGCTTCGCCCGGGCTGCTCAAGATGCTGCAGAAGGAGTTGCCGGCGCTCAAGGAAGCCGGCTCGCCGCTGAAGTTTGGGCCGGAAGAAGGGCCCGAATTCTTCCTGAACGCTGGGTGGAAGCCGGTGGAAGTTTACTCAATGTTGAAGACTGCCTCTAAATTGCGCCGCTTGCCATCACTGATGCTGCGGTTTTTCGCCTTGTTGCCGGAATCGAATGGCCGGCAGGGATCGCGTCCATGGAGCGGCGTTTGCCGCCTCACCAGGATCAACTGATCGGCGGGAAATAGAAGCCGATTCTCAGCAAGCTCGAGTCTTTTCCTCCGACTGTACAATCAAAGAAGAAATGTTTATCGATGAAGCAATCATCCGCATTAAAGCCGGCGATGGCGGCAATGGCTGTATGGCCTTCCGGCGGGAAAAATTCGTCCCTCGCGGCGGTCCCTCCGGCGGAGACGGCGGGCGTGGCGGCGACGTGATCATGGAATCCAGCGAACGCCACAACACGCTGGTCCACTTCCGCTTCAATCCGGAATACAAAGCCGAGCGCGGCCGGCACGGTGAGGGCTCCAACTGCACCGGGCGTGATGGCGAGAGTGTGATCCTCAAAGTGCCGGTAGGCACGATTGTTTACGACAAGAATACTGGAGAAAAGATCCACGACTTTTCGGGACCGGACGAGCGGATCATTGTGGCGCACGGCGGACGGGGCGGCCGCGGCAATCAGCACTTTGCCACCAGTACGCACCAGGCGCCACGCGAGCACGAACAGGGTTTCCCAGGTAACGAGCGCGTGCTGCGCCTTGAACTGAAGCTGCTTGCCGATGTGGGCCTTGTGGGTTACCCGAACGTAGGCAAGTCAACCTTGATTTCCAGAATTTCAGCCGCGCGGCCCAAAATTGCCGATTACCCGTTTACTACGCTGGAGCCAAACCTGGGCGTTGTGACCATTGGCGCGATTCCCGACGAACAAAGCTATCTGGTTGCTGATATTCCCGGGCTCATTGAGGGGGCGCATGAAGGGACCGGCCTCGGCATACAGTTTCTACGGCATATTGAACGCACGCGAGTGCTTGCTCACGTGATTGACATTTCCGACGCGAGCGGCCGGCCTGATCCGGTGCACGACTACAACGTGATTATGGAAGAGCTTGCGAGCTTTGGCGCAGGCCTTGAGAAGAAACCCATGATCGTTGTGGCGTCGAAAATCGACGTTGCTAATCCGGATAAACTTGCCGCGCTGAAGAAGCATTGCAAAAAGCTGAAGCTCGACCTGTATGAGATCTCGGCGGTAACGGGCAAGGGGATTCCTGAGCTGAAGTACGGACTCGGCCGCACGGTGGCGGAGATTCGCGCCGGAACTTACCGTGAGCATAAACCGGCACGGAAAAAGGCCGTTTCGCCCCGAAAGGCCCGAAAGCCGCAAAGCACGCGCCGGATTCCGAAGCGCGCAGCCTTCAAAAAGAGAAAGAGCAGATAAGTCAGACAATGAAAGTGGCTCTTTTCGGCGGAACGTTTGATCCCGTGCACCTGGGGCACCTTGCAGTAGCTCGCGCTGCGGCGGATAAATTCGATCTCACTACGGTGTACTTCGTCCCGGCAGACATCCCTCCGCACAAACAGGCACGTCCCGTGACGGATTTTCAGCACCGGTTTGCCATGCTGGCGCTGGCCTGTGCTGATGAAAAACGCTTTGTGCCATCGTTGCTTGATGCTCCAAAGGGCGCGCCGAATTATTCCATCGATACCGTGCGGCGGCTGAAAAGAACCTTGAAGAAATCTGACATGCTTTACTTTCTCATTGGCATTGATGCATTCAAAGACATCGCAAGTTGGTACAAGCCAGAGGAGCTGCTGGCCGAGTGCGAGTTCATAGTCGTCAGCCGTCCTGGATTCTCGCTTGCCGATGTGGGCGCAGCCTTGCCGGAGAGGTTGCGCCCATCAGAGGCAGTGCTTAAGGCTGTGCGCAACCAGCAATCGAATGGAACCATCGCATTACCAGGTGTGGCCATTCATCTGCTTCCTGATGTGCATGCAAAAGTTTCATCCACGCAGATTCGGAAGGCGGCCTCAAAATCAGTACAGCAGTTGAGCCGCTATGTGCCGCGCCCGGTCGCCGAATACATCAAGAAAGAACGCCTGTATACAGCCGCCGCGGCGGGCGGGCACAGGGACACGGCAGCGGGCAAAGTGCTATCTTTTCAGCGGGAACGCCACAAAGGTCTTCACCGCTGAACAACGGAATCGAAGGGAGCGAATGACTCAGCAGACCAGGCAACAGGTAACGCTGGCCGTCCAGGCAATCGAAAGCAAAAAAGGCGAGAGTATCGTCATTCTGGAAATGGATCGCAATGCCGGCGCGTTCACTGATTACTTTGTGCTTTGTACGGGTACAAATCCTCGACAGATCCAGGCGATTTCAGATGATATCGAGAAAAGACTGGCGGAGCACGGGACCAGACCTAACAGCCTGGAGGGGTACAACCAAGCCGAATGGGTGCTGCTCGATTACGTGGATTTTGTGGTGCACATTTTCTCTGAACGGGCCCGGCAGTTTTACGATTTGGAACGCCTCTGGAAATCAGCTCGCAAGTTAAAACCGGCGGACCTCAGAAAGAAACGGCCAGCCGCAAGCAAGCCAGGGCGGAGGCCGGCCAAGAAGGCTGCCGCCAAGCGATCCACTCGGAGCGCAGGATCTGCGTCGGGCAGGGCCAGCCGGAACACGGCCGGGTCAAAGAAGAAGAGACGGAAGAGCTCGTGAAATTACAGATCGCCTGGATTGGGAAAACCAAGGAACCTGCATTTCGCGCTCTCACTGAAGAATACCTTCGCCGCATCTCCCGGTATCTACCGGCGGAATCCCACGAACTGGGCAGCGAGGAAGCAGTGCTCAACCTGGCGGAAAGCAGCAGCGGGCGCACGCGGCCTGTTTTGATCCTGCTGGATGCGCGCGGACGGCAGTTCACCTCAGAGGAATTTGCCGAGCTCCTGCGCGATCAACAGGATCGCGGTACGCAAAATTTGTTTTTCGCCGTGGGCCCGGCAGATGGGTTCACGGATACGGCCCGGCGATCCGCAGACTTAGTGCTTTCCTTCGGCAAAATGACGCTGGCGCATGAACTGGCCCGCATCGTCCTGCTGGAGCAGATCTATCGCGCATTTACAATTTTGAAAGGCCATCCGTATCACACGGGGCATTGAAAGCAATAGCAACTAGCAATTGGCAATTAGCCAAGCTTACGGCGCAGCAAGAGTCTTCAGGGCGCGTGACCTAACTCATGGCAGATACGCATCGTGGTCTCATCATCGTGAATACCGGCCCAGGCAAGGGAAAGACTACGGCCGCCATGGGTACGGCCTTGCGGGCCGTTGGCAACGGGATGAAGGTGCTGATGCTTCAGTTTCTCAAAGGTTCCTGGCATTACGGGGAGCTGGATGCGGCGAAGGCCTTTGGTGAAAGCTTCGTCATGAAACAGATGGGACGCGGCTTTGTGAAGGTCGGCGGTGCGGAGACAGATCCCGAAGATGTTCGCATGGTTGAGCAGGCCTGGAAGGAAGCGGAAGAAGCAATCATGTCGGGTCAATGGGAGCTTGTCATACTTGATGAAATCAACTACGCAATCAGCTACGGCATGCTCGATCCCGCAAAAGTCATAGAGACGCTCAAGCGTAAACCTGAACACGTTCACGTAATCTTGACGGGGCGGAACGCGCATCCGACAATCATTGAGCTGGCCGACACAGTAACGGAGATGAAGCAGGTAAAGCACGCTTACGAAAAAGGCGTGCTGGCCCAGCGCGGCATTGAGTATTGAGGCGCCAGAAGGCGTGAGACGAAGCGGCAGCCTCCTGCCGAAATCCTGACTGTAGTGAAAATCTTTCGGGAAGATGCTTGGAAGGAAAGTACACTTTGTCCTGGTTTAAACGAGAATCCGGTGAAATCCAGCAGTCGGATGAGAAGAGAGTCCGTACAGAAGGTCTGTGGGTGAAGTGTGAAGGGTGCCGCCAGATCATCTGGAAGAAGGAGCTGGAAGATAACCTCAATGTCTGCCCGAAGTGTGATCGTCATTTCCGCATTGACGCCGAAACCCGGCTGAGATTCCTGCTCGATGAAAATTCGATCGATACCTTTGACGACAGCCTGGCTGCCGTGGACCCGCTGAACTTCACTGACACCCGCCCCTATAAAGACAGGCTGATTGAGGGCGAACGGAAAACCGGAATGCACGATGCGGTTGTGAGTGCCACGGGCAGGCTGAATGAGCGACCGGTTGTGGTTAATGTGATGGAGTTCGGCTTTATCGGAGGCAGCATGGGCGTGGTGGTGGGAGAAAAAATCACGCGTTCCATCGAACGAGCAATGAATGAACGCAAGCCACTGATTATTGTTTCAGCGTCATCCGGCGCGCGGATGCAGGAAGGCGTCATTAGCCTCATGCAGATGGCCAAAATTTCCGCGGGCTTGGCCAGGCTCGAAAAGGCAAAAATGCCTTATATTTCAGTGCTGACCGATCCCACCACCGGAGGCGTGAGCGCTTCCTACGCGATGCTGGGCGACCTGAACATCGCCGAGCCGGGCGCGCTGATCGGCTTCGCCGGGCCGCGCGTGATTGAGCAGACAATCCGCCAAAAGCTGCCGGAAGGCTTTCAGCGCAGCGAGTTCCTTCTGCAGCACGGAATGCTCGACGCCGTGGTCCACCGCAAAGAGATGAAAAACTATATCGCACGCGCGCTCAACTTCATGGCTCCAAAGCCGCTTGAACTGTGACGGTCTCCTACAAATCTGCGGTCGCAAGGCTGCTTGCTCTCGGGCACGAGCTCACTTCGCAGCGAAAGTTTGATCTTGAGCAGATGCGCGTCCTTGCGCGCGCTCTTGGAAATCCTGAGCGACGACTGCTAAGCGTCCTCATAGGCGGCACGAACGGCAAGGGATCCACCGCGGCCACGCTTGCGAGCATAGCCGAGGCCGCCGGGTACCGAACCGGGCTCTATACCTCGCCCCACCTGCTGCGCATCAATGAGCGGATTCAGGTCAACCGTGAGCCTATCAGTGACGTGGAATTTTCGCTGATCTATGAGCGCGTTGATTCCATCGCCCAGCGCCTGCTTCAAACCCGCGAACTGCCGTGGCATCCCAGTTTTTTTGAGATGCTCACGGCCATGATGTTTGAATACTTCGCCAGTGCGGGCGTGGATCTCGCGGTGCTTGAAGTTGGGATGGGCGGACGCCTGGATGCGACGAATATCGCCGATCCTGCGGTATGCGTGATTACAGACATTGATCTCGATCACCAGAAATTTCTTGGCGAGACGCTCGAGGAAATAGCGCACGAAAAGGCCGGCATCATGCGCCCCGGAGTACCGGTGGTTTTGCTGCCACAACATCCGCGCGTGAATGAGACCCTGGGACGGGAGATTCTCGAGCGACAGGCGCGGCCCGTGAGCGCCGTGAAATATATGCCCCCGGTTAGCCCGGATGCGAGCAAGTACAGGGAAAAGCTGCCGCACGGCCGCAGTCGTTTCCCGCTGGAAGTCATGGACCGTGAAATCACAATCGACGCGCCGCTGCAAGGTCAACACCAGCTTCGCAATTTAGCTCTGGCCATTGCGGCCGCAGAGCAGTTGAACTCGGCGGGGCTGCGCATCCGTCCGGAGAACGTGGAAGCAGGAGTGCGCAATACTCGCTGGCCAGGGAGGTTTGAGATATTTCCCGCGGAACGTGGCCGGCCAGAGGTAGTGCTGGATGTCGCTCATAATCCCGCCGGAGCGTGGGCGCTGCGCGCCACACTTTCGGCACGTTACGGCGAGCGCCCGCTTAGCTTGGTATTCGGCGCGATGAAAGACAAGGCGATTCGCGAAATAGCTGAGATTTTGTTTCCTGTGGCCGACCACGTGGTTCTCACCCACGCGGATTCTCCCCGGGCGGCCAGCACGCGTGAAATTGCTGAGTTGACAGCACACACACAAGCAGACATCATCGAGCAGCAGAGTGTCTCTGAAGCACTGGATGGCGCGATGCAACTCGCCGGCAGCGGCGGCGTCGTGGTAGTTACGGGATCCATTTACGTTGTGGGTGCAGCGCTGGCACAGTTGCGCTCTGGCATTCCTGTACGGCAGAGTGTTTAAACGGTGGCAGAGAGCACGCAGTTTCAAGCGAAAACGGCGAGCAATGCGAATGGCGTCGGCCATTTGCTCTCGCGGCTGCGCTCTTATTTTTTTTACGATCCGCTCATCTGGCTTTACACCATCATTCTGGGAACGCTTTCGCTGCTATCGTCGCTGTTTGATTCCAGTGGCGCTGTGCAGCATGGTTTTGCGCGACTCTGGGCGCGAATGATCCTGAGCACTATTGGCACGAGAATATCCATCGAGGGCCTGGAAAAGATCGACACCAGAAGAGCGCACGTCTATGTTGTGAATCACACTTCTGCGATCGATATTCCTGTACTGTACGTTTCTTTGCCGTTCCAGTTTCGCATCCTGGCAAAGCGGGAACTGTTCCGCTACCCGTTTATGGGATGGCATTTGAAACGTTCCGGGCAGATTCCTGTGGTGCTCGACAATCCCAAGGCTTCCATCCGCAGTTTGCAACTAGCGGTGACGGCAGTGAAGAACAACATGTCGCTGGTAGTGTTTCCGGAGGGAGGCCGGTCAGAGGATGGCCAGTTGCAGGCGTTCATGGGTGGCGCCTTCTTTGCCGCAATCAGGGCACATGCTGATGTAATACCCATGGCCCTGGTGGGAACGTACGAGACTCTGAAGATGAACAGCTTTCACATTAAGCCGCGACCGGTGCGTCTGCTGGTGGGCGCCCCCATTTCTACGGCGGGTCTCTCCACACGCGACACGGAAAAAGTCGCTGAGCGCGCCAGGACTGTAATCTCTGATTTGTACTACTCCCATTCTCCTTTGCCAGACCTGCGCAACGAGCATCTTGAGAGGCAAGAACCTGTAAAGTAACCGTGGGAGGAAGCACATTCCAGAAGTGATTAGCAGGCCTTTGATGAACCAGGATTCTGCCAAAATGAAGCCGCTTATCGCCATTCCTGAGCCCTGCTCTTACGACAAGGAGTACAGCGCTCGCGCATTCCAACCTTATCTCAAGGCGATTGACTCCTGCGGGGGCCAGCCTGCACCGATATCACTGGATTCCACGCCAGATGACATAGCTCGCACGGTCAGGGGATGTTCGGCCGTCCTTCTGCCGGGCAGCAACGCTGACGTCGACCCTCAGAAGTATGGCGCGCCAAAGCACGCAGCCACAGCTCCAGCGGATCCACTGAGAGATGCTGCCGATGAGCTTTTGCTCCAGGATGCGTACAGCCAGCGCAAGCCGATTCTGGGAATCTGTTACGGGCTCCAAGCCCTGAATGTGTGGCGCACTGGAACGCTGGTCCAGCATCTTGAGACTTCGGTGCAGCACACTGGGAACCGGGCCGAAATAGCGCATCAGGCGCGGATTGTGCCGGGTTCGGGCTTGTCTGCTTTATTAGCGTCTGCGGCTTCCCAGATCGGCGTGAATTCAAGTCATCATCAGGCTGCGGAGAAAACAGGCGACGGTTTGCGGGTAGCAGCACGATGCCCTGAAGATGGAACCATTGAAGCCGTCGAGGGCATAGACCCTCAGCACTATGTATTAGCAGTACAGTGGCATCCGGAAAAAAATTTTGATCGGGACCCGGTTTCACGCAGGCTTTTTGAATCGTTGATAGAGGCTGCGAAGCAGTGGGAACTCACCAAAGTTTCCTAAGAGTGCCATTGTCAAGTTCGTCTTACCATTCGCGCTGAGATTTTCTTCCGGCTGTGCTGCAGAAACGCTCGGGATTAAGAAAATGGAATCATTGATTGAGCACACAATGGGCAATAGAATTTTTCCTAGTTCCCCGCTTTGATTTGAATATGGCGAGTGGGCCATTCAGACCAGGCGATCAGGTGCCGGCCAGCGGCATCTACACAGCGTCGCATGACCAGCACCGAACACCACATGAGGTCTTCGCCGTGCAAGGTGAACATTTCCCGCCTTGCCGCCGCTGCGGCTCCAACGCAAGGTTCACTCTCCTGAGAACCGCTTCACAACTCGACGGCGATCACGATTTCTCCCACTCCGCTCAAAAAGGGAGATCAAAAGAGGCCAAGGCTGGTCCCGGCGAGAGCTAAGCCAGAAGCGCCCACCAAGAGTTGCGAAAACTCGCCTCTCTCCGTATCGTAATCTCCATGCCTGAGGCTGGCGTCCTGATGTCACTAGAGGACCGGGTCGCGATCGTGACTGGCGGGTCGCGCGGTATCGGCGCGGCGATTGTACGAATGTTCGCAAGGGCTGGCGCCCGCATCTTGTTCAACTTCCAGAAAGCGACCGACCAGGCGAACCGGCTTGTGAGCGAGTGTGGCGGGACTGACCGCTGTGTTGCTGTGCAGCAGGATCTTGCAACGGCGCAAGCGGCACAAAATCTGGTCGATGCAGCCGTCGCACAGTTCGGAAGGGTAGACATAGTCGTGGGAAACCACGGTGTGTGGCCTCCGCAGGACGTGCCGATTGATCAAATGACGGTCGAGCAATGGCGTACCACGCTTGCAGTCAACCTCGACAGCATCTTTGGGTTGATAAAGTATGCTGTAGCGAGAATGAAAAAGCAGAAGCACGGTGGACATATTGTTCTGATCAGCTCAACCGCGGGGCAGCGCGGTGAGGCTTTCCATTGCGACTACGCGGCCAGCAAGGGCGCCATCATCAGCATGGTCAAGGGCCTTTCCACTGAACTTGCTTCGCATGGCGTGCTTGTAAACTGCGTGGCTCCGGGATGGGTGGAAACGGATATGGCTGCGCCAGCGCTGAACAATCCGGAGATCAGCCCGCGCGTCTACGGCGCAATACCGCTTGGACGCGCCGGCAAACCAGAAGAGATCGCAGCCACGGTTTTGTTTCTGTGCACGCCGCACGCGGGTTTTATTACGGGTGAAGTGGTGAATGTGAACGGCGGGGCCGTACTGGCAGGTTGAAGTTGTAAAGCAGCTACTCGGTTTTCAGAAGCATCAAAGCAAAAAGCGTTCCAGATGAAGATCCTTCTTTTACTCTGCCTTTTGGCGGCCGGAGCCGGCCAGCAGCAAGTTCCTCAGAGCGCTCCCGTTTCACCCAATGAGGGCAAAGAGGCGGAGTCAAACCAGTCCAGAGCTCGGGCCATCCTTGATAAGACCATTCAGGTCCTTGGCGGCTCTGCCTATATGAACCTTCAGGATTCCTACACGGAGGGTCGTTACGGCCGTTTCCATAACGAGGTATTGGTTGGCGGGACGGTCTATTTTCGTTACTGGCAATGGCCGGATAAGGAACGCATCGAACTCACAAAGGATCGAGATATCGTCGACTTGTATGTAGGCGATCGCGCAACGGAAATTACTTTTCGTGGAGCACAGGTGCTTGACCCCAAGACCGACAATCTCGCGCTCCTTGCCATTCAACGCCGCCATTACACTCTCGAAAAAATTCTCCGGGAGTGGCTTAAGGACCCGGCCACGCTCTTACTCTACGAAGGCCAGACGCTCTCAGCGAACAACAAAATGACGGACAAGGTAACTCTAATCAACACCAAGAATGAGGCGGTCAGTTTGCTGATTGCACCGGACACGCATTTGCCTGCGGAAAAAATTTTCATCACTCGCGATCCAGTCAGCCGTGACCGCGATGAAGAAGACGAAATTTACGACAATTGGAGAGTGGTGCAGGGAATCAACACGCCTTACAGCATAGAAATCATCCGGAACGGCGAGATCGTTCGCCAGCAGTACGTATTTCACGTGACGTACGGCAACCATCCGCCAGATTCCTATTTCACCCCTGTCCTGGTTCCCCACCAAAGCAGGTAGCCTGACTGCATAAGACACACACCTGTGGCAAAAAACACACATCGCGAGTTCCAGACTTGGGTTTAATGTATTCATCCAGAAGAACTTGCCATTCGAGCACACAGTCCGTTCCGCAGTAGAGTGCCGGGGTGTGGGGTTGCATAGCGGCGCTCCCGTGCATATGCGTATTCTGCCGGCTGCCGCGGGAACGGGCATTGTCTTCCGCAGAATTGACCTGGATGACTTTGAAGTAGAAGGGGTGGGCAGGAATGTGGCGCGCGTCAGCTACGCCACCAGCTTGCAAAAACAGGGCGTATTAATTTCTACCACCGAACACCTCCTCTCCGCCTGCATCGGAATTGGACTCGACAATGCCGTTGTGGAACTGGACAACCTGGAAGTCCCCATTCTCGATGGTAGCGCCAAACCTTTCATTGATCTCATTCTGCAGTCTGGCTTGCGGCAGCAGCGGAGAAAACGCACGTATTTGCGCATCCTGCGTGAGGTGGAAGTTCGCGACGGAGATAAATTCATCGCCGCATATCCTGCCAGCGGATATCAGGTCCAGTACAACATCAATTTCGCCCAGCCGATCGGAGTGCAGTCGTTCGAGGTTGACCTCTCGCGTGATCTCTACCGCGACGAGGTTGCAGCGGCCCGTACTTTCGGATTCCTTCGCGAAGAAAGAACCATGCGTAACATGGGCCTGATTCGCGGGGCAACGGAAGAGAATGTTATTGTGGTAACCGATACGGGAGTGAAGAACGGACCACTGCGCTTTCAGGACGAGTTCGTGCGCCACAAAGTCCTCGACCTGATTGGAGATTTGGCTTTGCTAGGCCGACAGGTCATTGGAAGGATTG
>Ga0134128_10002233_pt1 | contig 24110 bp, 21 predicted proteins | sample KB31754_FD_96462 | JGI IMG/M metagenome (GOLD analysis project Ga0134128, IMG submission 96462) | Terrestrial soil microbial communities with excess Nitrogen fertilizer from Kellogg Biological Station, Michigan, USA - KB3-175-4 | ecosystem: Environmental > Terrestrial > Soil > Unclassified ... | reverse complement strand
TCTGTCTACTGTGACAGTTCCATCTGTATCGTTAAATTCCTCGAAACCGTCCTGCACGACCCCACCTCGCGTCGCCGTATAGCAGAGCGTCCCCGAATTCTGGCCGCTGTTGCCAAGCGGCCCGTTGTCGGAGAGCCCACTACTGCAGGCGGCCAGAAGGAGGGCCAACCCGCAGGCCAGCCCTCCCAGCAAGACACGATTCATCGTGCTCCGCTTGTCCTGCCTGCCTGGTGGGAGGATCCGCGCAACCGCGCCAACGCTCGACTGCTTGCCTCCGATGAAGACTGGCTGCAGTGCCCCTGAGTGTCACAAGGGCTCATAAGGTCCCACGCCGCGACGTTCGGGAAGTTGTTGCTGCCGCACATGTAACCGCCCTCATGAGGGAAGGTATATCGTATAAATACATCGTTGTTATATCCGGACTCGGCCGACAAGCTAATACCTATTACTTTCTTTAGGTCGACACCTGCCTTGAAGGTGCCCGCCGTGCCAGTATTCCTCGTAAATGTTCCATGCGGCCCGACGTTTGTGCCGCATTTGTCTAGAGACGGAGGCTTGACTTTCACCGTGTGCCGGCCAGTCGCCCAGCCCTCGGGCTGCACCTGTTGCATCAAGCCGCAGATGGTGTACTCGCCATAGTCGTACGGGGTTTGTTCGTTAACGATCTTCCCCATCACAGCAGGGAAAGTCTCTGCGCCGGATGACGTCTGAGTGAACGTGCCCTCTTCACTAAAGGAACCGATATCGCCCGAGATGCTGACGCCGACGCCTAGCGTCGTCTCGGAGCCAGCAGTGTACGTCTCCTGCATCTGGCCGTCGGGCATCAGGGAATACAGGCACCGTCTGGCCGACGCGGATCTTTCCTTTCGGCCAGGCAACCAGCTCGAGTCGCACGCCGTTGTGCGGGCCCGCGCCTGTCACCGAACCGTGAGCCCAGGTCGGCAGTGAACTCGGGGACGAACTGGCCTGCGCGCTGCCCGCTGCCGCTGTCACCGGCAGGGTGGCTACCAATAATACGGCGGCTATAAGGGCTGGACCCAACCGCCGATCCCGAAAAGACACTATCTGACTCCGTCCGTCTGATCTTGCGGGTCGATTTCTCCGCCCGCTCAAGGTACAGCGGCAGGCAGATCAGGCGCATCGTGGAAAACACTGACGTTGCCCGGCGCACGTCATCCCAGTCGCCAGCTAGCCCGGCTTTACTTCAAGTGGACTTTAAGTTCTATGCTCGTTTGGTGCGTACGGGGAGGAATTGATGGCGGACGGGTTGTGGTCGGCGCAGCGGCGGGCGCTCACCGGCGGGCTGGTGCTGACGATCACGTTCGTCGCGGCCGAGGCGCTGGCCGTGGTCACCGTGATGCCGGTGGTGGCGCGGGATCTGCACGGGCTTGAGTTGTACGGCTTCGTGTTCAGCGCGTTCCTGCTGGGGACGATGGTCGGCATCGTGGCGGCCGGGCGGGCGGCCGACCGGCGCGGGCCTGCCGTGCCTTACATCGCCGGGTTGATCGTGTTCGCGGTCGGGCTGACGATCGCTGGACTGGCGCCGTCGATGCCTCTGCTTGTGGCGGGCCGGGCGCTGCAGGGTCTGGGTGCCGGGGCCGTGCCCTCGGTAGCCTACGCGGCGATCGGGCGGAGCTTGCCCGGCAACCTGCGGGCCCGGATGATGGCGATCTTGTCGACCGCCTGGGTGGTGCCCGGACTAGCCGGTCCGGCGATCAGTGCCGAGGTGGCGCACCTGTTCGGGTGGCGCTGGGTGTTTCTCGGGCTGCTGCCGTTCATCGCGCTGACCGGGCCGTTCGCGATCCCGGCGCTGGTCAAGCTCGGGCGGCCCGAGACTGCCGCCGCCGAGGGGCACCGGATGATCGATGGAGTCGGTGTGGCGGCTGCGGCCGGGCTGGTGCTCGGCGGGTTGACGCTGGCAGCCGGTTCGAGCAGCGCGGCGTCCGGCAGCGGCGCAACTGGACCGACGACTGGACGACGAGTGGGCGGCGGGCACGCGGTCACGGCAGGCGGGCCAACTGGCGGCGAGCACGCGGTCACAGCGGGCGGCGAGCACGCAGTCACAGCGGGCGGCGAGCACGCAGTCACAGCGGGCGGCCGGCATGTGGTCGGGGCGGTGGCGCGGGTTGCGGGCAGCGGATTTTCGTCGCGTGACGTGGCGATCGTGGCGGGGGGCGTGCTGATCTTGGCCGGGCTCGCGCTTGGCGTGCCGTTGCTGCGGCGGCTGATGCCCGCCGGGACACTCAGGGCCAAGTACGGGCTGCCCGCGACGATCGCGACCCGGTCACTGCTGACGTTCGCTTTCTTCGGTGCGGATGCGTTCGTCACGCTGACGATCACGATCGTGCGGCATTACAGCCCGGTCGTGGCCGGGCTCGCGGTGACAGGGGCCACGCTGGCGTGGACCAGTGGGGCGTGGTTCCAGGCCAGGATGAACAGCAAGTGGCCCGGGCGACGGATGGTCAGGATGGGGTTGTCGACGATACTGGCCGGGATCGCTGGGCTGACCCTGCTGCTGTCCAGCCACGTGAGCGTCGCGGTGGGGATCGCCGCCTGGACCGTCGCCGGGCTCGGCATGGGCATGTCCTACTCGCCGATTACCCTGGCAATGATGAAGTCCGCCCCGCCCGGCGGCGAAGGCTGGGCGTCGGCGTCGCTGAACCTGGCTGATGTGCTCGGCAGCGCGATGGGCATCGGCATCGGCGGAGCACTGATCAGCGCCGCGGTGACGCTGGGCTGGTCACTGGCGGTGGGCCTGGCGGCCGCGTTCGCGCTGACCGCCGTGGCCGCCGTGGTCGGACTGCTGATCTCCGGAAAGTTGCCGGACAGCCGACCTCAGGCGTCGGCCGAGCTTCCTGACCTGAAATCGGCCGAAAACGCCGCCTGAGCCGGGTTTGCACTAGCCTGATAGAACTCAGGTTGTACTGCCCTTCGGGCTACGGCAGCGTTGACCCGGAACCGTCACAGGGAGCAACGTCTGCGGGCCGACGCTGTCGTAGCCCTCGGCCGGATAGCTGCAGTGTTGACGACCCGCTGCCGCTGTCGGAAGGTTGGCTGGGGCGCGCGGCCGACGCGCGCCCCGCGGGCCGGCTAAGTTCCTGGCCTGGCGATCGAGGCCAAGGTCGCGCCGGTGGCGAGGACGAGGTCGTCGGGGGCCAGCTCGACTTCCAGGCCGCGCTGGCCTGCGCTGCAGAACACCGTCTCGAAGCTGGTCGCCGACGAGTCGATGACGACGGGGAGCACCTTGCGCTGGGCGATCGGCGAGATGCCGCCGGTGACGTAGCCGGTGGCGCGCTCGGCGGCGGCGGTCTGGGCCATCTCGGCCTTCTTGCCGCCGGCGGCCTCGGCCAGCGCCTTCAGGTTGAGCTGCCCGGATACCGGCACGACAGCCACGGTGAGCTGGCCGTCCACGCTGGCAATGAGAGTTTTGAATACGCGCGCGGCTGGCATGCCCATTGCGGCGGCCGCCTCCACGCCATACGAACTGGCTCGCTGGTCATGTGCGTATTGATGGACGCGGTAAGCGATGCCAAGCGCAGCGAGACGTTGCGTCGCCCGGGTACCTTGACCCCCCACGTCCCCAGATCCTATACCTGCGGCTGCAACCGCAGCCAGGAACACAGAACCGCGGCCAGGCCGAGCAGTTTCGCTCAGCCCGGCCGCGGCCAGCAGCGCAAGCGCCTCTAGGCAGCCGACCCGCGCTAGACGAGCGGCGCCCGGTCAGCGACGGCCGTCATCCAGGGCGCCGGTGCCACGGCCAGCGCCTGGTTGTAGACCATCTCATAGCCCTCGGCCATGACCTCGACCGTGAAGCTTGCCTCGACATGCTTGCGGCAGGCGACCGGGTCGAGCTCGCGGGCGCGGGCGATTCCCTCCGGCATCTGATCCAGGTCATCGACGATGATCCCGGTCTCGCCGTTCACGATCAGCTCGGGCACCGCGCCTCGGCGCATCGCGACGACCGGGGTACCGCAGACCATGGCCTCGATCACGACCAGGCCGAACGGCTCTTCCCAGCAGATCGGGAACAGCATGCACGCCGCCCTGGACAGCAGCCGTCGCTTCGCGGCCGCGTCGGCGATGCCGAAGATCGTGACGTCCCGGTCGATCCTCGGCTCGATCTCGCGGGCGAAGTACGCCCGCTCGAGCGGCTCACTGCACTTGCCGGCCAGAACGATCGGCAGGCCGGCGGCCCGGGCGGCATCGATGGCCAGGTGAGGCGCCTTCTCCGGATGGAACCGGCCGAGGAAGAGCGCGTAGTCCTCCTTCTTCGCGCTGAACGGGAACGTCTCCGCCCTGATCGCGTTGTGCACCGTCGCTGCCCAGGGCAGGTCGGGTCCGGTCGAACGCTGGGCATCGGAGATCGCCACCAGTTGCACGGTGTCCCCGAGCGCCCGGTAGAAGTCCCCGCTATCGCCCTGGACCGGGCCATGGGCCGTCACCACGGTCGGCGTCAGCCGACCACGCGCCATCAGCGGCCCGGCCATCGTGTGGTCGTGGATGACGTCCACGTCGAGCGACTCGAGAATGGCAGCCACCTTGGCGGCGTGCACGATCTCCGGCATCGGCTCTCCGAGCCGGTCAGCAGGTCCGACGTCGTAGGTCGTGACGAACCGCTGCGCCCTGGTGGCGTGGCGGCCTGCCCCGACCAAGGTCACTTCGTGTCCACGCGCAACGAGCGAGTCGACTAGGTCAGCGACCACCGTCTCGATGCCGCCGTAAGCCGTCGGCGGCACATCGAAGTAGGGCGGAGCGACCATGGCCACGTGCAATTGCCGCGACCTGATCGGCTCCTGCTGGGTCCGGGTAAGGGTCGAGCCTGCGGTGCTCACAGCGAACGCCTCCTTGCCTCACTAGATCATCGGCGCGGCCCGAGGCTCCGGTAAGACGCCCGGTTCCGGCCGGAAATGATCATGCCCGCCGCCAGGCAGCCCAATGCTGAGGTCAATTAATAAAGCGCTAATAGCTCGGTAAAGAGATTGCCTTCGCTGGAACTAATCCTTGAAGTAAAAACACCGGCACCAATGTTTCGCCGACGCAGCTAAAGAAACCAGTCGCCGCTGGCGTGACAGCGGAACTTGATAACCGGCTCGCTACCGGCGCATCTGGCGCCACACTGGGCGCGGAACGACCCGGAGTACATTCGCGAGCACGCTGAGAGTCGGCGGCACCCAGATCTGGCTGGCCTTGCCCTCCAGCGCCTTAGCCACGGCCTGGCCGACCTGGGCCGGGGTTGAGGACATCGGCGCGGCGGTCATCCCGGCCGTCATCCGGCCGATGACGAAGCCGGGCCTGACCAGAAGGAGCCGTATGCCGGACCCGTGCAGCGCGTCGGCGAGGCCGCGGGCGAAGGCGTCGAGGCCGGCCTTGGCCGAGCCGTAGACATAGTTGGCCTTGCGCGGCCTGATCGCGGCGATCGACGACAGCACGACGATCGTCCCGTGCCCTTGAGTCCGCAGCCGGGCCACGGCCGCGAGCAGCGTGGTGACGTGGCTGGTGAAGTTGGTGTCGATCATGTGGGCCGCGAGGATCGGGTCGGCGTCCACCTCTTCCTGCGGGGTGAGGATGCCGGTGGCCGCGATCACCAGGTCGACGGGCCCGTCGGCAAAGACCGAGTCGATCAGGGCCTGGTGCTCGGTGAGCGCGAGTGCGTCGAAGACCAGCGGCGTTGTCTGGAACTGCAGTTCCTTGCCCGCCGCGGTCAGCCTGGCCTCGTCGCGGCCGGCCAGCACCACCTGCGAGTTCGCCGGCGCGCGCAGCGCGCCGAGGATCGCAAGACCGATCTCGCTCGTACCGCCGAGCAGCAGGATCCGGGCGGGCCGGCCCAGGTTCTCGAACATCGGAACTCCCTTGCGGCGCCCAGAGGCGCCTGGACGCGCCCCTAGGCGCAGTACTTATAGACCGAGCGCGAACAGCACCAGCCAGGAGATCTCGCAGCCGGCCATCACCGGGTCCCTGGAGATCAGGTCCTCGACCGGCTTGCTCGTGGCGCGCGCGGTCAGCCGGTCGAACCTGACCAGCGCCGCGAGCAGTGCCACCGAGCTGATCAAATGCAGCACCCTGGTCCGCACCGCCGGTTCGTTCGCTGCCCAGACGATATAGGAAGCGATCATCACGGCGGAGACGACCCGCTGCGCGATCCGCAGTGCCGGTCCTGAGTAGCCGCGCATGGCCGGGCGATGCTTCGCCGCGTCGGCACCGAGCACGGTCAATTCGGTGTAGCGCTTGGCGATCGCCACCATCAGCGCGCCGAGGCTGCACACGAGCAGGAACCAGCCGGACGGCGGCACGTGAGTGGCGACGGCGCCGCCGATGACTCGCAGCACGAAGCCGGACGCCACGCTGCCCAACTCGATGATCGGGGTGTGCTTCAACCCGGCCGAGTAGAGGAACGAGATCGTCAGGTAAGCGGCGATCGTGGCGGTCAGCAGCGGTGCTCTGATCGCCAGGCCAGCACCTAGCGCCGCCAGCACCAAGAAGACGGCAACCACCAACGCGTGCCGCACCGGCAGGCGGCCGGCCGCGATCGGACGGTTCTTCTTGTACGGGTGGCTGCGATCCCGTTCGGCGTCGACGACGTCGTTGATCAGGTAGACCGCCGAGGAGGCGGCCACGAACGCGATCGCGGCGGTCAGCGCGTACCAGAAGCCGTGCGGACGGCCCATCGTGTGGCCGGCCAGCGGCGCGGCGAACACCAGCAGGTTCTTAGGCCACTGGCGCGGTCTGGTGGTCTGAACCACCGCGGTGAACCACCGGAACGGCCCGGTGAGCTTGGAGGCCGTACGTCCGCTCTGCGGCTCGGTCACTCTGGCCGCCGGGGTTGGCACAGTCATCGGGCGAAGACCGCCGTGAAGTCTCGGTTTGAGGGACTGTAGTACCGCGTGGGCGGCTGAACCTGATTAGGCAACAGGTTCACCGCTGTGGGATCTCCCGGGTGCTTCTTCGCCAGGTAATACATGAACGACATCCAGTCCGGATTGATATCCAGTTCCATCGCCGACACGCATCCAGCACGCTTGAGCAGCTTGGCCAGATCCCGGACATTCAGGTCAGGTCCGTACACGTAGATAATCCTGCCGTCGCCGGTTATCCCGACTCCCGAGCGCCAGACGTAATAACCGCCGCCGAGAGTCGCGCCCCACGTCGTCGTCACATTCGAATCGACTGAGCTGGGAATTTTACCGTGCATCACGATCAGGCGCAGGTTCTGGCGAACACCGACCACGTCGGGTCCCATGTGCAGCTTGCCGTGGCCCCAGGCGCCGATCACGAGCCGGCCATCGCGGTAGTAGACCTCCGAGGCCGCGTTCTTGACCAGCTTGCCGTCGAAGTGCCCGTTCAGGTAGAAACCGCCGGCCGAGGCGTAGAGCCGGAAGCCGCTGTTGAACGTGGCCATCAGGCCTTTCCGGTGTCCGGGCAGGATGTACGTCGGGGCATGCCAGTCACCGGCGCCCGGGTCCAGCGTGCCTGGCCGCAACGCGAACTTGACCAGCCGCTGATCCATCGAGACCACGCCGGCGTAGTAAGAGGAGTAGGTCTTGCTGAACCTGATGTAGGTCTTGAAGACGGCCGGATGCCCCTTGACCGCCTCGACCTCTCGCCACTGCCCCTCGCCTGCGAGAGGATGACCGGCCAGCGAGCCCAGGTTCGCCGGGATGATCGGCGAGAAGCCGTGATGATGCTTCTTAACCTTGGTCCTGCGTACGGTCTTGCCGCCGAGCTTGTTGAAATGCACGTTCGGGTTGCCGCCCTTCTTGGGCGGGTTGTACGTCAGCCATTCCCCGAAAGTGACGAGCGGGCTCAGGTAGTGGGTGCGGGCCCACTCGGCGACGCGCTCGGAGACGGTGCCGCCACCGGGTGCCGTCAGCGCGTGGCCAAGCGACCAGCCCGCGATAAACACGAAAGTCGTCACCAAGGCTAGGATCGCCCGATAGGTCAGGCGGGCCGGGGAACGGCGGACTGGCGCAACAGACCTAGCCACGCACTCCTCCTCAGTCGCCCCCGCAGGCAGCCGTATTGATGCTCCGAACGGCACTCTATGCGAGCTTTCCTGGCAGTTTGGCCCGCTCCTGGGACCTCATGCGATTCGAAGCATCGAAGAGATGCCTTCATCACAGCCCGGCCAAACCGCCCCGGCCATCAGCCACGCCTCCCGTTGACGGGTTGTTGACTATGCCGATGACGTCATGAGCGCCACTTGCCACGCTACCCGGCCAAACACGGCCCGGAGGCGGGCAATCGGTTACTTAACTACCTCTTAACTCCCCGCCCCATTCCCACCCAGGCCTGCCCTCTCCCCGTCCCCTGCCTCCCCGAACCACAAGCCGATCTCGTAGGCCGCTTCCTCCGCGTTACCCGAGGCATGGACCAGGTTCTGGATGGGCCGCTTCTCGGCATTGGCGGCGGCAGCGGAGTCCGAGCTGAACCGCCCCCTGATCGTCGCCGGGTCGGCCACCGTCGGCACGGTCGCGCCGGCCAGCTTCCTTACCAGGCCGATCGCCTCGTTGCCGCTCAGCACCATGGCCACCACCGGGCCCTGGGTGAGATAGTCCACCAGCCAGCCCTTGATCACCCGGCCGATGACAAGCGGGTCGCTCGCGCCGAAATACTCGTCGGGGTCCATCCCGAGCCGCTCGTAGTCATCGAGCGTCTTGCGACCTACCGACGACAGCCAGCCCTCGTCGTTCGGGTAATGCCGCTCGATAAGATCGGCCGTCGCGTTCCGCAACTCCAGCTTGGTCAGCTTCAGTCCAGCGTCCAGGAACTGGTCGATGATCCGGCCGGTCAGGCCACGCGCGACACCGTCAGGCTTTATTACAACCAACGTCTCCTCATTCATGGCTTGGAGTGTGCCACAGCCAACGGCCAGTTCTGGCATCGGGGCGACGAGACAGGTCGATACCCGGCATCCGTCATATTCGCGGCATTTCTCCCGGGAAGACCAGGCGGGGGCGCCACCTGGCCCGAGATGTGATACCTGAAGAGATATGGAGCAGGCGGGCAACGAACCAGATGAGGTCACCAAGGCCGCGCTTGACACCGTCTCCGAGGCTGTCGAGCTGGTCGAGTCCGATGAGCGCGCCGCCGGCGGCAGGCGCGGTCGCTGGCGGCGGCGCCGGCTCGCGCGGAAGCTGGCCAGGAACCCGGATCGGGTCGGGAGCCTGCGTCGGCTGGGAGCGGCGATCAGCGATGTCGCCCGGCGGGGGGTTCACGTCACCGGGCGCGGCGTCACCACGGGCGGCCGGTGGCTCAGCACCCAGGTCCTCACCATGGCGCCGAGGCTGCCGGTCAGGGAGCTGGCCACGCTGCGGGCTCAGTACCCGGACCGCACGCCCGATCAGATCGCGGACGCGCTGATCGAGGGCGCGTCCCGCGCTTCGGCCACCGTCGGGGTCGCGGTGGGCGCCTGGGCGGTGCTGCCGTTCGTCCCGGCCGCCGGAGTCGAGATCGCCACCGAGATCCTGTCGGTGGTCGGGATCGAGATCAAGCTCGTGGCCGAACTCCACGAGGTGTACGGCATGCGCGCACCCGGCGCCCTGATCGAGCGGATGACTTCTTACGTCGCTGCCTGGGCTCAGCGACGCGGTGTCGGGATCGCCCCCGGCGGCCTGGTGTTGGCCGCAGGCTCGCCGATCGCCCGCCAACTACAGCGCCGACTCGCGGCCCGAGCCGGCCGGAGCGCGTTCTCGCTCGGGCCACTGCTCACCGGCGCCGTGGCCGGCGGCCTGATCAACCGCAGGGAGACCCGCAAGCTGGGCCGGCTGGTCAAGGACGACCTGCGCCGCCGGTCACCGTTCCGAGTCGACTGGCTCGGGTAGCCTCAGGTAACAAGGTCAAAAGCTTCGCAAATCTTTCTCTATGAAAACGACTTTGCGGTGGCTTTTGACCTTGCGGCGCAGGCCGGTCAAGCTGAACCACCTATCCAGCGATCCAGCCAGGCGAACTGCTCGGCGAGCACGTGCAGCACCGACTCCCTGGCCACGTAGCCGTGGCTCTCGAACGGCAGGATGACCAGCCTGGCGGTACCGCCGGTGCCCTGGATCGCCTGATAGAGCCGCTCGGACTGGACAGGGAACGTCCCGGAGTTGGCGTCCTGCTCGCCGTGCACGAGCAGCAGCGGCGCGGTGATCTGGTCCACGTACCTGAACGGTGACACCTGGTCGTAGACGTGCGGCACCTCCCAGAAGCTGCGGCGCTCGCTCTGGAAGCCGAACGGCGTCAGCGTCCGGTTGTAGGCGCCGCTCCTGGCGATCCCGGCCGCGAACAGGTCGGTGTGGGCCAGCAGGTTCGCGGTCATGAACGCCCCGTAGCTGTGCCCGGCCACCGCCACCCGAGCCGGATCGGCGATGCCCTCGCTTACCAGCGCCTTGATATGGGCTTCGGCGGCCGCGCAGGTCTGCTCGATGTAGGTGTCGTTCTTGGTCTCAGGATCGCCGATCACCGGCATCGCGGCGTTGGCCAGTACCGCGTAGCCGCGCAGCACGAACCAGGCCGGGTCGGATGCCACCAGCCGGGTGAACCGGTTGGAGGTGAGCCTGACCTGACCGGCCGTGTCGGCGCTGCCGTAGTCGTAGGGGTAGGCCCAGATCACCAGCGGCAGCCGGCCGTCGCGGTCGGGGTCGTAGCCGGGCGGCAGGTGCAGCATGCCGGACAACTGCACTCCGTCGCCCCGGTCGGTCAGCATCAGCCGCTTGACCATGCCGGTCAGGGCCGGATGCGGATCGGGCCAGGAGGTCAGCGACCGGCGCGGTGCTGGCTCGGGGGGACGACCCCCCTGGACCCCCCGCGATCCGGCACTGTGGTCACCGCCGAGGTCGACGACAAGCAAGTTCGGCGGCTCGGCCTGGCTCTGATGCCAGATCACCGCCTGGCTGGCCTGCCCGCCGACGAGGCAGAGCACGGACTCATAGGCGTCGGCTCCGCTGTGGAACAGCCTGGTGGTCTGGCCGGTCGCCAGGTCGTAGCGATCGAGGAACGGCCGGTCACCGTCCGGCGTGGCACCGTCACCGCGCAGGTAAATAGCCTGGCCGTGCTGGCGGATCGTCCGGCTGCCGTCCGGGTTGAACACCAGCATCGGGTCGCCGGGATCGGCGTACGCGTCGTCTTCCGACAGGTCGAACAAGACCCGGTTCTGGCCGGGGTCGCCGAGGTCGCAGAGCCAGGTCGTCAGCCACCGGCGGTCCCGGTCATGCTCGGTCAGCATGATCACCCCGGCCGCATCCATGTTGCTCCAGCCCAGGCAGCGATGGGTCAGGCGGAACGGGCGCTCCGGCTCGCCTTCGAACGGCGCCGCCAGGGATCTGACCTGGTCGCGGTGCTCGGCCGGGGCGATTGGATCGCCGCCGTCGAGTGCCTCCACCCAGATCAGCTTCGCCGGCGAGCGCTCGTCCCAGGTCACGAGCCGCGGGCCGGTCGGCACGCCCATCATCGGCACCTGGTCGCTCACCGGCAGGTCGGCGATGACCCGTACCGGCTCGCCCGCCGCCGTCCAGATCTCCGTGCGCCGGGCGAACAGGCCGTTGGGAACCCGGAACGAGAACGGCCGCTGCAACCGGTACACCAGCAGAAACTGGCCGTCGGGCGAGTCCTCGAGGTACTGGTAGAGCCCGGGCGGGCCGAGCTGCTCGCTCGCCCCGGTGGCCGGGTCGATCAGCAGCGGGATCGTCGTCGCCAGTTCCTCAAACCGGTCCTCGTCGGCCGTCGTTCGCAGCAGGTCCTGGTAGGTCGCCATCTGCGACTTCTTGCCCACCGACTCATCGATCCTCGGCTCGATCGCCTCGGTGGCCTGGGCGGAGGTCGCTGATTCCGGCGGACGCGCGGCGCTCAGGACCAGCAGCCGGGTGCCGTCCCTGGTCCAGCTGATCGTCGCGCCGGTACTCGGCGGCTCGCTGCTGAGCACGTCGACCACGCGCACGCCAGGCAGCTGAACCGGGTCCTCCTCGGAGTCCGCATCGGCCAGCCACACGCCCACGCCATCGGGCTCATCGACCATGAACGCGAACCGGTGCCCATCAGGCGACCAGGCCGGCACGCTCACCTGGGCCTCGGCCGGCAAGGCCAGCGGCCTTAGCGAGCCGTCGCTGATCCGCAGCACCGACAGCGAGCTGAACCGCCTGGTGCGCTGCCGGGCGCCCAGCGCCGGGTCCAGCCGCAGACCGCCGAGCCGCAGGATCGGCCTGGCCAGCATCGAGATCGGCGGATGAGCCTCGTAGCCGACCACGACCAGGTACCTCTCGTCCGGGGAGGGGACGGTCAGCGGGGTGGGCGGAGCGTCGATGATCGCGGTGACATCGCTATCGGGAAGCGAGAATGGCAAGGTTGTCCTTCCGCCAGCTCGGCGCACGATCTCATCGCTCGGCGCTCGATCTACTCCCGGTAGCGTAGCCGCCATGATTGAGGACCGAACACGACGACTGCTTGACGCAAGGCTCGCCCGCGACCAGGCGACGGAGCGGCTTCCTTCCATCGCCGCGGGTCTCGCCCGCGACGGTGAGCTGGTCTGGACGGGCGGCCGGGGCCGTACCGAGGGCCGGACTCCCGATGCCAACACCCAGTACCGGGCTGGGTCCATTACCAAGACCTTCGTCGCCGTGACGGTGCTGCGGCTGCGTGACGCCGGCCAGCTCAGCTTGTCCGATCCGCTCGGCGACCACCTGTCGCTGACCGAGATCGGCGGCTCGGTGCAGGTCGCACAGCTGACGATCGGACAGCTGATTTCGCATTCCGGCGGCCTGCGGGCCGAGACCGCGGGCCCGTGGTGGGAGCGCACTCCCGGTACCTCGCTGCCCGACCTGGCCGCGGCCTCGCTGGGCAGCGAAGCGGCCAGATTCCGGCCCGGGCGCCGGTTCCACTACTCCAATGTCGGTTTCGCGCTGCTCGGCGCGGTGGTGGCCGCAAAGCGCGGCAAGCCGTGGCACGAGGTGGTGGCCGACGAGATACTCGCGCCGCTGCACATGACCAGGACCACGACCAGGCCGCGCCGGCCCTACGCCCGCGGCTACGCCGTGCACCCGTACGCCGACGTGCTGCTGGCCGAGCCCGAGCACGACGCTGAGGCGATGGCCCCGGCCGGACAGCTCTGGACGACGGTGACCGACCTGTCCGGCTTCGCCAAGTTCCTGGCCGGCGACGACGCCGGGATCATAGGCGCGGACACGCTGGCCGAGATGCGCGAGCCGATCGTGATCGCCGACGGAACGGGAGAGGGCTGGACGCAGGCCTACGGGCTTGGTCTTCAGCTGTGGAATTCGAGCAGCGGAACCCGGTACTACGGCCATACCGGCTCGATGCCCGGCTTCCAGGCGATGCTGCGGATCACCGACGCTCCCGGTGCCGACACCGTGATCATGGCCTGCAACTCGACCACCGGCTTCAGCGGGTCGCTCAGCCGTGACCTGCTCGCGGTGCTCGCGGAGCAGGAGCCGTACCTCCCGGCCGAGTGGCAGCCGGCCCAAGTCGAGGCCGGGCTGCTCGAAGTACTCGGCAGCTGGTTCTGGGGACCGGCGGCGCACACGCTCAAGCTGTCGGGCGACGAACTCGAGTTGTGCCGGGAGGGAGCCGACGGTCATGGCATGCGCTTCAGGCGGGACGGGCAGGGCTGGCGCGGGGTCGACAGCTACATGGCCGGCGAACCGCTGAAGATCGTTGCCGGGCCGGACGGCCGCGCTCAGGCCCTCGACCTCGGCTCGTTCATCTTCACCCGTACGCCGTACGACCCGGACGCGGATGTGCCAGGCGGTGTAGAGCCGACTGGCTGGCACGCCCCGCTCCAGGCCTGACTCGTGACACGGATCGGAGCCCCCGCCGCTTGCGGCGGGGGCTCCTCCGATGAGGTCCGAGGTACTAAGAGCTACTTAGTACCAGCCGTCGTTGACCTCGTGGTACCAGGCGTTCCGCGGTGAACCGTAGACCGACTTGATGTACCGCATTCCCCAGCGGATCTGAGTCTCGGCGCTGGTACGCCAGTCAGCTCCGACGGAGGACATCTTCGAACCGGGCACTGCCTGCGGAATCCCGTAAGCGCCAGACCAGGGGTTCGTAGCGTACTTGTTCCAGCTACTTTCCCGCATCCACAGCCTGTTCAGGTACCTGAACTGCGACTTGGCGTGCCAATGGAACCAGCTCATGATGTGCCAGGCGATCTGCTTAGGTGCCATGGACCTGAGCGGCTTCTTATGGGCCTTGTGCTTCTTGTGGTGCTTCTTCTTGTGCTTCTTGGTCGGCGCGATGAGATTCGGGTTGTTGTGCCGGCCAGCGATAGTAAAAACGCTGGCATTGTCGGTAACGGTGCTGGCCGACCCGGCCAGGTTCACCACTGCAGCCGGAGCAGCCGGCGCGGCGGCCGCGGTGGCGGACAACCCGCCTCCGACCGCGATCGCCGTGACGGCGAACGCCGGTGCGCTCAGCGCGAGGATGAGCCTGGTGGTGACGGTACGGTTCAGCAGTCGCGTCGAGGACAAGCGAGGACTTTCGGCCGGGCACGCTTTGCGGCGCGCTCAACTCCACCCGTAGACATCCGTCGTGGCACCTGGCCCTGCTTTAGGCGGCCCATGGAGCAAGGCCAGGTGCCACGACGGCGGCGTATCCGGCGCTTCGCAGGTTCAGGGCGAGACGTTGGTTACCTGGAGCGCAATTACTCTAAGTAACTCACCGAACACGCGGGGTGCTTCGTTCTTCAACAATGCCCGAACTTCTCGGCCCAGGTGCGTCGAATGCCGAAATTCGTACTATGAAATGGGTCACAGCAGACCTTCGAGGCGACAGCGCCCCCCTTAACCTGCATCTTTCGTAAACGATGATCGCCAACGCGGCGAGGTTTTACGGGCGAGGGCTTTTGAGAGCGGCGCTAGTAGTCGCATAGCTTGCGGATCGCGTCGGTGACCGAGTCGACCGTGGGGATTACCTGCTGTTCGAGCGCGTCGGCGAACGGCAGCGGAACGGATGCCGCCGCTATCCGGCGGATCGGGGCGTCGAGCATTTCGAACCCTTCGTCCGCGACGATCGAGGCGACGGTGCCACCCCAGCCGCCCTGATACGGGTTCTCCTCCACGATCAGCAGCCGCGAGGTGCGCTGGACCGAGGCGAGCACGGTCGCCATGTCCAGCGGCACCAGGCAGCGCAGGTCGATCACCTCGGCGCTGATGCCATCGCCCGACAATCGCTCGGCAGCGGAAAGTGCCATCGGCACGGTGGTGGCGAGTCCGACCACGGTGATGTCGGTGCCGGGCCGGGCGACCGCCGCCTCACCGAGCGGCACTACATAGCCCTCAGGCGCGGTCTCGCCCTTGCTCGCGAACAGGCCCTTGTGCTCGAAGAAGACCACGGGATCATCGCTGCGGATCGCCGAGGCCATCAGGCCGATGACGTCGGCCGGATTGGACGGCGCCACGATCTTCAGGCCAGGGATGGTCAGCGTCCAGTTCTCGACCGCCTGCGAGTGCTGGGCGCCGAAGCCGAGGCCGCCGCCATTGGCGGTCCTGACGACGACGGGAACGGTGACCTGACCGCCGGTCATGTACCGCATTTTCGGCATCTCATTGGCCAGGTAGTCCCAGCAGACGGCGAAGAAGTCGGAGAACATGATCTCCGCGACCGGGCGCATCCCGGTCATCGCGGCGCCCATCGCCAGTCCGAGGATCGCCTGCTCGGAGATCGGGGTGTCCCAGATCCGGCTGGGCCCGAACTCGCCGAACAGGCCCTGCGTGGTCTTGAACACTCCCCCGGCCGCCCCGATGTCCTCACCCAGGCAGACCACGTTCTGGTCACGCCGCAGTTCGCGCGCGATTCCCTCGGCGACGGCTTCGCGATAAGAGATCTGCTCAGTCATCTGCCCACCTCAGCCACTCGCGCCGAATGGCGCCTCGAAAAAACAGCTCTGGTTCAACTCCGCCATGTTGAGCCTCCGTCCGCCCATACGTCGGTGAACGCATGCTTGGGATCAGCGTCGGGGGCGGCCTTCGCGGCGGCCACCGCGGCGGCGACTACCTGCGCGGCCCGTTCGTCGGCCTGGTCGGCGACCTCGGCGGAGACTCCGAGTTCGGCCAGCCGTGATCTCGCGATGTCCAGCGGGTCCTTTTCCAGCCACTCACGTACTTCCTCGGGCGGCCGGTAGCTCGCCGGGTCGGTACGGCTGTGACCGAAGTGCCGGTACGTCCTCGCCTCGATCAGCGCCGGACCGAGGCCCGCCCTGGCCCGATCGGCGGCCTGCGCGACGGTCCGCTTCACCGCCGTGACGTCGTTGCCGTCGATCACCTCGCCAACCAGCCCGTAGGCGGCGGCCCGGTCCGCGGCCGGATTGGCCACAGCCGTGACCGAGCCGATCGGGGTGTATTCCATGTAGAGGTTGTTCTCGCAGATGAACAGCACCGGCAGGGACCACACGACCGCGATGTTCAGGGCCTCGTGGAAGGCCCCGATGTTGGTCGCCCCGTCGCCGAAGAACGCGACGGCCACCTGACCACTGCCCCGGAGCTTGGCCGACCAGCCGGCGCCGGCGGCGACGGGCAGGTGCGCTCCGACGATCGCGTAGGAGCCGAGCATTCCCGACGACGCCTTGGTCAGGTGCATAGAGCCGCCCTTGGCCCGGCAGATCCCGGTGGACTTGCTCATCAGCTCGGCGATGCATTCCTCGGGCGTAGCGCCGCGGGCGATCGCGTGATGATGGCCGCGGTAAGTCGCGAACACATAGTCATCGGGGCGAAGGGCGGCGCTGGCGCCGACGGCTACCGCCTCGTGGCCGGCGGCCAGGTGCGTGGTGCCCTTGACCAGCCCGGCCAGGAACAGGTCGTGCGCTGCCTTCTCGGTCCGGCGGATGATCGCCATCTGCTCGTACAGGCTGAGTAGTTCATCGGCACCGATGGCGGCACGTTCGGAATACGTATGGGTCACTGCCCGCCTCCTCGTCGCTGGCGGCTAGCCTGCTGCGTCCATTTACTCACAGCTCTTCCCGCCCGCCCTCGTCCGCCCTTCGACCGCGCCGCCGAGGTAGAGCGCGCCGATCTCCGGGTTGTCGAGCACCTGCTGCCCAGAGCCGGCCAAGCGCACGCGGCCGTTTTCCAGCACCACTGCGTGGCTGGCCAGGCGCAGCCCGGCGCGCGCGTTCTGCTCGACCAGCAAGATCGTCTTGCCGCTGGCGTTCATTAGCTTGATCGCGTCGAACACGGCCTTGAGCACCTTCGGCGCCAGGCCGACCGAGGGCTCGTCCAGGATGACCAGTTGCGGGTCGAGCATCAGGCACCGGGCGAACTCGACCAGCCGCTGCTGGCCACCGGACAGGCTTCCGGCCTTCTGCCGGGCCCACTCGCCCACGGCGGGGAACATCTGCTCGACCTCGGCTCGCCGCATGGCGACGAGCGCCCGATCGTTCAGCAGATAGCCTCCGAGCTCGACGTTCTCCCGTACGGTCATCTCGCGGAACAGGCTGTGATTCTGGGGCACGTGCACGATGCCGCAGTTCAGGATCTGTCTCGGGGTCTTGCCCTCGAGCGAGTCGCCGCGGAAGGTGATCGACCCGAGCCTGGGTTTCAGCAGTCCGCTGATCGTCGCCAGCAGCGTCGATTTACCCGAGCCATTCGGGCCGACAACACAGGTGATCTTTCCTTCGAAGACCTCGAGGCTCACGTCGTGCAGCACATCTCCGCCGCCGTAGCCAGCGGTAATGCCATCGACCACCAGAGCATCAGGCAGCAGGCTCATCGTCATCCTCCCCGGTGCCGAGGTACGCGTCGAGCACGCGCGGATCATCCCTGATGATCCGCGGCGGACCGGCGGCCACCACGGAGCCGTAGTCGAGCACGGTGATGTGATGGCACAGGCCCATCACGAACTCCATGTTGTGCTCGACAATCAGGAACGTCTTGCCTGTCGCGTTCAGTTCAGCGATCCGGTCGGAAATCAGGTGAATCAGCGACGGGTTGATGCCGCCGGCCGGCTCGTCGAGCAGCACCACCTCAGGGTCGGCGACCAGGACGTAGGCGAGCTCCAGCAGCTTGCGCTGGCCGTAGGACAGCGTGCCGGCCAGCGCGTTCGCGTGCCCGGCGATCCCGGCGAACTCAAGCTGGAACATCGCCCGGTCTCGGCCGGCCGCACCGCCCGACCTGGCCAGCGGGTTGGCGAAGCGACGCCGCCCGTGCTGGGACGCCACCAGCATGTTCTCCAGCACCGTCAGCCTGGGGAAGATCCTGGTCAACTGGAAGGTGCGTCCGACACCGGCCGCAAAGACCCGCTGCGGGGACTGACCGGTGATCGACCGGCCGCCCAGGTAGACCTGGCCCGCATCGGGCTTCTCGTAGCCGGTGATGATGTTGAACAGCGTGGTCTTGCCCGAGCCGTTGGGCCCGATCAGTCCGGTGATGCTGCCCTGCGCGACCTCGATCGTGCAGTCACTCAGCGCCTGCACCCCGCCGAACGCCTTGGCGATTCCCTCAGTTCGAAGCGCGCTCTTACTCACCCCGCCCCCCCTGAGCCCCGTCATCGCGCCCTCGCGCTATCCGGGCGGTGATGAACTCGCCCGCGGTCGGCAGCACGCCGCGCGGCATGAACAAGATGATCACCAGGAACAGCACGCCCAGCAGGATCTCGCTCAGGTAGTCGTTCGTCAGGCGCAGGTTCAGGTACAGCTGGACCGGCTCGAGCACGAGCGCGCCCAGAACCGGTCCGGCCACCGTGCCGAGCCCGCCGAAGAAGGCCATCAGCACGATCGCGAGGTCAAAAAGCGGGTCGAAGGCGAACTGCGGGAACGTCTGGCTCAGGAAGTAGAACCAGAGCCCGCCGGCCATCGCGGTGATGAAGCCGGAGATCGCGAACGCGGTGAGCTTGACCGGCATGGCCCGGACGCCGAGGCCGACCGCCCGGTCCTCGTCGTCCCTGATCGCCCGCAACTGCAGGCCGAACCGCGAGCGCCTGATGAGGTACGACAGCGCGATGGTGCCGAGCGCGATCACGAGCCCGACGTAATAGAACGGATCGTTGAACGTGTCCGGGCTCCAGTTCGGCACGGGGGCGAGCAGCCCGCTCGAGCCGCCGGTGATCGCCAGGTTCGACGCCGAGAGCTGGGCGATGAAGAAGAACGCGATCGTGATCACGACGAAGGTGTGCCGCCGGACTCGCAGCGCGATCAGGCCCAGCGGGATGGCGATCATAGTCGCGATCAGCCCCGCCAGCGGCAGCAGGGCGAAGACCGAGGAGCCGTTCAGCTGCCAGTCCCTGGCGATGATGCCGACCGCGTAGGCGCCGGTGCCGAAGAAGATCGCGTGCCCGAGCGACAGGTAGCCCGAGTAGCCGGAGAAGATGTTCCAGGCCGAGGCCACGGCGACGAAGATCACTGTCTGCACTGCGATGTTCGACACGGTCGCGTCGGTGAAGATCAGCGGAAACACGATGACGATGACCAGGCCGAGGATCAGGGCACCGATCCCGGCTCGCTTCCACTGCCGCGGATCGGCCCAGGCCGGCCCGGTCTCCGGCCCGGCGGCCGCGTCTGGCCTAGTGCCGGCGATCATTGCGCTCTCGCCGCCGTCCGCCCGAAGATCCCGGTGGGCTTGAACAACAGCACCAGGACCAGCGCGAGGTAGAACACGGCCACCGCCCAGTTCGGCTGCCAGATGTCGACGAGCGCTTCGGCGGTGGTCATGAAGATGGCGGCGGCCATCGCGCCGCCGACGCTGCCGAGCCCGCCGAGGATGATGATCGCCAGCAGCCGGGAAATCAGGTCATAACCGCTGTTCGGACTGAACGCTCCTGTGGTCGCGCCATACATCATGCCGCCGACGGCGGTGATCGCGACGCCGATGCCGAACGTGATCGCCGCCACCCGGTTGACCTCGATTCCGACCAGCCGGGCGGCGGTGAGATCCTGCATCGTGGCCCGTACCGCACGGCCGAACTTGGTCCGGTACAGCAGCCAGTACAGCACCGCCACCACCGCCACGGCCAGCCCGAATCCGAACAGGTAGATGTCGCCGACGTAGAAGCCGAAGATCTTCACGCTCGCGTTCGGCTGGGTGTACCAGGCGTTCAACGCTACGAAGTTGGGTCCGAAGACCCAGTAGAGGATGCCCTCGATGATCAGCGCCACGGCGTAGGAGGCGAGCAGCGTCATCGACGTCCGTTCGCTGCCCCGCAGCGGCCTGATGAACAGCCACTGAATCGCCACCCCGATCACGAACATGACCGGGATGGTGATCGCCAGGCCGACGAACAGGTCGATGTGCAGGTGCACGGAGAGCACGTAGCTCAGATAGGCACCAAGCACCACAAGGATGCCTTGAGCGATGTTGATGATGTCGAGCACTCCGAAAATTAGCGTGAGTCCCGCCGCCATCAGCGCGTAGACGCCGCCGCCGAGAATTCCGTCGGCGATCGCCTCAAGTATCTGTCGTGCCATCTGGGCTCCGTGCCCCTCCGCTCACCGCTGTCGGTCCGTCAGCTCGACCAGTTCGGCTTCGGGAAGATGATCTTCTGTGAACCCGGCGCGCCGGCCGGCAGGACCTGGACGTACTGGCCGTTCTGCCACTGGAAGATGAAGGCGAGGGCCTTGACGTTCTCGCCCAGGGAATTGAACTGGACCGGCCCCTGGACGCTGGTGAGCGTCACATTGCTGTGCAGGTAGCTGACGATCTTGGAATTCATGGTCTTGGCGTCCTGGACACCGCCGGTGGCCTTGATCGCCTGCTCGATCACCTGGCCGACCGAGTAGGCCTCGGCGACGTCGGCGTTCACGTCGGACGGGCTGCCGTGGTAGATGGAGACGTACTCGTTGACCATGGCCTTGCTGGCGGCGTTGTCATAGCCGGGATACCAGGCGTTAGCCACCATCATTCCGTCGGCGTTCTTTACCCCGACCGCGCTGGTGAAGGCGGCGCCCTGGTCAGGCCCGGCCGCGGCGATGAACACCTTCGGGTTGTAGTGCTGCTGCTCGAACGCCCGCATGAAGGCGGCAACCGTCGGCACGTCGGTCGAACCGAGCACCACGGCCTGGGCCTTGGACGAGGCGACCCGGTCGCCGTTGGGCAGGTAGTCGGGTACTTCCTCAGGGAAGATCTTGGAATACACGGTCTTGATCCCCAGTGGCTGCAGGAATCCCTGCGTGCGCTGCACCTGCGGGGTCGCGAACGGGTCGTCGGCCATCGGGTAGGCGGCGGTGGTCGGGCGCTGGTTCGCGGGCAGCGACTTGATCCAGGTGGTGAAGGGGTCAAGCTGGTTGGCGACCGGCAAGCTGACGTCGAAGACGTTGGGCAGCTTTTCGCTGAAGACCAGCGGTGCCCCTCCGGCCCCTTCGACAAAGGCATAGCCGTAGCGGCGCGCCACCTCCCCGGCCGGAGCGGTCAGCAACGAGGAGAACGGGCCGAAGGTCAAGTCAACCTTGCTGTTATTGATCAGGTCGGTGTAGTTGGCGTCCACCTGAGTTGGGCTGCTGTGGTCGTTCTTGATGATCAGCACGACCTTGTGGCCATCGATGCCGCCCTTGGCGTTCACATCGTGTGCCCACAGTTCATAGCCACGTTTAAAGGCGATGCCGTCAGCGGAGAAGTCTCCATTGAGCGACAGCGAGGCACCAATCGTCAGTGGTGCCTTGCTACTGGGACCGCTCGACGACGTGGAACTGCCCGAGCAGCCTGAAAGCGCGGCCGTGACCATGACCGCGGTAATGCCGACTGACAAGAACCGGGCGCCGTGAATGCTCATCCCCGGTCCTCCTTCCGAGTGGATGGGTAACTCGATCACTCGCCGCTGGCGGGCGTGAGCCCGTCAGATACCTCCGCGTTCTCGCTGGTCAGCTCCAGTCCCGCGGATCTGGCCTGGAGCAGGATCAGCGCTGCGAAGTCCTGTTCGCCGTAGCCGTGGCCGACCAGGCTCTGCACGAGCTGGTAGGCCGTAGACGCCACCGGCATTGGTACCTCATGCTCGCGCGCCGTCGCCAACCCGAGATCAAAGTCTTTACGCAGCAATGCGGCGGTAAAGGTGGGATGGAAGTCAAGGTTCACGAGAGCTGGGGTTTTGTATTGGGAGAAAGTTGAGCCGAGCACGCTCTTGTTGAGACAGGCCAGTACCGCTTCGCGGCTAATCCCGCTCTTCTGCGCCAGTATGGTCACCTCGGCGAGCGAGGAGATCACCACGCCGAGGAACAGGTTGTGGCACAGCTTCACGGCCCTGGCTAGCTCGCCTTCGCCCACATAGGTCGCGCCGGCGCCGAGGATGTCCAGGTAGGGACGCGTGGTCTGGTAGGCCACTAGATCGCCTGACACCGCGAACGTCAGCCTCCCGACGCTGGCCACCTTGGGGTTGCCCATGACCGGGGCAGCAAGCAGTCTGCTGCCCCTGACGGCTAGTTCGTCTCTGACTCGCTGCGAGTCGTTCGCCGACACGGTGGAGCAGTCGACCACGATGGCCGGCGCCCGGCCGCCCGAGGTCACCCCGGAGCTGCCGATGACCGCATCGATCAGGTCCTGGGAGGTACCGACGGTCACGAACAGGATGTCGACCTGCGCCAGGTCGGCGGCGGAGTCCACGATCTTGGCCCCCGCCCGGGCCAGGGGTTCGGCCTTGGCCCTGGTCCGGTTGTAGACGGTCACATCGCAGCCGGCCGCGAGCAGCCGCTCGATCAGGGCGATCCCCATCCGCCCAGTTCCCAGCCAGCCAAGCCGGTGTCCATGGTTACTTTCGGCAGGTTCGCCCACGTTTGTGTCCACCTCAGTGCCCAGTCTCCGAAGCCTGGCATCGCCCCCGTTGCCAGGCCTCGGTTAGCAATCGTTTGCAGGTCGGTTGGTGACGAGAGTGGCGTATCGAGCCACCCCCTGTCAATGCGTGACCATCTATGCAAACGTGTGCAATGCTGATTGCATGGCCGATAGCCGGGTTAACGCAGCGATTAGCCACTGGGCACCGCGCTTCATCGCGAACGGGATCGACTACAGCGACTTCGTCACGGTGACGTCGAAGATCGACGCCTGGGACTCCTGGTGCGATCAGTGGTGCCAGGCCGGAGCCGTGCACGAGGAACTGGGCCGGACGGCGCAGGCGAGAGGCCAGGTGCGCGCCGCAGGCGCGCACCTGGCCCGGGCCGCCGTGTACTACCACTTCGCCAAGTTCATGTTCGTCGACGATCTCGGACAGATGCGCGCGGCCCACTACCGGGGAGTCAGCTGCCTGACCGACGCGATGCCGTACCTCGACCCGCCGGGTGAGCGGGTGGAGATTCCGTTCGACGGCTCGGTCATCGCCGGGATCCTGCGCCGCCCGGCCGGGCCCGGTCCGCATCCGCTGGTGGTGCTGATCCCCGGGCTGGACTCGGCCAAGGAGGAGTTCAGGCCGACCGAGGACGTATTCCTGAGCCGGGGCCTGGCCACGTTGTCGGTGGACGGGCCGGGCCAGGGTGAAGCCGAGTACGACCTCGCGATCCGGCCGGACTGGGAAGTGCCAGGCACCGCCATCATCGACGCCGCTAGCGCCCGGCCCGACATCGATGCCAGCCGGATCGGAATCTGGGGAGTGAGCCTCGGCGGGTACTACGCCGCCCGGGTGGCCGGCGGCGACCACCGGGTGCGCGCGACGATCGCGCTGTGCGGGCCTTACTGCCTGGGCGACATCTGGGATCAGCTGCCCGAGCTGAGCCGGGCCGCCTTCACGGCCAGGTCGAAATCGGCCTCGGATAGCCACGCCAGGGCGGCCGCGAGCCGGCTGTCACTGGACGGGGTCGGAGCCAAGATCACCGCGCCGCTGCTCATCATCGCCGGTCAGCGGGACCGGATCTTCCCCTGGCAGGACGCCGAACGGCTGCATCACGAGGTCGGCGCGAACTCAGAGCTGATGCTGCTGCCCGACGGCAACCACGGCTGCGCGAACGTTACCTACAAGCACCGGAACTACGGCGCCGACTGGATGGCCGCGGCCCTGGCGTAACCAGCACTGGACCGACTAGGGCAGGGGCTGACTGGTCGAGCCCCTTACCTTGAGCTCGGGGGCCAGGTAGTGCACTCGCGAGATGGCGTTGCCGCTGGCGATCTGCTCGAGGATCAGCCCGCCGGCCTCGCGGCCAACCTCGTAGTGGGCGAAGCTGACCGAGGTGAGCGGCGGGGTCAGCCGGTCGATGAACGGCATGTCGTTGAAGCCGA
>Ga0134128_10002231_pt1 | contig 24114 bp, 21 predicted proteins | sample KB31754_FD_96462 | JGI IMG/M metagenome (GOLD analysis project Ga0134128, IMG submission 96462) | Terrestrial soil microbial communities with excess Nitrogen fertilizer from Kellogg Biological Station, Michigan, USA - KB3-175-4 | ecosystem: Environmental > Terrestrial > Soil > Unclassified ... | reverse complement strand
GCAGGCCGCGGCCTTCGCCACGGCCGTCAACTACCTCAGCGAGACCGGCATGGACCGGGTCCACGAGTGGGAGGCCGCCCTGGGCCAGCGCATGGTGGCCGGCCTGGAGGCCATCCCTGGCATCCGCGTGCTAGGCCCCTCCGCCGGCACCGCCCGCGCCGGCCTGGCCGCCTTTGAGGTGGACGGCGTGCACGCGCACGACGTCGGCCAGTACCTTGACGCTGCCGGCGTCGCCGTGCGCGTGGGTCACCACTGCGCGCAGCCCCTGCACCGGCGGCTTGGGCTGAGCGCCTCCACCCGCGCCAGCACGTACCTCTACAACACCACCGGGGAGGTGGACGCGTTCCTGGCCGCCGTGGCGGGTGTGCGCCCCTACTTCGGCATTACGGGAGCATGAGCATGAGTGCCTTGGATTCGCTGTACCAACAAATCATCCTGGAGCAGGCCAAGGCCCGCACCGGGGCGGACCTGCCCAACAACCAGCTGTCGGGGGAGGACCTGCCGGCCGGCACGGGCCAGTGCCACCAGCTCAATCCGGTGTGCGGGGATGAGATTACGCTGCGGCTCGAAACGGAGGGCACGGGGGCGGAGAAGAAGATCTCCGGCATCCACTGGGCGGGGGACGGTTGCTCCATTTCGATGGCGTCCGCGTCTATCCTCAGCGAGCAGATCGTGGGGCTGGGGGCCGGGGAGTTCCAGGCCATGATCGGCAATTTCCGCGAGGTGATGCGCTCCCGCGGCAAGCTGGAGGCCGACGAAGAAGTCCTTGGTGACGCCGCCGCACTTTCGGGCGTTTCCAAGTTCCCGGCCCGTGTGAAATGCGCCATGCTGGCGTGGGTCGCAGCGGAGGATGCGCTGGGCCAAACCGCGTAATAGGTTGGGACGGTGTCGTTCAAGTGAACGGAATCGGAGTGAAACAGTGAGGGCCCGGAACCAATGGTTCCGGGCCCTCACTATCGCCGGGATGATCCGGTGATTTGCAGTTCCTTATGCGTCGACTGATTCGCGGCTGCGACGGCGGGAAACGACCACCGTTGCAACACCACCGGCAAGGGCACCGGCGCCTACCAGCGACCAGATGAGGACGCTGGCATCGACACCAGTGTTGGCGAGGCCCTTCTGGTCGTTGCCAGCAACGTTATTGCCGTTTCCGTTGGTATTTCCAGCGCCGTTGTCAGTGCCGGTGACAACCTTAACAACCTGGCTGACCGTCACGCCGGACGTGCGGCCCTTCGCTGTCAGTGTGTAGGTGCCAGTCTTGTCCAGGGTTACGGGAACCGAGAACGTGCCATCAGCGGCAGCCGTGGTGGTGAATGACGAAGGTGCGGCGGGCTTCATGATGATCGGTACGGATGCGGCAAAACCTCCGCCGCCCATTGAACCGATGGCCCCGCCGGCCACGGTGCTGGTCTGGGTGACGGTGATGTCAATGATCTCACCGGCGGTGAAGCCGGAGCCAGCGAAGGTAACGGGTTCACCGGGCGTTACGGTGCCGGAAGACACGGTTGCACCCGGGCCAGCCGGGTAGGCCGGCGGAGCAGCCTGGGCGGCAACGGTTCCGGCGCCAAGAGTTAGCAGCCCGGCAAGTGCCAGGCTGGCGAGTATTTTCTTCATTAAAGTTCCCCACTTCGAAATCATTTGGATTGGCTTTGCGCCCCCGCTGAGACCTCAAGCCCTTTTGAGACTATCAGGATTTTGTGTTGGCATCCAACAAAGGGCGGATTGTGATGCATTGTTAATATTTGATGATGCAGGACGTTTTCTGGTTGTTCCTGATCCAGCTGCCGAAAATGTCACGGGACGGCTGGTACGCACCCACTTGCCAACTGGAGCGGTTGTAGTACTTCGCTGTTCTTTTGGACTGTTGGAGTTACTTCCAGCTGAGCTGGAGTGGATTGGACCACTTTGGAAAAGTCAATTTCCACGGTGGTGGTCTGTCCTGGAGCCAGGTCTACCCTGACCACGCCAACCGGGCGCTGGTCCTGGGCGAAAGAGCCGAAGCCGGCAGTCTTTCCGTCAACCCTGGCTTCCTGGGCCCGGGCTTGGAATGGCCCGTAGGCCACAATATTCGTGGCCACGTGGCCGGGGGTCACACCGAAGTCGCCCCCTCCGGTGACGTATTTGGGGAGCGATGTGGCGGCATCGTTCGGAGCCGTGTTGGTGAGTGTGACCCTGGCGGTGTACTGCCCATAGCCGCCTGCCGGGCATTTCTGAATGAGCTGGACAGTCCTTTTGACGTAGTAGTCCATCTTTGCACCTGTGCCGTCATTGAAATACACGCCAAATGCCGCTGCGGGCACAGAGGGGCCGGAAATGGCCCCGCCAATCCTTTGCGAGACAAGCAATGATTGTTCGTCAGGCCGGCTGGACCAGATCTTAATCCGGTTTTCCTCAACTCCGGAGGCCAGAGCCGCAATCAACTTTTCACCAGATGTTTTACCGGAGGACACGTCGGCGAAAACTTTCTTGGCCACTTCGGCGAAATAGACATCCTGCAGGGCGGGCTCCTTGATGTCCGCATACACGCTGGAAAGGAGTGTTTTGACGAGATTGCTGCTGTTGAGCGTCGACGGCAGCTTTTCGACGTCGGCTCCTTCCGGGATGGCGGAACTGACATCAATGGGACCAGTAGCTGCGATCACCATGGATAGTGCCACGGGGTCCAAGCTGATCACTCCGTCAATGGTCTGGCCGGAATGGCGTTGCTGCCACATGGTGCGGGCCGTGGAGGCCGCTGTAGGGAAGTCCGGCGTCATATTGACATCCTGCATGTAGCTGCCCAGGCGGTTGGAAAAAATCCCTTCCTGAACTGGGTCCACTGCAACATTCGGAACGAAGGCGCCCATGGCACTTGCCGAGTCCTGGGCGGTAAGTTGGATCTTTCCATTTTCGGCATGAAGGACCGCAAGCGCTCCGGGAATGCCTCCCGTTGCCCTGACCTCAGCGTTGTTTTGAATGAGAAGCAGGTAGTTCCTGGGATCCTTCTCACCAAGCATGGCGGGCAGGAGGCGGACGGTGCTGGAGGCCGTGTTAAGTGTGCCTCGCAGCTCATCCAGCTGTGTCAGGGCCGCCGTCAACGGATCCGCGACTTGTGGCAATAGTTGTGCCTTGTTAATGTCCGCAAGCCGGGAATGGGACAGCTCCACTGTATTGGCAGCAGAAACCACACTGGGCGCAGCCTTGGTTAGAGCATCCAGCGCCACGGCCCCGTTGCTTGGCGTGAGGGACTTCCAATCCAGCGATTCGAAGGCGCCCACCAAGGGCTTGGCGGCTAACTGGACAACGTCGTCCGCTGTGACCGCAATGTCCGTGCCTGCGGTCAAGTTGGGCCCGATCCAAGGTAATGAACTGGCAGCCTTCCAGACAGGGTCGGTGCCGGCCGCCTTTGCTGCAGATGTGTAGTTCGCGAGTGTAGCAACCGTAGCTGCGGCGCCCGCGCGATCATTGTTTGAAATTTCCCTTTTCAGCTGCGGCAGCAAATCGGTGGTGCTTTGCAGATTGTCCTTCAGCTGGGTGGCTTTGACGGCTACCCACGCGGCACTTCCTGCCAGGATCAGAAGCACTGCTGCCGTGACTATCCCTGATTGCCAGATCTTGCGACGGCGCTTTTTGGACTGGCGTTCCTTTTGGGCCAGGATGCGGCTGGAGGGTCTCCCGGCATCCGAGTGTCGGAGCGGCCCTGCCATGCTCAGGCCCGCCCCATGCCGCGATAGGTCCAGCCGGCAGCGCGCCACTTCTGTGGATCAAGGACATTGCGGCCGTCCAGAAGCCGGGCTTCGCGAACCAGTTCCCGCGCTTCATGTGGATCGAGTGAGCGGTATTGCTCCCATTCAGTCAGCAGGAGAACAGCATCTGCACCTCGAAGTGCTGTGTCGAGGTCAGGCTCATAGTTGAGCTCCGGGAAGCGCCTTGCGGCATTGGTAAGGGATTGTGGGTCGGTAACGGTCACTACAGCACCCTGAAGCTGCAGCTGGGCGGCAATGCTGAGGGCAGGGGAGTCGCGTACGTCGTCGCTGTTTGGCTTGAACGCCGCGCCCAGAACGGTAATGTGGCGGCCCATGAGCCGCCCATCGCACATTTCCCTGGTCAACTCCACCATGCGTGTACGCCGGCGCATGTTGATAGCGTCCACCTCGCGGAGGAACGTAAGGGCCTGGTCGGCACCCAGCTCTCCGGCCCGTGCCATGAATGCGCGGATGTCCTTGGGCAGGCAGCCGCCGCCGAACCCGATACCGGCGTTGAGGAACTTGTGGCCAATCCTGTCATCCAGCCCGATGGCCTCCGCCAAAAGAGTGACGTCTGCGCCTGCCGCATCGCACACCTCCGCCATGGCGTTGATGAAGGAGATTTTGGTAGCAAGGAAGGAATTGGCTGAAACTTTGACAAGCTCGGCGGTCGCATAATCCGCCACCAACCGCCGTGTCCCGGTGCCGAGAGCGTCACTGTAGACCTCGTCAAGGATGGCTACGGCGGGGTGTTCCTCATCCCCGCCAGGGACTCCGTACACGAAACGGTCAGGGCCAAGTGTGTCCTGAACGGCATGCCCTTCACGCAGGAACTCGGGGTTCCATACCAAGTGAGCGTTCGGCTGCTGTGTTGCAAGCAGATCTGCCAATCGTGCGGCCGTGCCTACTGGGACGGTCGACTTTCCGACCACCACATCACCAGGCTTGAGGTAAGGGAGTAAACCGGAGAATGCCGCTTCAACATGCCTGAGGTCCGCAGCATTCTCGCCCTTTTTCTGCGGCGTGCCCACACAGATAAAGTGCACAGTACTTCCGGATGCGGAAGCCATATCCGTGGCGAACGTCAGGCGACCGGTTGCCTGCACCTCAGACAGCAGCCTGTCCAAGCCCGGTTCGAAGAACGGTGCCTTTCCAGAAGAAAGGTCGGCGATTTTGGCCTCGACGAGATCGATACCCACCACATCATGACCTAGCTTCGCCATGGACGCTGCGTGAACCGCTCCCAAGTATCCACAACCAATAACAGATATTTGCATTGCTTGACCTTTCAAAGTCTTGAACTGATGCGGGAGTATCGCGGTGTTAGCCGATCCAGGCGGGGGCTTAGACCGCGCCATTGCTGGCAACTACAGCCCTCGCCGTTTTGAATAGAATGGCAAGGTCGGTCGTCAACGACCAGTTCTCTACGTAGTACAGATCGAGGCGAATGCTTTCTTCCCAGCTGAGGTTGGATCTGCCACTCACCTGCCAAAGTCCGCTCATACCTGGCTGCACGTATAGCCTTCGCCGAGCGGCATCATCATAGAGTGCGACCTCTCCGTCTCGTTGGGGGCGGGGCCCAACCAAACTCATGTTTCCGAGCAGAACGTTGAACAGCTGGGGGAGCTCATCTAGGGAGTACTTGCGTAAGACACGACCGATAGACGTGATACGGGGATCGTTTTCAACCTTGAATAGTGGTTTGTCTGCGGTCCCTTGGGCTGCCAGAAGATCTGCCAATTGCAGGTCCGCGTTCGGGATCATCGAACGAAACTTGAGCATTTTGAAAGTCGATCCGCGTACACCAATACGCTCCTGCGTATAGAGTACGGGTCCTGGGCTCGAAATCTTTATCAATAGTGCTAGAAGTGCCAATATTGGGGAAAGCAGAACGATTAGTAGGCTGGCCCCAACTAGATCAAATGTTCGTTTGGCTACCCGCTTTCCACCTTCCAGCTTTGGCGTCGTGACGTGAATTAGCGGAAGCCCAGCGATGGGTTGTGTATGAATTCGCGGACCTGCAATATCAGTGAGAGCCGGCGCAACGATTAGGCCAATGTTATTTGCTGCCAGCGCCCAGCCCAATCGGCGCGTGGTGCTCGGATGCAGTGAGTTCCCACCTGAGAGTGCGACAGTGTCCGCTTGGCATGTCCGCACTGCCGCCAAAATGCCTTTGACTGATGGCCCAACTCCGAGCAAGGGAATGGCCGATAGCCTACGAGCTTCTGGGGGATCCGCACGTGGATCATAAGTGCCGACGGGGAGGTATCCAGCAAGTGGATAGCGGAGCAGCGCATCGATCAAATGATTTACGGCGCCATTGTCGCCAACAAGCAACAGCCGGGACATGCTGCCTCCGCTCGAGCGGTCTAGGCTGAGATGTTGTCGCAGAACCCATCTCCCCAGGACGAGTCCAATTACACCGATAGGAAATGCGATTGCTACGTAGCCGCGGGCAACCTCAATTTGAAATGCATAGGAAAAAATTGCAATGGCACCAAATAGCCATAGACTGGCGGCAAAGACACGCTTGTATTCTTCGAAACCAGCACCTAGAATTCTGGAAACGCGGCTGTCCCACATTTCGAGCATGACCCACCAAACGATGGGTAGCAGCGCGGTCATGACTAGGTACGGAATGCTCCGCGCGCCAGTAATAGTCTGGTCGCCTTCTACTCCGAATCGGATCACGTGAGCCCCTACAGCGGCCCACACAACCACAATTGCATCAACTGTCCATAGCCTATACGCATAGCGCACACGCCATTTCCCCAAAATCATATATTTCCTAGTGAAAGAGCTCGTTAGTGGAATTTCTAGTAGATGATAAACCGCGTGAGTGACGTTCCTTGACTTGCCCTAAATACTGGTTACGCTCGACGCGAAGCGCGCGTAGAATTACCGCGCAGAATGTCCTCAAAGTCTTCTTCTGTAGGTGCGCTATTCGATTGAATTATGGTCTTGGTAGTAATCTTCGCGGGACTTCTTACAGTTTCGGGAGAATTTCCGTAGCCATAATAGGTATATGAGTAAGCGTCGGGGCCCTTTGCGGGGAGCCGGTTGAGGACGACACCTAGGATGTCAGCTTCGACTAATTGCAAAGTTGCAATGGCCTTATCCAATTGAGGCTTCTTAACGGACTGGCATCCCACCACCAAAACAACGCCTCCAACTTGCTGAGCCAATACGGCGGCGTCCGTGACTGGCAGCAGAGGTGGTGCATCGATTACAACACAATCAAATGCCTTTTCCAGCTTATTAATTAGTTCTTGCATTTCGGTTGATCCCAGTAGCTCGCTGGGATTGGGTGGGATGCGGCCCGACGTCAGGACATGTAGCTCATTGGGACCCCAAGGTTGCATGAGATCCTGAACTTCGGCCTGGCCGATTAGCGCGGTCGTGAGTCCAGCACGGCTCTCGAGTCCCAAGTATGTGGCCACCATCGGTCGGCGGAGATCCGCATCAACCAGTGCAACAGCCTGGCCGGATTGAGCCATCGCAATGGCAAGATTGATCGCCGTCGTGCTCTTGCCTTCTCCTGACAACGACGAGGTGACTAGCAATGTCTTGCTCTTGTGACTCACGTGTGCGAATTGAAGGTTGGTGCGCAATTGTCGGAACGACTCTGCTCGCGGACTATGACCGGAGGTTTCGCTCACAAGGGGACCCTTGCTTGCGTCGGGGTCGAAAGCGATTGCACCGAGCACGGGCGCTTGAGTGGAATCCTTTAGGTCCCTTTCCGTTCGGACACGTGTGTCCAGAGTCGTGCGAAGCAATGCGGCAGCTACGCCAAGTGCCAGACCTATAATAAGCCCCAGCGTGAGATTGATTTTTGGATTTGGAGCGGACGGTGCGACTGGCGCCGTCGCGGGGGTCACTACCGAGACCCTGACGGGCGAGACACCGCCTCCCTTAGGCATTTCGAGACTATCTACTGCCTTGATAAGGCTGTTTGCCACTGCCTGTGCTATGGCGGCCGCTTGCACAGGAGACTCGTCGTCGACGGTGAGTGTAATGAGGACGGTCTTCAGATCTGAGGATGCAGATACCCTTGATGCCAATTGTTGAGGTGTTTCATTTAATCCAAGAGTATCAATAACAGGCTGAAGCACCGTAGGGGTCGTGGCAGTCTTGACATAGGACGAAACTCTGGCCTGTATGAAGGTATTTCCCATTTGCAGGTCTTGAACGGACCCCGAACTCTGCGTAGCTACAAATAACTGAGTCTCTGCGGTATAAACGGGTCGAGTCACAATGGAGGCGACACCTCCGCCTATAAGCCCAACGAGTGCGAGTGTGGCAATGATGAGCCAGTTGCGCCGCAAAGTGCGCACGTAATCTTGCAGTTCCAAGAGCAGGTTCCCCCGTGTAAGCGTCGCATTTGGTATCGTTGCCAGGTCGATCCTGAACCAACTCTATGCATTCTCTATGCGTTTTCACTTGTAATCATAGCGGCTCCCTGCCATCGAATGGTATCCGGCGCTTCGACCCACAGATAGCCGGGTCATCCGGATTAAGAGTGGGGTGACGGGTTTGTTGCGATATGGGGCGCTGGCTGCCGGCGCCCGGCAGATTGCGCAATCTGTCGTTCGAGAAGTTTCGGATGCCACGGGCGAGCCGCCGCGTCGTCTCGATGACTCAATTGACGGATTCGGTGGGGCCGATGGAGCCTCCCTTGGTCTTGAAGTAGTTCAGGATCTCCTGCCACGAGGACTTCAGAGTCCGTCCGTGCCTGGAGATCTTTGGGATGGGGCATTTCGGGAAGGATTCCAACGCCGTGGTCACGAGTTCAGGCCCGCGTTCCGGGGCGGCATAGTAGACGGCCAGGACTCGTTGGTAGCACCGCCAAGCCCGGGTGACTTCGTTGTTCGGGTTCCGGGATTTCAGCTTCGCATCCAGGCGGGCGATCAAGTTCCCGGTGAGGTGTTCGGCGCCTATTCGCAGGGATCGGTGGGATCTGGAAGAGCGGGGCGCCCTTGCGTCCGCGATGCCCGAGCGTGTCCCGTCGAACCCGCAGCCTGACCTCATCGACCATGCCTGAGGCGAGGTTTACAACATGGAATGCGTCGATGACTTGGATGGCGTCGGGGCGGTCGTCGCGGATGACATTGGCGTCGCCGCGGAAGGGATCGAAGGTTGCCGGGCGATGCCGGCACGAAACTTGCGCGGTTTGTTCCTTCAGTCAGTCTCGCGTGGGTCTACCCGGAGCGGCCCGTAACCGGATCAATCCGCTGCGCACGAACCTTGCCATGCTAGTACCTGATGTGGTCAATGACGCCGGTGACTATGCCCGATCCCGGAAAGCCACCGTGGACCCAAACATGTTCATCTACACCAAGCGCATCAATGCTCCTGAGCCCGTCCGGGCTGCCGGCGCGCCGCTGCGTCTGGGCCTTCACGGGCTTCCAGAGCGTAATGTCACCAGTGCCCGAGCTGGTGGGCCAGGGCCGAGGCAGGGCGGGTCATGGAGGCGAACAACACGCCGTCTCGTGGCCAATCACGATGACACCACGCTTCCGTCAGACCGCCGCAAGTTGGCCGGCTTCGACGGCGAAGACTGGCTCCCAGCAAGTGTTGTCAACAGAGGACGTGGATGCCCCCAACAGCGGTCAAGGAATCAACCAGCCCGCACAAGGTCGGACCGCACCTCGTGCAGCCGGTAGCGTTATTCATGTCGGGGGTCTCGCTATCGGATTTGCTTATCGCCAGCATCCCACGAGACCCTGATGCCTTTCCCATCCCGACACGCCGGCCACGGCGTCATCGAGCCTGCGCCGTGGATAGCCCGCGGATTCCGAAACTCCTCGACCAACAGAATGCGCAATTTGCCCGGAGCCGGCGGCCACCGCCCCCACCGGAACCAACACGGCAACCACGCCTAATCACGAAGACCTGAAGCTGACAGCCCACAGCGCAGTGAGAACCGCGGCAAGTCAACAAACCACGCAGGCCGCGCCATCACCATGTCCGGAGCCCTGGTTACCGGCATGGAGCTCGTTACCACAAACCGCGACCAGAACAGCGGGCACCTAGTTACACCCGCATTCCACAATCGAACCGTCGAGCAGCCGGCAAGCTAAGATCCATAAGAATCCTCAAGTCATGAAGGATCTAGGCCAGACATAAGCCAAACCACTTTGCCGAATCCAGCTCCGACCAACAATTGGACATCGAAATGGAACTGCTAATTCTCGTCGTCAAGATGCAACGCAATTGTTTGAGTCGAGATTGTTCGGCTCAGCTTACCGTATTCAATTCAGTTCTATCGGGCGCCGAACCGAATCGCGAGTCATAATTACGCCTCCACTTCCGACCTAATCGTTCGACAGAATGCCAGCTAATGATTGCAACGAGAATCGTCAACACAAAAGCAATAAAATTGGCCGCAAATGTTTCTCTTATCAAGACGGCGTTTACCCAATAGACTATAGGATAATTCCACAAATATGCCGCGTAGGAAATAAAACCGAGAGCACGTAGAGGAAAAGTCCATCGTGGCATCGCTTTAGTATGGGTGGCCGCAATCAACACAAGAATACAGGAAAGGAAGGTGACAAGTGGCCCCCCGACTATATAAAATACCACGCTTTCCTTAACTTCCGCGTATAGGCTCAAGTAAACTAAGAACAACGTTGAAACAGCACCGAGTCCATATCGAACATAGGGTCTAGAAATTAGCGCTGCCAGGGAGGTTTGATACACCTGAAGTCCTCCGCCGACAACGAGCGCTATCCCCCAAGTGGTCGGCAACGTATAAAGATTAGGCATCTTGCTGAAATCGAATACATAGATTGCGAAAACACTCAGGACCATGATACCTAAAATGAGAAAAGCAGATACTGCGAAGAGTCGATTTACTATCCTCCGACGAAGTGCAAATAATAGAAAAAATGGCCAAACGAAATAGAATTGTTCTTCGACAGCCAAAGTCCACAAATGACTGATCGCGGAGCTGACATGGAAAGGATGAGGTAAGTCTTGAATATAAAATATGGCAGCAAAGATAGTCGGGACAATCCTACCGTTAGATCTATCGCTGAAAATGTTAAATAAGTACTCGGTGACGGCATAAACGAAAAGAAACCCTAGGAGAGCAGGTATAAGGCGAAAGGCTCGATGGCAATAAAACCTAGTGTAACGAATACGACCAAATTTAGTGATATCTCGTCGCAAAACACCTGTAATCAAGTATCCGCTAAGGACAAAAAATATTATGACACCAATAATGCCAGATCCGTGAAATATCTGGGGCCAAGAGTGGCGAAGGAGAACGAGAAGTACTGCGATTCCGCGAAGGGCGTCAAGCCCGCTTAGACGCATCGACGATTTTGACGTTACGCGGATTTTCATCCTAGGATTTCCTATCTCTCATACAGGCTATACCAATTAGTAATTTAGCCACCAGTAGCAACTCGTGAAAATAAGTCGTCCATGACGCTCCTACATTCAATGCGATGACCAATCAATAAGCTCGTTGGCGCTTTGATGACCTCAAGTAATTTGAGTTAATCGTAACAGTAACAACAGAACATTTACTCAATATGGCTCCGAATCCCAACGCACTTGGCAGGGACACCGGCCCAGATTTCACCCGCCGGAACACTACTCAAAACCACTGAGTTAGCGCCAATCACGGCTCTACGTCCTACCACCAATGACTCGCCGGACTTGAAAAGGATGCAAGCATTAGCTCCAACCACGACGTCATTCTCGATAATGATGCGGCCACCCGGCTCTGTTACGTAGGCGGAAAGATACGTATCCGACCTACCTAATGTAACACCCTGGTAGAGTTTTACGTTATCACCGACGATAGTGCGTTCGTGAATGACAAGTCCAACGGCCCCATGCGGCAGCTGGAGGTCACGTCCAATTTCGACACTTGGCGGTATATTTACTCCCAAAAAACGTAAGATGACTGTTGTCAATCGCATGAAGCAACGTCTTTTCAAATATGGAATCAGTTTTTCAATTTCAAACACTCTCTACCTCCGTAAAGACTTACGACAAATAGGCATAAATAGGAATTAGTTAACATCGGTAGGAAAGAAACTCTCACGATACGACTCCGACCAGTTTGACATATTACGTTTCAAAGCCCATTGCCGGGCCTGGCGTGACTTCTCTGAAGCTTCTTTCAGCGAGCCCGCAATTGCGAGGGCAAGCGATGCGATCGTAGCCTCAGCTACAACTCCGCCAGCTTCCATGACACTTTTCTCGAAACCACAGTCATTCGTAGCCACTGTGGGCGTACCGGATGCTGCAGCCTCAAGGAGTACTGTTGGGAAGCCTTCTCCGATACCATTTGAACAGAATATGTGGACGTCGGCCGTGCGAAATAGGACGGCCACGTCATCGACCTGATCCAAAAATTGGACCCTATTATCATGGGAAAATTCTTGGGTAAGGCGTTTGGACAAACGCCCTGTACCTGCCACAAGTACGGCGCAGCCTGCATCCGATGCAGCTTTGATTGCGAGCCAGGGACGCTTGGTTGGTTCAAGGCGACCGACTACGACAGCGACTGGTGGACAATGTAAGGGTCTTTTGGTTGCCGGGAAATACTGTTCGACATCAATTGCGCTCTCAATAATACTAAGCTTATTGACACAGTCCACTTGCGGAGCGATCGAACGACGAACAAAGTCAGAAACGCAGACGATTTCATCCGCGTATCGCGATGCGCGCTTGTAGAAGCTCGATATAAGTCGACCGAAAGGGCCTTTCGGGTACGTCCCGTGTTCAGTCCATACAACACGTCCATACGACGCGGCAATTTTGGAAAACAGAATTTGTTCTCGTTTGAAATGCAAGTTGATCGTTGCACCGTGGTTGGCCGACAGGTATCTTCGAACTACGAAGACTTCGAACGGTGCCCTCAGCAGGCCCTCAAACAACCTCTTTATTCCCCACTTAGGCCCCAACCTAAGTTTATCGTTCGGTAGACCAACAGGCCACGTATTCAGATTGCCACCAAGACGTACATTAACTCCGCTAGCTGACATGGATTCGGCAAGCCTTGCAATGTAGAGTTCCGCGCCGCCTTTGAATTTTGTTGAAGCGATGATTATTAGTCTACGGTCCATCGATTGCACTTTCATCTTTCTTGGAAGTCGAGAACTTACCGAGGTGTGGAATTTGAAGTCCGTCAGGAACATCATTTTCTTGACCAAATGCTCTTCCCATAAAAACTACGGTCAGAAACATGAGTAAATGCCAATATATGAAATCATAACTAAATCCGTAAATTATAGCCAAGATCATGATCGCGATTACGAGGCGGTCTTTCCTCAGCATAGTTCGAATAAGCAACAGCACGAAGAAGGCCAAGCCAATCAGACCCGAGGAAATTACGATGGATACAAATGCATTATCCACGGCAAAGGTTTCAAGTCCTGGGATTGTACCTCTTTCGAAGAGGGCCTCATGCGAATTGTAACCGCTGCCAACAAAGAACTGTATAAAGCTTGAATTGACGATTCGGCCTAGGGAAGCAATGACTCCCAAACGATGGATAAATGAGTAGTCACCACTCGTGGCTTCCGCGGAGAAGTAATCCCAAATGGTAATTATTGTGATCGGAATTCCAGCGAGGAAAAGCACTGACTTGATGATCACTTTCCTCGAATTATGCGTGAGAAACAGTAAGATGATTACAGCAAGTGCGACGGCCAAAATCGATGTTCTGGTGCCACTTAAGATGAGTCCCAAACATAAAATGAGTGCAATGAGTATACGCAATCCTATTTTGCGAATGATGCCAGTCGCTAAAACAGTAATTAGAGAAATGGATATAAAATGTGAAAACGGTATTGGGTACCCTATTGTTCCTTGGGCACGATTAGGGACCAGACTCGAAATCTCGTTTTGCCGCACGAAGTACAGACCCGAAGTATCGCTTGCTACGACCGCGCGTATCCATTCATTTGCGAATAGTGTTTCCCCAACCGCGATGAATGTTTCCGATATACCCACGATGATAAGCAGCCACAAAAAGAAGTTCCAATATCGTCCACCAATATTTGCCCCACATAAGAAAGCAACCAACCAAAGCGCCGTAATTCCCATAGCTTGAAGAGACTTATTCGGATCACCCGAGGCCAGGGTGGAGCAAACGAAAACAAAACCGAACGCTCCGACAAGTCCGAAGTCGCGGGGTATTCGGAGTCGGCTAATTATTGGCAAGCTTATAACGATCATCAAAATGACAGCCAGTATTGGTGCATATGTAGAAACATATTTTGGAGACAAATCGGATCGCGCAACCAGTAGAATAAATAGAGCTACAGTGACACCAAGCAGCGTCCAGATCGAAGGCTTGGAAAGTGTCACTTTCTTACCGATTCAACGAAGGCCACTAGTCGATCGCAAACCCTATCCCAATCAAATTGGGCAGATTCTTTCTTTCCCTGGACATTCGGCGCCACGGTCGCACTGATTTTTAGTAAAGCTTCGGCTATATTTTCTGACCCGCCGTAGAGATAAACACCAGCAGCCGTTCTCCGACGAAGTTCGGGAGTATCCCTTGCTAGAACAAATAACCCGCTAGCAAGATATTCGTAGTACTTCATTGGACTTCGACCGGCATTCAAGATGGAATCGCTTAGTGGTAAAAGTCCGACCTTATATTTTGAGAGCATTGTAGGCAACATGCTGTAGGGAATGGGGCCATGAAGATATACATTGTCTGGTAACTTGGGTTTCGAGTCGGGAAGTGGGCCGTATAAATGTATTGATTCCTCGCCAATCTGGTGGGCGATTTTCTGGATCACGGTCCAATCGAACCTATCGTCTAAAGCGCCCACATAAACGAAGCCGTGTCTCGGGCCGTTATTGTGAACGTCGAAACAGGACAATTCAACGCCGTTTTCTATTACAATCCCAGGAATATTCGCATAACCGGTGGTTGTCAATTCTCTGAGAACTGGCTCGGAAGTTGCAACGATTGCATCCGCTGTTTCTAGTATGTGGGTTTGCCGTCGGTTTGTCAGACCGCTCGGATACTGATCAGTTGGACGGTAGATGACTATAGTTCTAGGCCCGAAGAGGGAAATTAAATCGGCAAAGAGCGGTTGGTCGACGAGTAAGACATCAGGATTTCGGAAGTGCACAGACTCGAGAATGTGGCTGATTCTTCGCTTCGCGGAGCAGAGTTGAACTGGAAATATTGTTTGGGGAACGATGTGAACGACACCTTCACTATCAATTCGAGTCTCCCGTGTGTTCGATTGCATGTGGCGCTTGGCCAGACCCGGTATTTTGTGCGCCCAAGAGTGGCTGGTGGACAGGTGTGCCACATTGTGACCCCTTCGTGCGAGTTCTCGGGCAAGATGGTGGCTTCCGACCTTGAAATACCCACCATCCGCCGTGTGGCTAAGGAAGAGAATCTTCATTTGTTCATCCCGTCTTGAACTGAAACGAGGCTGTCTTGAACGCGTTTGGCTACGGTAGCCCAGTTGTAATCTCTAATCCAAGCTGCACTCACTCGAGGTATCAGAATATTACCAGCAGAAAGGCTACTCATGGCCGACGCCATGTCATCAACTTTATCTATATCGTTGATAGGAATACCGTGGCCACCAACGATCTCATGAATCGCTCTGCATTGCCTCCAGTAGACTACTGGCGTTCCGCTTGCAAGTGACTCAACGGCGGGAAGCCCAAATCCTTCTATAGTTGAAGGCATTAAAGTTGCGATGGCACCCCGGTAGAGAGACGCTAGGGCAGAATCATCAATGCTGGTGATGAAATCAATTTGATCCAAGACATTCTTATGTTTAGATTCAAGTTGTATTGCTTCCACGTCTTGACTGACTATCTTCAGTCTAAAATTTCTCTGGGTCTTAAGCGAATCTAGTAAGAGTGACACATTTTTATGAGGCTTATTATTACCAACATATAAAAAGTATGAATTTCCAGCTTGAGACGGCAGTTTTCTATCGCCAATGTTGAAGAATGTCTCCGAGCACCCGTTACCAGCGTTGACGACCTCCACATCATCGTTGTCTAACCATTCGACGATGGCAGCTCGAGATGTTTCTGATACGGTCAGAACTAGGCCGGCTTTTATGGCGGCCGGACGCACGAGGAAATCGTAGTACGCTGTTTTAGCTCGAGTGCGATGTCGCGGCGAGAGATGGATCATGTCATGTAGCGTTATGACCTGGCGGGCCCGCGTAATGCCGACATTAAAGCCAGGCGTATATATTATATCTTCCTTCCTTGCCGCCAATCGCTGTGTACTAAATATGTCCAATGCCGACGATGGACTAATGTTTGAATTTAAATTTGTATGAGCGAGTTTTAGACGACTAATTACCTCAGACGCGTATCTGCCAATCCCCGAGACAGACTTCCATCGGCCATCAATTAGCAACATCGGTATCCTTCGGAGACTTAAATCCAGGGTGGTAATTGCCTAGCCAGTCCCGTGTTCGTTTTTGAAAGTTGTTGAGTGAGAAGTGATCTGATCGATTTTGGGGTGATGAGGATTTTATGGAACAGGCAATGTCGAATCCTGTTCTTATGCTCTCGCTGGAAGCGAAGTCTACGTGGGCACCGCAACTGCCATGAACCACAGATTCGGCCGCGCCCCCAATCTCGTTCACTAAAATTGAAGCCCCCGCCGCCATGGCTTCTACGGGCATAATGCCAAAGTCTTCCACGGGCGGAAATACATAGGTCCTACACGCCTCGTAAAGTGCATAAAGCAGGGCGGAGGAAGGGTTCTTGATGAAAACGACAGGAACGGCGGCTTCGCGAGCGCATTGCTGGAGACGATCGAAATCATTTCCACCTCCCGCGAGTACGACAGGTGTTTTTGTTAAGTTGCCAACATGAATTACTTGGTCCAGTCGTTTGTATTGTACGAATCTTGATGCGCCTAAGATGAAATCCTTCGGTAGTGACCCCATAACTTCAAGATCGGATGGAGTGAGCTCCGCCCTCCAGCTGCCTTCTCGAATGTAATCTGTGTTCACTGGAGGGTAGATTACTACAGACTCTCGATCCCATGCATGGCGTATCCGTTGAGCTATAAATTCACTGTTCGCAGCGATGCCGTTCAACTCAGAGGCCCTGTTCTTGTCCATAGGTTTGAGGCCGCGTGAAACAAGCCGGGCCAACGGATGGCGCCCCCGTGGATCTAAATCCGGTTCCCAGACGTATCTAGCCGGTGTATGAACGTATGCTAGTCGCGGGACGTCGTGCGCGATATTCACAAATCGGGCTTGATGTGCGAATAAGTGAGAGCTGCTTAATATCAATTCATAATCTTGCTTGGCAACCATATTTTTCCATATATGGGGCATAAACGGCATCGCCAGTGTCTTATGACGCCTTAATGGTGTTTTAGAGAGCCAACTCTCCGTAACGTGAGGATACTTTTTTGAGTTATCCCAAAGACAATAGAGATCAGAATTAGTCGACTGGTATATTGCATCGACTACATTCTCAGAACCACCAAATTTTTCTAACCACTCGTGAACTAGGGCCATCTTAGGTGTATCCAATTGATTTCATCTCCTTCTTCCACAATGCGATATGTCTATTACCTGCTATTAAGTATGGTCGACTTTTGGTTTTAGCTTCTTAATCGCGAGTGATAATGTCTCACGTGCCCAACTCAAGTCTTCGCGATTGGGTAAGACCATATTATAAATTTGGACTCCAAAATATATCCGCATTTGTGTCAGGTTGGCAATCACCACTACAAGTTGACCCCCAGCAGTTGCTAAAGCAGCTCCCAAAGCACCAAGTCGTGGCACCAGAGCGAAGAATAAAACCATATTTACCGCGAGGCCCATGACGAGTGAAATGCTTCGCGAGGTAGGTCTCTCCCTTGCGGTCATGAACGATCCAGCGACCGAGGATGGTGCGGTTAGAGCCATGGAGACTAAAAGTATCAACAGGGAAGGTATTCCGGGTGCAAATTCTTGGCCAAAGGCCCACGGAAACCACCAATAGGCCGTGGTCCCGGTTGCGGTCACACCAGCTAGAACTAACCAGAGCGTCAATCTTGACGCCTGTGTTGTCCTAGACAGCTTAGGCGACTCTGCTTCTCGAGACAGTAGTAATGTGGAGACAGCAGCCGTTATGATTAGTGGTATGTCGGCCACGGTCGCAGCGGCCGAGTAGTATCCTAACTCGGTGTCAGTTGAAATGGTTAGCATGAGAACTTGGTCTAAACGCGTTAGTAGTATGCCAGCCAATGATCCCCACCAGACTCTTAGGCCAAAACGTAAAAGGGTCGCGTTTATCATTCTAGGGGCGTTTGGATCAATTCTTTTTAGTGCTGATTTCTTTAAATTGATATATGCGCAGAATCCAGTAAGTGGCGCTAGAACGTAAACAATGAATGTTGATTCCAGGTTTAGTTTACCGATAACGATTAAGATAATAATCGCGGCTAGTCTTGAGACTCCGACGATAATTTTCTCAGCATTAAGTCTATTCCAAAGTTGCATCCCTTGTGACAATCCTCGGCTGGCCCACATTATGATTGAAGGCACTGCAAATATACATGAGTAACTAATCAACTTCGTGACTTTGACATTACCGCCGCCGAGCACAGAACTAAGGCCCAATAAGGCTGCCGAGCCTAATAGGCCTGCGATGAATAGTATGATGAAAGACTTGTTTCGCGCTGAGACATAATCCGATCTACGCCCGCTAAGATAGAATGCCAAGGATTCGGGTAGTCCAAGCGTCAACGCTGCGGCGACAAGGGTTAGTGGCATCGTGGATGCGGCTAATTCTCCACGTGCTGATGCTCCTAGGCCCTGTGCAAGTATAGGGGCTGCGAGAAAGGTCGACAGCGGCCCAATTAGATTAGCGATGACCGTTTTGAGCAACACCGAACGCATTTGGTCCTTTCGTTAGTAAAGATGTAATATTCCCAGAGTGTGTCTAGACGCTGGTGGATATTGACTCAAACAATTGCCCCGAGATCTTCCCCGAGCAAGCAATTGCTCTGGGTGTCGCTGTCCGTGCACAGATCGCAGCCATAGGGCCAAGCTCCCGCGTTAGTTGCCGCGGGTGGCCCGGGCTGTACGATGATATCGTTTGGGCGTTGTATGAGCGTGTTCGAACATTGCTACCTTTACTCAGGATACCAAGTTTTGGCGTGCTGAATGCACTCTGCCGCTCGACCCGTCTTCAAACTAACAGCTGTCTGTTCAAGGCGCCATGCGCTTCGTTAGCTTCTTATTTTGGTCGACTGTCTCGGCCTCCTGGCTCGGGCTGGCATATGTGAAGTTGTTCCATCAGTAGGGCCGTGAATTACGAAGTTTCTTAACTGTAGTTCCAGAAGTCACTTTATTCACCACATGTCCACAGCGCCGGATCACTGTCAACCCAGGGCTAATGTATAGTCGCGGGTGGGGTCTGATTCTGACCAGTTTTGGGGTGCGATTGGCGGGCACGACGGTGTGGCTGGTTGTTTTTGGCGACGCTGGACTTGCCTTCAATTTGCAGAGCGATGGGGGTGATGTCCCTCGAGGCAGCCATCACTCGTGGTGTTTTCCAAGTTTCTCCTGGCTACCATTTCTCCTGCCAAGTCACCCCCGTTGCCAACGATTTAACAATCTGTGCGCCATGGCCTCTCCGCGCACCACGCCGGCGAGACTCATGAAAAGTGCTCGCGAATTGGGGTGCGTGCCTCATTTGAGAAATGCTCGCGAAGTCTCTGGTGCATGTTCGGGTGCTTTGGTGTGCTGGAGGGATGGGCTACAAGGTGTCGTTGTCTGCGCGTAGGGAAATTACGAAGGCGGAGGCTTCCGCGTATGCGAAGGCTTCGAAGAAGGTCAAGGGCGGGATCCTTGACCGTCTGGTGGCGGAGGTTGGCTGGTCGAGGGCGAATGCCCGCCGCCAGTTGGGCAGGGCGTTCGCGCGGCGCGGGCCGGCCCGTGGGGTGGCGCGCAGGCCACGTCCGCCGACGTATGGCTATGACACGGTGAAGGTGCTGCAGCAGGTGTGGGTCGTGGCGGGCCAGCCCTGCGGGAAGTACCAGGCCGCGGTCATGGGCACCACGCTGGCCAACATGGATGCCCACATCGGATCCGGCGCCTTCGGCCGGGCCCGGTCCCGCTACAGCCCGCAGGTGCGCGGGCAGTTGCTGGCGATGAGCGCGGCCACGATCGACCGGCTGCTGGCGCCGTTCAAACGCTCGATGTATCCGGCAGGGAAGTCCACGACCCGGTCGCGGCGGAACCAGTACACCGAGTCGATCCCGCTCATGTCCCGGGTCCCGGAGATTGACTGGCAGCCGGGCCTGGTCGCCATCGACACGGTGGCGCATTGCGGCAACAGTGCCAAGGGCCAGTACGCGTTCACGCTGACCGCCACGGATGTCTTCACCGGGTGGACGGTGAACCGGGCCATCAAGAACAAGGCCTCCACGTGGGTGGTCGGTGCGATGGAGGCAATCCAGCACGAGTTCCCGTACCCGATCGACCACATCCATAGCGATTATGCCGAGGAAAACGCTAAGCCGAGAGAGTCCTGGTTTGCCCCGGGTTTCCGGGGTTCTTGGAACCTTTCTTCGGCCTAGCGTTTTGACTTGATTTTGGCGTTACCTTCGTCGTATCCGTATGGCTAGCGAAGGGAATGCATCATGGAGACGACAGTTATCGGGATTGGCGAGCTGGTGGTGGCCGCCTTGGAAGCGGCGGGCTACAAGCAGTCGACGATGCTTGAATACAGGAAATGGCTTCGCCGTCTGGAGTTGCTCGCACGGACACAGGATGGCTTCTATTCCGTGGAGTTGGGTGCTGAGTTCGCCTCGATGACCACGAGCCCGCGGACCGGCAGGTTCAGTGACCAGCGTCGAAAGTCGTACGGCCGGGTGGTGAGGTTGCTGGATTCGTACATTCTGACCGGGTCGGTGGATCTTTCCATGATGCCGCGTGGTGGTGGCAAGGCCACTCCGCGGTCCGAGGAGCTTTGCCGTCTGCTGGCAGGGTGGTCAGTTGAGATGGGGCAACGCCACCTGGCACTGAACACCCGGAACTCTTATGACCGCGAGGCTCGTGGGTATCTTCTCTATCTTGAAGACCGAGGTGTGACGTCGCTTCGTGAAGCCGGGGGTGCCAGCGTGCTGGGGTTCCTTGAATCATTGCGGGGACGCCGGGCTGAATCGTCGATGTGGGTGGCGGTCATCAATCTGCGGGCTTTCCTGAAATTCCTGGACCGCGACGACCTACAGGACGCCCTGGACTTGGCCAACGCCAAACGCCATCACGGAATCATTCCAACCCTGGGCGATGAGGATGAACAGGCTGTTCTCCGGGCCTGCACCGGGGGCCTGATCGCGGCCCGGGATGCTGCCATCACCTTGCTGGCGTTGGTGACGGGCCTGCGCGCGTGCGACCTGATCGCCCTGCGGCTGGGTGACATCAACTGGCGGGAATCGACGATCGGGATCGTGCAGCAAAAAACGGGCAACCCGCTGACGCTTCCCATGCTGCCGGCGATCGCAGACAGGCTTGCGGAGTATGTCCTCACCGAGCGTCCCGATGTTGGTAACGACCACGTGTTCTTGCGTTCCTTTGCGCCCCACGCCAAGTTCTCGGATCACTCGTCCATCTATGACGTGACCCGGCGAACCTTCAGTGCGGCAGGAACGGACCGCTCGAAGGTCGGGACGAGGTTGCTGCGTCACAACGCCGCCACTAGGCTCCTGCGTGCGGGAACCCCGTTGCCGACGATCTCGGCAGTGCTGGGCCACTCCGGCCCGGATTCCACCAACGCGTATCTCGCCACCGACATCGAGCACATGCGAGCGTGCGTCCTCCCGCTGCCACCGGCGCTGCACCAAGGAGCGGGACGGTGAACGGGCCCAGATTCACCAGCGCGCTGGGCCCCGAGCTGGAGCGTTACCTCGCCTTCAAGAAAAACATGGGCATCTACTGCGACAACCGGGTCTGGTACTTGATAAATTTCGACCGCTACTGCACGCAACGTGCCCTGGAGAACCTTGACCGGGCCACCGTTGAAGGCTGGGTTTCTTCCCGGATTGCAAACCTCCCGAACGGCCGCCGGTCGTGGATGTCGTACATCAGGGACTTTGGCCGTTGGGAACGGCTCAATGGTGATGAGGGTGCCTACGTTCTGTCTAACCAGTGGAGGTCCGACTTCGTCCGCCCCCAGCCATATCTGCTGACGAACGAGGAAATCACCAGGTTCTTCGATGCCGCGACACGGTTGGACACCAGGTCCCCGTGGAGGTGGCAGGGGTCCGCGTTCTTCGCGCTCATGCATTCATGCGGGTTGCGCACCTGCGAGGCGCGAAGGTTGGTGCCGGGGGACGTGAACCTGGCCGCGGGCATCATCGACGTGCTCTGGTCCAAGGGCAACCGCAGCCGGCAGCTTCTCCTCACCGAGCAAATCGTTGACGTTTTGGCTGATTGCGATCGTTCTTCCCGAGGCGTCTTCGGCAACAAACGGGCAGCCTTCTTCGTTTCCTCCACTGGCGACCCGCTGACGGGATCAATGGCTGCGTACATGTTCCACAGGATCTGGGACCAGGCCGGACTGCCGCAGCCCCTGGGAGGGAAACAACCCAATCCCTATTCTTTCCGCCACCACTTTGCCTATGCCAACATCGAACGCTGGATGGCCGAAGGCACCGACGTCAACGCCATGCTGCCCTACCTGTCCCGCTACATGGGCCACGCCTCACTGGAGAGCACCTACTACTACATCCATACATCCCCGGATTTCATGAACGGCTACGCCGACATCGTCCGTGAAGGCCAGCGAATTCTGCCCGAGGTGGGGTTCGAATGAAACGCAACAGCAGCACCGATACCCCGAATTTTTGGGGTTACGCCCGGAACTACCTGCACGAGTACATGCCCCGGGCCAGGAACTTGTCCCCGAAGACCGTTGAGGCCTACCGGATTTCCCTGGAATGTTTCGTGGGCTACCTCGTTGCCGAACAGCAGATCCAGCGCAAGAACATCGGCTTTGATCACTTCGAACGGAAGTTCCTCAAGGCCTGGTTGATCTGGATGGGCGAGACCAAGAACTACCAGCCAAAGACGGTGGGCCTGCGCCTGACCGCGATCAAGGCGTTCCTGCGCTACGCCTCCCAGGAGGACCTCCGACTGGTGGCGCTGCACGAAACCGCCAAGACGCTCAAGGCCCCCGCCGTGCCCAGGAAGCCCATCGACTACCTGCAAGAGCACGAGACCGCGGCGATCCTTGCCGCCTTCACTGGTTCCACCCCGAAGTCGCGGCGCAACCGCATGCTCCTGATACTCCTCTACGAGTCCGCGGCACGCGTCAGCGAGATTACCGCACTGACCCTCGGGGGACCTCAGCCTGGCGAAACCGGCGCACCTGACGCTGACCGGGAAAGGGAACAAGAGCCGCGTGGTGCCCCTGGGCGAGAAAACCGTCGACCACCTGCTGGTCTATCTCGCCGAGTTCCATCCCCGGCGTGCGGCCCTGCCGACAACGCGTCCGCTGTTCAACAGCCTCCACCAAGGTGAACCGGCCCGGCTTTCGGAAGACAGCGTCACGGCGATCCTCAAGAAGGCAGGGGACACCGCCCGGAGCACCTGTCCCGCGATCCCGGCCAGGCTATATTGCCACATGCTGCGCAAGACCAAGGCGATGGACCTCTACAAGCAAGGGATCCCGCTGCCGATCATCATGCAACTGCTCGGACACGAAAGCATGAGCACCGCCTCGGCGTTCTACGCCTTCGCAACCCTGGACATGATGAAAACCGCAATGAACACGGCAACACCCGGACTCAGCCAGGCGACCGTGGAATGGCTCAGCGAGGATAACCTGCAAAAGCTCTACACTCTCCGATAACCACCAAAACGCTAAGCCGAGGAAAGGTTCCAAGAACCCCGGAAACCCGGGGCAAACCAGGCCCCTCTCGGCTTAGCGTTTTCCTCGGCATAATCGCTACTAAGCCGATATCGGCTTAGTAGCGACAATGGGTCTGAGTTCCTCAACGAACCGGTCACGACGTGGTGCAATGCCCATAACATTCGCATGACCCGGTCCCGGCCCCGCCACTCGAATGACAACCCGTTCGTGGAGCAGAAAAACGGTGCCGTCGTGCGCGGCTCGGCCTTCAATTACCGCTATGACACCGACACCGAGCTGGGCCTGCTGAACGAGCTCTGGCCGCTGGTGAACCTGCGCAAGAACTTGTTCCTGCCCACCAAGAAAGTCACCGGATACCGGCTGACCAAGACCGGGAAATCAACCCGGACCTACGACGCGCCCCGCACCCCGGCCCAGCGGATCAAGGACACCGGGATCATGCTCGAACCCCAACGCCGGCACATGGACGAGCTCTACGACATACTCGACCTGGCCGGGCTGACGAACAGGATCAACGAGATCCAGCAACACCTCATCCACCTGG
>Ga0134128_10002230_pt1 | contig 24128 bp, 20 predicted proteins | sample KB31754_FD_96462 | JGI IMG/M metagenome (GOLD analysis project Ga0134128, IMG submission 96462) | Terrestrial soil microbial communities with excess Nitrogen fertilizer from Kellogg Biological Station, Michigan, USA - KB3-175-4 | ecosystem: Environmental > Terrestrial > Soil > Unclassified ... | reverse complement strand
CGCCCTACCGGTCGGCGCGGATCACCAGCGCGTGGATGTTGGCGGTCTGGAGCTGCGCACGCACTTTCGCCAGCTCCGCATCGCTCAGGGGGCCTATGCGGACACGATTCCAGGTCTTCGAGCCTTCCGCGACCCGCTGCACTTCGGCGGCGATTCCGGCGCGCGCCAGGCGGGCGCGGACCTGGTCGGCTTCGGCGCTGCTGCGATAGGAGCCGACCTGGAGCAGATACGAGGGGCCGCTGCCCGTGGAGCGCGCGGGCTGACTGGCAGCGGGCGGCGGCGCATGCGATGAATGATTGTCGCGGGGGATCGGAACGTTCAGGCGCGGCAGCATCCGGTAGAAATCGTATTGCGGCGCCTGCGTGCCGGCGTGCGCCGACCCAGATCGCGATGACGAGGCGGGGGCAGTGGCAGGGGTCGCCGCATCGGGATCGTCAGAGGAGCTGTCGTCGGGCGCCGGCGCATGCGGCGCGCTGTCCTGCGAGCCGCCGTCCGCGTGGACATGCGATGACGCGGCAGCGTGGTGACGCGCGCGCGCGCCCGCGATCATGAATCCCGCGCTCGCGAGGACGGCGCCGACGAGGACGCCGAGACCGAACTCCCTCAGCTTCGAGAGGCTCGAGCTGTGGGACGATCGCTTGTAATCGCGCGTGGTCAGCCGGGGCATGCTGCGGGCTACATGCTCTCGGGCGCGCAGACGCCGAGCAGGGTGAGGCCGTTGCGGATCACCTGCTGGACACCGAGCACCAGCGCCAGCCGTGCATTGCGCAGCCGGGAATCGGCGACGATGAACTGCTCCGCGTTGTAGTAGGTGTGCAGGGTGTTGGCGAGGTCGCGCAGGTAATGGACGATGGCGTGCGGGGCGCGATTCAGCGCCGCCTGCTCCAGCAGTTCCGGATAGCGTACCAGCGAGCCCAAGACCGCCTGCTCGTGCGCGCCCGTCAGGAGCGGCGCGCCGGCGAGCCCTTCGGCGCGATCGAAAGACAAGCCGCGGGCGGCGAGCTGCTTCATGACGCTCGCGACGCGGGCGTGCGCGTACTGGATGTAGTACACCGGGTTCTCGTTGGTGCGCGACTTGGCGAGCTCGAGGTCGAAATCGAGCGGCTGGTCGTGGCTACGCATCAGGTAGAAGAGCCGGCAGGCATCGTTGCCGACCTCTTCGCGCAGCTGCCGGAGCGTCACGAACTGCGCCTCGCGCTTGCCCATCGGCACCTTCTCGCCGCCGCGGAAGAGGCTCACGAACTGGATCAGGTTGACCTCGAGGCAGTCGCCGGGCTCGCCCATCGCGGTCAGTCCGGCGCGCACGCGCGCCACATAGCCGTGGTGATCGGCGCCGAGCACATCGATCAGACGTTGGAAGCCGCGCTCGCGCTTCTCCAGGTGGTACGCGATGTCGGATGCGAAGTAGGTCTTCTGCCCGTTCTCGCGCACCACGACGCGATCCTTCTCGTCGCCAAACTCCGTGGCGCGGAACCAGGTCGCCCCGTCTTTCGTGTACAGGCGCGACTCGCGCTCGAGCCGCGCGAGCGCCCGATCGATGGCACCGCTTTTCTCCAGGGTGTGCTCGGAGTACCAGCAGTCGAAGGTGACGCCGAACTGGCCCAGGTCCTCGCGGATGTCGGCCAGCATCTGCGTGAGCGACAGCTCGAGCACCCGGTGAAACGCCTCGGCCCCGATGAGCTCCCGCGCGCGCCCGATCAGCGCGTCGATGTAGACCTCCTTGTCGCCTGCCGGCGCATCCGGGGGCAGACCGGCGAGCACGGTTGCCGCGGGACGCCGCAGACCGGCGCCTTGCGCCGCCAGCAGCTTCTGCGCCAGCGCGCGCACATAGTCGCCGCGATAGCCATTCTCCGGAAAAGGCAGTGTTTCGCCGCACGCCTCCAGATAACGGATCCAGGCGCTGACCGCCAGGATGTCGACCTGCCGGCCCGCGTCATTGATGTAGTACTCGCGCGATACCTCGAATCCGACGGCCGCGAGGATGTTGGCCAGCGTGGCGCCGTACGCAGCCTGACGCCCGTGCCCGACGTGCAGAGGACCTGTGGGATTGGCGGAGACGAACTCGAGCAGCACCCGCTCCCCGTTGCCGAGCGCGCTCTGGCCATAGCGCTCGCCGTGCTCGTGGATCGTGGCCAGCTCGCGGCCATAGGCCGCGGGCGCCAGGAAGAAGTTGATGAAGCCCGCGCCCGCAATCTCGGTGCGCGCCACGAGCGGGCTGGCCGGCAAGGCGGCCATGATCTTCTGCGCCAGCTCCCGCGGCTTGCAGCCGGCGGCCTTCGCGAGACGCAGCGCCGCGTTGGTGGCGAAATCGCCGTGCTGCGGGTCGCGCGTGCGCTCGAGCGTGAGCGACCCGGGCGGGGGCGGCTCGGGCAGCGCGCTGCCGACGAGCGAAGTGACTGCGCTCGCGAGGAGCTGCTCGATTTCCTGCCTCAAGAGATGGATGGTCCGGGGTGAATGGAGCGGGGAATTTTAGCTGAATGGCTGAAACCAAGAGGGTATAGATCGAAAGCAAGCCGCTAAGCGGCCCAGGGCCGTTCCCTGGGGCGCGAGATCGAAAAAGCCAAGGGCCTGGCCGCGCAAATCGCCGGGAGCGATTGGCGCCCATCAAAAAATATCGATGGGATCCACGTCCAGATCCCAACGGACGCGCCGCGCGCTCGGCAGGGACTCCAGGAGCGGCAACCACGCATCGAGGAACCGATGCAGCGCCGCGCGGTCGGCGCTTTCGACCAGCAATTGCGCGTGATGGCGCCCCGCGCGCCTGGCCATGGCGGCCGGAGCCGGTCCGAGAAGCCTCACGCCGTGCGCCCGGGCGCCGGCTCCGCGGCCGCCGCGCAGCGCATCGGCCGCGCCGCGCGCATCGGTGAGGAACGCCAACGCGGCCTCGGCGGTCTTGGCGGAATCGCGCACGGCGGCGAGCCGGCTGAAGGGCGGCCACGAGGCCTCGGCACGCTCCTTCAGCGCGGCGCGCGCGAAGCCGTCATAACCTTCCGCCAGCAGGCTGAGGAGCAGAGGATGGTCCGGGAATTCCGTCTGGATGAGGACTTCGCCGGCCTTCTCGCCGCGGCCGGCGCGGCCGGCGACCTGCACGATGGTCTGCGCCAGGCGCTCCGGCGCGCGGAAGTCGGTGCTGAAGAACCCCTGGTCCGCATTCAGTACGACGACCAGCGTGACGTTGGGGAAGTCGTGTCCCTTGGTGACCATCTGCGTGCCGACCAGGATCCGCGCTTCGCCGGATGACATGCGGCGCATCGCCTCCTCCAGGTCGCCACGCCGCCGGACCACGTCGCGGTCCAGCCGGATGCAGGGAATGCCGGGGAAAAGACTCGCGAGCGTCTCCTCGATTCTTTCCGTCCCCTGCCCGACGGGCTTGACCGCGAAGCCGCATTGCGGGCAACGCTCGGGCAGCGCGGTGTCGGCGCCGCAGTGATGGCAGCGCAGCCGCCCGGAGGCGAGGTGCACGGTCATGCGGGCGTCGCAGTCGCGACAGGGCGCGATCCAGCCGCAGGCCGTGCAGAGCAGTGTTGGCGCATAGCCGCGCCGGTTGAGGAAGACGAGCACCTGACCGCCGGCGTGCAGATGCCGCTCGATCGCCTGCACCGCGGGCGTGGAGATGCCGGCGCGGGCGGCGCTCGAGCGCAGGTCGATGAGCGAGATCCGCGGGGGCGCCGCTTCGGCCGCCCGCCGTGTCAGGCACAGGCGCGTGTAGCGCCCGGCCGCGACATTCTGCAGCGTCTCCAACGCGGGCGTCGCCGATCCCAACACCACGGGCACTCCGGCGCGATGGGCGCGCACCACCGCCAGATCGCGCGCGGAGTAGCGGAACCCTCCCTCGTGCTGCTTGAAGGAGCTGTCGTGCTCTTCATCGACGATGATGACACCGAGGTCCTGGACCGGCGCGAATACCGCCGAGCGCGTGCCGAGAACGATCCGCGCGCGTCCGCTGAACGCCTCCCGCCAGGCGAGCAACCTCTCGTGATCGGTGAGCGCGGAATGCAGCACCGCCATCGGCACCGCGAACCGCCGGCGAAAGCGGCTGACGAGCTGCGGTGTCAGGCCGATCTCCGGCACCAGCACCAACGCGCCGCGGCCGAGCCGCAAGGCGCGCTCGACCACTCGCAGGTAGACCTCCGTCTTGCCACTGCCGGTGATGCCGTGCAGCACGAAGGCGCCGAAAGCGCCCAACGAGCCGCCGATCCTCTCGATCGCGGCATGCTGCTCCTCGTTCGGCTCCGGCCCCGGGCTCACGGCAACGGACTCGGACGCTGCAGTCCCCTGCGCCGCTGCGGGAGGCGTCGCGGCTCCCGGAGCGACCTCGATGACGGCGAGCCATCCGCGGGCCACGAGGGCTCGGGCGGTCTCCCGCCAGGCGCCCGGCCCCCCTTCGAGATCGCCGAGCACTCCCGCATCCTGCTGCGCCAGAGTCAGCAGGAGCTGTCGTTGCCGCGGTGCCCGCCGGGGCTCGCCTCGCCCGCAGGCATCGCGCCCCTCGGGAGTGAGGACCCAACGCTCCTCGCGGGCTTCGAGCGCCGCCCCCAGCCGCAGCGCCTTCGGCAGGGCGGCCGAGAGCACTTCGCCGATGGGATGGTGGTAGTAGTCCGCCGCCCAGCCGAGCAGGGCGAGGCTGGCCGGATCGAAGATCGGCTGCGCGTCGAGCCGCTCGAGCACGGGCTTCAGCCGCTCCTCGGGCAGCTCTGAGCCGGCGGCCGTCTCCATGGCGACGCCGACCAGGCTCCGCTGCCCGAACGGCACCCGAACCCGGGTGCCGGCCTCGAGCGCGAGGCCGTCCGTCGGGCCGGCGCGATAGTCGAAGAGTCGCCGGAGCGGCGTAGGCAGCGCCACGCGGACGACGGGGACGGAGCTCATATGAAGTAAAATCAAAGGCTTGGGCGCGTAGCGGCCTCGGTCAACCGTACCCGTCGCAGCCGCGTTGTACCTGTTATGCCAGAGTTTGCTACGCTCGCGCCGCCTTATAGCATGCCGGCTGCCTCTCACGGCGACGTGGACCTGTCGGAACTCTCCAGCAATACCCGCGGTCGAGCGCTCAGCCAGTTTCTGGCGGCGGTCGAGGTGCGTGCGTTCAAAATCGCCCAGGCGGCACTCCGGCACGAGGACGATGCGCTGGATGCGGTGCAGGATGCCATGCTGCAGCTGGCGCGCGCCTATTCCGACCGGCCCGCGGAGGAATGGCGGCCGCTCTTCTACCGCATTCTGGAGAATCGCATCCGGGACATGCAGCGCCGGCGCACGGTACGCAACCGCGTGATGTCCTGGTTGCCTTTCCGGCCACATTCCGAGGACGATGAGCCGGATCCGATCGCGGAGGCCGCCAGTGACGACCCACCGCCGGTCCGCCGGCTCGAGGTCGACGAGGCGATGGTGGCGCTGGAGAAAGCCCTCGGGACGCTGCCCCGGCGACAACGGCAGGCCTTCCTGCTGCGCACGCTGGAAGGGCTGGATGTCGCGCAGACGGCCAAGGCCATGGGCTGCTCGGAGGGAAGCGTCAAGACACATTACTTCCGCGCGCTGCAAACACTGCGCGCGCAGCTCGGGGAACACTACACATGAGCCGGGACTTGAGCGGCGACGCCGATTTCGAGCGCCAGCTGCGCGATCTCCTGGAGGAGAGCATGCAGCGCGTCGGCGGACGTGCGCGCTCGCGATTGAATCAGGCGCGACACGCGGCGATCGCCGAGGCACAGCGGCCTCGGCCGTGGCGTCTGCCGCAGCGGCTGGTTGCACGGGCCGGGCGGCGTCTATTGTGGATGCCGGCCGCTGGGGCAATGGCCGCCGCGGTGTTGGTTGCATTGGTACTCTGGCCGCATGCGCCGCAGGGATATCCCGCGGCGGATGCGAGTCACACCACCGTGGAGGACTTGGATCTCCTCGCCGATCGCGAAGGAATGGATCTGATGGAAAGCGGCGACGGGCAATTCTACGAATGGGCGATGGCGCAGGCCGACGACAAGAGCGGTCAGCCGGCCGGTGCCGGCGCGACCGATCAGGGCAAGACCCGCGGTGGGCAGAACGGCGGCGGGGACTCGGACCAGAATAGCGGCTGAGATGCGAATCACGCGCCGCATCGGAATCGCGGTAATGACGGCGGCGCTGGCCGCCGGGGCCGGCATCGGCCAGGCCGGCGCGCCGCCGAAGCCGGCCAGCGATCCGCCCGTGGACGAAGGGCTGTTGGAATTCCTGGGCAGCGTCGATCCGACGGCGGATTCGGCGCAGCCCGATGACGGCACCTGGCTGGCGTACCTGTCGCAGGTCAAGCGCGGCAAGGTGGCGAAGGCCGCGCAGCCGCCGCAGGCGCCGGCGCCGCAGAAGCCGGCGAGCCCGGCCTCCGGTGCCGACAAGCCGGGCGGATGAGGGTATGAGACGAATGATCGAAGTGCGCAAGGCGTTGATGCTCGCGCTGCTGCTGGCGGCGGCGCCGGCGTGCGTCCTCGCGCAGCAGCCGGCCGCGCCCGCCACGCCGGCACGAGGCGCGGCGCCCGTTCCCTGGTCGAGCCTCTCACCGCAGCAGCAGCGGCTGCTCGGCTCGGTGGCCGGCCGCTGGAGCTCGCTCCCGCCGGCGCGGCAGCAGGCGCTCGCGCGCGGCAGCACGCGCTGGCTCAACATGAGCCCCCAGCAACGCTCGACGGCGCGCCAGCGCTTCCAGCAATGGCGGCAGCTCACGCCGCAACAGCGGCAGACGCTGCGCCGCCGCTGGCAGCATTTCAGGTCCTTGCCGCCGCAACAACAGCAGGCCATCCGCCGCAGCTTCCGCCAGTTCCAGCGGCTGCCGCCCTGGCAACGCCGCATGCTCCGCCAGCGTTGGCAGAACGCGAGTCCGGCGCAGCGACAGCAGATGATGCAGCGAGCGCAGCATCTGGTGCATCAGCAGCAGCCGCGCCGCGAGGATCAGATGATGCCGATGCGGCGCTTCCGGCTAATGCCGGGTCCGCGCGGACGCAGGCCCTAACGCGCCGTCCGGACGGGTATCGGGACGCTGCAGACATCCACCCGACCCGCCGGCACTTTGAACCAGGGGCCGCGGCGGTTGCGCAGCGCTTCCACATACTGAGTGAAGGTGGACGTATCGGTACGCAGCTCCTCGAGCGGCGTACGTCGTGCGGCAGGCAGGTCCGCCGCCACCTGCATCGATTCGATCCGCACCCAATGGCGGCGATCCCGGTGTACGCCGAGAGGACCGTTGCCTCGCGGCAGCGCCGAGAGGAGCGGCATGCCCTCGACGACCCTTCCGATCATCGTGCTGTTGCGATCGAGCTGCCTCTGCGGTGCGCCGATCACCGCATAGAGGGCGGTGCCCCCGCCGCTGTCGACGTTGTTGCCGCGAGCGGCGCCCACCATGCCGTAGCAATTGACCAGCCAAGCCCGGCCGAACACCGGATCGCGGGCCATGGGGAAGCCGTCGGAGAATCCGACCTGCGCGGCGTAGGTGTCGGGATCGGGCAGCGCCGTGAAAGGCAGATCGCGCGCCGGCCGCTCGAACTCCGCGGCCACCCTGTGCCTCGCCGTGCCCACCGATTTGCGGCCGGTGGGATCCCCCCACTCGACCACGCCGTCATCCTGCACGCGAAACACCGGCAGGCCGTTGAAAAAGCCCTGCCGCACGAGGCTCTCGACGTTGGCGACATAGTGCGGCGCGAACTGCGGCGCCAGCTCGATGACGACCCGCCCGCCGGGCAGGTTCATGTAGAGCGTGTCGTGCGGATCGAGTGCGCGCCAGGCGGAGGCGGGCGCGCTGGCCACGATCATCTCGGGAGTGAGGGCGATGTGGGCGCGCAGCGACTGCACCGTGGACGGCGGGTTGGCCGGCGCGTCCCCGCCCTGGCAAGGGAGGGCGGCAAGAGCCGCCAGGACCCAGCCGATTCGCAGCGCGTTGCGCACGTCATTCCTCCTGCTCAGCCGATTGCCTTGACCGCCTGGATCAGCTCCGCGCCGGCCTTCTGCGCATCGCCGTACAGCATCCGGGTATTGTCGAGGTAGAAGAGCGCATTCTCGATCCCCGAGAAGCCGGCGCCCGTGCCTCGCTTGATGACGATGACGTTCTTCGCGCGGTCGGCGTTCAGGATCGGCATCCCGTAGATCGGGCTGGACTTGTCCGTGCGCGCCACCGGATTGACGACGTCGTTCGCGCCGATGATGAGCGCCGCATCCGCAGTCTCGAACTCGGCATTGATCTCATCGAGGTCGGAGATCAGATCGTACGGCACGCCCGCCTCAGCCAGCAGCACGTTCATGTGTCCGGGCATGCGGCCGGCGACCGGATGGATCGCGAACCTGACCGTCACGCCCCGATCGATGAGGAGCTGGCAGAGCTCCCAGATCTTGTGCTGCGCCTGGGCGACCGCCATGCCGTAGCCCGGCACGATGATCACCTTCTGCGCGAACGCGAGCATGACGCCGACATCCGAGGCCTCGATGGGCTTGAGGCTCCCGGTGACGGTGCCCGCCGGACCCGCTGCCGTATCCCCGAACCCGGAGAAGAGCACGTTGCCGAGCGAGCGGTTCATGGCCTTCGCCATGAGCTGGGTCAGCAGCGTGCCGGCCGCGCCGACGACGGTGCCCGCGACGATCATCGCCGCATTGTGCATCACGAAGCCATCGAGGCCGACCGCGAGGCCGGTGAGAGCGTTGTAGAGCGAGATCACCACCGGCATGTCCGCGCCGCCGATGGGCAGGGTCATGCCGATGCCCAGGATCAGCGCGAGTACGAAGAGTGCCGTGACGACGTGCGGCGAGACGTTGAAATGTCCGGCGAGCAGCGCCGCGCATGCCAGGACTGCGGCCAGGATCAGGATGTTGAGTACCTGCTGGCCGCGGAACCGGAAGCTGCGCTTGATCAGGCCCTGGAGCTTGCCGAAAGCGATCGCGCTGCCGCTGAAGGACACGGCGCCGATCAGGCCGCCGATCACCGCGAGGGTCGCCTCGCCGTAGCCCGCGATCCCGCCGCGGTAGAGCTCCACCGCGGCAATGGCCGCGGCGGCGCCGCCGCCCATGCCGTTGTAGAGGGCGATCATCTGCGGCATGTTGGTCATCGCGACGCGCTTGCCGCTCCACCACGCGAGCGCCGCGCCGAGAACGATGGCGGCCCCGATGAGCGGATAGTTGCTCATCCCGGGGTAGGCGAAGGTGACCAGGGTCGCGACCAGCATGCCGACGCCGGCCCAGAGGATGCCGCTGCGCGCGGTGACCGGCGAGCTCATGCGCTTCAGTCCCACGATGAAGAGCACCGCGGTGACGAAGTAGCTCGCCTGGATGAGGGTGTCAGCCCCCAGCAACGCGGCCGTGGGTGCGGCGGGCATCTAGTGCGCTCCCCGGCGCGGGCCGCCGGTCCTGCTCGATTTGAACATCTCCAGCATCCGTTCCGTGACGACGTAGCCGCCCATCGCGTTACCCGCGGCGAGCAGCACGCCGATGAAGCCGATGGTCTTCTCGAGAGGGGTGTGCGCATTGCCGAGCGCCACCATGGCGCCGACCAGCACGATGCCGTGCACGAAGTTGGAGCCCGACATGAGCGGGGTGTGCAGGATCACCGGCACGCGCGCGATGACCTCGTAGCCGGTGAAGGCCGCGAGCATGAAGATGTAGAGCGCTACGATTCCAGTCACGGGTCAACCCTCGATGGCTTTACGCGTCGGCTCGTGTTTGATCGCGCCGGCATGGGTCAGGCAGGCCTGGGCGAAGACCTCATCGGCCCAGTCGATGGCGAGCTCGCCTTTCTGCAGCGCGGGCTTCAGGAAGTTCAGCAGGTTGCGGGAATACATCTCGCTCGCGTTGTAAGCGAGCTCGCCCGCGAGCCCCACGGCCCCGATCACCTTGACGCCCTGGTGGCTCACCACCTCGCCGGCGCGGGTGAGCTCGCAATTGCCGCCCTGCTCCGCGGCGATGTCGACGATCACCGATCCCGGGCGCATGCGCTCCACGGCGGCGCGCTGAATGATCTTGGGCGCCGCGCGGCCGGGAACGGCCGCCGTGGTCACCACCGCGTCCGCCGCGGCGATGCGCGAGTCGAGCACCTCCTGCTGCTTGCGCTTCTCTTCCTCGGTGAGCTCGCGTGCGTATCCGCCGGAGCCTTCGGCGCTGACGCCGGTCTCCACGAACTTCGCACCGAGCGACTTCACCTGCTCCCGCGTGGCCCCGCGGACGTCGTACGCTTCCACGACGGCACCGAGACGCTTTGCCGTCGCAATCGCCTGTAGCCCTGCGACGCCCGCACCGATGACGAGCACCTGCGAGGGACGGATCGTCCCCGCCGCGGTGGTGAGCATCGGGAGAAACTTCTGCAGGTGATTGGCGGCGATCAGCACCGCTTTGTACCCGGCGATGGAGGCCTGCGAGGACAAAGCGTCCATGGACTGGGCGCGCGAGATGCGCGGCACCAGCTCCATCGCGAAGCTCGTGATCCCGCGCTCCTTCAGCGCCTTCACTTCCTCGCGCCGCGCATAGGGCTGCAGGAACCCGATGAGTACGGCATCGGGCTTCAGCGCCTGGATCCGCTCGAGGGAAAACGGCTGAACCGTCAGCAGAACCCGCGACTGCTCGAGCACGGCGGCGGCCGAATCGGCCCACTCGACCCCGCGGTACGCCGCATCCGGAAACTGGGCGCTCGCGCCGGCACCCCGCTCGAGCAGCACGCGCGCGCCGCTCTGCGCCAGCTTCTCTGCGACCTCGGGAACCAAACTGACACGAGTCTCACGGGACGCGCTCTCGCGGAGCGCGCCGATGGTCACTGGCATCTAAGGTCCTCTTTTGGGGTTCCCGGACGTGGGATGTTGAATATTCGCACAAAATTGCCGTATCTTACACCTGCCATGCTGGGCATAGACCTCGAACGGGCGGATCGCGGCTGCGCGGACGACCTGCGGATCGTCCCCACCGGGACGGCGCGCGGGCTCTCTCAACTCGTCCTGCGGACGGACATCGCCGGCATGCCGCTCGAGTGGATCGACTACAAGGAAGCGGCCCGGCTCTACCACCAGGAGCAGGTGGCCTATACCTGCGGCTCGCCGCTCTTCGAGCTCTACGGCGGCGTGAACGCACTCACCGGCCGGCGCACGGTGCTGGAGATCAATTCCATCGTCGCCACCGTCGGGCACACGGGCAATCCGGGCAATACGCGCCACGACTACGTGCCGCCCCTCAACAACCAGACGCTCTTCCGCAGGGATGCCTACCTCTGCATGTACTGCAGCCTGCGCTTCCCGTCGCGCGAGCTCTCGCGCGACCACATCAGGCCGTTCAGCCAGGGGGGCCTGGACGTCTGGACCAACGTCGTGACCGCATGCCGGCGGTGCAACAACCAGAAGGCCTCGCGCACGCCGGAGCAGGCGAAGATGCAGCTCATCGCGGTGCCGTTCACGCCGACCTACGCGGAATACATCTTCCTCAAGGGCCGCAGGGTCCTCGCCGACCAGATGCAGTACCTGCTGGCGCACTTCCCGCGCTCGAGCCCGCTGCACGATCGCATCCAGCGCTGGCTCAGTTGATGCCTTGATTTTCCTCGTCGACGCGTCGGTCTACGTCTTCCGCGCGTATCACTCGCAGCTGCCGGACATGGTGGACGGCGACGGCAACCCGGTGCATGCCGTCTTCGGATTCGCGCGTTTTCTGGGCGATCTGCTGGAGCGGATCCGCCCGCGATATGTCGCCGTTGCGTTCGACAAGCGGATGGCGACGTCCTACCGCAACAGGATCTACCCGGCCTACAAGGCGAACCGCGAGCCCACGCCCGCCGGCCTGCCGCGACAGTTCGAGTATTGCCGGGAGCTCTGCCGCCATCTCGGTCTGGCGCAGTTCGTCGACCCGGAGTTCGAGGCCGACGACATCATCGGCACGCTCTCCTGCCTGATGCGTGCCGAAGGGATCCGCTCGGCTTTCATCACGCGCGACAAGGATCTGGCGCAGCTCGTGCGCGACGGCGATCTGCTGTGGGACTTCGGTGCGCGCACGCAGCTCGGCTACCGCGACGTGCAGCGCTACTTCGGGGTTGCGCCCGAGGGCTTCGCCGATTTCCTGGCCCTGACCGGCGACACTTCCGACAACATTCCGGGCGTGCCCGGCATCGGGCCGAAGATCGCGGCCACGCTGATGCGCAAGTTCGGCTCGCTCGAGGCGCTCTATGCCAACATTGGCCGCGTCGCCGCCCTCGGGCTGCGGGGCGGCAGCGCTCTCGGCGAGCGGCTCGCCCTGCACCGGGAGTCGGCCTTCCTCGCCCAGCGGCTCACACGGATCGTCTGCGACCTGCCGCTCGGCGTGTCGGCCCCTGATCTGCGCCCGAGAACACCCGATCTTGCGTCTCTGGACGCATTCTATGACCGCCTCGGCTTCGGACCTCTGCTGCGCCGTCAGGGCGAGCGGATCGCGCAGCAGCAAGCGGCCTGCGCCGTAGCCGTCGCAAGCTGAGTCAGCGATCGGAGGAGTGCTTTGAGCGCAGAGGGCGAGGACGGCGGATTCGAGGCCATCGCGCGCGAGATCGGCGTACAGCTCGGATGCGAGTGCGCGCCGGAGCCGGTGAGCGCGGTTTCCGGCGGCAGCATTCATCGCAGCTACCGCTGGCAATGCGGCGACACGCGGCTCTTCGTCAAAGTGGCGGATTACGGCGGCGCCGCCGGGCTCGAGGCTGAAGCCGCCGGCCTCGTGGCGCTGGCTGGCGCGCGCGCGCTCCGCATCCCGCACGTGCGGGCCCGCGGCACCGCCGGGCGCAGCGCCTTCCTCGCCCTCGAATGGATCGAGTCCCGTCCGGCGGGCCGGGTGGCCGAGCGCCGGCTCGGCGAACGGCTCGCCGCGCAGCACCGGGTGACGGCGCCACGGTTCGGTTTCGACGACGACAACCTCATCGGCCGCACGCGCCAGCCGAACGGCTGGCTCGAGGACTGGACGGAGTTCTTCCGCGAGCGGCGCCTGCGTCACCAGCTCGCGCTCGCCGTGCAGAACGGGTTCGCGGCGACGCTCGAGCAGCCCGGCGCACGCCTCCTCGAGTCACTCGATGCGCTGCTCGCGGGTCACCGGCCGCAGGCGTCGCTCCTGCACGGGGATCTCTGGGCCGGCAACTGGCTCGCGGACGCGCAGGAGGAGCCCGTGATCTTCGATCCGGCGGTCTACTACGGCGATCGTGAGGCGGACCTGGCGATGACCCGGCTCTTCGGCGGCTTCGGCCGCGCCTTCTACGACGCCTACCACGTGGAGGCGCCGCTGCCCGCCGGGCACGCCGTGCGCGCGGAGCTCTACAACCTCTATCACGTGTTGAATCACGCCAATCTGTTTGGCGGCGGCTACGTCCGCCAGGCGCGCGCGAGCATCGACCACCTGCTCGCCGAGGTCAGAGGGTAAGCCGGCGCCGGACAGGCCGGGCCGGGTGCCCTGCCGCCAGGGACGGCCAGTGCGCTATGCTCGTCTCCCTGCGCTGGGTCTGCGAGGGGAATGCATCATGGCGAACAAGAACATAGTGTCCGTCCTGCTGGAGGAGCGAATGTTCGCGCCTGCCGCGGATTTCGCCGCCCGGGCGCGCATCAAGCGGACGGACCTCGAGCGCCTGCGCCAGCAGGCGGCCGACGACCCCAGCGGCTTCTGGGCGCGGCTCGCGCGCCAGGAGATCGCCTGGCATACGCCCTTCACCGTGACTCTCGATGATTCCGCGGCGCCGAACTATCGCTGGTTCACCGACGGACGCCTCAATGTTTCGTTCAACTGTCTGGACGTGCATCTCGCGGAGCGCGGCGAGAAGACCGCGGTCCTCTTCGAAGGAGAGCCGGGCGACACCCGCAGGCTCTCGTACCGCGAGCTGCATGCCGAGGTCTGCCGGTTCGCGAATGCCCTCAAGGCGCAGGGCATCCGCAAGGGAGACCGGGTGGCGATCTATCTGCCGCTCGTACCCGAGGCCGTGATTGCGATGCAGGCCTGCGCGCGGATCGGGGCCATTCACTCGGTGGTGTTCGGCGGCTTCTCCGCGCCGGCGCTGAAAGATCGCATCGAGGACACGGGCGCGACGTTGCTGATCACCGCCGACGGCGGCTGGCGCGGCGGCAACGCAATTGAGCTCAAGGCGGCGGCGGACAAGGCGCTGGCCGACGGCTGCAGGACGATCCGGCACGTCATCGTCCTCAGGCGCACCGGCAAGCCCGTGGCGATGCAGCGGGGACGGGACCTCTGGTGGCACGAGGTGCTCGCAGGCCAATCGTCGCAGTGCGAGCCGGAGTGGGTCGAGGCGGAGCACCCGCTCTACCTTCTCTACACCTCGGGATCGACGGGCAAGCCGAAGGGAATTCAACACTCGAGCGGCGGTTATCTGCTCGGCGCGAAGCTGACCACGCAGTGGGTCTTCGACCTGCGCGATGAGGATGTCTTCTGGTGCACCGCGGATGTCGGCTGGGTGACCGGTCACAGCTACGTGGCCTACGGGCCGCTCGCCGCCGGCGCGACCGTGATGTTGTACGAGGGCTCGCCGACGACGCCGGATGCCGGACGCTTCTGGAAGATATGTCAGGATCACGGCGTCAGCGTCTTCTATACGGCGCCCACCGCTATCCGCGCACTCATGAAGCTCGGCGACGAGATACCGGCGCGCTATGATCTCTCGCGGCTGCGCCTGCTCGGCAGCGTCGGCGAGCCGATCAATCCCGAGGCCTGGATGTGGTACCACCGGGTGATCGGCCGGGGCCGCTGCCCGATCGTCGATACCTGGTGGCAGACGGAGACCGGCGTGATCCTGATCTCGCCGCTTCCCGGAGTCACCCCCACCAAGCCGGGCTCGTGCACGCTGCCGCTGCCCGGCATCGAGGCCGACATCGTCGATGAGCGAGGCGAATCGGTCACGCGGCCCGACGCCGGCGGATACCTCGTCATCAAGAGGCCCTGGCCGTCCATGCTGCGCACCATCTGGGGCAACAATGCGCGTTACCTGGCAGCCTACTGGGAGAAATTCAACAGGCGCTTCTACGTTGCGGGCGACAGCGCCCATCGCGACAAGGACGGCTACTTCTGGATCATGGGGCGCATCGATGACGTGTTGAACGTCGCGGGACACAGGCTCGGCACGATGGAGATCGAGTCCGCGCTGGTATCCAACCCGCGGGTCGCCGAGGCCGCCGTCGTCGGCAAGCCGCACGAGATCAAGGGCGAGGCCGTCTTCGCCTACGTCGTCTGCCGCGGCGCGCGCCCGAAAGGCGATACGAGTGCGCTCGTCAACGAGCTGCGCACCTGGGTGGCGGAGCACCTCGGCGCCATCGCCAAGCCCGACGAGATCCGCTTCGCCGACAATCTGCCGAAGACCCGCTCCGGCAAGATCATGCGCCGGCTGCTGCGGGCGATCGCGCGTGGCGAGGAAATCGCGCAGGACGTGTCCACGCTGGAGAATCCCGCGATTCTCGAGCAGCTGCGCGGCGGCGACACGAGCCACCGGGCCGCGCCGAAAGAGAAGACGGCTGTCCGTGGGTCGAGCCGCGGATCGGCGGCGGCGAGCAGGCGCGGCGCGCGCGGCAAATCAGCGGCAGCGAGTAAGCGCGTACGACCCAGATCAGCGGCAGCGGGTACGGGCGGCGGGAGGCGCAAATCGGCGGCAGCGGCTACCGGCGGCGCGAGGCGCAAATCAGCGGCAGTGGTTCAGCGCGGCGTGGGGCGCAAGTCGGCGGCTGCGGGCGGGCGCGGCGCGAAGCGCGCGGGCTCACGCGCAAAGACGGCGGCGCGCCGTACCCCGGTCAAACGCGCGGCGAGACCGAAGGCGGCGCGCCGGGGAGTCCGCAAGACGCGCGCAAAGCGTTGACGCGCTCAACCCAGTAGGTTCGAGGATCCTTCCTGCAGGTCGCGCAGGAATTTCACCAGCTCCTCGGCGGGCATCGGCTTGGCGTGCAGGTAGCCCTGCGACTGGTCGCAACCCAGGTCCCGGAGGATCGCGAGCTGTCCCTCGGTCTCCACGCCCTCCGCCACCACCTTCAGCCCGAACGACGATGCCAGTCCGATCACGCTCGAGACCAGCGTGACGCTCGCCTTGTCCTCGGGCAGACCGGTGATGAACGAGCGGTCGATCTTCACCAGGTCGACCGGCAGCTTGGATAAGAGCCCCAGGGACGAATAGCCCGTCCCGAAATCATCTAGGGCCACGCGCAGCCCCGCCGCGCGCAGCTCGCGGAGCTTGCGGCTCGCGCCCTCGACGTCGTGCAGCAGCCCGGTTTCGGTGATCTCGAGATCGACCGCTCTGCCCTCGCAACCGCACGACCGCGCCGCCGCCAGGACCTGCTCCACGAAATTTCGCCGGCGGATCTGTTGCGCCGCCACGTTCACCGCCACCCGCAGCGGTCCGAGGCCGGCCGCTCGCCATCCGCGGCAGTCCGCCGCGGCCTGGTGCAGCACCCATTCGCCCACCGCCACGATCATGCCCGATGACTCCAGGACCGGGAGAAACTGTCCCGGATAGACCAAACCGCGCTCCGGGTCCTGCCACCGCAGCAGCGCCTCGACGCCCTCGATCCGGCCGGTCTTGAGACTCACCTGCGGTTGGTAATGCAGCACCAGCTGCCGATCGTCGAGCGCCTCGCGCAGGCGGTGCTCCAGCGCCAGCCGCTCGGCGATGCCGCTGTGCATGTCCATCTGATAGTGCAGGTACTGCTCGCCGGACTCCTTCGCCCGCTTGAGCGCCGCCTCCGCCCGCTGCGCCAGTGTGTTGCCGTCCTTGCCGTCGGCCGGCGAGCGCGCGAGCCCGGAGCGGAAGGAGGTGCGCAGCACCCGCCCCTCGATGCGGAACGGCTCGTGGAACACGGTGTTCTCGAGGAGGCTCGTGACGCTTTCCGCCGAAGTCTCCTCCGGCGGCAAGACCAACACGAACGTGCCGCCGCCCAGGTACCCGATGCGATCATCGTCCGGGATGTGATATTTGAGGCGCTTCGCGACCGCCTGCAGCAGCAGATCGCCGGCATGCCGTCCGAAACTGTCGTTGACCTTACTGAGGTGCATGACGTCGAAGGCAGCCACGGTGGGGGCGCTCTCGATAGCCGACCAGTTGCGCTGGCGCAGATCGAGCCGCTGGCAGAAGAGCGCTCGCTTGGCGAGCCCCGTCAACGGATCGAACGAGGCCAGATACTGCGCCGCGTCCTCCTGCTGCAGATGACGCAGTGCGAATGACATGTTGGCGGCGACGTCCTGCAGCAGCCGTAGCTCCTCGTCGCTGAGCACTCGCGGCTCGCGCGAGCCGAGCGCCAGGGCGCCGACCCGCACGCCGCCGACGATGAGCGGCAGAGCGACCAACGACCTCATGCCGATGCGCAACAGGTCGTTGCGGTTGGCGACCGGCGGCTCCGTGCGGGTGAGGTCGGCGGCGACTTTGATCTCACCGGTGCGCAGCGCCTGGCCCGTGAGGCTCGTGTCAGGCTCCACGCCATCACCGATGGAAACCAGAGACGGCGTGCCCTCGGGCGGCGTACCCGCGCCGACCCAGTACGAAGGCTTCGCGCTGCGGCCGTCGGCGGCCACCAGAAAGATCACGGCGAGGTCGTATCCTCCGACCTCATACGCGAGCCGACAGGCCTCGCGCAGCAGCTCCTCCCGATCCCGAATGCGGATGACGGCGCTGTTGATGCCGCTCTGCATCCTCAGTTTGCGCGTCAGGCGCGCGATCTCCCGCTCCGCGGCGCGGCGCCGCGCGCGCTCATCGACCTCGCGCAGCGCGCGGCGGACCGCGGGCACGAGCCGCGCCGGGTTGGTTTTCAGGACGTAATCGACCGCTCCGCGCCGCAGTGCCTCGATGGCGCGCTCCTCGCCGAGGGTCCCGGAGAGAAAGATGAAGGGGACATCCGGCGCCTCCGCGCGGGCGATATCGAGTGCCGCCAGCCCATCGAAGGCGGGCAGCGTGAAGTCGGAAAGGATGACATGCGGCCGAAACTGCTCGAGCGCGGCACGGAACTGCCGCTCGTCGCTCACCGTGCGCGGGATGCACGGGATCCCGCCCGAATTCAGATGGCGCACCGCGAGCTCGGCCTCGGCGGCAACGTCCTCCACGATCAGCAGCCGCAAACTCTTCCGGGCAGTAACGGCCTCCCCTGCCGCCACCGGCGCGGAACCGTTCCGCGCGCGCGCGTGCTCCCCCCTCCTCTTGCCTTCTCCAGCGGCTGTCAGTTGTCAATCTCCGACAACGTTGTCTCCGACAGCATACAACGATTGCTTCCCTGGGGCATCCCTCGGGCCCGCGCCTCGACGAAGTCCGCCGGCCCGTTCCGGGACCGGATCAGTGGCCCCGCGGCTCCTACTCTTCCGCGATCGAGCGAAAATCCAGGCCGAGGGAGCGCAGCTTGCGGTAGAGATGAGTGCGCTCCATGCCGACGCGCTTGGCGAGCTGTCCCACCTTGCCGTTGCAGAGCAACAGCTGCTGCTGCAGGTAGGCACGCTCGAACTGCTCACGCGCCTCCCGCAGCGGCAGCGCCAGCAGGTCCTGCTTGACCAGCGGCTCCCCGGGAGGCGCCTGAACGGCGAGCTCCCGCTCGATCTCCTCCAGGCTGATCTCCTCGCCACCCCCCTGAATCAACAGACGGTGGACCAGATTCTTCAGTTCCCGGACGTTGCCGGGCCACGGATAGTTGCGCAGCCGGTTCTGCGCCGCGACGCTGAACCGCCGGAAGGGCAGCCCCTCCGTATCCACGATCCGGTCCACCTGTTGGCGCAGCAGCTCCGGGACGTCCTCGGCGTAGTCGCGCAGCGGCGGGACCCGGACGATCAGCGTGTTGAGATGCGCGAGCAGGTCGCGGCGCAGCCCCTCGGGTCCGGCCCGGCCCTCCACCCCCGGCTGCGCGGAGGAGACGATGCGCGCCCGCAGCTCGAGCGACTCGGTCTCGCCGCTCGGTGTGAAGTGCCCCGACTCCAGCGCGCCGACCAGAATGCGCTGCGCGCCTGCGGGCAGATCCTCGATCTCCTGGATGAAGAGCGTGCCGTCCGCGGCGCTCTCCATGAGGCCCGGGTGACGGTTCCCGCCCTCCACGCGGCCGAAGAGCCGGCTCTCCGCATCCCCCTCGCGCAGACTGCTCGCGATCAGCGTGACGAAGGGCGCGCCGGCGCGCGGCGCCCGCTCGTGCAGGTAACGCGCGAAGGCCTCGCGCCCGGCGCCCGGCTCGCCGATGAGCAGCACGGTGGAGGAGTGGGCGGCGATCTGCTGCAGCTCGGTGCGCAGCTGTTGCATCAGCCTGCTCTTGCCGGCCGGCACGGCCAGCGCCGGCACGAGAAGCTTGCCCGTCTGGCGGCGACGCCTGCCGGCATCCAGCGCCCGCTCCACGGTGCGCAGCAGCTTCGCCAACGAGAGCGGCTTTTCGACGAAATCGAATGCGCCGAGACGTGTTGCCTCGACGGCTGTTTCCACCGTCCCATGACCGGACATCATGACCACAGGGCATCCATCCGCCCCCGAGGCGGACCACTCACGCAACAGCGTAATGCCGTCGATATCGGGCATCCAAATGTCGAGCAGCACGAGATCGGGAGTCTGCCGGGCGCGCGAGGCCCGCGCCTGCGCGGCGTTGGCCGCGACGTCGACTTCGTACCCTTCCTCCGAAAGGATCTCTTTCAGCAGGCCGCGGATGTCCGCCTCGTCATCTACCACCAGGATATGTGGAGCGGTCATGCCCTCTCTCTCCGCAATTGCTCTCTTCGATCACGCGTCCCGGCCGCGGTCCGCGTGCTATCCACGACGGGCAACAGCACTCTCACCCGGGCGCCCCCCTCCGGGCGATTGTCGGCATCGATCCGGCCGCCATGCTCCTCGACGATCTTCTTCACGATCGCGAGGCCGAGCCCGGTACCCTTGGGCTTGCTGGTGACGTATGGGTCGAAGACGCGAGCCAGGAGCTCGCGCTGGAACCCGGGCCCATTGTCACACACCGTCACGGCCGCGTATTGGCCGTCCTCGGCCTCCTCGAGCCGGGTGGCGATCTCGAGCCGCGGCTGCGGGGCGGCCTCGAGCGCCTCGAGCGCGTTGGTGACGAGGTTGTTGAGGATCTGGCGGATGCGGCCGCGGTCGGCCTCGATCCCTTCGAGGCGCTCGTCGAGCCCCAGGTGGATGGCGGCGCGCGGGTCCTGCGAGCGGTACAGCTCCGCGACTTCGGTGACGAGCTGATTCAGGCTGAAGCGGCTGATCCGCATCTCCGGCGCCCGCGCATACTCGCTGAAGGCGTTGACCATCTGCTGCATGCTCTCGACCTGCTGCACGATGGTGTGGGTGGCCCGGTCCAGGATCTCCGCGTCCCGCGGCTCCATGCTGGCGAGCAGCCGCCGGCGCAGACGCTCGGCGGACAGTTGGATCGGGGTGAGCGGATTCTTGATCTCGTGCGCCAGGCGGCGGGCGACCTCGCCCCAGGCGGCGTCGCGCTGGGCCTGCAGCAGCGTCGTGATGTCATCGAAAACGATGACGTAGCCCATATCGCCGCCCTCCCCGGGCAACGGCGTGCAGGCGCACATGAGATGGCGCCGCGCGAGGCTCCCGTGCGTCGGTCCGCCCTCGAGGTCGAGCTGCTCGCGCCACTCGTCGCGGCCGCGGGCAAAGCGCACCGCGAGCGCCGCCACGAACTGACCCAGACGCTCGTTGCTTGCGGACAGCTCCGGCAGGGAGCGGCCGGTGGCGGCCGAGAGGTCGGTGCCCAGGATGGCGCCGGCCGCGGCGTTGGCCATCCGCACCGTCAACGTCCGATCGACGGCGAGCACGCCCGTGGAGAGCCGGGCGAGAATGATCGCCAGACGCTCGCGCTCACGCTCCACGGCCTGCTGGCTGCGGGTCGCCTCCTCGTGTGCGCGCCGCAGGCGCTTGGTCATGTCGTTGAAGGAATGGACCAGGAAGCCCATCTCATCGCGCGAGGGCAGCGGCAGGCGCGTATCGAAGTCGCCCTTGCCTACGGCACGGGTGCCCGCAATGAGGTCCTGGACCGGACGAACGAGCCGCTGCGCGGAGAAGATGGCGCCGTAGAACGCCGCCAGCATGGCGAGCAGCAACACCAAAGTCAGCGTCAGACTGAAGCTGTACTTCAGCGGTTCTCGCAGGGTGGCGAGATTGCCGTACTGCGAGTACGCGCGCTGCACAGCGTTGGAGAGGTCCGCGAGCTGCGCCGGCACCGGATAAAGCGCCATCACGTAGCGGTCGTCGGCGCTGGCCGGGGATTCACTCAATGGCGCGCCGATGCGGATGAGATAACGGCCGTTCGACAGCGGCTCGAGGGCGACATAGGGGCGGTGCTCGCTCACGCGGCGGACGAGGTCTCCGGGCGGCGCGAGCGGCACGCTGGCGAGGGGATTCTCGAGACTCGCCGCGAGAATGCGCTCGTCATGCCCGAAGAGCACGATCTCCGAGGCGGCGGTCGCGCGCCGCTCGTCATCGAGGCGGGTCTGGATCTCCATGTCGGAGCGGGCGACGAGCGAGCGCGCGAGCAGCTCCGTGCGGCGGGAGCATTCCGCCACGCGCAGGTCGAGCGCCGAGCGGGAGAGCACCAGCGCATCCTTCAGGCCCTGGCGCACCTCCACCCGGAACCAACTGTCGATGCCGCGGTTCAGGAACTCGAGCGACGACAGATAGACGATGAGCAGCGGCGCCACCACCAGCGCGCCGAAGATGATGACCGTGCGCGCCGTCAGGCGGGAGCCCGGCACGTGGTTGCGGTAGTCGCGCACGAGCTGCCAGAGCTTGCGCACCAGCAGCACGGCGAGGGTGAGTACGCCGGCGATGTTGAGCAGCAGGATCCACGGCTGCAGCCGGCCGAACTCCGAGGAATTCTGCACGCTCTTGGCGAGCAGGAGCAGCAGCGCGCCGAGGCCGAGTACGCCCCAGAGCGCGAGGGACCACGCGCCGCGCCGGCGGGCGCGCAGCCGCTGCGCCGCCTCGCGGTCGTCGCTTACACCGGCAGGGACCATGAGTACCACTTGCTCACGCGTTGCCAGTCATCCGTCCAGAAGAGCAGCGCCCGGAGGGATGCGGGAAGCTTGCCGCGCCGCACCCCGGCGCGCACGCTGATGATATAGCGGCCACCATCGAGCTGCGGCTCCACGAGGATGGGCCAACCGTCGACTTTGCCGAGGTAGGTCAATGCTTCCTTGAGCGTGTCGAAGCTCTTTTGATCGCCGCTGCGCACGTCGCGAACCACGAACTGGTCGGTGACCACGTGATAAGCGAGCTCCCGCCGCAGCGTCAGGTCGATCACGTTCGCGTTGAACCAGAGATGCCGCACGCGATCGACTTTCACCTCGACGTCGAACGTCAGTGTGACCCCATCCTGCAGCGCCTCCCGGATGGCCGGATTCAGCGGGTACTGGACGCGCGCGTAGAGCTGGATGACGCCATTATCCAGATTGACGTACGCGGAGCCGACCTTCAGAACCCCATCGAGGGCGTCGGCAAAGGCCAGGGCGGCCGAGAGGGTGAGCAACAGCGCGCCGGCCAGAGCGATGAGGCTCTGCCAGCGGTGCGCGCGACGATGCGCGAATGTGGGCTGCGGTGGTGAGAACCGTCGTGGCATAAACGCAACGGTCAGATGATTGAGTCTCTCGGACCTCGACGCGGTGCTCAGGTTCCGCTCGTTGTCTTTTCGATACAAGCATAATAGAACCCGTCGGTTCCCGCTGCTCCGCCGGTGAGGAGCTGGGTGCCGACCGTCCGCTCGAGGCCCCCGGGGGCTAGTGCTTCGCCAAGCGGCATCGGCGCCGGTGCCGCCCGCGGCTCCCCCGCCAGAAAGCGGCCCACGACGGCCTCGTTTTCCGCGGGTAGGACGGAGCAGGTCGAGTACACCAGCCGCCCGCCCGGGGCGAGCATGCCGAAGGCGCCCTCGAGGATCTGAAGCTGCGCCCGGGCGAACGCCGTGACGTCCGCGGCGCGGCGCAGGAGCTTGATGTCCGGATGACGGCGGATCACCCCGGTGCCGGAGCAGGGGGCATCCACCAGGATCCGGTCATAAGGCTTACCGTCCCAGAAGGACCCGGGCTCGCGCACGTCCGCGGCGACCACCCGTGCGGCGAGCCCCAGACGTCGCAGATTCTCCTCGACGCGGCCGAGACGTCCCGCATCGATGTCCACGGCGGTGAGATCGATCGGGCCCCGGGTGGCTTCCAGCAGATGACTCGCCTTGGTGCCGGGCGCCGCGCAGGCATCGAGCACGCGCATCCCGGGCAGGACCTCGAGCAGCCGCGGAGCGAGCTGCGCGCCGGCGTCCTGCACGGACACCCACCCCTCCCTGAAGCCGGGCAGCGCCCCGACGGCCACGGGGTGGTCCAGGACCACCGCGGCCGAGTCGGCGTGGGCTGCGGTCCAGTCGACCAGCCGGCCGCCCAGGCCCGCCGCCGCCAGGTCGCCGAGATATTCCGCGGGACTGCGCCGAGGCGTCCGCAGCCGCAGCACCATCGGCGGGTGGGCGTTGTTGGCCTGCAGCAGGGGGACGTAATGCTCCGGCCAGGCCTCGGCCAGCGCCGCGAAGAGCCAGTCCGGGTGCGCCACGCGGGCCGCCGGATCACCGTCCGCGCGCGCGAGGAGTGTTTTCCGCTCGCGCACGAACCGTCGCAGAACCGCGTTCACCAGCCCCGAGGCACGGGCCTGGCGGAGCGCTCGGCTCGCGTCCACCGCCAGATTGACGACGAGCGCCGGCGCGTCGCGCGAATACTCGATCTGGTGGGCGGCCGCCACGAGCAGCGCGTGGATCTCAGGCTCCAGTCCCGGCCGGGTGAGCAGCGCATCCACGGCCGGCCGCAGTCGCAGATACCAGCGCACGCTGCCGAGTGCGATGGCGCGAACGGCGGGGCGCGAAGGGCTCGCGGCCGTGGCGGTCAGCGCCTCATCAGCGGACCGTCCGCGGACGACCGCGGCGACGGCACGCGCAGCCTCCGCGAGAGCCTGCGCTCCGGCCTTCTCCGGCCCGCCGCTCAAATCACGCCACCCAACACCATGGATCGCTCGAGCGCTCGAGGTCCGCGCGTGAAGAGCGATGCCGGCATGCGCTGCCCTCCCGGACGCTGCAGGGTGAGCAAGTCGAGGCGACCCGCGCCACACTGCACCCGGATGTATCCCTCCTCATGATGGCCATTGGCTTCGAGTATGCAGCCGGGCACGCCGCTGGGAGCCGCGCTATCGCCCGGAGCCACTCTCGCTGCGTAGACGAGGAGGCGGTCGGCTGCCCCGG
>Ga0134128_10002229_pt1 | contig 24134 bp, 26 predicted proteins | sample KB31754_FD_96462 | JGI IMG/M metagenome (GOLD analysis project Ga0134128, IMG submission 96462) | Terrestrial soil microbial communities with excess Nitrogen fertilizer from Kellogg Biological Station, Michigan, USA - KB3-175-4 | ecosystem: Environmental > Terrestrial > Soil > Unclassified ... | reverse complement strand
GAAAAATATCGAATTGCTTTTTTGCCGCACTCAAACGCACTCGCATCCCCGGCACCTTTTACCGCTCCCTTACGGTCACGGCTCCGTAAGTACTTGGTGCTGCTAACGGAGCCGCGACCGTCAGGAAGCGGTAAAAGGTGTATCGAAAAGCGAATGGAGCGCGACGAGAACAACAGCCGGATTTTTTCACAGCCCCGCGAGCTCGCGCCGCCGATCGTTCCACTTGATGGCGGCCACCAGCGCCGCGGCGAGCGCCAGGGTCACGATGACGAACGTCCACGCATTGTGCTGGAGAAACGCGGCTCCGTTTTCGCCGAGTTTCACGCCCATGTAGGCTTCGCCGCCGTAGCGGATCGCGCGCGCGGCGAGGACGACCGCGAAAAAGCGGCGCAGGGGGGTGTGCAGCACGCCGGCGGACACCACGAAGACCTTCAACGGCAAAGGCGGAATCGGCAGCAGCGCCGGGATGAACACGGTAACGAGTCCGTAACGATGAAACCAGCGCCGGAATTTTTGGGGATCTCCGGGCTCGGGCGGTTTGACGAACCGGCGCCCGCCGTAGCGGCAGGCCAGAAAGAGGCCGACGTTGCCACCCATAGAGCCAATCACGGCGAGCAGCGCGGTCAGCCACGCCAGGTGCGGGGCGTTCCAGGAGACGGAGACGACCACGAAATCCATGGCTCCCGGCAGAGGAACACCCAGGGAGTCGAGCAGCGCCAGGACGAGCACGCCGGTGGGGCCGAAGGCGATCAGAACCTGTTTCCAATGTTGGAGCAAGAGCTTATTTTAGCGGCCTGCACCCGGAAAAACGAAGGCCTCACCTGTTATACCGATAGGAGCATGCGGAAGAGTGCAGCGGTGGAGATCGCGATGACGAACGACGCCGCCGCTCTGTTCCTGGATTTGCGGCAGCCGCTGCTGCGCTACCTGGTCTGCATGGGTTTGAACCGCGACGAAGCGCAGGACATTGTGCAGGAAACGTTTCTTCGGCTGCAGCGCCACACGCCAACCGGGGAAGCGATGGAACAGATGCGTAGCTGGCTGTTTCGCGTGGCGCACAACGAGGCGCTCAACCGGCGGCAGAAGTACGAGCGCCGATTCGGGTCGCCGCTGGAGGGAGTCGAAGCGCTTGCGGGGCCGGGCACGCCTGAGTTGGCCTTCATCGAGAAGGAACGGCGCGCGATGGTCGCGCGGGCGGTGGGAAGGCTGGCGCAAGTGGAGCGCGAATGTCTCCTGTTGCGGTCAGAGGGCTTGCGCTATCGCGAAATCGCCGAGGTGCTGGGCATGGGACGATCGACGGTCGCCGACACGGTAGCCCGCGCGATTCGGAAACTGACGGAGGAATGCGATGTGTGAGTGCGAACGCGACTTGGTCGCGTGGATGGATGGCGAACTGGAACCGGCGGAAGCGGCGGTGATGGGTGCGCACATCGAGTCGTGTGCAGAGTGCATCGGTCGATTGCGAGCATACCGGCAGGCCGGCAGCGATTTCGCGGCTTATCGGGACGCCGTGGTCGCGCGCGGCGTTCGTGCCGCGACACGCCATCGATGGGTCTTGGCCGGTGCGCTCGCGGCATCGCTGCTGGTCGCAGCGGCGTTGATGCGCACCTCACCGGAACCGCCGCGCCGGCCGCATGCCGTTGAACGGCCCTTCATCCGCATCCCGTACGTTCCTCCGCTCGATCCGATGGAACGCGCGGCGGTGGTGCGCATCGAAATGCCGGCCGCCGCGTTAACGGCCGCGGGATTCCACCTGGGTCCGATAGACCCGGCATTTCCCGTTGAGGCCGACGTTGTGGTGGGAGAGGATGGGCGCGCGCACGCTGTGCGAGTGCTCAACGATATGGAACTGCGTTGAAAGGAACCTGAAAATGAAGACACCATTGGTTGTAGCCGCTATGGCAGCGGTTATTGGCTTTGCTGAAACGCCGCCGCAGTCCGAGGCATGGTTCGGCGCATTGACCGGCCGCAACTCGCAAGCCGTCACCGAGGCATTTCGCGCCGGTCCCGTTGTGACCGGAAAACCGTACTCGGCGATGATCGTGACGCGCACGGCGCAACAGTTCGCCAACGGAACGCAGATCGATCACTCCGAGACTGCGCTGGTATTCCGGGACGCGCAGGGTCGAACGCGTGTAGAAACGGACGGCGGCCGCTCCGTGACGATTCTCGACCCGGTGCAGAATGCTTCCTTCGAATTCCGCGTTCCGGACCAGACGGCGAAACACAAGAAGGGCAAGAAAACAGCCGCGCACGTGGCGTATAAGAGGCCCCTGGCGGCGAGCAACCAGTGGACCGTGCAGTTACCGAAGGTGAGCAGCGAGCCGGAGGAAAAATCTCTAGGCGCCCAGATGGTGAATGGCGTTTCCGCAACCGGCACGCGCACCACTTCCATCATTGCCGTGGGCGCAATCGGCAACGATAAGGAACTGCGCATCGAAGCGGAGCGCTGGTACTCGCAAGATTTGCAGGTGCTGGTGAAGAGCACCTATAACGACCCGCGCTTCGGCACCACGACGTACGAACTCACCCGCATTTCGCGATCCGCACCGGACGCTGCGTTGTTCCAGGTTCCAGCCGCATATGAAATCTCCGAAAACGGCGGCAACATCGACTTCCGGGTGGTGGACCAAACGCGGCCCGTTTATACACCTATAAAGAAATAAGAGGAATCCGATACGCGCCCGCATTTCCGGTAAGCTGGTTCTGGTGCAACTCGCAATCCAGGTCTGTAATTACCTGATCGGCGTTCCGCTCGAACTGCTCATCATTGCGGCCCTGTTGCGAGGCGCATACCAGCGCTTTCCGTTCATTTTCGTCTATATCATTGCGTATTTTTTGACCACTGTTGCGGAAATCCCGGTCTATATTGCGTACTACTCAGGAGTGAAGGGCGCTCGCGGATTTCGCGTGAAGCTGTATTGGATCGACGAAGGCATTTTGCAGCTTCTGGTATTCGCGGTGGTCATGAGCCTCATTTACGAGGCCAGCAGCCGCCTGGGGTCGCGACGCATGGTGCGCGCCGTGTTGAGCATTGGAACAGTGGTGTTCGCCGGCGTTTCTTTTCTGATCCATTACGCGCCCGGTTTGGGACTCAGCGTCTGGATGACGACGTGGACTCGTGATTTGAGCTTCGGTTCCACCATTCTGGATTTGGCGCTGTGGTTTCTGCTGATTGCTTCGAAAAAGAAGGATTCGCTGCTGTTGATGCTCAGCGGCGCGTTAGGCATCCAATTCACGGGCGAGGCAATTGGGGAAAGTTTACGCGACCTATCGACGGCCCGAGTAGTTGTGGGCGCCGGCGATATTCTTATCATCCTGGCGGATTTTATCTTTTTGTACATCTGGTGGCAGGCATTTCGCGGCACACCAAAGAAAAACCGCTCCTCGCAAACGGCGTAGCGAGGAGCGGCGTAAAACATTCCAACCAGGAAATACTGCGCCTTAATGGCGGATCGGATTGGTGGTGTTCGGGTTGGTGGTATTCGGCTGGGTCGCGGCAGGAGTGGTCGTGCTCTGGGTGGTCGTCCCGTCGCCGCCAGTTCCGTTGATCGAGGATGCCAGACCGTCCGCACTGAAGACCTTTACTTCAACGCGGCGATTCTTGGCCCGGGCCGCGCGGTTGTGGCCTTCGTCGGCCGGCTTATCTTCACCCAGACCGATCATGTGAATGCGATAGATGGGAATGTCGTGGCTCGCCACCAGGTATTCCACAACGGCGTCGGCGCGCCGGCGGCTGAGTGCTTCGTTGTACTCTTTGGATCCGGTGGAGTCAGTGTAACCTTCCACGGCGATGAAGAATCGCTTGTCGGACTGGACATCCGATGCGAGTTTATCGAGATCGGACTTCGCGGACGGGGTCAGCTTATACTGGTTGACCTTGAAGGGCACTGTTGCCGCGGTCTGGAGCTTATAATCGTCCAGATTGGCAACAACGTTGCGCAGTCCGTTCATCGCCTGATTCGCCTCCGTGTCCGCCTGATTCGCCTTGGTCATGGCGTCATTGGCGTGCTGGTCGGCGCTTGCCGCGTGCTGATCGGCCGCGTTGGCTTTCTCAGTCGCGGCGCTGATGCCGTTCTGTGCCCGTTCGTCAACTTCTTTCACCTGGCCCTGGGTCGTCTGGATCTGTTGGCCATTTTGAGTCGTCTGTTCGCCTACCTGGTCCACTTTCGCTTGAATCGGAGCGGTAGTGTTGCGGACGTACTTTTTGGTGGCACAACCACTGGCGAGCAGGGCACCCGTCACTATGCACGTGGTCGCAAGGAAAGCTTTCATAGTTCAAAAAACCTCGCTTGCTCTTAAGCAATTCTTGCGCCTAAACCTAAATGTTCACGAATTTGAACCCGGTGACAGGTTTTCCCCGGATTTTCGGCGCAATTTGTGATGAAGGATTTACGCGAGTGTAATTTCGTGTGCCAACACCCGGAAAAAATGCGCCCAATCGTACTGTTTCAGGCCAATTACTTCTGTCGTACTACGCCAGAGCGAGCTTTACGAGAGGTTTTGCGGTCGCGATTCCGTTCCGAAGAAGGGCTTGAGCGCCTGGGCCGGAAACCGGGGAGGTCCCATGCCAGATTTTCGTAGATCTCGCCTTCAGGGTCGAAGTCCAATGGCCAAAATTTGCGTGTGATCATAGATGTAACCCGATCCGTGCAGGGGGGATGCGTACCTTTATTGTACCACCGTCTGCATTTCTCAGGTCACGAGCAAACTTCACAAAACATTAGACTTAACACTTTGACTTTGGTGCGTTTCAGTTCTTCAGCTTTTCCGTCCAGTTGATACTGACGGTGATCACCGAAGAATTCGACCACTCTAAGGGAAGATTCACGATGAAGCGCTGCCCGTCGGGCGAAACATCATAGAGGTTCCATGTTTTGGGCAGCGGACGCGTGTTGAAGAGCAACTTCGGCACGTCGGACTGGAACTCATCGCCTTGCGCATGAATCGCCGCGGCATACACTCCGCCCGACACCGTCAAATAGAACAACTCCGCGCCATCGCCGCGCCATCGAGGCATACCGCCGCCGTCCGCCGACACTTTCCAGCGGCGCTTCGTGCCGGGCGCATTGTCGAACCGCTGGACGTATATTTCGTTGGGACCGGACTCGTCGGATTGATACGCGATCCACTTGCCGTCGGGCGAGAGTGTCCCATACCCTTCCGAATACACCGTATTCACCACCGGCATGTCGCGGCGACTGGCAAGGTCCAGCGCCATCACGTCGCTGCGCGTTCCCGGCGTGACTTCGCCGAAGATCAGAAACTTGCCGTCCCGCGACCAATCAGTGGGATACTTCGCCATCGGCGACTTGAGAAGCAGGTCCGGCGCCCTGGTAGATGCCACGGACTTCATGTAGAGATCGTACACGCCGGTGGGATTCGACCAGAACGCCACCTTGGTTCCATCGGGCGACCAGACAGGCGAGCCGCTGCTGACATGCGGCTCGGATTGGAGGATTGAAATGTTGCCCGCGGCGTCAAGAATCCACAACTCCGCGTTCGCGCCGTCACTGGACATCCTGCCGACCGCCACTCGCGTACCGTCCGGCGAGATTTTCGGCGGACCCCATGCGCCCGGTTCGGAAGTGCCGCCCGCGGTGCGGCCGTTGCGATCCAACCAGACAAGCTGCCGGGTTGGTTTGGCGATGGTTTGATACACCAGCACGGCGTTCCGCGAAACGGAAATCGGAGCCAGGGACAAGCTCTCCACGGATCCTATCTCATCGGGGAAAACCACGGCGTCGCCGGTGGTCGCGAGCTTGGACGTGCTGAATGGCTGCGCGACGAGGTCGCGACCCTTCACGAACAGCAAATAGCCCTTGGCGGACGATTCGCCTGCGCCCGGTGAGTAGACGGCGTTGGTTTGGGATACCAGCACGCGGCGGGTCTCCTGCGATTCCAGCGACCCGGCGTAGACGCCGGTGGTGTCTTCGATTCCGGTCAGCAGGAAGTAGATGAAATGCTTCCCATCGGGCAGAAACTGCGGCCAGAGTTGCGCGCGCTCGCTCTTCGAAGCATCCAGCTTGAGAAGTTGCTGCGGCTTTCCGCCGGACGCGGCGACCCGGTACAGAGCGCCGGACATGCGCGGCGCAAAGACGATGACACCGTCTTTGTTCCACGCGCCGCCACCCGCTTCCTCATCCACATCGCAGATGACGGTGGGTTTCACCTGGCCTATGTCGCTCAGGAGATGCACTTCCTTGAGACTTCGATCGGCGAAGAAGCCGATATGCTCGCTGTCGGCCGACCAGAATGGCGCAAACCCGCCTTCCGTTCCCGGAATGAGCCTGGCGTGCATTTCGTCCAGAGAGCGCAGCCACAACATACGATGTCCTTCCGGCCCTACCGCCGAGAAGGTGAGAAAGTGGCCGTCAGGGGAGACTGCTGGCGTGCCCGGATAGCTGGTGTGTTCCGGAGGGTTCACCGCGAACTTCAGCGCCCGTTGCGGGGGCTTCTGCAGATAGAGGGCAGCGGCGACTGCCGTTGCTGTCAGGGCGATGGCAGTCAGAATCAGGACGGGGAGCCGCCGCCGGAATGCGCCAGGGGGAGACCCGTACGGCGCCCAGTATTCCGGATTTGCGCCTTTCACTGTCTTGCCGGAGAGGGCGTCGGCTCTTGTCACGGCGCCCGGAATCGCGCGCGGTGGCGAACGGCGCGGCAGCGTACGCGCGACTGCCCGGCCGGCGAGCTTCAATTCAATCACGGCGTTCTGCACGCGCTGCCGTCGGTGCGCCGAGGCTTTCTCCATGCAGCCGGCAATAACGCGCGCGAAGGCAGCTTCCACCGGGGTTTTCTCGGCCAGGGGCGGCGGTGCGCTCTCCAGAATCGCCGTGTCCAGCGCGCTGCCTTCCCCGGCGAACGGCCGCGCGCCGGAGATCATTTCGTACAGGAGCGCGCCGTAAGAAAAAATATCGCTGCGCGAGTCAGGCTCTGCGCCGCGCACCTGCTCCGGCGAGCGATACGGCTGCGCCGCAACCCGCAGAAGATCGTGCGGCCCAATCAGACGCGCGCCCGCGCCGGTAATGACAACGGAATCGGGAGCGATGGCGCCGTGAACTACGCCGCGAAGATGCGCGCGCTGCAGAGCCGTGCCGATATCAATTGCGTAGCGGAGCGCGTCCTCCCGTGGCAGGGGAGCGCCGACCATTTTTGCGGACAGCGATTCGCCTGCAACCGGTTCGTTGCTGAGAAACTCCTGCTCCGTCGCGCCCACTTCGATCACAATATTCACGTTTCGGCCGGGGCTTTCGTCGATGACGGCCGAGTCGAGTCCTTATAAATCAGAATTTTACTATTCCGTTCTAAGGATCACAATGAAATCGCGTCGCTGAATCGGCGCTGTTTGTACTAACCGGGATAGAGAACTGATGGTACGGAAGGACTGCGACAGGCCGGTTTTCGATGCCCAGACCTGCCGCCGGTTGACGAAGCTTAATAGCCGACCAGTTTTCTTCCGTGGGACCAGAGTTCCACGGCTTGGTCCGCGACTTTGCGGCCTTCTTCGTAAATGTTCGCCACATGCTCCATGATTTCGCGAGTCGCATCGGCGAAATCGGGACTTTTGTCGGCCACGCGCCTGGTAACTTCGCGCGCCGCATCCCATCGCGACTTTTTCCGGCGCGAAAGAGCGATTCCGATTCCCACCGCGGCGCCCACCGCGATTCCGATCCAGATCTTCGTGGCGTTTCCGTTTTCTATCGTCTCCATCGTATCGGCTTCCATGTGTGCCTCCCTTTTCCAGTTTACTGGCGGGAATTACAGGATTTCGGCAGGTTTGCGAGCCCGCTGGTGCCGCGCAATACGAGTACCGCTTTTGCTTCGTTCGACCGCGCACCCCCGTTCGCGGGCCGCCGTAGCGAAGCGACCCTATTGACACTGCCGGTAGCCCATGTACAATCCAAAGTGACACTAATTTTCACTACGGAAGTGGCGAGAAATGTTTAAATCCAAAAAGTCCCGCCCAGCGGCGCCGGCCGAGACGCAGGGCTTCAACAGCAGCGACGTCGCTCGCATTTGTGGCGTGAGTCTGCGGCAGTTGCAATGGTGGGACGAGCGGAATGTAGTTTCGCCGCGGCAGGACGGGCACAAGCGGATTTACATGCCCGAAGAAGTTGTGGAAATCAGCGTCATCGCGGAATTGCGCCGCAAAGGATTCTCGCTCCAGAAGATCCGCCGCGTGCTGCGCTTCCTGCAAAAGGATATGGGCAAGCGCTTGAGCGAAGCCATCGCTTCGGCCAGCGACATTCACCTGCTCACCGACGGCAAGAGCATTTATCTGGAAGAAGCGCCCCATCGCATTATCGATCTGCTCAAGAACGCGCGTCAGCCGATGTTCCTGGTCTGTGTCACGGACCAGGTGAAGCGATTGACTGCGTCAGAGCGCAAGCCCGCAAAATCCGAAACCACCGCCGCAAGTAGAAAGGTAGGTGCCGGCCTCCTGGCCGGTACCAGGCGCGCATAGCGCGCCAGTCGGCCTCGGCGCTTTCGCGCCTCTTTGATTTTGCGACCGGCCGTGTCGTTACCATGGCGAGACTGGGACTGTTGCGGATTTTGCTGCTGCGCACAGTTCTCTTACGGGACACGCCATGCAATCCGGAGTCGTCCTTCGACACGTCTCCTGACCGTGCTGCCGCAGAGTGAAATAGGCTCTCGTCAACTCCGCCGCCGTCTTCGGAAGCGACCCCGCCAGTGATTCCTGAACCGAGCGGTAGGTGGTCCCGTAGTTCTTCTGTTGCCGCCCAAACCCAACGCGCGTCAGCACTCGCAGACTGTTCGATTCCAGCGCCAGCCCCGGATGCGCTCCGCACATCATCAGAATCTTTTCCGCTCCGGGATCGCCGATATTCGGGAACAGCTTCAGCGCCTTCTTCGCCTTCGCAGGCGGCAGCTGCAACACGCGGTTTACGTCGCCGTCGAACTCCGTCTCCGCAATCTGCGAGATCTCCCGCCAGCGTTCCACGCGCACATCCGGCCGCATTCCGCCCATCGTCGCCAGGGGGAGCAGGGTGTCGAATTCGGCATCGAGAATGGCGCGCGGCGTAAGCCCGACACGGGTGCGCAGTCCTTCAAACACCGCGGCTCGCCGAGCCTCCGGCAGCAGGTAACACGCGTTCTCCCAAAGAATGAGTTCGAAAGGTCCTTGCGCGGGAGGTAACTGCGGCGCGCCGTAATGGCGCTGAAGGCGTTTTACGAGATCCTGCACGCCGGCTATTCTAGCGCGATGTCCGGTAAAGACCGATCGTTAGAAAGGCAAAAACAGCGATTGCCGCTCCGATGTACGAGAACGGGCTGTAATCGTTCATCGTGGTCGCGGTGAAGTTGAAACCCATCGCCACCTGCTCCCGCAGCTTGGGAGAGATCATCAGGAACCCGCCGGTCATTCCGCCTAGTGAGATGAATCGGATCATGAGACATTCCCATGATGCCGAATCCCGGCCTCTTCGTCACTCCCTTATCGTACGCTATCCGTACCTCGGGACTCACCTGATATCCTTTAGGAACTCGCGCGCTATCTCACTGACGGGGCGGTGCTTACCATCCACCTCATAATTCATCCGGCGCATGGCTCCATCCGAAATTTTTCCCGAAAGTTCGCCCAGCACGAAGCCGAGACTGGGGAAACGTACCAGAGCGTCCTGACGCAGCACCACCGCGCACTGGTAGGGCGGAAAAAAGTGCCGGTCGTCGGCGAGTATGGCGACGCCTTTCGCGGACGCGAGACCGTCCGTGGAATTCGCCGCGATCATGTCCACGCTGCCTTTTTCCAGCGCCGTGTACAGCAGTCCCAGATCCATGCTTACCGGCGCTCCCTGGGTGCGCAGTCCGTACGCGCGCACCAGGCCGCTCAAGCCATCGGGACGCTGTTGAAACTCGTAACCTACGCCCAGTTTCCAGGCATGCGCGCGCGCCGCATCGGAGACGCTCTCCAGGTGATCGCGGCGGGCATCGGCTCCGCGCACCATCATGGCGAACGTGTCGTTGAAACCGAGCGGCGGTTCCCACAGCAGATGCCATCGGGCCCGGTACGCTACCCGCACCTGCTCCAATACATCCACCGGCGAACCGCCGGGCTGCTGCTTGAGAATCGCGGTCAGCGCGGTGCCCGTGTACTCCGGGTATAGATCGATATCGCCGCGCACCAGCGCCTCATGCGCCAGCAGCGTGCCGCCGAGATCCAGTTTGCGCTCCACGGCTACGTGCATGCGTCTCTCGATTTGCTGGGACAGGATTTCGCCGAGCAGCACCTGCTCGGTAAAGTTCTTCGACCCCACGATGACGCGGGGAGGGCGCGAGCACGCCGCCGCGAGCAGAGCAAACGCAATCAGGAGAGCTTTCGTTCGAGCCATTCGAGTCCTTCGTCCGCTGCGAGCGCCATGACCGCGGCCGGAATTGCGCCCGCCAGAATGGTCGAGGTATCGGCCATCGCGATTCCGCGGAAGATAAACACGCCGAGGCCGCCGCCGCCGATAGCGGCAGCGATGGTCGCGGTGCCGATCGTGGTCACAACGGCAATTCGCAGGCCAACGATGAGCGAGGGCACGGCCAGCGGCAGTTCCACGTATCTGAGAATCTGCCCGCGCGTCATCCCCATGGCTACGGCGGACTCGCGCACCGCTGCCTCCACCCCGGCGATTCCGAGCACGGTGTTGCGGAGCAGCGGCAGCAGCGCGTACATGCAGAGCGCCACAATCGCGGTGGTCTTTCCGATGCCGCCGATCAGCGGAAGGGGCAGCAGAAAACCGAAGAGCGCCAGGCTCGGAATCGTCTGCGCGAGATTGGCGAAACCGAGCGCAAGCCGCCGGGCACGTACGTGAGGTACCAGGGCGATTCCGGCGGGAATGGCAATGACGGCGGCGATGGCAATGGTGATCGCCACAATTTCGGCGTGCTCCAGCGTGGCGCCGAGGATTTCGTAGGCTCGCTCGTTCATGGCGCCTCCGCCTCGCCGAGCGTATCCAGAAACGCGCGCGCCTCCGGGTTCGCGGAGTGCGGGAATTCGTTCGCCGGCAGGAGCACTTCCAACGCGCCGTCGCGAAGCAGCGCGATGCGTGTGCCGAGCATCAGCGCCTCGCGCACGTCATGCGTCACGAAGAGGGCGGTTTTGCGGACAGCCCGGCGCAGTTCGAGAAACTGGCGCTGCAGGTCAAACCGCGTGATCGGGTCCAGCGCGGCAAAGGGTTCGTCCATGAGCAGCAGAGGTGGATCGGCGGCAAGCGCGCGAGCAATCCCGACCCGCTGCTTCTGGCCGCCGGAAAGCTGCCGCGGTTTGCGGTCGCGGAACTCGTTCGGAGGCAGGCCCACGGCCTCCAGCAGGTCGTCAATCCGCTGAGCGATCTTGTCGGGCGGCCAGCCCTCCAGTTTCGGTACCAAGCCTGCATTCGCCCCCACGCTCCAGTGGGGGAACAGGCCGGCATCCTGAATGACATAACCCATACGCCGTCGCAGCCGGATCGGGTCCCATTCCGCGGATGCGCGTCCCTCAAACCGGATTTCGCCGGCTGAGAGCGGCACAACACCGTTAACCGCTTTCAGCAGAGTGCTTTTGCCGCTCCCGCTGCGCCCCAATAGTACCAGCGTTTCGCCGCGCTCCACGGTCAAATCGATGTCCCGGAGAATGGCCCGGCCGCCCAGCTCGCACGACACGTTTCGGAGCTCGAGGATCGCGTCGCCGGACACGGTGTGCATGGTACCACGCGAGGCCTTAAATCATTGACACCAAATCGCCGCGCGCACGTCAAAGAATATGATAAGGTGCAAGGAAGAGGGTACTTCCGCCGCCTTACCGACCGTCTGCCGCCCGGTGAATCCATGAAATTACGAAGAACCGCACCTGCCGTATTAGTTGCCGCTATGGCGCTTCTTGCGCCCTGGTATGGCCCGATGCTGCGAGCCAGCTCCGCCAGCACACCCGCATCCACGCCTGACGATCTGGAAACCGACATGAAGAGTGTCGCTTCCGCGTTCGCCGTCGTGGAGCAGAATTTCGCCGATCCGGTGGACTCCGAAAAGGCGTTCTACCAGGGCGCAATTCCGGGCATGCTGCGCACGCTCGATCCGCACTCCAACTTCGTGGACCCGGCAGAGTATCGCGAGATGCAGCGAAAGCAGCGCGCGGCGTATTGCGGCGTCGGCATGGAGATTTACCCCGACGGCAACAAAGTGGCTGCCATGCGGCCGTTTGTCGGCGCGCCTGCCTATAAAGCGGATCTCCGCCGCGGCGACCACATCATAGCGGTGGACGGCAAGAACGCCGTCGGCCTCGGCAGTGGCCCTGGGGTCCTGGTCGATTCGGCTAAAGTCGCGGACATGCTGCGCGGTCCCTGCGGCACGCAAGTGCGTGTGACCATGGAGCGCGAAGGCTCGCCGAACGTGAATGTTTCCGTAACGCGCGGTCAGATCGAGACCAGCATCGTGGATGCCTTCTGGGTCAAGCCGGGAATCGCGTTCCTGCGCGTGGATAGCTTCGAAGCTCAGAACATCGCCCGCGACGTAGAAGCCGATATGAAGAAACTCGGCGAAGAGAACGTGCAGGGCATGGTGCTGGACCTGCGCAATAACCCCGGCGGTCTGGTGACCGAAGCCGTCCGGCTGGCCGGCCGCTTCCTGCGCGACGGGCAGATCGTCGTTTCCCACCGCGGCCGCGCCGAGCAGGAACAGGTGTTCCGTGCGCAAGCCGTTCCGGCCGCGCAAAAATACCCGATCGTTGTGCTGGTGAACGGGTCGTCCGCTTCGGCGGCGGAGATCGTTACCGGCGCCCTGCAGGATCACGATCGCGCATGGGTGCTCGGCGACACCACCTTCGGCAAGGGTCTGGTGCAGGCGCAGTTTCCCTTGAACGAAGGCGCGGCGCTCCTTCTGACCATCGCCCACTACTACACGCCCAGCGGACGCCTCATTCAGCGCGACTATTCGCACCAGAGCTTCTGGGATTACTACACCCACCACGGCGACAACAACAATACGCAGGACATTAAAGCGACCGATTCCGGCCGCAAGGTTTTTGGCGGCGGCGGCATCACGCCGGACGAGAAGTATCCCAACCCGAAGTACGACATCTTCGAGCGTCGCACGGCTCCGGTCAGCATGGTGGTGTACCACTTCGCGGACAACTACTTCGCGGGCCAGAAGCCCAGCCTGCCGGCCGGATGGCAGCCCGACGACAACACGCTGGAACGGTTTAAGGCTTTCCTGAAGAAGGAAAACGTGCCGTTCACGGACGAGGAATTCAACGCGAATAAGGATTGGGTCCGCGACCAGATCCGCTACGAGTTCTACTTCCGCGTCTGGGACAAGCCGGCAGCCGACCGCGCCCAGTGGCAGAACGATCCGGAAGTGAAGAAGGCCATCGAGAGCATGCCCAAAGCGCAGGAGCTTCTGCAGAACGTGCAGAAGGTGATGGCGCAGCGCGGTGTAAAAGGCTAAGTCCTCCTGGAGCCAGGGTCCGGCGGTGTTGTAAGCTGACGCAATGCGCTTACTCGCCGCTGTGGCCTTGGCTCTTCCTCTTTTTTCCCAACCCAAACCAACGTACGAAATCTACGCCCTCCGCTACGCCACCATCCCCGATTTCGCCTTCAATCAGCTTGTAGCCGGCGCCGAGCCCGGGCGCAAGCTCGACATCGCTATGATGGTCTGGCTGGTTCGCGGGGGCGGACGCAACATTCTGGTCGACGCGGGCTTTTATCGCGATCAATTCTTCAAACAGTGGCATGTCACGGATTTCGTGAAGCCTTCCGAGGCGCTGTCGCGGGTCGGGCTGAAGCCGGAAGACATTACGGACGTGATCATCAGCCACATGCATTGGGACCACGCCGACGGCATGGACCTCTTTCCTAAAGCGAAAATCTGGCTGCAGAAAGACGAATTGGAATACTATGCCGGGCAGGCGTGGCAATCGCGGCGCACGCACGGCGGCATCGATCCCGACGACGTGATCGCGGCGGTCAAGCTCAACATGCAGGGCCGGGTCGGGCTGGTGCCCGGCGATGCGCAGGAGATACTTCCAGGCATCACGGTTTACCTGGGCGGCAAGCACACCTATGCATCGCAATTCGTTGGCGTGAACACGGCGGCAGGCACGGTGGTGCTCGCGAGCGACAACATGTATCTGTACGAGAATCTCGATAAGCACGTCCCCATCGCCGCAACGCTCGATGCGGATTCCAATTTGCGTGCCCAGGATCGCATGAAGCAGCTCGCCGCAAAGCCGGAGCTGATTATCCCGGGTCACGATCCGGCGGTGATGACGCGCTTCCCGAATCCGTCGCCCGGCGTAGCCAGGATTCAGTAGCGGCTCTGACCGGCTGTTGTTCTCGTGGCACTCCATTCGTCTTTCAACGCACCGTTTACCGCTCCCTCACGCGATTTTGAACATCCGGCCGTTGTTCTCGTCGCGCTCCATCCGCCTCTCGGTGCACCGTTTACCGCTTCCTCACGGTCGCGGCTCCGTTAGCAGCATCAACTACATACGGAGCCGTGACCGTGAGGGAGCGGTAAAAGGTGCCGGGGATACGAGTGCGTTTGAATGTTTCACGACCCGGCGGAGGGAGCGGTAAAAGGTGCCGGGAATTCGAATGCCCTGACCCTCGCGGCTCCGCTAGCAGCACATACCGAGCTGCCGCCGCCGTTCGCCGATTCCTGGCGCGCGTTCGCCGATTGTTCAGTGAACCCTCGCCACCGGCAGCGTAGGCTGAGGGCATGACTCAACACGATGATCTATCGCGCCCTCGCTCCAACGCCTTGGAGCGCATCATGCCGGCCCTCGTGCTGATTGCCATCGGCGCGATCTTTTTTCTCAATAACCTCCACATCATCTACTTCCAGGACATCTGGCGATTCTGGCCGCTGGTTCTGATCGCGGTGGGTCTTGCCAAGTTGGTGGATGGCGCCTCGGACGGGCGTGCCGGGGGAGCGATCTTATTGGTCGTCGCCGGCGGTCTTTTCCTGGCGAACAATTTTGGATACCTGGATTTAAACTGGCACACCTTCTGGCCCCTCATCCTGATCGGCATCGGAATCCTGATGCTGCTGGACCGGACCGTCCTGAAAATTCCTTTTCCGCGGCCACACCGTAGTTACGAAAACGGCTTCATGCGGGAAAACGTCGTGTTCGGCGGCGGTAAGCGCAAGATGCGCGGGCAGGAATTCCGCGGCGGGAAATTCGAAGCCGTTTTCGGGGGTTTTGAAATCGACCTGCGCGATTCCTACATCACCGGCGATTCGGCAACCCTCGAAGTCGACGCCGTTTTCGGCGGCGCGGAAATCAAGATCCCGTGCGATTGGCTGGCCGTGATTCAGGGCACCGGCATGTTCGGCGCATTTGAAGACAAAACAACGCAGCCGCATCCCGCCGAGGTGCCGAATCCCAAGCGGCTGATCGTGCGCGGGTCGGCGGTCTTCGCGGGCGTGGAAGTAAAGAACTAGGCGGCCATGCATCCTGTGCTGGAATCGCGTTGGCGGCTGCTCGCCTACCTGCTCGCATGGGCCCCGCTGTACGCGTTATTGCAGGTGGTGAATCGCGCCGCATCGGGAATGAGCTGGCGCGAATCGGTGGGAGCGCTCGTTCCCGCGTGCCTGATCTATGCGTTCGCCTGTCTCTCCCCCTGGTACATTTGCCGCGCTCTGCCGCTGCGGTTTGAGCACGCCGTGAACGTGGCCGGCACCTGGGCGGCGGCGGCGATCGGCGGCAGCCTGGTGCTCGTCGGCAGCGCTCAGTTGCTGGCCATGGCTATCGGGGTGGACGCCAAGCTCTCCGCGGCGCTGCCGTTGATGTTCGGGCTGGGCATCCTGGTCTACCTGCTGTCCGCGGGACTGCATTACGCCGCGATCGCGGCCGCGCAATCTCACGAGGCCGAGCGGCGAATCGCGGAAGCCCGCGCGCTGGCTCGCGAGGCCCAGTTGCACGCCCTGAAGATGCAGGTGAATCCGCACTTCCTGTTCAACAGCCTGAATTCGATCGCCGCGCTTGCCCCGGAAGACGGCATACGAGCGCGCGAAATGTGCGTCCGCCTGGCGGAGTTTTTCCGCAGCAGCCTGGGGCTCGGACATCGCGAAACCGTTCCGCTGCGCGAAGAGCTGGCGCTGGCCAGAAGCTACCTGGAAGTGGAACAGCTTCGTTTCGGCGACCGGCTCAGCATCGAAGAAAAGATCGCCGCGGAATGCCAGGAGTGCGCCGTGCCCGCGCTGCTGCTGCAACCGCTCGTCGAAAACGCCATTAAGCATGGAGTATCGGCGCTACCCGGAGGCGGCGCGATCCGGCTGTTGGCGGCGCGCTTCGGACAAGCCGTCTCCATCACCGTGGAAAACGGCTTCGATCCCGAAATGGGCGCACGCCGCAGCAACGGCATAGGGCTCGAGAATGTGCGTCGCCGCCTTCAGGTGCGCTACGGCGAGCAGGCGAGCTGCGAGGCGGGCGCCGCCGGCGACGTTTATCGCGTAGTGTTGCGGTTCCCTTGCGAATCTCCCATCGCCTCCAGCAAACGCGCATAACCGGTCCGGCTCACGGGGAGTCGCGCGCCGCCCGTGAGAATCGCGATCCGGCTGTCTTTGCCATACGGCTCGATGCGCGAAATCTTCTCCAGGCTCACGATATAAGAGCGATGAATGCGCACGAACCGTGCGGGATCCAGCAGTTCTTCCAGTTTGGCGATGGGCTGCTGCTTCAACCACGTTTTGCCTTCGCTGTGCAGCGCAACGTAATCGTCCTGCGCTTCCGCGTAATCCAGCTTAGCGACAGGGATGACGTGGACCCGCGGACCGTCCTTCACCACGATGCGCTCCACCTTCTGTTCCACCGGACGGGCCGGAGGCGAAGCAGAGGTCCGCAGCCGGGCGCGGGCCAGTGCCGTTTCCAGGCGATCGGCGCGAAACGGTTTCAGCAGGTAGTCCACCGCCTGCGCATCGAAAGCGCGCAACGCGTACTGGTCATAAGCCGTGACGAAGATGACCGCGGGACCCGGATCGATGAGTTCCAGCACTTCAAACCCATCGAGCTTCGGCATCTGCACATCGAGGAACACGATATCGGGCGAGACCTCGCCGATGGCCTTGACGGCCTGGAATCCATCGGCGCACTCCGCGGCGATTTCGATGTCCGGATGCGCGCGCAGCATCTCCTTCAAATAGCGGCGCGCCAGCTCCTCGTCGTCGACGATTACAGCTTTGAGCGTGGGTTCCGTCACTGATTCCAATCTAGCCGATTGCCGTCCATAGTGCCCGTCTCGATTCTTTACAGTTATGCGACAATGAGGGAACTCAGATATTGCAGCAAACTTACGCAGGGCCATCGACGGTCGGAAAGGCGCGAACGTGAGCTATCAAGCTGAGACGCCGTTTGACAGTATCGAAGGGTCGCACGAATATGTTGCGATGCTCGCCGAGTCGCTAGCTGAGGCACGGCGCGATGTGGAAGAAGAACTCGCTGCGGCGGAGCGCGAAGGCGCGGAACGGCGCAAAGAGGCGCTTCTTCTGGTCTCATATAACCTCGCAAAACTCAACCTCCATATCACGACGAGCAGGAGAATCCTGAACGATCTGCGCACCCTGCGCCGCCTCTTACTGGCTGAGCGCGGACTCTTGCGCGAGGAGGAGATCGGCGAGGAGCCGGCGGTTCCCGAACTCTGACGGGGCTGCATCCGGCGAGTTGGGGAGAGGCAACACCTCGTTCAGGTGTATTGCGCCCCCGCGTGTTTTCACGCGCCGTCGCTGGGCTTCCATCTGTGTCTGAATAAACCCATTTATCCGCCCTTTTGTAGCAGTTTACCCTCTTGACAGTGTTGGTCGGCAAGCGTACCATTCAAGAGTTGTTGTGAGCAACATGACAACACTGGTGGTTTGTGGGGGACCGCCCGTATGACCTTTCAGATCGGCGATAAAGTCGTCTATCCCAACCAGGGAGTTGGGATCATCGAGAATATCAGCACCCGCTCGTTCGGCGCTTCCTACGAAAAATTCTATCTGCTGCGTTTCGGAGTCAACAGCATGACTGTGCTTGTGCCGTTCTCCAATGCCGCGGATATAGGTCTTCGCAGGGTGACGAAAGACCGGGAGATCTCGCGCATTCTTTCGTATCTCTCTAACGGAACCTGTTCCGTGAATCCGGATTGGAAGATCCGCTACAAAGAGAACACCGATAGGATGCAGAGCGGCAACCTGCTGCATGCGGCCGAAGTATTTCGCGCGCTGCTGCAGTTGCATCTGGAAAAGCCGCTGAGCTTCCGCGAGAAGAAGATGCTGGACCGCGCGCGATACATGCTGGTATCGGAGATTTCCATCGCCCGCAACGTGCCGGAGCTGCATGCGGCCAACATGCTGCAGCGCGCGCTGGCGAAGGCCGGCCTGGCACACGCGTTCAACGCATAAGGCAGACGGTCGCAGAAAGACGCGATGCTGCTTGCTGCGATCCTGGGCGTCCTTGCTGCCGGTGTCGTGTGGCTCTTCGCGGCCAAAATCTGGTGGTTTCCACCGGGAATTGACGCCCACGCAGCGGCCTACGACGAACAGTTCCTGCGCACCATCATTCTCTGCGGCGTCATTTTCTTCCTCGCTCAGGCGGCGCTCGCGATCGTGTTGGTGCGCTTCCGCCAGCGCGGAAATCAAGGGCGCGCGCAATACTCCCACGGCGACCGGCGCCTGGAATTCCTCTGGACGGTCTCGACGGCAATCGTCTTCCTGGGCCTCGCGCTCGCGGGAACCAAACTCTGGGCACGCGTGCATTTCGATGAAGCCCCCGCTGACGCGCTTCCCATTGAGGTGACGGCGAAGCAGTTCGCCTGGAGCTTTCGTTATGCCGGGCCGGACGGCAAATTCGGCCGCACGGCGCTCCGGTTCATCAACGATGCCGCGGGCAATCCGGTGGGACTCGACGACGCCGACCCTGCAAGCCGCGACGATATCGTGTCCGCCACACTGCGCGTTCCGGTGAATCGTCCGGTGAAGCTGATTCTGCGCTCGCGAGACGTGATTCACAGCTTCTTCGTGCGCGAGCTGCGCCTCAAGCAGGATCTGGTGCCCGGCATGGATATTCCACTCCACTTTCAGGCAGAGCGCACAGGCACGTTCGAGGTGCCGTGCTCGGAACTCTGCGGCCTCGGTCACTCGCAAATGCGCACCACCATGCAGGTGATGACGCAGCGCGAGTTCGACGCCTGGCTCGCCGCAAGGGAAGCGCAGAAGCGATGACCCTGCGGCGCCGGATCTTTAGCACGGACCACCGAACCATCGGCAAGCAGTATTATTTCCTGGGCCTGTTCAGCGTGCTGCTCGGCGTGGCGCTTTCGCTGGTGATGCGCTATCACGTGGTGCGTCCCAAGGCGCTCGGAGGCGCCATTTCGCCGGAGTTGTACCTCTCGCTAATGACGATGCACGGCACCCTGATGGTCTTTTTCGTTTTGACCGTGGTGCCACAGAGCGCCTTCGGCAATTACTTCCTGCCGCTGCAAATCGGCGCTCGCGAGATGGCGTTCCCACGCCTCAATATGTTTTCGTTCTGGACCACTGCGGCGTCGCTCGCCGTCCTGCTCTCTGCGTTCTTTGTGGAAGGCGGAGCGCCCATTTCCGGCTGGACCGCGTATCCGCCTCTCAGCGCCGTGGGCCGCATTGCGGGTCCCGGCGAAGGACTCGGGCAGACGCTGTGGATCGTCAGCATCGGCATCTTCTGCGTGGCGTCGGTAATGGGCTCCATCAACTTCGTCGCCACCATCGCCGACCTGCGCTGCAAGGGCATGACGCTGATGCGCATGCCGCTGCCCTGCTGGTCCTGGCTGATTACGGCGCTTCTCAGTCTGCTGGCGTTCGCGGTGCTGCTGGGCGCGGCAGTGCTGCTCCTGCTTGACCGCTCCGCAGGCACCAGCTTCTTCCTGCCCGCCGGCCTTTATTTCAACGATACGTCGATCCCGGGACGCGCCGGCGGCTCGCCGCTCCTGTGGCAGCATCTGTTCTGGTTCTTCGGCCATCCGGAGGTGTACATCGCGATCATTCCGGGAATGGGCATCGTGTCGCACGTGCTCTCGGCGTTTTCGCGCAAACCGGTCTTTGGGTATCGGGCGATGGTGTACGCCATGATCGCCATCGCGTTTCTCGGCTTCGTGGTTTGGGGCCACCACATGTTCATGAGCGGCATGAGTCCGTATTCGGCTGTCGCGTTCTCATTGCTCACGCTCGCCATCGGTGTGCCGTCGGCCATCAAGACGTTCAACTGGATCGGCACCATGTGGGGCGGCCGCCTCCGCTTCACCACCGCGATGCTCTTCGCCATCGGCTTCGTCTCGGTGTTCGTAACGGGAGGGCTCAGCGGTATCGTGCTCGGGCAGCCGGCGCTCGACCTCTACTTTCACGATACGGCCTTCGTGGTTGCGCACTTCCACATGATCATGGGTGTGGCCGCGACGTTCGGAATCTTCGCCGGCACGTTCTTCTGGTTTCCCCGCATGTTTGGGCGCACGCTGAATGAGCGGCTCGGAAAACTGCATTTCTACCTGACCTTCGCCGGCGTGTACGCGCTGTTCATTCCGATGCACTTGCTCGGCCTGGCGGGAACTCCGCGACGCTACCCGGATTTCACCAGCGTCGACTTTCTCGGTGCGCTGATGCCGCTCCATCGATTCATCACGCACGCAGCCTACACCGTCGCCGCCGCGCAATTGATCTTCGTCGCGAACCTGTTCTGGAGTCTCAAGAAGGGTCCGCGCGCCGCACTGAATCCGTGGGAGGCCACTACGCTCGAATGGACCGATGCGGCGCATCCGGTGGTCCACCACGGTCCTTACGAATACAGTTCGCCGGGCGCGCCGGCCGATTTTACGATGCAAACCGACGCTCCGAACATCCGCTCCGAGGCATGATGCGATGATGAAAAATATGCCTGCAGCGAGGGATGTGGTGCAAGGGCCGCCGCCTCCGCCCCCGGTGGATCGCGGTTGGGGCGACGGAGACGGCAGTGACGGCCGCGGGGCGGATCGTCGTGCGTCTTTCACCGGCCTGTTCGTGCTGCTGGCGGCCACCATCATGGTGTTCGCCGCGCTCACCAGCGCGTTCATCGTGCGCCGCGGCATGTCTGACGATTGGACCAGCCTTCATAAACCGCCCATCCTGTGGGTGAACACGGCGATCCTGCTGGCATCCAGCTTTCTTCTGGATATATCGCGCAGGGCGTTAAAGGCGCGGCATCGGACGAAGTTCAATTTTTGGTGGAGTGCCGGAACGGTGCTCGGCATTTTATTTCTGGTCGGGCAGGCGTTTGCCTGGCGGCAATTGCGCAATGAGGGCGTTTTCATCGCGACGAATCCGAGTAGTTCGTTCTTTTACGTGCTCACGGCGGCGCACGCAGTGCACCTCCTCGGCGGAGTGACGGCGCTCGTCTATGTGGATGTGCAGGCACTCAGGCTGCAGCTCGGCCCGGCCAAGCGGACCGCCATCGACATCAGCGCGATCTACTGGCATTTTCTGGATGCGCTGTGGATTTACCTGATGGTGCTGATGTACGTATGGGGATAATACGAATTGCCGCGTTAGCCGCGGTGCTGACGATTCCTGCCGGCGCTCAATGCGTGATGTGCTTTCGTACCGCACACGCGCAGAACCAGGCCCGCGCGCGAGTGCTGAATTCGGGAATTCTGATCCTGGGAGCGCCGCCGCTCGTCATCTTCGCAGGGCTCCTGGCGTTGGTAGTCTCGAAGAACAGGGAGTGGTAGCAGCACCGTTTACCGCCCTTACTTACTTATTTCCCGCGTACAAGCGCCTGGGTAGTGAGAGCATCATTTGCCGCTCCCTAACGGTCACGGCTCCGTATTTACTTGATTCACATGACGGAGCCGCGACCATGAGGGGTTGTGAAAAAATATCGAATCGCTTTTTTGCCGCGTTCAAACGCACTGGCATTCCCGGCACCTTTTACCGCTCCCTTACGGTCACGGCTCAGTATGTAGTTGATTCTGCTAACGGAGCCGCGACCGTGAGGGAGCGGTAAAAGGTGCATCGAAAGGCGGACGGAATGCGACGAGAACGGCAGCCGGATTTTTTCACAACCCCGTGAGGGAGCGGTAAAAGGTGCACATCGAAAGGACGCGTTTGCTACTCCTTTGTCGTCGCGGCGCCCGTCGCCGCTCCCGGCTGCTGCACCGATTGCTTCAGCAACGGCAGCGGATCCACAGCATCGCCCTTCCACCACTGCTTCTCCGGTCCCAAGCGAAAAACAGCCAGGTGCAAATGCGGAGCATTGGGCGATGCATCGCCCGTGCTGCCCACGTACCCGAGCACTTCGCCCTTGTGCAGCAGCATGCCTTCCCTGATCCCTGGAGCGTAGTGGTCCAGGTGCGCGTAATAGTAACAATATGTCCCGGAGTCGTCGAACTGGTAAACCGTGGTGCCGCCTTGCTTGCTGTTGAACAGTTTCGCCACCTTGCCTTCCACCACGGCGTGCACCGGCGTGTTCCGATCGGCGGGTATATCGAGCGCTTCGTGCATGTGCCCTGCGCGCGCGTCGGAAAAGGTATCGTGGAGCGTCAAAGGATTCAGGCCCGCAATGGGCATCGCGAGTTGGCCATCGGTATTGAATGCATACCGGTCGGCATCGCCCGTAGTAGCGGACTTATCGGGAGCGGCCGTAGCGGTCGTGTTGCCGGCCTCAAACGGAGGCGGATTGACCGGCCGCCGCGGCTGCTGTTGCGCCGCACGAGCCGCGAGATCGCCCGCCGATGGCGCGGGCACAGCGGGTCCGGCCAACGCCGTTTGTTGGAACGGACTCGGCGGTCCCACGCGTAGCGCGCCCGTAGCCCAGAGCACCAGGCACAAACAGATCAACCCTGCTGCGAATCCCAAAACGAAGCTTGCAATCTGGCGAGCTTGCATAGTTTACTCCTTCAACGAAACGGGCGTTCCGGGTTTCACCATGGATGCGAGTTGCCACGCATCCCAGTTCGTCAGGCGGATACACCCGTGCGAAAATGCGTGCCCGATCAGCGACGGGTCGGGCGTGCCGTGAATTCCGTAATGCTGTTTGGAAAGGTCGATCCACACCACACCCACCGGGTTGCGCGGCCCGGGCTTGATGACCTCTTTCTCGTTCTTATCGGGCGCATTCCAAAACAGCGACGCGTTGTAATGAAAAACTGGATTCTTGCTGATGCCGAGGACCTTCCAATCTCCGACGGGCAGCGGATCGTGCTGGCTGCCGATGGTCGCGACGGCATACCAGATGACCTTGCCGGAATCGTCGAGCGCGGCAACGGAGCTATCGGATTTCGAAACCACAATGCGCGCCGCCTCGCCCGGCGATTTCGTGTTCACACTCGGGACCGTGATCTGGCCGGCTTGTGCGATATCGACGTCGGGGTTCAGCGCTTTCAGCACGGTTTGACTGCAGTGGAAGCGTTCGACGAGCTCGTCGAGAGGAGAAGCATAGCCCAGGTATGGAAGCGTGGCCTGCTCCTTCATCGTCGGCGGCAGCTTGGTGAACGGACCGCGTACGTCGTCGGGCGATACGCTGTACTTGACGAGAACCGGCGCGTTGTCGCGATTCAGCGCGGACCACGTGGCTTCGTCGATGGCGCCCGTGGACGGCAGGTGCTCGTTGTGCTGATAGGCCGCGACCGCCTTCTGCAGGTTCGATCCGAAATCGCCATCGATCTGTCCTGGAGAGAAATACGCGCGGTCCAGCAAGATCTCGGCGCGCACCACGCCTGAGCCCTTCTCGCCCATTTTGATGGGCTGCTGATTCGGATTCTCTATTTCATCCGCGTTGAAACGCGGAGCGGCGGGCAATCGCCGTTCGGCATGTCCACGTCGCGCAGGGCGCGCGGGACGGTGCTGCTGAGCACCAACTAACAGCGCGGGGGCCAATGCAAGTATTACCCAACGAAATCGCATCCTGCCCTGCCCTGGGGCACGCAGAATGCCACGCGCTGTGTATGAATCCGCCCTTCTCGTCGCGCTTAGATATACCTTTTACCGCTTCCTCACGGGGCCCGTGAAAAACTCCGGCTGCTGTTCTCGTCGCGCTCCATTCGCCTTTCGATGCACCTTTTACCGCTCCGTTGAAAGTCACAATGGGAGTGCTGCGTCCGTAGCGGGTTTGATATTGACGGTGTAACCGGGAATTCGCAGTTCCCGGGCGATTTTCTGAGCACGGCGTTTGGCTG
>Ga0134128_10002225_pt1 | contig 24151 bp, 33 predicted proteins | sample KB31754_FD_96462 | JGI IMG/M metagenome (GOLD analysis project Ga0134128, IMG submission 96462) | Terrestrial soil microbial communities with excess Nitrogen fertilizer from Kellogg Biological Station, Michigan, USA - KB3-175-4 | ecosystem: Environmental > Terrestrial > Soil > Unclassified ... | reverse complement strand
TCGAAGCCGATGGCTTCTGTCTTTACCATAAGAAGCTGGTGGAAGGCACCTTCGAAATGCCGCTATACGATGCAGCCACCCGAAGCGCAATCATCAGCGAAGAGCAGCTGTCGCTGATCCTGAAGGGGATATCGCTTAAAAGTATTCGCAAGAGGAAGCGATACCAGTTCAGGAGAGCTTGAAGAGAGTCAGTACGCATATACGTTAACGTTATATATTTGTTAATGCGCCAATGGTTTCTGTCATATTGGAAAGGATCGATATATTTGCGTTGTGAAACCCCTGCTCACTTTTGGCCTTCCCCAGGCCCTGGAAAAGATAAAAAAGCTCGAAACGGAGCAGCAGGTTCTCGTCTCCATTAATATTCGGTCGGAGCAGTTGCTACAGCAGAAGGAGCAGGAAGTAGCAGAATTGCGTTTAGCCTTGCAGGATGCACAACAGCAGAACAAACAGAAAGATACTGAGATCGCCATGCTGCTGGAGCAGGTGGCAGAGGGGGTGAAAAAAGGCTGGCAGGTGGAGGAGCTACAGCGGATGATCTATGGACGGCGTTCTGAACGATATATCCCCGAAGTGCCGGCGGATCCGGCTGCCAACCAGCTTTCACTTGGAGATGATTTTGCTGCTGTCGTCCCATCAGAAGTCTCCACTGCTGCTGATGCACCCACTCAAACCCCCACCGGTCGCACCAGCAGAAAGCAGAAAAGGCATGTTGCCCACCGGGGTAAAAAGGACTTCCCCGCGCATCTGCCCCGGGAGGACCGCTACCACCAGCCCGCTACCGATATCAGCGGATACACAAAGACCGGAGAGGTGGTCAAAGTTCGCTATGATTACCGGCCCGGTCAACTGATCGTCATCCGGGATATCTGCCCTGTCTATAAACATCCTGAAACTAAAGAAACCCTCGCCAACCCAGGCCCGGTTTACCTGCTGGAAAAGGGGATAGCCGGCCCCGGTCTGCTGGCCCACCTGCACGTCCAGAAGTACACCTACCATATGCCCTATTACCGGCAATTGCAGCAGTGGGAACGCCAGGACGGCGTATTGCTGGCGGCAGCCACCGTCAATGATTGGGAGGCCGTTTGTGTGGACAAGTACCTGGTGCTGCTCTATGAAGAACTTAAAAAACTGGTGCTGCTGGCCAGTTATCTGCAATGCGATGAGACGACCGTTCGTGTTTGCAATGACATCGCCAAAGGGAAGGCTCACCAGGGTTACTTCTGGGTGCTGGACGCCCCGGTGGAACGGTTGGTACTATTTGAATACAATCCTGGCCGAGGCCAGGAAGTACCCCGGGAACTACTCAACGATTTTTCCGGCCATCTGCAAACAGAGGCGCAACTGGGATAAGCTGACGACCTACTTCCGGTATCCGGATGCGATCCGTAAAATGATCTATACGACCAACACCATCGAGGGCTACCACCGCCAAATCCGCAAAGTGACCAAGAACAAGGGAGCGTTTACCGGCGACATGGCTCTGCTGAAATTGATCTATCTGGCTACAGAACGGATCGCCAAAAAATGGACCATGCCTTTACAGGGATGGGCGGTCTCCGCTTCCCAGCTAAAGATTATATTTGGGGACAGAATGAGTACCGATCTATGATAGGGCGCCGTAAAAAAGAGGCGGCGCCTTGCTCTTTGGATGGAGCCGCCGCCGCCTCAATTAAACTAGTTCAAAACTATATTCTGACACAGTTCAATTTACACTCCCTTTTGCGCCCGTGCTTAATAATTGTATTTCTTATAATTTTTTCCGGAATCTATTTTGTATTTCATCATCCAATTGGGATTTGAGCCTTCCGCATTATTTTCAAACCCGCTGCCAGTAAAAAACACATATTTTCGGTTAGCATTGTGAAAAAGGTCTTCAAAATATTCTTTCTTGTCAAAGTCGTCGATCTCAGTCATACTGTCTTGTGAATAGATCTCATAGAATTTCCAAGTCTTATGGGGTATAATCCAGCCTGGTGTATAGGGTAATGCAGTAAAGCACTCTCCCTTATCGGAGATTCGCAGGATCACCCAGCCATCCTTGCCAATTTCTTTTTGCCCATTAGGTTTGTTGTAATAGATGGTAACTTCTCCGACCCACCCAGGCGGATGAATGAATTTGGTATGTGGCTCTTCATGGTTGCATGCCAGCAAGAGCAATGACGCGATAAGTACAAGTGGGGATAGACGTTTCATAACGATTCTTTAAGAAACAGGTTTGGGGCGCGACTACCGGATAGATGGAAACTACAAGCTTAATCATTAATTTGAAGAACTAAACGCTTGGCAAATCATATTCCTTTAGTAAGATATCAAATCTCTTGTTGAATGTTATGCTCATGCGATCAAAAAATCGTTTAGCCATCGGGCGACAAACCTCGCTTTTCAAATGCTTCCCGATGGTATCGAGCGACTCATTGTAATTGTTGACTCAGGCATCGTAGTGAAACCGACATTGGAGAATGTGCAATTGTTTATCCTTTACCGCATAAACTAGCCGATGCTCGTCCGTAATTCGACGGCTCCAAAATCCCTTGTACTGGCCCTTCAACGGTTCCGGCTTTCCTATGCCTTTAAAGGGATTTCTTAGGCAATCCTTAATCAACTCGTTGATCTTTAAAAGCACCTTCTTGTCCGTTTCCTGCCAATAGAGATAATCTTCCCAGGCATGTGTTTGCCAAACCAATTCCATTAGTCTTCAATTAGTCTGTGCTTTGAAGATTTACCTGAGCGCATTTCCTCGATGGCATCGTCCAATCTTTTCTGGTTGATTCTGCTGCTCACTAAGTGAAGTGTCTCTTGGATAGAGTTGTATTCTTCGAGTGACATCACCACTACATTCTTGCCCTTGCTTCTCGATACGACTACGATCTCATCATTATCATTCACCATGTTAAGGTTCTCGGTGAGGTTATTTCGGAATTCGGTATAGTTGACTATCTGCATAATAGGTGCTTAATTAAGTACAAATTTAAGACTTTTTGCTCGATTAGCAAAACTTGATCTGTCAAAGGGAAGCCACCGGATCATTAACGAAATGTAAACCAATCTTATCGCCGGCAAATATCAACTTTTTCAAAATCAGGTGCTTAGTTCAGCGACTAGTCTTAGATCTCCCAAAAGCTTGTTTGAAAAGCATCCAATCCTGGTCACCCAAAAGGACCAATCAAAATCTTCCCTGGCTTGTCCTCTTTCTTTTTGCCTGAAACCCGCGTCCAGCGTGTATATCAGTTCGACGGCCTCATTGATAAGGCTTAGTATCTCCGGGATAGTTTTATGGCTCTTGTAGAAGGTCGTGTTGCGATGGTTGAAAATCGGCACATTGGGTAATGCCCGCACGTTCTATTCGATAAAATGCCAACAGACGCCCGCGAGGTCGATAACGTTCACTTCTTTTCCATAGGGCTGCTGCAGGATATCGCTGACGCGAATGCCAAAGCGCTCGGTTAGTTTCTTTTCGATGACCATGTCGCGGAATTCTTGTGCGCTGCTGATGCGCACGGAGACCATAAAGTTCTCGGCAAATTCCTTGTGATCGAACCGCTGTAACATAAACGAACAGGGATCCTTCCCGAAGCCGGCAAGATCGGCTTGTTCCCAATTCAGGCTGAAGCCCAGCTCCTGGAATAATTGCTTGGATTCTTCATATCTTTTACCGGAGGGGATGAAAGGGGAGAGAGAAAGGAACTTCATGGTGAATGGTTTGATTAAATGTACGAAAAAGCCACCCGACAAGGTGGCTTCGATCTTTTATCAGCGAAAGCAAAGGACTATTTTCTCGCTACGACAAATAGGATGACGGCCATAGCAATACCGATCACCCAATAAACGATCTTGATCTCATTGCTCAGTTTGTCATGAGTCATTTGGATTTTGACTTCTAACTTGCTTTCCAGCTCATTCATCTTTGCAATGACCTCTTTCATATCGCTATTGATTTTTGCATCGATTAGCTCCAAAATTGCTTTCTTCTGACTCGGCGGCAGGGAAATATTTTCCAAACTGCCGCTGACTTCCGATAGATTCATCTTTTCTGAATTGCCCGTTCATTCGAAAATTTGAAACCACCGGCATCAGACAAATTTACAAATATTATTAGGATCGATTAAAAAAAACAAGCACCACAAGCCAGTTGATTTGCGCGCAATGGCCGAAAAAAGAATCAGCGAAAACGTCCTTTCCCGAATAATTTCTGCTTTTTCGTCCATGCCCTTGTCGGCAACAGTGGTACGCTGAACTTTAGCCCAAAAGAGAATATGAAAACCTCCACACTCCTGATCGCACTCCTGACCGCCGCGTCCGCCCGGGCCCAGGTCCAAAACCCGGTGCACTGGGCCTTTACCGCCCAAAAGGTTTCCGCAACCTCCTACTCGATCCATCTCACGGCCACCATCGACGCCCGCTGGCATACCTATTCCCAAACGACGCCGGATGGCGGCCCCGTCGCCACGGCGATCCAATTTACCGCCAATCCGCTTGTCGTGCTCGACGGCAAACCCGCCGAAGTGGGAAAGATGGACCGGCACTTCGAAAAACTCTTTGGCGTCGAAGTAAAACAATATAGCTCCAAGGTGGACTTCGTCCAGAAGATAACGCTGAAAAAACCCGTAAAGACCAATCTCAGCGGCACGATCAACTTCATGGTCTGCAATGACCAGGAATGCCTGCCGCCGTCGAATCAATCCTTTTCGCTAAGCCTGCCCTGAGCCCGGCTCGCGGCCATACATATCCAGCTCACGGGCGCGGCCTCGTAAGGGAGGAAAAAAAAATGGTGAGGGCGCGAAAGCCCTCCCCTTTGTCATTTCATGTAAAAGTTATTTGCCAGCCGCGTCACCCGAAAACTCATTGGCCAGCTTCGCATCCAGGCTGGCCGACTCCTCCTCCGTAGCCTTATCATACCGGCCCACGATCTTCCCGGAAGGATCGATGAGTATCTTGGTCGGCAGCGATTGAATACCGGACTTTTCGTCCAGATCACCAGGCTGGTCGGTACCAAATGGGATTTTTTGATCATACCCTCTCAGCACATTCGGCCAAAGATCCGTGCCATCCTTTGCAATCGCCTTCTGCCAGGCATCCGGCCGGCCATCGCCGTCTGAAACAGCGATCACCTGCAATCCTTTGTCCTTGTATTTTTCATAAAGCTCCTTTACATCCGGCATCGACTTGCGGCAGGGGACGCACCAGCTCGCCCAAAAATCGAGCAACACATACTTGCCGCGATAAGCATGAACGAAAGGACCGCGATCAGGCCAAAATGTAAGTTACGTGTTGGAATGCGTTTTTTCGCGATGCAGAATTCACCAATTGAGATATCGATTCCCGACCAACGTAAACGCCACCAGCAGAATAGTCCACCAATAGCGCTTCAGCAAATAGATTCCTACGGCGATCACCAGCATGATCGAGCTCACAACAGCATGAAGGAGGTATTGCTGGCTCATCTGCGAGACAAGGGCGTCGGGTATCAGGGGGCTCACCCGTTGCCGCCGCACCTGATAGCTGTCCAGGAACAGGCCGATAGTGAACAGCCCCAATAAACCCAGACACACCAGTGCGCAGATCTTAAGCCTGCGGGTGGCCCTTGCCTTTATCGCCGTACTATTCATTTGAACAAGGTAGATAATTTCCCCAAACCGTCGGAGGCAGTAGCAGATCCTTATCTCTAGGCGCGGGCGTGACCCGCTGCCGTGATTGAGACAGGCGCATATGGTAGGGGGGGATCAATTTAATTGGTTTATTGTTATATAAATTAATTAAATTGCTGTTATAGTCAAAAGGCCAATAAATTTACTTGAAAGTAATTAACCTATAGCTTAATTTTGTGAAAAGGGAATGTGTATTATATAAGGCCTCTACCATTTATCCGCGCTATGTTTGTTTCGATAGCGCGATTGCCGCCGAGCTAATAGGATATTTAGGCGATCCCAAAAAAAGGAAGAAGCTGGACTGTATTGCGGCGAAGTTTCTGGAGAAAAAAAAGTCTGAGAAGATCGATAAGTCGATCGATCAAATGATCAAACCAATTGAAAAATATGAGTATGAACTTAAAGGAATTGCAGGACAAGATACAGGCGCTCCAGACGAGCAAAACTGAAGAAGAATTGCTTGAGGAGGAGACCGCGATCCTGATGGCGAATTACTTGTCTGAGATCGAAAGATACCAGCGGGACCATGCAATCACCAGAAAGGATCTCGCGGCAAAAATAAAGACCTCGGCAAGTTACCTGACGCAGGTTTTCAGGGGTGACAAGCCGCTGAATTTTCATACCATCGCGAAGATCCAAAAGGTTCTGAGCATCCGGTTTCGGGTGATCGCTATGCCCCTGGAAGCCTCGCCTTCGTCGACGATCGCCTCCTATTCTTCGATCAAGGATAATAACCTGTATGAGGACACGAAAATATTGCCGGTTGTTGGCGGGACTCTTTCAGTTGACACAGTACTTAGGAAACACGAAACTCAAACGATCAGTTAGTCATGTCAGCGGCGGATCAAATATCAACAAAGTACGATTTGGAGGTACGCAGAATAAAGGAACTGTATTTCTTTATCAATGAAGCGGCGGCTGGAATGCCAGGCAATCAACCGGTCAGGCTGGAAGTAGGGCTTCATATGACGTTTAAGCCGGATGCCGATCTTGTCATGCTTACTATTAGGGCTTTCTATCATTTTCCTGCCCGGCCTCCGGAAGATGTGCTACTGGACATCCAGGTACAAAATGCGTATGAGATACCCGGATTAAAACAATTCCATAGGGATGATATGCTGAAGCTGCCGCCATCTCTCATCACGGCCATAGTAGAATTGTCACTTGCCCATACCCGGGCGATACTGGCCATAAAAACTGCCGGTACCGTTTTCCAGGATACACTACTGGCGGTGATGGACGCGAGGGAGCTAGCCACCCATTTTTTCCCGTTAATGTTTGAAGGCTGATAAACGATCCATTTATTGGGTCATCGGTATCGCGATGGCGGTCATCCTATTCGTGGTGGCCAGGAAATAGCACACCCGTTCACTGCATCTTATTAAAGCCACCCGGCAGGGTGGCTTTTTCTCTGCCCCGACATACCCCGCCGCGCCATTCATTTTCAATCAAATAGGCCAAGATAGAAAATATCTCCAAAAATATAGACCAACTTGTCTAGATTTTCCTACCTTTGAATTCTAGACAGAATTGTCTAGAATGATTTTAAAGAAAAGAACATGACACAACCACGCGGCCAACAAGTAGCCGATAAGATCATGGACGCCGCCAATAACCTGTTCTACCGGCAGGGATACAACGTCACCGGCATCAACCAGATCATCGAGGAAGCCGGTGTCGCCAAAGGGTCGCTCTACCAGCATTTTCCATCGAAAACGGATCTGTTGATCGGCTACCTCGAGCTCAACCACCAGGCCTGGTTTGAGCGGCTAAAGGCTTTCGTCGACAGCATACCCAATCCAAAAGAGAAACTCCTCGCCGTCTTCGACTATCATACCCAGCGCCAGGAGATCAGGGAATACGGCGGCTGTCCCTTCATCAAGATAAACCATGAAGCGGGTACGAGCGAGCCGCGGGTACTCGCGGAAACCCAACAGATAAAACAGCACGCCCGCGATTTCATAAAGGAGCTGGTGATCGCCTCCGGTCATAAGCAGATCCTCACCGACGACGAACTGGCGGAACTCGTCTTCCTCCTCATCGAAGGCGGTTCCGCGGGAGCTTCCGTCTTCAAGAACGCCACCGATCTCCAAAAAGCAAAAGCAATAATCAGGAAACTCATTTAAGCATGTAACATGACACCGTTAAAAAACAAATGGCTTGAATTAGCCATAGTCCTCGTCGCGCCCTTACTTTCCGTGATCGACGTCTTTATCATCAACGTCGCCATCCCCGCCATCAAAAAAGGCGTACACGGCACCGATGGCGAAGTGCAGCTCGTCATCGCCGGCTACCTGCTGGGCTATGCCGCCTTCCTCATCACCGGTGGCCGGGCCGGTGACCATTTCGGTCGTAAGAAGGTGTTCTTCTGGGGCATGCTTTTCTTTACCCTCTTTTCCTGTCTCTGCGGCCTTTCGGCAACGGGGTTCCAGCTGGTCGCGACCCGCTTCCTCCAGGGACTGAGCGCCTCGTTCATGGTGCCGCAGGCCATCGCCTTCATACAAGTGCTGTTCACCGATACCAAAGAGCGGGCAAAGGCCTTCGGCTTGTTTGGCATTACTCTCGGCGCGGCCGCCATTATCGGCCAGGTGCTGGGTGGTTATCTGTCGGACATCCATGGGGTAGTGGAAGGCTGGCGGCTGATCTTTTTCATCAACCTGCCTATCGGCGCCCTAACGCTTGTAGCGGCGAAGCGCTATCTCACGGAAACGCAAAAGCACACCGGCAACAAATTCGATTATTCCGGGATCGTCATCCTCACCCTGGCGCTGCTTAGTCTGATCTATCCGTTGATCCAGGGCCGCGAGGCCGGCTGGCCGTTCTGGAGCATCGCCCTGATCGTCCTTTCGTTCGGCATATTTATCTACTTCGTGAATGATCAAAAAAGGAAGCTCCGGGAAGACCGCAATCCGCTCATCGATGTCCGGCTGTTCAGGATCCGGGATTTCAACATCGGGTTATTGGCGGTGCTGTTCCACTTCATGTTGCACACGGCCTACCTGCTGCTGAGCGCGGTATATCTGCAAAAAGGCCTGGGCGTTTCAGCCGTGGACTGTGGCTTATATTTTATTCTCCCCGGCATCCTGTTCATGGCCGCGTCGATGGCTGCTGCCAGATTGATCATCCGCTTTGGCAAACGCGTGCTGCAAATCGGCATAGGTATCATGGGCCTGACCTTTATCCTTCAGCTGGCGCTGTGGAAACCCGGAACAAGCGCCGGGCTCATCGTATTGCTGATGAGTCTCTGGGGCCTTGGGAATGGCTTGATCCTTCCCTCCCTGATGAACCTTGGCCTGAAGAGCGTGCCCGCGGAATATGCCGGCGCCGCCGCGGGTGTCTACTCGACCTTTCAGCAGACGGCCTCGGCCCTCGGTGTGAGCATCATCGGCGGGGTGTTCTTCTATTTCGCCCCGCAAGGCTGGCAAACGGCGTATCACGCGGGAATAGGAATGATCCTGTTTTTTGTGGCGTTGGTCCTTCTCATGCTTGCGCTCTTACCCGAAGGCAAATCGGTGGCAACGCCGCATCTGGCAATGGAATAGCGGCAAGACAATTCTATAACCAAAATAGGGCCGGACCGGTGCAGTGGTCCAGCCCCTCAATAAATGGGAAAACTAAAGCACAAAGATAAGGGAATGCTAAATAAATTAGTAATTTATTTTGACAGGAAGACAAAAATAGACCGTGTCTCCATTGATGGTAGGTCTGCGCGTCATCCGCGATGCGAACAAACGAATAGAGTATCAGTCGATCACAATAAGGGATAACCGCCGAAATAAAATCGAAGTTCACTTGCACTTCCCCGATATGCGCGCTATTTTTATAGGACACAATTGTTGTACGTGGATCGACCTTAGCACGCACAGTATTACTGGTCCCCGCGCCAAACCGCGCGGGGATTTTTTTATAACAAAAAAGCAGCCACCGGCTGGGAATGGCTGCTCGTCGTAGATCAGGGTAAAACTTATTTCGACGGGTTGTTTTTATTGCCGGAAGGACGATTGCCCTCTTTATTGCTTTCCGAGCCTCCCTGGCTGTTCTTGTCCGACTGACCCGTTCGGCCGGATTGTGTCTGCCGGTCGGAATCGATGTCCTGGTCATTGTCGGTATCGTAAGGCTGATGCTGGCCATTAGACTGGTTTTCAACCCCGCGTGAACCGGTTTGATCCATTTGGCCGCTTTTCCCCGTGCCCTGCTTCTGCGTTCCGCCTTGATAGTCACCGCCGCGTTGTTCCACATTCGTTCTTTCATCGACATCGCTGTCCTGTTTCTGACCCGTTACGTCCGAACGGTCACCCATCCCGTCCTGGCTCGCGTTCTTCTCCATACCGGGCTTCTTCATTTGTTGCTGATTTTGCTTGTCCTCCGTTTGGCTGGTTTGGCCTGGATTCTTTGTCTGTTTTTGTTGATTGGAGTTTTCCATGTTCAAATAGTTTTATAGTTAGTAATCGTAGATCCCGGTATTGCGTTTGCAATAAGCCTGCCACCCATTTCGATACGCACTACGTAGGGATAGCAAAAAAAAAAGCCGCTACCGCTAGGACCTACACGAGCTTTTAACTGTCTTTTATACAGGAAACTCCTATAACCCGATTATTCCTGAAAGACCAATATAGAGAACAGTTTTTGTAGACTCCTGGACCTGCCTGCCCGCCGCCTTTTAGTTATCTGTCTAAGGCCGGGCAGGTTTCTTTTTTTACCTCCCTCAAAAAAAGTATAAAAAACTTGCGTAAGTAAATCCTTACACATATATTTGTAAGCAAGTACTTACATATATATCCATGCAAGCGAGACGAGACGTATTCCAGGCCATTGCCGACCCCATTCGACGGGACATCATCGGGCTGCTGGCCCATCAGACCCTGAACCTGAATTCGATCGCGGAGAATTTTTCCGTGAGCCGCCCCGCCATCTCACAGCACATCAAGTTGCTCACGGAATGCGGGCTGGTCATCATCCGGCAGCAGGGCCGCGAGCGGTATTGCGAAGCAAAACTGGCCCAGCTCGGTCGGGTGGCCAGCTGGATCGAACCCTACCGGCAGGAGTGGGAGCACCAGTTTACCGCCCTCGACCAGTTGCTGGACCAGCTGCAGTCAAAACCAAAATCAAAAACAAAACCGAAAACAAAAAAAAGAAAAAGACCATGAACAAGACCACGTTAAAGGTGGAAGCCGGAAAACAGGAGATCTTCATCTTCCGCGAATTCGAAGCCCCGCGCGACCTCGTCTTCAGGACCCTCACCGATCCCGCCTTGCTCGCGCGGAACGCGGGCATGTCCACCTCGATACCTTTCGCCTCGAAGCCCTGTCGGGCAACAGGACCCGGCTAACCATCCACACCGTTTATCCATCTGTGAGCGACCGCGACACGGCCACCCGGCCCGGTATGGAACAGTTCATAGCCGAAAGCTATAACCTGCTCGATCAATTGCTCGAAAAACAACAAAAAAAACAATAAGTATGGCACGCATCTTCACCCCGTCGGCCGATCTGCTCGCCGATATTCATACTCCCATCAGATGAAAAAACTCGTCCTATTCTTTAGCTTCGGCCTCCTGTGTGTCCTGCGTTTATCCGCCCAGCCGCAGCCGCAATCGCAGTCGCAATCACAGCCAGCGATCGATACCGCCGCCGGCCTGGAAAACAACCCCGGCGTCTATTCCATAATAGTAGCCCAAAATGATAGGATCATCTACCGGCGTTATTTTAAGGGTTACGACTCGACGACCCTGTTCAGCGAGCAGTCCCTCACGAAGAGCATCTGTTCCCTGCTCATCGGTATCGCCATAGACAAGGGTTATCTTTCCTCGGTGGATGAGAAACTGGTCGATATTTTTCCCGAGCTCAAAAAGGATGCCGATCCGCGAAAAAGCGAGATCACCATCCGTGCCGTCATGAACCAGGCTTCCGGGCTTTGGCACGAGAATTTAAAAAGCCCCCTCGGCATCCATCATTTCCTGAAACAAAAAGATCCGGCTGGCTATGTCTTGAAACAGCCGTTGGCAGGCGAACCGGGCAAGGAGTGGCACTACAACAATGCGGCAAGCTACCTGCTTTCTGCGATCATCAGCAGAGCCACGCATATGGATATTCGCGAGTTTGCAATCAAATTTCTGTTTGCCCCATTGAACATCACGGAATTCCGGTGGCTGCAAATGCGGGATGGAACCTACGACGGCAGCGGGCTCAAAGGCGTATTCCTGCGGTCGGCGGATTTGTTGAAGATCGGTGAGCTGTTCTTACACAACGGCGTTTACGATAACCGCCAGGTCGTCCCGAGAAAATGGGTGCAGCTCATCCTCGACCCGGATATAACCTATCCCTCCACCTGGGGTTTCGAAGGCTCCGCCTATGCGTTGGATTATTACCATGCCGTGTACCACGGGACCGCGTTCCTATATGGAATGGGCTGGGGCGGCCAGTTTGTGGTCATTCTTCCCTCGCTGAAGGCCATAGTCGTCATCAACGAGAATGCCGCTAACAAGCAGGCGATAAAGCGGTCGGAGACATTCATCCGTCGCATCTTCCCCGCGGTCTTCGCTCAACTGAGCAAAACCCCGTAGGAGGCATACCGGTCAAAGATTTAGCGGTAAATAGAGATTGAAAACGGAACCTTCGCCCGGCCTTCCTTTCGCCGTGATATGTCCGCTATGTGTCTGCATGATCTTGCGGCAGATGGCCAGGCCGATTCCCGTTCCCTGGTACTCGTGCGTGCTATGGAGCCGCTGGAAAACCTCGAAGATGCGTTCGGCAAAAATGGGATCGAAGCCAATGCCATTGTCCGCCACGCTGATCTGCCAGAATCGTTGCGCCTTACGCATACCGGGGATCTGCACGGAGTCCATGTCGACGAGCTCCGTAGAGATCGTTATAAAAGGGTCGGCGCCCGCTCTTTTGTATTTGATGGAATTCAGCAGGATATTGGAAAAGACCTGGCTCATCTGGTGCGGGACCACCGCAACCTCGGGCAGTTCGGAGACCACCACGGTTGCCTTGTTCTCTTCGATGGTCTCCAGCAGAGAGTTCTTGACGTCCTCTACCAGGACATTGAGATCGGTGCGGACGAATTTTACGTCCGAGATGGTTAGCCGTGAATATTGAAGCAGCGCCTGGATGAGGTTCTGCATCTTTTTCGCCCCCTCCATGATACGCCGGAAATAGTCGGTTACCTCGGGGGTAAAGCCGTCTCCGGAAAGTTCCAGGATGCGGGTGGTGAAGAGATGCATCTTACGCAATGGTTCCTGCAGATCGTGAGACGCGACATATGCAAAAGAAGCCAGCTCTTCATTGGTGCGTTGTAGCGCCTCGTTCTTTTCTTCGAGATTTTTTTGATATTGACGGATGGTCGCTTCGCTTCTTTTCTTTTCGGAAAGATCGGAGACGATAATGCCCACCGTCGGCAGATTCGGCGGCAGGCTCGTCAGCGAAATAAACACCGGGATCACGGCGCCCTGGACGGCCAGCTCGATCTCGCCCCTGCTCTTGCCCCTGAACGCTTCATGGAACAATTCTCTGAAAGGAACCAGCGAATCCGGATGGACATAGTCGAAGATAGATGTTCCGATCACCTTTTCGTAAGGCAGGCCCACCAGCTCGTAAAAGGTCTTGTTCGTATAGACGATCAGCCCGTCTTCGGTGGCATTCAGCGCTCCTTCGCCGATCTCTTCAATCAGGATGCGATAGGCATAGTCGCCGGTCTGCAAGGTGTAGATCTCCGGGGCAGCGTCGGAGCCTATAGCGAAGGCATCTACCTCGCCGTCCTTGATCGCCTGGATTAGCTGATCGGCTTCGGCAAGTTTCGCCTTCAGCTCCTCGATCTCGGCTAGTAACTTATTTACGGACGGATCCTGCATTTGGTTTATTTGAAGGTGATACCCAGGGCCTTGATCACTTTCTCGGAATCGGCGAGATTTCCGATGAGTATCTTCTTAGGTAATGGAAGAGACTTTACAAGCGACGGCGTGAATACCACATGGTGTGAAAGGGCTGCTTCCGGATTCTTATACAGATCGATAATTTCCAGCTCGAAGAACTCGCTGCAGCTCTCGTCGAAGATACGTCTTGCATTCTCTATTGCTTCCATCGATTTCGGGGACATGCCCGAAACAAATAGTTGCAAGACTAATTTTTGACGACCTTCCCCAAGAGTTTCTTCGTTTTCCATTATGGTTTGTTTTTCAGCGGCATCGGCCGGATGTTCAAACCCACCAATACCTTTTCTTCGTCGGAAAGATCCCCGATGATCTTTCTGATGGGTATGGGGACTTTTCTGATAAGCGTAGGGATGGCGACGATCTGATCACCCTCCGCCAGCTGCGGCGTTTTCAACAGATCGATGACCTCGATGGAATATCGCCCCTCCAGATTTTCCTCGCAGTACCGCGTGATATTCTTCAGGGCGAGTACGGATTTAGGCGTTGAACCCGCCACATAGAGCCTGAGTTCCCATCTTTGTTCATTTTCCATTGGCTGAGTTTGATTTCGTTGGTATTGAAGAAGCCGCGAAATTGATCCCCGCCGAAGAGATAGTGAAATTCACCGAGTCGTTGTAATGTTCCATGCCGCGCGATTTTACGATGAGCAAAGAACGCTGCCTTTTCCCGCTAACCAGCCCATTCTCGAGAAACAGCCAATTGTCCGCCAGCGAAGAAACCGCCTCGATGGTTCCCGCGTCGCCGGCTCCGCTACCGGTGTGGCTCATGAGACACGTGAACAGGGCGTTTATCCGCCGGGTCTTCAGGGTATCGATGAGCCGGACGAGCATGGCTTTTACTTCCACAGGGCTGCCCACGGATACGAGGCTGCTTATCGGATCCACGATCACCGTTTTGGGGTTGAATTCAGTCAGCAGTTTATTGACGGCGAGCAAATGCATCTCCAGGCCATATAAGGTAGGCCGTGAAGCATGGATCTGCAATAAGTTCGATTCGATGTACGGTCTTAGATCGATCCCGATGGTCAGCAGATTGCGAATGGTTTGTTCGGGTGCCTCTTCAAAAGAGAAAATAAGGACCCGCTCGTTACGCAGACAGCTGCCAAGCGCGAAATAGCCGGCCAGGATCGTTTTGGCCGTTCCGGCCGTGCCGGTAATAAGGGTGCTGCTGCCTTCATAGAAGCCGCCCTTTTTGAATAAGGCATCCAGCGGTTTAAGCCCCGTGGATATCAACTCGGAGGAGGTTCCATGATCGAGCTTCAGGGAAGTGATCGGGATCACGGAAACCCCGTTTTCGTCAATGAGAAAGGGATATTCATTAGTGCCGTGGGTGCTGCCGCGGTATTTTACGATCCGCAACCTGCGGGTCGCGATCTGGTCAACGACCCTAAAGTCCAGCAGGATCACACAATCCGATATATATTCCTCCAGGCCCTGCCGGGTTAGGGTATTCACGCCCCGCTCGCCGGTGATGATCGTGGTGATCCCTTTGTCTTTAAGCCATTTGAAAAGCCGGCGGATCTCGGCGCGGAGCAGCCCTTCGTTTTCCATGCCCGAAAACAGGGACTCCAGCGTATCCAGCACGATCCGTTTAGCGCCGATGGCTTCGATGGCATAGTTGAGGCGGATAAACAAACCTTCTAGGTCGTATTCGCCTGTCTCCTCTATTTCCGACCGCTCGATCCGGATGTAGTCGACGCGGAGCTTTCCTTCACCCGTTAGTTTGTCCAGGTCGAATCCCAGCGAAGATGTGTTGGCGGTGAGATCGGCAGCCGTTTCGTCAAAACTTACAAAAACGCCCGGTTCGTTTTGCTCGAGAATGCCTTTTACGAGGAATTGGATGCCGAAAAGCGTTTTGCCGCATCCGGCGCTCCCGCAGATCAGGATCGGCCGGCCTTCCGGAAATCCACCTCCGGTGACCTCGTCGAGACCTTCGATACCGGTAGAGACTTTTGCTAAGCTAGAGATTTCTTGCATATAAACGATTGGAAAAGAATACATAAATTTAGGTGATTCCAATGAAAAAAGCATTCGGCTTCCCCGAGGAACTGTCCAACAAATGTTATGCCCTGCTGACATCGATGACCTACGATAAACCCATGGCTACCTTCGAAGACTATTCGATTTTGCGCGAGTTGCCCATGGACCGCTACCTCGTCACCTCCGGCTTCCACCGGTTCCAATGGAGCAAGATCCGCAGCCTCGGCATCGAACGGCACTTCAGGGAGATCCATGTCGTGGATGCCACGACGTCCCGCCTGACGAAAAAGTCGGTATTCGCGGATATCATCGGGCGGCATGGTCCGTCTACTAAGCCGCCCAATGGCCGCCCAATGGCCGCCCCGATGGCACCCCAATGGCCGCCCCATGGCACCCGTAGCGCGTATGCCGTTATTTAGGTAATTTCGATCCGTCAATATGCCACGAAAGATCATCCACATCGATATGGATGCATTTTATGCCTCCGTCGAACAACGCGATAACCCGGCGTACCGGGGTAAGCCTATCGTCGTCGGCGGATCGCCGGAAGGGCGGGGTGGGGTAGTGGCGACAGCAAGCTACGAGGCCCGGAAATTCGGCATCCGCAGCGCGATGCCTTCAAAAAAAGCGCTCGAGCTCTGCCCCCATGTGATCTTTGTCCGGCCGCGATTCGATGTGTACAAGCTCGTCTCTCAACAAATCAGGGAGATCTTTTCCCGCTACACGGACCTGATCGAACCGCTTTCATTGGACGAAGCGTTTCTCGATGTCACGGTCGATAAACAAGGCATCGGCTCGGCCATCGATATTGCCACGGCCATCCGGGCAGCGATAAGATCGGAGCTGAATCTAACGGCCTCCGCCGGAATTTCCATCAGTAAGTTCCTGGCGAAAACGGCAAGCGATATGAACAAGCCCGATGGACAAACCTTTATCGGCCCTTCGCGCGTAGAGGCGTTCATGGAGACGCTGCCTGTAGAAAAATTCTTTGGCGTAGGTAAGGTCACGGCGGCGAAGATGAACAGTCTGGGCCTTTTCACCGGCGCCGATCTCAAAAAGAAAGACGAGGCCGAACTGGTCCGGCATTTCGGTAAGGTCGGGCATTTTTATTATCAGATCGCCCGCGGGATCGACGAGCGGCCCGTCCGGCCGGACCGAGAGACAAAATCGCTCGCCGCGGAAGATACCTTTCCTGTGGATCTTACAACATTGGCGGACATGGTACAGGAGCTGGAAAAGATCGCGGTTACCGTGAGCCTACGGCTGGTCCGCAACGAGCTCAAGGGGCGAACGATCACCGTGAAGATAAAGTACGCCGATTTTCGCCAGATCACCCGAAGCCGCTCGTTGGCCACCGCGACGGATGCCCTGGCCACGATCCGCGATACGGCGGTGGAATTGCTCACCGGCTCGGGTGTGGAAGACAAAAAGATCCGCCTGCTCGGTATTTCCGTCAGCAATTTCGATGCCGCGCAGGCGACGGACACGGAAAATAGACCTTTGTCGAACGGCGCCAAAAATCAACTGGAATTATTTTAAACCCGGTCCCGATTAACTCAATGCCGCGGCTTGCGGTTCTGCTGCTTGATAAAGGGATGCGTGCCATCGCTCCGCGGAATGGGCCTGTTCCTCTTCTCTTCCCCCAGGATAAGAGCAATGACCGCCGGGTCCGTCGCCGGCACCTCCTGCACAATCACATCCCCAATGGCAGCCCTGCCCAGGACCTCCGCGCTGAGATGCAAGGCATGCATGCGGATATCGTGCAAATTCATTGGTTCCTCGAAACGGCGGACACCCGTTCGCTTCGAGCCGTCGACCAGGTAGATGGTTATGCGTGCGTAGCCCATTGGAAGACGAAGATACAGGCCGGCTACCGGATTTGCTAATTTATTTAGTATCCGCCCCGCTCGATCCAGCCTTTACCCGGCAGGCCAAATAAAAACCTATTCTTTTAAGAACGGCAGCACGATGGACTGCCCTCTAGCCAAACCCGTTGACGGCCCGGGTGCTGAGGACGGTTTGGTAGGCTCCGGTGGGCCCTGTCAGGTACTGGCCCTCGGTCGTAAAGATAATGGCGCCGGATCCATTGAGCTGGTTGGTCCAGTACACAGGCTGAATACCGCTGGTGGTTTGCGTGGCATCAGCGCCATTTCCGCTCTTATCTTTCCAGGTCGCAACGAAATCCCCATTGGCAGCGGCTGTACCGCCAGGGTTGAGCACGGTGGCAGCATCCGCCGCCGTCAGCCCACAGCTGAAGATTTCCGTTGCCAAGACCCGCAGGATAGTAACTTTGTGCAGGAGCAAAAATAGTGAAGAACACTGCCCCGAAGTACAGACCTGTTTTGACAAAGGGACATAAGAAAGTGTACGGATTTTTCATGGTATCTTTTTATACGGGGACCGGGACGATTCCGTCTTGAGCGAGACGTTTTGCGATAAAAGTATTTTACCAAAGGACAGAATCACCGGCTGTAATCGTAAACACCCATGCACAACCGAAATACTACGAGCGAGCGGTCCCCGATTTGTACTTTTTCCGGTCTTTTTTCATCCATCGAACCAATCTTCAACAAGTATGAATACGAAAGAACCAGAAACAACGGTCGAACAAAAAAGCTACCGGATGCCACCAAAAGAGGGGATCAGCATCGCCCATTTCCTCACCGTGGCCGATATCGACCGTTCGGCCCGTTGGTACGCAACCGTTTTCGGCGGCCGCATTCTAAGCAGCGGCGACAGCAGCGGCGCGCCCGCTTACATCCAGCTCGCCAATACCTGGCTCCTGGTCAACGTCGGCGGCGGCCCCACCCCCGACAAGCCCACGGTAACGCTAAGTACCCCCGATCCTGACCACATCAACAGCTTCATGAATATCCGTGTCGCGGATATCCAGGCCTGCTACGAACTATGGAAAAGCCGTGGCGCCGAATTCATCACGGCGCCGATCCCCAAGTACGGCGAGATCCGCTGCTACATGCGCGATCCGGACGGTTACATCATCGAAGTCGGCCAGAGCACCGACCTCACCTACGGTTAGCAGGTCGGCTCTTTACGGGATCTATCCTAAAACCCGCGCCCGCAGCGGGTATCCGGGGATGGGTTTATGCCTCTATATCTCAGCCCGGATCGTCGAACGGCACGATGGCGCTATTTCCGAGCCAGAGAGGAAGTTTGGCATCCACAGTCTGCCTGCCAAGATACTCATCGACCCCAGCGGGAAGATCATCGCCCGGTATCACAGGGCCGCGGAGGCGGAAGCGACGGAGCTGGATCAGACGCTGGCGAAGATTTTTAATGGCTTTTTAGTATTTGCCGAAGAAGGTTTGCAGCTCTTTGGCCCATGTTTCGGGATCCTCCCATGCGGCAAAGTGGCCGCCTGTGCTCATCCTTTCGATCCGTTGTGCATTCACCATGCGATTGATCCATTCATCCGGGAAGGGGGCCTCGCCGGGGAACAGGGCCACACCTGTCGGCGTTTCCACGTGCTGCTGGGACCTGAGCCCGCCCGACCAGGCGGCCCTTGCTTCTTCTGCATAGGTCCGTGCGGAGGTATTGATGGTCTGGGTTGTCCAGTAGATCATGACGTTGGTGATGACCTCGTCCTTCGTAAAATGGCTGTCCATGTCCTCCGGTCTGCCGGACCAGCCGTGCAGCTTTTCTACGATCCAGGAGGCCAGGCCCATGGGTGAATCATTGAGGCTATACCCTAACGTCTGCGGCTTGGTAGATTGCAGCATCGCATAGGCGCCCTCCGAGTACCACCAATGCTGGATGAATTTGCCGAATTCCTGCTCCGCTGCGGACATGGTCGACCAATCTTCCTTGCCCGTGGGATAGCCTACGTCGGTGAGATGGATGGCGGTGACATTTGAGGGATATTGGTTCGCCAGGGATTTACTGATCGTCGATCCGACGTCGCCGCCAGCCGCGAAGAAGGTCTTGTAGCCGAGTGTGTCCGTCATCAGCTTCGCCCACAGCACAGCTGTTTTGTCGCTGTTTTGAGCGATCCTGTCCGAGAAACCGAATCCCGGGATGGAGGGGATGATCAGATCGAAGGATGTATCGGAGTCCAGCCCGTGGGCGGCGGGGTCGGTGAGCATGGGGATCACCTTGTAAAACCGGTAGAAGCTATCGGGCCAGCCGTGGGTCAGCAGCAGGGGTTTGGGGTTGGCTCCTTTTCCTTTTTTATGGAGGAAGTGGATGTTGATGCCGTCTATGACGGTTTTGAATTGGGGGAAGGCATTTAGCGCGGCTTCCTGCTTTCGCCAGTCGTATTGGGTTTGCCAGTAGTCTGCTAATGCCCGCAGGTAGTTTGGGTTTGTGCCGTAGCTCCAGCCGGCATTGGCGGGCTCGTCCGTCCAGCGGGTGCATTTTAAACGTTTTGCCAGGTCGTCCAGTACCGGTTGGGGTACGTCAATTTTAAATGGTGTTACCGTCATAAGATCGATTTGCTCAAAGCTACGCCGGGGGGCTCGGGAGGAATTGTCTTATTGTCGGGGAAAATGGTACTTTTTTACCTTAGTTTTTCCTGCTTTTTTTACAGCCTGCGGTAGGATTGCGGGGTCATGCCCTCTCTTTTCTTGAATGCCTTGATGAAATAGGCCGCATCGGAAAAGCCCAGCCAGTGGCAGATCTCCTTGACCGGCATGCTGGTCTGGCGCAGCAGGCTTTTGGCTTCCAAAAAGATATGCTCGTTGATCAGGGTCTTCGCCGATTTGCCGGTTTCCTCCTGTAGGACATCGCTCAGGTGCTTAGGCGTGACATGCAACCGGTGGGCATAGAAGGCTACTTCTTTTTTTTCGAGGAAGAATTTCGCCAGCAGGCCTTTGAAATCGAGGACCATCTTTTCCCGGACGGAGACCATTGAATTTACTTTTTGCATCCCGTGGCATTTGATGGTCAGGGCGAGCAAAGAATAGATCAGGCCGACGACGATTTCGGCTTCTCCCTCGGATTGCTTAAGCAGATCGAAAAGGGCTTTTATCTTTTTGATGTATTCTTCTTCCACCACGATCACATGGGTACCGCCCGGGAGGAAAAAAGGCAGCGACTTGAGGAAGGAGGAGCGCAGGTTGTTCTTAAAGAGCTCATCGGTAAAGTAAACGGTATCGTGGATCGACCGGTAGTCCCCCATCCATTGTGAGACGATGCCCGGGCCAACGGTCGTCAGGCTGCCCTGCCGGGTTTGATAGTCGGTGCTTCCCACCCTGAACATTCCGCCCGGTCCGGTATAGGTGAGGCCGATGCCATAGGTAAAGGTGCGGAAGGGAAACCGGATAGATGCCTGTTGATATGTGTCCTGGTTAGCCAGGAAATAGGGCCGCTGCATGCTATGCGATTGCTGTTCCTTCAGGTACTGAAAGAGGTTAAAATTTTTCAGGTCCATTGATTTTTTCATAAAATCGTGCTATGAAAGTACATAAATTCAGGGCAAGAATTGAAATCATCGGAATCAATCCCTTTGTGTTCGTACCTGTGAAAATACTTAAGGAAATATTCCTGCAATCGGGTAAGGATAAGGGACACATCCCGGTTTGCGGTTCCGTCAACCGAAAGCCCTATAAGCAGACCCTGGTCAAATATAGCGGCGAATGGAGGTTCTATATCAATACGACGATGCTGAAGGATTCACCCAAGCGGATAGGAGAGACCGTCGAGGTCACGATCCGGCATGATGCGGAGGACAGGGTTATCCGGCCGCATCCTGATTTTGAAAAAGCGCTTATGGGTCATCCCGAAGCCAAGAAAGTTTTCGACGGTCTGCCCGGTTCGCGGCGGAAAGAGATGCTGCGGTATATTTCCGCGTTGAAGACACCGGAGAGCGTGAGCAGGAATATACAGCGGGCGATCGGGTTTTTGATGGGGGAAAATGGGTTCGTCGGTCGGGAGAAGCCATAGAACCTTCAATTCACCGGTTCGTGGCCCACTGCTTCATTAGAGTTCGGCGCAAAAATAAGGGCTCTTCCGCGAGCAAACGCAAACCCGAAAGGCAATATTTCTGACGATGATCACGACCTTTGGGCTAAACAGGAATACCCATGCTATTGCCATGGTGCAGAACGAGCTGACTATGGACGCCCTGTTTGAGCCCTAACAAACTCCAACACTTCCGCCGCATCTTCAAGCCGCAAAAAATGCCCCTCGTTCCTAACGACGCGCACCGTGATCGCCCCGCCGGCTTTCCGGTAACGCGCTGCAGCGACCTGCGCCTGCCCCTTCAATGAAGGATCGTCCTCTCCGCAAACAAAAAGCACCGGCACCCCTGCCTTCGCCAGCGGTGCGAGCGTATCGAGCGGCGCCTTGCCACCCAGCATGAGCCTGGATTCGAGCACAGGATCTTCCGCATAGACACCCGCCACGCGCGAAGGATTGGCGATCGCCCAGCCCATCACCACACCCGCCGCGCCGCCCCGGCCCATAAGCACCGGCTTCGCGGCAAACCCATAACCCGTTAGATAAGTATAGATCGCATTCCACTGCGCCGGCACCGGCCCGTCGTAATTATAAGGCACCGCTCCCGTGACGATGGTCCACCCTTTGGCCAGTAGACCCTGTACCACCCGATCCTCAGGTGTGACATAGTCGGCCCGCAACACCCACGGCCGCCCCGGCGCCGCTTGCCTGGGCACGATCACGGTGGTGAAAGCATCCACTCCCGGGATCAGCAATTGGTAACGGGCATAGGCCCCCGAAAAATAGGGTCCGCGCTCGCTCAGCCAGGTTTTCCCGGTCGGCGCCCAATGCGTCGTCGCGATCGAACTATAATACCAGGTCTTCGCCACGCCGCCCCCCGTGCCCGTCTCCGCCCCAGCCCCAGCCCCCGCCCCCGCCATCCCCGGCCCCGTATAAACCGCCTTTACAAAATCAGGCGAAGCCGCACCCGTCTCCCGAACGCTCTGCTCGATAAAATCCGCGATCGGTGTCGCATCACAAAGACTGTGCGGGTGATGCCCGAACCCCTCTTTGACGATCACCGAGATCCGGCCGCCAAAAGCGTGGTAAATATTCTCCACCGCCAATGTGCTCCCCCAATACAACGGGTCGATGCTCCCGCAGACATGCAGCAACGGCACGTCGTTAGCCGCCAGCCCGCCCAGCAGCGCCAGCGAGGCCCGGTCGACCGCCGGGTTGTCGGCATAGATACAGGAAATGGCGGCAGGATGCAAAGAGGCCCAGCGGTACTCGTATTCCCCGCCGCGGCTCATGCCGATAAAGGCGGGTTTGGCAGACAACCCCTTTTCACGCGTCAGCCAGGCATAAAAGGCGTCCCAGGTGCGTCCCGGCGCCAGCGTGGCATTCGCCGAAATATAGCAAATAAAGAACCCGCGTTTCAGCAGCTCGATCTCCGTTTGCGGCTGGTGGTCCCAGTAACATCCCCGCCAGCTCCAGGGGTTGCCCGGTGCGGGCTGATGCGGTACGACAACGATACACCGCCTGAAACCCGCCGGCGGGTCCTTGACACCGAACCCTTCACCCGCCGGCGCATCATAAGGAGTGATGGCCAGCGTCGCCGTGTCCATCAGGAAATCATAACGGTCGAAACCTTCGTGCCAGGAAGAAGGCTTGCCGGAAAAAGCCGGCGTCTGCGCGCGAACGAGGGCCGGGCAGCCAAAGAGCGCCGGGCCGCACGATAAAAAGAAAAGGAGTAATCTATTCATATGGAATCACAAAGAAAAGCCCGCCGCCTTAACCATCCGGTTAACCAGGGAATTAATTTTGCAGCACATAACACATTATGCAGCTCGAACAAACAACAATTACCCTTCAGGCCCGGCGCCGCGGCTTCCACCTGATCACCGGTGAGGTCGAACGCGCCCTGCCGGCCATCGGCAAGATGCGGAAGGGGCTCTGCCAGGTCTTCATCCAGCATACCTCCGCCTCGCTGACCATCAACGAAAATGCCGATCCCACGGTCAGAAAAGACTTCGAAACCTGGTTCAATAAGGCCGTACCCGAGAACGACCCCGACTACCAGCATGACGCGGAAGGGGCGGATGACATGCCCGCCCACCTCAAGGCTTCGGTCCTCGGCGCCAGCGTCCTGGTCCCCATCACGAACGGCGAGCTCGCCCTCGGAATGTGGCAGGGTATCTATCTTTGCGAGCACCGCAACCATGCCACCCCCCGTGATCTCGTCATCACCTGCTGGGGTGAGTGAGCGGCGCGCCACCGGACACCCGCGATACTTCAACCCCCGCTGAAATGTCCCGGCCAAATCGCAGCTAATTTTGCCGAATGATGCAAAACAACCGAAATTTCAAATTTATCGTCTTTACCACGAGCTTGGGCTTCGTCGTCTCCCAATTGGATGTCAGCATCGTCAACATCGCCCTGCCCGAGATCGGCAGGTCCTTTAGTGCCGGCATCAGCGCCCTGCAGTGGGTCGTCGATGCCTATACCGTCGCATTTGCCGTGTTCATGCTGTCGTCAGGCGGGCTCAGCGACCTGCTGGGTGCCAAACGCCTGTTCCAGCTTGGGCTGCTGATCTTCACCCTCGCCTCTGCGGGCTGCGGGCTGGCCTGGAGCCCGCTGATCCTCATCGGCTGCAGGGTCGTGCAGGGCATGGGCGCGGCGATCAGGATCCCCTCGTC
>Ga0134128_10002224_pt1 | contig 24153 bp, 22 predicted proteins | sample KB31754_FD_96462 | JGI IMG/M metagenome (GOLD analysis project Ga0134128, IMG submission 96462) | Terrestrial soil microbial communities with excess Nitrogen fertilizer from Kellogg Biological Station, Michigan, USA - KB3-175-4 | ecosystem: Environmental > Terrestrial > Soil > Unclassified ... | reverse complement strand
TTGGATAATTGCTTTGTATTCTCTTGCTAGATCTTCATTTAGTCCTCTAATAATATCATCTTTGGACACAGAGGAAGAGGACGTTGTTCCAGAGTTAACTGATTGAAAAGTATTATTATTGTTTGACATATTTTAAATATCATTATAATGGTTTATATTATTATATGCAGTTAAAATCTAAAGTTTTTAGGTTATAAAATATTTAGATTACTCCTATTCTCTATGTATACATAAAAAAATAAAGTAAACTATTTTATTGTCTTTATTCAATATTAAAAAATAATCTTTTACATTATAATATTTAATTTATAATAGTTTGAACTAGTATCAGAACCCGTTTACCATTAAGGAATTTAATCCTGCTAATTTATAATTAATATATTATAGAAAGAAATAAAAGTCACATTTCATAAATGATTATAATAGATATCGATTAAAGATTTTTTACATGCTTAATGAACATATATTCATTGAATATAAAAAAGAAATAAAAGGCTAATCTGCTAATAAAAATATTCTACCAGTGTTATTTTTTAACGCACACTTTCTGTACCATTTAGCAAATTTAGTTTTTTTATAGCATTTTTTTAATGTAATGAATTTTGGTCTTTTTAGATAAACATATTCTGGGGCTATCTTTTCCATCTTATCACATACTTTGTGTAGTCTATTTGCAATTTCGTCAAATGTAATGTCTTGTTAAATCAATCTATTGATAGTATTATTGGCAATAGAATAAGTATTATTATAAATTTCCAGTTTTGCAATTGAAGAACGCTCTTAAACTATAATGTTTTTTCTTTGTAAAAGTAAAGGCTATTCTTTAAGCAAATTTGCATTTCTATATTATTCTCACGTACACTCTGATGTTTAACAAAAATTAAGAGAGTACATCAAATCTATTTGAATTAAACAATTTGAGGTTCTTTTCTATTACTTATCTTCTTTTTTTCATTTTTCTTTGTAAAGGTTTTTGATATTTCTCTTTCTTCCTTTTTTTGACTGTTTTGATAAGTTATATTTGTTAATGAAAAGTTAAATTCTTTTTATATTTGTAAAGTTAACGACTATAAAATATGATAGATGAAACAGATATAAAGATATTAAAAAAACTGTTGACAGATGCTAGAAGTTCATATAGAAAAATTGCATTTGATATAGGAGTCTCTCCACCTACAGTACTTAATAGAATATCAAAATTAGAAAAGGATAATACAATAAAATCTTATTCGGCAGTAATAGATCATGCAAAGTTGGGATTTGATTTAACAGCAGTGATTGAAATTACTGCAATTAAAAATAAGATAATAGAAGTTGAAAAACATATTTCAAAGCTTCCTAACGTTTGTGCGGTTTATGATATTACAGGATTAACTGACATGATAATAGTTGCCAAATTTAGAAATCGCAGAGAATTGAGTAATTTTGTCAAAAATGATATATCATCGCCTTATATTGAAAGAACTAATACACATATTGTTTTAATTACAGTAAAAGAAGATTTTAGAATATTATAGTAATATTAACAGCAGTATCAAATGCAGCAGCAGCAGCAGCAGCCGTCTTACCAATTATATGAATATCTTCTTGATAAGTAGCACAAAATATATTTTAATGTAAAATCAATTTATTAATAATTCAATTGTATATTCATCTCTATATCTATTAATACGTTTTGAATTTGTTAATTGATAGGCATAAATATATAATATATTTAATATAGTTAATGTTACAGTCTATCCATAGTTTCGAAAAAATAATATAATAAAATAGATAGATAAAAATAACTATATAGAATAAATAATTTTGAAATGGTCATTTAAGACAAATGTAAATTTAAAAGGTTGTTTTTTAATTATCAGTTAGGACTTAATTTGTTGTTTTTGGAACTATTTTTATAAAATCGTGCATATTGAACTTTTGAATATTTTTATTGATATTATTAGTTAAAGATAACGTAGGGTTTTCCATGGAGAAGTTATCCAATGCTTCTATAAATAATTCATTTTCAAATACTCTCAGTGTTTCTTTTATAATGGAGTAATCCTCTAAAGTTAATTTGGCAATCACTGCACCCTCGGCTATAGTAGTTCCTTCAGGGGAGTAAATAATTCCACCAACCATTCCCGGGCCGAACATTTCACCGGGCAAACCCAAATTAAGCAATACTCCCCCTGACATGTACAAACCTGAATTATATCCTGCACCAAAAGTTACCAATTTTCCTCCTCTAGCTTGACCCATAGCCCGTTCCATGCATCCTTTTTTAATCAAGACATTTACACCACTGCTGAAGTTAGTTGTTTGGTTATTTTGGCATGCAAGTTCTGTCGCAAAGCCGTTTATAATTATTTTCCCCTTATATCCTTTATCGGCTAATCCATTTTCTGCATTTCCATCAACTATCCAAGTTCCGTCAAAATTACAAAATGCACCAAAGAAATTGCCTACATTTCCTTCTACTATTAAATCTAATTTTACAGTATCCTCAAAACCGAGTATGCCTATTCTGTAAAGAGCCTTTGGATTTTTTAAAACAATTTTAGTTTCACCTTCGACTATGATTTTTTTCATAATGGAATTTATCGCCCTCTCAATTATTAGTGGGGAGCTTGCAACATCTCCAAACTTTTCTATTGATACTTGGTTTAAACCATATGGAAGTTTAACTCCATAGTTCTTCTCTAAAGAGTTATTGATATTTTCAAACTGTGTTATTGGATTAGATACCCTTGAGCCAATATCTTTTACAATTGCTCTTATTTCATCGATATCTAATGTGTAACACATTTTACTGTTTTTTTTAAACTGTGCTTCTATTAATTTATTTATCATATTGTAAAAATTAATGACTTGCCCGGAGAGGCGGCTTTTACATCTTCATTGGCTCCCACAATATCAAGCGCAGATAAATCAGTTGCCATTGCCCAGAATGCAGGATTTCCTTCTCCACCCCTATTATATCCTATAATTCCCTTTCTTGTTCCAAATTTGTCTCTTACTAAGGATAATGAGTGAGGAGTAGCTGCAATATAGGTAAACGGTCCATCTGCTTTTCGGATAAATTGATCATGTGCTCTTTGTATATCGCCATGCATTAATAGCTGATCAGCAAGAAATACAGCTATGACCTCTGAATCACAACTAGAATAGAAAGGATATCCCTTAATCTCAAGCAAGTTTCTTAATTTAGAATAATTTGTTATTTCTCCATTATGTACAACTGCTATATCTGGTAGAACAGTAGTACTAAATGGATGAGCATTACCTGGATCAACCTTGCTGCTTGTTGCTATTCTTAAATGTCCAATACCATGAGATCCCTTCATCGATCTTATATTATATTTTTTATCAAGATCTTTTACAAGGCCCATATTTTTAACCAACTTCATTTTATTTGAATAACCTATTATCGAAACTGAATCATCTTTGCTCAATTTGGAAACTAGCAAGGATTGCTCTTTTATCGGCTTACTTGCAGGAATTTTTTCTTCTATCAACTCATATCCTCCTGTTGCCGTCGTCGTCATAGAAGTAGGAGGAGACTTTATGAAATAATTAAGGTTATAAGACAAATCATTGCAATGAGCATCCCCAGTATTAAAAATGGCTATGCCTGCACTATCCTGTGCTCTTACTTGTTGGCTTTCCATCATCCGATAAAGAAGGGCGCCTATTGAAAAGTTTGGATTATCATGATCCTTTAATATGATTCCACAAATACCACACATACTTAACTTTCAAACCCCATATCTATTAGTTAGCAGATGTGCAACTAATTTCTGCTTTTTTCCTTCATCAATATTCAGTCTTTCTTTGATCTCATATTCATCAACTAATTCTTCAATTATTTGACGATAACTTTTATCTATTCCTTCTATAGCAATATCTGTTTGTAAACTTACCTCAATACTAGAGGTACGCAAATCAGCAGGGGACATATTATAAAAGTTACTATACCCCAATGCGGCAGGTACACCTTTAAGTTCTCCTTTGGTAGCCAGCACATGTCTATAAATCCTTTCAGATATTGCATTTGTATTAGATAAATTCTCATAATGATTTGCAGCATTTGCAATCAACATACTTGTAGAGTATCCTATAATATCTGCACCTAATGCGGCAGCTTTTACAATCCTTCCAGTATTATTAAAGTCTCCAGCAGCCACCAGCATTGCACCATCATTTTCCTTTCCTGCATAATATTGGTTTATAGCACGCCTCATGTCATGGATTACAGTTATTGCATGTTTTCCTTTGTATTTTCCTTGCTGATTTGTTATTTTAATGGTATCTGCAACAATCCCATCTGCACCTATATCTAGAATTGAATTAATATATCTATCATCGGTATCATCAATCTCGACAAGTATAGGGCCTTTAAACTCTTTTCTTATGTCTGTTAGAAATTGTATAAATTTATCATGATCATCATTATTGTATTGCAATACAAGCCCTTCGAAATCAAAATCTTTTTTTTCTATTTTTGATTTTCCAATTATTCTTTTAAAATAAGGATACTTTCTATTGATATTTTTAATGCTCTTATCAGAAACAAATCCTAAATTTATGTTTTCATTAACAGCAAGCCAATTTAATGCATCGTGTAGGGTATCTAAAGATGTTTCTTCGCTCTTTACATAGTTATCATAAATTAGTAAAGGCATAGATAAAACAACCTTATTTTGACATTGTTTCCTACCTACACTTATTTCAAGGTTTATTATTTCTCTATATGGATCATAAGGAGGTCTTGATAATTGTGCACCTAGTGCAGTTATAGAATCCCAAAAGTTTAATGGCTTTTCCTTTTCTCTTTCATTATGATTATTATTATTATTATTTTTTATTCTGTCATCTATGGAGATATTGCGAGGAGTACCACTTTCTGCTAATTCTAAAATCGAAGATCTTATTATAAATTTTTCTTTGTTATTCATTTTATTTAACTCAAATTTATTTTCTCTATGCACTCCATTTTATTATCCATACTTCTAATCTTTTCTGTTATCTGTTTATAATAATTCTTTTTGCTCATACCAAGCCCTGATACCATATTTGATATTTCATCTGTAGCAAAAAGATCTGCTGTACCTAGGTCTTTGATTGTTTTTTTTCCTAATGAGCCTACAATATTTTGAAGCTCGAACATTGTTCCCTTTATATAATTAATTACTCTCTTGACACTTTGTTGTATATCGAGCTTTTCATATGACCCAGTTAATCCTGCTGGACAAGTATTCGTATAGCAATCTTGAATCAAGCTACAACCCATTGAGATAAGAAATCCGGTACCTATACCAACTCCATTTGCTCCAAGAGCAATACATTTTGCAATTCGTTTTGAATCCCAAATTCCTCCATGAGCAAGTAGTTTAAAGTTATCTAACTTTTTATTTGAATAGTAGTCCACTATTGCATCTTTTCCCAATTTTATTGAAGGTATTGTATTTATACCAATTACTTCTCTAATCTCCCAAGGAGCTGCACCCGTTCCCCCCACATATCCATCTATGGAAGCAGAGTCTGCACAGGATTTGAGTATTATTTGAATATCATCATAAACTCTTGATGCGCCTACCTTTACAATTATTGGAATTTTCCACTCAGTAACTTCTCTTAATTCAAGGATCTTGGCAACCAAATCTTCAGGTCCTAATATATCCAAATGTCTTGAAGGCGAGTGAGCTGCTTTGTATGGAGGAACTCCTCGATTTTCTGCTACTAGCTCTGTTACTTTTGAGCCGGGCAATACTCCTCCATGTCCTATTTTTGCTCCCTGACCTATTTTGATTTCTATTGCATCTGCTTTCAACAAATAATTGGGGTCTCTCCAAAATCTTCCTGATGCATATTGTACTATCAAAGGATATTTTCTGCAAAAAATTTGTTCTCTATCTACACTATCTAAATTGTGCTCCTTAAGTAACCTTTCAGCATATTCCAGTATACGATTATTCCAAGTATCCATGCCATAGATTTCCCATGGTAGTGCTCCTCCTTCACCAGTATTCATTATTACGCAAATTCCATCTTCTTCAGCAAGTTTGTTTAATGCTATATGCAATACTATTTTTGCAGGGAGTTTTAATGAACCGTAACTCATACCAGAAATAAAAAAGGGTACATCTGATTTTATAATATCATTAGAGTATCGACCACCAATGTTCAATGATAGATCCACATCACTGTAATCTTCTGCTGTTTTAAGATCACCACCACTACCACCAATCAGATCAATAGAAGAAAAATAATCATTTGTTGAGGTGGCTCCCAGCCCTGAATATGGTACAAGTCCATCAAATGCTTTTCTTGCATCCAAAATTATTTTTGCTGGATCGTAATAATCTGCATTAGTAGGAGAAGAAGATTCTTTTAAAAGATTTCTTTTAATGTCAAGTACGTCTTTATGGTAAGGCATATCTTTCTATATATTCCCATACATATAAAATTCTCTTGGAGAAGGTATTGCTGCTATTGTTGTATACTCGTCTTTTTTGATCTTACAATATGTTTCAAGAAAGTCACTTGTAAACACAGGTTTTAAAAATTCGTCATCTGATTCCAAGGACTCTATAGCATCTAATAACGAAGTTGGTAATTTTTTAATTTCAAGATCTCTTTTTTCTTGCTCTGTGAGTTTGTATATATCTTTGTCAACGTGCTCAGGAGGTGAAATTTTTTTATTGATTCCATCAAGGCCTGCCAGCAACAAGGCAGATTCAACAAGATATATGTTTGAACTAGGATCAGGTGTTCTATATTCTATTCTTTTTCCCTTCTCCATGTTTTTATAATGAGCAGGAATTCTTATGCTAGCAGATCTATTCATTTTACTCCAGGCCACATTTATAGGTGCTTCGAACCCTGGAACCAGTCTCCTATAGGAATTAGTTGTGGGATTTGTTATAGCACAAAGCGACTCGGCATGTTCTATTAACCCTCCAATATAGTAATGAGCTGATTGGCTTAGTTCTGCGTATTCATCAGATAGATCAAAAAATGCATTGATATCGTCTCTATGCTTCCTTTTTATCCATAAGCTTTGGCTTACATGCATACCTGAACCATTATCAAGTGCTATTGGTTTTGGCATAAAATTTGCAATCATATCGCGTTTTGCAGCAACTTCTTTTACTGTTTTTTTGTATGTTATTACATTGTCTGCTACATTTGTAAGTTCATTATACACCATCTGAATTTCGCATTGCCCGGCTGTTGCAACCTCATGATGATGAGCTTCGACTTTTATTCCGAAAAACTCTTGTAATGTTTCCGATACTTCATCTCTTAGATCCGTTAAACTATCTGCTGGAGGAGCAGGAAAATATCCTCCTTTAAATGGAATAGTATATGCACTGGTATTGGAAGAATTCCATGGAGCCTCTGCAGATTCGATAGAATATCCAGATCCACCAGAACAATTTACAGATGACATTGGATTTGGAAGAAGATTGATTTTGTTAAAAACAAAAAACTCTAATTCAGGCCCCCAATAACTCTTATCAAAACCTTTGCTCTTTAACACATCTTCAGCTTTCTGTGCTATATACCTGCAATCCCTAGAGTATCTTTTTCCTCCAAATCCTTCATAAATATCAACAAACATTCGTGCAGCCCGTGAAGGAAACATATAATTTCCGCCATTATGATGATTTTTATCAAAATAATCCGGTAAGAGAGCAAAAGTTAGAGGGTCAGGTTTAAGCAGCATATCTGATTCATAGATTTCTTTGAATCCTTTTATAGAACTACCATCGAGCCTGGGTAGCCCTTGTTCAAAAGCATCTTCTGTTATTTCATCACTACTAACAGATATTTGATGAAGAAATCCAAAGGGATCGCAAAAATTTAATCGAACCCATTTTATTCCAGATTTTTTTAATTCATTTGTTATATCTAGTGCAGAATTTTTATATATTTTTTCTATCTGCATTATTATTTTACTTTATTGAAAAAGATAAACATTTCTTAAATTTATCTTTACAAATGAAATGTTTATGCCATTATAATTTAACAAATATCAAATAACTAGATATAATATATATAAAAATATTATATATATTAATGGTTCCTTGTAAATAGTAACATTTTATATGACAAACATCTTTACCAATATCATGATATTCCTAATACAAATTCACTTAATCTATAGATAATTCTTGAAATAACTATCTTTCAGTGTAAAATAATTTCAACTAACTGTAATAATTTTTCCAAAGATCACAAGGATAAACAAATAAGTTGTTGATACCGAGCTTTATGAACTAGGTTCACATAAGAAATACCCAAGAAATTTAAGTGGCCGATAAATTATGGAAACATGGAATTCTCAATAAGAGGCTTAGCGACCACTTGCCAATTTCGCTAGTGATTGAAGTAATTAATCAATTTTTATTGCATTTATTATATTTAGACATGATAGATTAGCGGACAATATAAAAGAACTTATTTTTAAAATAATCAAGGCCCGATAATTCTTTAGAACCAGTTTACCATAAGGGATTTAATCCTTGTAGCCCCATTTATTTTAATATACCATATAGTGCTGGTTTTTAGCTTTGAATTTATTATCATACTAATAGTCCAGTCATATACATTATAATCATGCCTACAATAAATCCAACTATTATTGATGCAGAAGATAGCGCTGGTTTTGGATTAGTAGTAACATCATTTGATATAGACTTGTCATTATTTTGTAAATTGTTATCATTAGAATGTACAGAGTTTTTCATCCATCGGCCAAGAGAATAAACTACCTGAAATATTGCTCCTGCACCAATAGATAGAAAAACTATTGCTGCTATGGGAGAATATATAAATCCGCCAACCCATGCTCCTAAAATTGTGGGGATACCAGCAATGATTCCCATTAGCAAAAGTCTCTTTATCATTAACTTACCAGTTTTAGCTAATGGTGCAACTATAGCAAGTCCTTCAGTAGTATTATGTAAAGTAAATCCTACTATAAGAAATGTACTTAAAGCTACTTTACCTAACAAAATTGCTGCTCCAATAGCCAGACCCTCGCCAAAGTTATGTAATCCTATGCCTAATGAAATCATCATTGAAATTGCCAATGGTTTTATAAGCTGTTGTTGCAACGTTAATTGAATTTGTTGGTTTTTTGTATTTGACATATTATTTGTTGTTGTTGTTGTAATACTATTGTCCTTTAATGAATTTCCTGTCGATGAGAAAAATATAGAACTCTTTTTGATCAATTTTTCAATAGCACGCTTTGAAAATCGCTCAGATACATAATACAGTACAAGAAATGATGCAACCGATACAATAAACACCAATATTTGACCGTTAAAAACAGATGCCAAGTTATCTGTTACAATTTCATTGCTTTCAATAAGTGCATCAATACCTAGAAATACAAGCAATCCTGCAGTGAGACTCAAGAAAAAATTGTATTGATTTGTACTTAGTTTTCTCATAAAAGGATACCATACAAGCCCTATCATTATAGGGATCACTCCAACATAACTTCCTAGAATTGCAAATACAGATAATTGATGAACATCGGGTATAGGAGTTGCTGCAGCAGCTTGTATTGTTTTACTAAATCTTACTCCATCGGATGTCGTTATTCCTATTTCATAGGGCTCTCCAGAATTCCAAAGAAAGGGAATTATGACTTTGGCTTCAGATAGTCTTTGTAATATTTTTGATGGCTCTATTGCTGCAGCTTGTATTCTATCATTAACGTCAGCTTGCGATATAATTATTTCTGTAGAGCCTGTATTTCTAATGGAAGCAATAATTTGATTATTATGAAATTCTATCTTTTCAAATGTTATTTGCGGAGAAGGAATACCAGTATTATTTATTAAAGATTGACTATATGGACTATAAAGGAAATAAATCATTCCTGCCAAAACCAATAATGGAATAATAGCTAATCCTATAGATTTAATGTGCCCTTTTTTTATAGCATAGTCTCCATGGCTCTTACTTTTTTCTATTTTATAAGATGATTTATTGATATTGTTTTTCTCCTTTATCGTGGAGGATTTTCTTTGGTTGTCTGTTTCTTTTTCTTCTTCTTCCCTATTCATTTGAAGGATTACCTCCTTTCAATAGTGATGCATTTTGATTATATACTACATTATTATACATCGAATTTGTAATTTGAAATTTAGAGGATGTTTTGCTATTCTCTATTGCTCTATTATAATATCCATTATTAGTATCTGATAAATATAAATTAGAGGTTTTTTGAAAATTATATGCCGATTTATTATTTTTCCCTTTATCTTTTACATCAAATAATCCCATCCAACCCTTTTCTGAAAATTCAGTTTTATGAGCATGAAACATATATTTTCCTGGATAAGTATAATTAAATTCTAAAATACCACGTTCTCCTTGATTTAATGAGATGACGTCAGTATATTGATCAGGTGTGTGTCTTGTTCCGCTAGGATAATAATTGAACATATTAGCATGAAGATGAAAGTTATTTAATGGATCAAACTCAAGCATATTGACTAGGTATATCCTTATCAATGTATCTTTTTCAATTTGAATAGGTTTATTTAGATAATAGAAAGGAATTCCATTTACAGTGTAAAAGTTATTTTCATTATCAAAATCAGTATCATATCCATTCATAACCATTACCATTTCATCAGCAGGTGGTCTAGGTTCCTTGGGATCAACAATATAAACTCCGTATAGTCCATGTACAATATGTTCTTCTAAAGGTGTCATATGACAATGATAAGGAAAAACGCCAAAAGGTTTTGCAATAAATTGATAAGTATATTTTCCTTTAGGTGGAATCATTTCAAAAACACCATCCATTTCTGCCGGATGTATACCATGAGTATGTATTGAATGAGGTTTTGTTCCATTATTAATAAAGTTAATTTTAACAATATCTCCTTCGGTAACCCTTAATGTTGGTCCAGGCACAGTTCCATTGAATGTCCAAACATTATAGAAAATATTGGGTGATACTTCTTTTACTTTATTATCTGACGCTATTAATGTAAATTCTCGTAGTATGGTACCATTTGAAAGTTTAGTTACTTTGCCATAATTAAAGTCTCTGAGATATTTTGTAGGATCTACAACTCCATTTTCGGGTAACACAGTATGCATTGGATTTAATATATCACCATCAGATTTTATTGAAGGATAACCTGGTGTATGTTCAGAAATTGGTTTTAAATTCGATTCAATTTTTTGTCCTAGAATATTAAATTGAAATAGAGATAGAGAATTATATTTAACTACTAAGACTATAATTGCTATTAAAAATATTATACCTGCAAAAAGTGAAATTAACATAGTGGTTTTGGATAAGCTCAATATATACAATAAATAAAGATAGATCTGTTATTAAATGTTAGCCTAGGCTAATAACGTTAGAACGAATTATAATTTATTGTCTGATCTAAAATCTTAAAATCAAAAATATTACATACTTATCAATATACAATTAACTTTTAAATAGATAAATTAAATAATATTAATTTTAAAAAAATATAGATGAATATTAAAAAATATTAATTGCGTTATTATATAATATAAAATTATTTGTATAAATTATCTATATCTTTTTCATATTTCATAAACAATTTATGTATTTTAGGTTCAATTACAAAATTGCAGTAAGGTGCCTGTTGGTGATTATCGTAATAATTTTTATGATAATCTTCTGCAACATAAAAATTTTTAAAAGGAGTAATTTCTGTTACGATAGGATCTTTGAAAATGCCTTTGATTTCAAGATCACTTTTTGATTTTTCAGCAATTTCTCTTTGCTTTTCATCATGATAAAATATTGCAGATCTATATTGTGTTCCAATATCATTACCTTGTCTATTGAGAGTAGTTGGGTCATGTGTATTCCAGAAAATATCAAGAATCTTTTCAAAGGATATAATATTTGGATCAAATTTTAGCTGAATTGATTCTGCATGGCCTGTTGTTCCCATGCATACCTGATTATATGTTGGATTTTTTATCTCTCCACCAGCATAACCAGGAATAACTGATTTTATGCCTTTTATTCTTTTATAGATTGCCTCAGTGCACCAAAAACATCCATTTGCAAGGGTTGTAGTTTCAGTTTTAGTCTGTTCATTCATGGATTGTTTTTGGCAGCTCCTTTTCCTGTGGTATAAAACATATAGATAAAGAATTTACACATTCTCTTGTATTTTTTGAGGTTAAATTCTCTCCAACAAATTCGTGTCCTAAATGTGCATTGCAATTTGCACATTCTATCTCCACCCTTATTCCATCTGGATCAGGTTCATGTTTTATTGCATTTGGCAAGCTATCATCAAAGCTTGGCCATCCACATCCTGCATCAAATTTGCTTTTTGATGAGAAAAGAGGTGCATTACATCTTCTACAAATAAATGTTCCTTCATTGTAAAGATCATCATATTCTCCTGAAAATGGAGGCTCAGTTCCTTTATATACAATGACTTTTTCCTCTTGGGAGGTTAATTTATTATAATTCATAAAATAATTCTTCTCTTTTTATTATTAGTATTATATACCTATGATGCCTTATATTATTGATATCTTCTAATTCAAATAGTGACAATGTATGAATTTAACAATCACAAACATTACAGAATAAATTACATTAGAAAAATTATGGGTTTTAAAATTATAAATAACTAACAAAGATAAATTGAAAGATTATATTCAGTCTTAAAATTTTATAGACTTGTCATTGAAAAAAGAATTAAGTTACCATGTTGAACCTCACATTAAAGAAAGTAACTACATTAGAGATATAGTATTTGGCTTTGGTGATGGAGTTAATACTTCCTTAGGAATAGTTGCAGGTATAGGAGGAGCATCAATAGGAGTAGATATTGTTATTCTTGCTGCTTTGATAGGCATGTTTACAGGCGCAAAGGCAATGGCAGTACAAAACTATCTTGCAGTTAAATCCCAAAGAGAAATTTTAGAATCAGAAATACAAAGAGAAGAATATGAAATAGATAACTATCCAAATAAAGAAAGAGAAGAGATAGAAGATATTTATAAATTAAAAGGTTTTTCAGGACCTGAACTTGATATGGTTGTAAATAAAATTATATCAAATAGAAAAGTTTGGTTAAAAACAATGCTTACAGAGGAGCTTGGTTTAAATTTAGAAATAATAGGTTCGCCAATTAAAGGCGCAATTGTCATGTTCATATCATTTTTAATTGGAGGTATTCTTCCAATATTACCATATTTTATTGTCAAATTAGGGCTAATTCCAAATTTTGTAGCACTATTGATTGCAATTTCAATAAGTTTGATGTCTTCTTTTTTAGTTGGAGCAATTAAAGGTAAATTAGCAAAAAAAAGTTGGGTAAAAGGAGGTTTAGAGATGTCATTGTTAGGTACAGGTATAGCATTAGTAGGATATGGAATAGGTTCGGAACTTGGTAATATAGGAATTACCAATACAAAATAATAATTATATTTATTCATTTTTAAAAAGCTCAGGCATAAGCCTTTTTTAATTTTTTAGCTAGTTTTGCTCCTATTTTCGGAATCATTGATAATCTAGATTCGGATACTGCGGATATATCACTTGGCATACGAATTCCAGATGAATATAAAGAACGTGCTCTAGCTCTACCTATATCTTTAATTTGAACTAATGGAACAAGTTCTTTCTTTATTCCATGTCTTATTCTATTTTGAAGCGAAAAAATAATAGGAAGTAAATCGCTTCTGCCAAGTAATTTAGATATTTCAAATATAGAAGATATTAACCAATTTGAAACTTCAACAATTCTATGGACGTCACCGGGCTCTATTCCTATCTTTTCATGAATTATCTTTTCAGAAGATTCATTAATCCATTCATATAAAGTCCATAGGCTTCTAGAACAATCCATCAAATCTACATCAAAAAAGAATTCATCATAATTATTATAAAAGATAATACCAAATTCATCTAAATCTTGTCTTCTAAAAGCAAATTTAGGATAAAAATCAGGGCTTGAGGTAATAATATGTAAAAAGCCAAAGATATTATCTGTTTTTAAGGAATTGGGTTTAATTGATTTAATAATTTTTTTAAACGTTACAGCAGTTTCCGGATTAAGGTATAGTGTAGAAACTAGTTTACCAAACTCAGTTACAAAATATTTTTTATTTTCGAATTTAACTAAACCTTCATCTAAAAAATAATCTAAAGAGATATCTATTTTACTATATAAAAAAGAACTGTTTTTGTTTTGGAAAGAATAAAATGTTTTTGAAAATAAATCGTATATATCATCAATACTTATTCCAAAAAAAGAAGAAATGGATCCTAGTAAATGAATTTTAATAGAAGTATTATTATCAAGATTAGAATTTAGTGGTTCGGGTATACCTAGGATATAATGCTCATAAACTTCTTCATACGTTATTCTTGAATCTGATATTATTATTGATTCACCATAAGTATCGTATTGTGGCCTGCCAGCTCTTCCACAAAGTTGCTTATATTCAAGAACACTTATTGGAAGAGATGAACCATATCGAAAATCATATCTTGAAATACTTGTAATAATAACTCTTCTAGCAGGAAGGTTAACACCAGCAGCTAAAGTAGGTGTAGCAAATAATGCTTTTATTATTCCACTTTTAAATGCCTTTTCAACTATCTCTCTACTTGATAAACTTAATCCTGCATGATGAAAACCAACACCAGAAGATATAAAATTTGACAGAGTTTTTGTTAAATCTGTATCATCATTATTTTCTAAAAGTGATTTTGATAACTTTAAAGCAATTTTTTTTTCTTCCAAAGATAATGTTTTAGAAACTAATGTAGAAGACGATTTAGCTAAAGAAATAGACCGTTTTCTTGTTTCAACAAATATAAGATTTTGGCCATTATTATCTTTTATACAATCCAATATTAAATCTTGTGTAATAGATGCAACATCTTTTCCTGATTTAGAGATAATTTTTTTTGAATTATCGTTATAATATATAGTACCATCTGAATAAACACCTTCCAACAATCTTGTTGGCCTCCAATTGCTTTCTACCAATTTACAGTTTAACCATTCAGATATATCGGTAGAGTTGGTCATGGTGGCACTCAAGCCTAAAATTTGAGAGTGAGTGCAAAATTTTTTAATTTTTGTAAGTACCATTTCAAGAACCGGGCCTCTATCAAAATCCCCAATTAAATGGATTTCATCTGAAATAAATAGTCCAACATTATACAGCCATGCAGCACCTTGCCTAAATATTGAATCCAATTTTTCATTAGTTAAAATAATAATATCAGAATTTCCTAAATTTGTATTTGAAGTATTAAAATCCCCTGTGCTAATTTTTATTTTAATTTTTTTTGAAAAGATTTTAGATTTATCAATATTATTAAATTCTATAAATTTTTCATAGGCAAGGGATCTCAATGGTGTTATATAGACTACTTTTTTATTTTTTTCTAATGATTTAATAGCAGCTAATATAGAAATTAATGTTTTACCACTTGCAGTTGGAGTAGCTACTAATATATTAGATCCATTTAACAAACCATTATCTATTGCTAATTTTTGAGGCGGAAAAAAATAATTATATCCCATAAATGTGAGAAAAGAAGATATCTTATCATCATCAAATTTCATCTGCATATATAAATTAAAAATAAAAGCAATACATCATTAATTTATTTCATTATGATAACGGCCTTTTATCTCTAAAATTAATTCTTGTATTATATTAAAAAAATCATGTTTTTGTTTTAATTTGTTAATAATATATTCTTAATTTTTATTTATTAATTAAAAGGATAAGGTATACTATCATTTATCAAAAAATAACAAAAAAAATTTAATGATATTCTATATATATAGAATATTAAGAATTAGTTTTAGATTTTAATAACAGAAATAATTTTTAATTATTTGTAATTTACAAAGGAGTTTTTATTTCTCTTATACTAAAATCTTTAAAATTCAATACTACGTTATCTGCTCGAAAAGTTACAATTGGGCCTGAATTTAATACTACATAATCTTTAGACCTTCCACAATTTGCGCTATAAAAAACTTTATCAGAGCTGTTTGCAAACCAACCACCATCATCTGTTATATCAAAAACTTTTATCCAATAATTTGAATTAGAACTATCTAAGAATGATTCCATCTTTACAGCAGAATCATTATTAATATTATGAACTATAACTTTCCATCCTATCCATTTATTGAGTATTGATTCTGTTATTTTAGGAATAGATTTTTCTTTAGTATACCCACCTGTAAACCAAATTTCTTTTTTCCAAGCTACAGTGCCATCTGGATAGATACCACCATGCAAAGATAAACCAGCACATGGTAAATTTTCATTATGTATACTTGTTCTTGATACCCAATCAATATCAGTTATATCATTTTTGTTTGTTGAATTAATTTCAGTTGAGTTAATAAAAGAATCGGCTTTTACATATCCTGTTATCTCTACATTTTTCCAAGGTGGTAGATTTGATGGGGTTCCTACATTGATTCGAATTTTATTATTTTTATCAAGCTTCCATGAGCTATCATTTTGTTTAATTAAATGAGGATCATAAGTAAAATCAATATTAGGATCATTTTTAGGATCAGTCATATTCATAAACCATTCTCTACCGCCTTGTTTTGTAGGATATATTTTTTTAATGCCAAAAATGTCATTTTGATTGGTAGAGTTCGATACATTTTGTAATGCAAAAGTGTACAAATTTAAATTAGATAGGAATAAGAGAAGAGAAATCGAAATAAAATAAAAAATAGATAAATAGATAAATTTAACATTTTTGTTCATTTATAATATAACAACGATTTAATTAATAAATAATGATATATAAAATATAGAATTTAATATTGCAATCAGTTAATGCTATATCAATAATAATTATAAAATTAAGTTTAATAATAGCCATTATACTTGAATAAAAAATATAGATTTTGAATTGTAATTCGTATGGAAATGTTTTATCAAAAATAAGTTAATAATTTTTAAAGGTATTACTAAAGCGTTTTATAACAAAAATTGGTATGTTTCAATTTATTATTGAATATATTCTTTGTCAAAAAAAATTAAATAATATGATAAGTTTATAACTATAAAATAGTGCCAATAGTAAGTATTTCATTAAATGAAAATATTATTCAAGAGCTAGATAAATTACAAGAAATCCTGGGTTTTTCAGGAAGATCAGAAATTGTAAGGGCAAGTGTAAGGAATTTACTTTTGGAAGAAAAAAGAATAGATGGCTTGGCAGGTGTTCTTCATTCCGTTCTTTTAGTAATTCATGACGAAAAGTCTGATCAAGAAATTAGTGAAATGCGCCATGATTATGACAAAATAATTAATACACATATACATAACAAAATTGATAAAGATAGATGTTTAGAAATTTTTGTAATTTATGGTGACTCAGAGGATATTAAAAGTATGACCAAAAAATTTCAAGGAAATAGAAAAATGGATCAAGTACGATTAATAGTAACTTGATAAAGCCTTTTAATTGTAATATAAATTTTTACAAAGCCATAAGTGGGATTTGAACCCACGGCCTAGGGTTTACGAAACCCTCGCTCTACCAGGCTGAGCTATTATGGCATTTCAACACCAGCAACATGTCAAATTCTATTTATATTTATTCAACTTATGAAAAAGTTAAATAAGAATATATTTTTTTAAAAATATTGACCAAGTGCAACGATCATAGATTTTTTTTTGATTGGAGTTGTCATATTTGCAAAGAAGAATATAAAAATTTTAAAGGAACTGATGAAGTACATATAAAAAATCAAAATAAAACAAATATAGAGAAAGATATAAAACTAAAAAGTTATAAAGAATTTAATGAAGAAAGAGCAAAAAAACTATTCGAAGAAATTTTTTTACAGTATTTAAAGAAGGGCCATATGAGCGAAGAAGAATCAATCAAGCGCTCAAAAATAATAATAAGAAGACAGTGTGAAATACGTGGAATTAAGCCGTGGTCATGGATATAAAATTCTCAAAGATATATATATTTCAGATATGAAAATCATGTTAGTGGAAGGATATATTAGTGACAACATATTTTATACTGTTATTTGTAAACCTCAATATTAAATGAAGAAACTTGAAAGTAAAAAATCATTATCTATAAAAAAGAATTTTTAGAGTCAATTCTTAATTTATAATACTATTTACATATATAATAAATTATTATGTATGTTCATGTTTCCTAATCGAATCTTTCATAGTATAATTTTTTTCTTGATAAAAGTCTAAATACGAATTTGGCTGGCATAATAATGAGAAATATAATGATAGAGACAATGACAATTGTTCCACCTGGAGCAATATTCCATATATAGGAAAATATTATTCCTACTTCTACAGAACATACGGCTATTATAGTAGAAATTATTGCAGTTTTTTTAAAGCCCCGTCCAAACATCATAGCAGTAATATTGGGGATCACTAATAATGAAGAAATTAAAAGTACACCAACTAATCTAATTGAAGTAATTACAGTTATGCCCGCAAGTATAATAAAAAGATAATTCAACTTTGAAACATCCAGTCCGCTAACTTTCGCTTGCTCCTCATTGAAAGTTATATACATTAATTTCTTGTATAACAAACAAATAATGGAAATAATAGCAATGCTTAGTGCTAAAACAGTTATTTCGTCTTGGAAACCTACCAATAAAATACTTCCAAATAAAAAGCTGAATAAATCCAGACTAAATCCCTGAGATAGACTTATCAATACAACTCCCAAAGCAAGTCCTGAAGACAGCAATATTGCAATAGCAGAATCGGATGGTATCTTTGTCGATTCTTTTAATTTTGTGATGCCTAATGCTGCTAGTACTGAGACAATAAATGCTGTCCATATAGGATATAAATTTAAAAATATTCCCAAAGCAATACCTCCAAAAGCTACATGGGACATAGCATCACCAAAAAGTGATTGCCTTCTTAAAACGAGGAATAATCCGATTACGGAACATATAATAGCCACAGCTGTCCCTGTAATTAAGGCACGCTGCATAAAAGCAAATTGAAATATTTCAAATGATATCATTTTTATGTTCCAGATTTTCCTTTTACTCCTTTCAGTGCTTTACTTATTATATCATTTGAAAATGCCATCATTATTTCATTTGATTTAATTTTCTTGTGAATATCTTGATTAAATAAAAGAATATTTCCAGAATACCTATTTTGTAATTTCATTATACAATGAAATAATGTAGTCTTTCTTGAACTATTAGGACCAATTATTAAGATATCACCTTCAAAAATATTAAAGAAAATATTATTTAAGGAAAGTAAGATATTATGATGTTTGTATTCAAAAGATACATTATTTAAATGGACTATAGCATTCTCTTCTTCTTGTTGTTGTCCTTTATTTAATTTATCATTTTCATCAATATTATAATCATCATTTTGCCTATCTAAGATATTATTGTTTTGTTTTGATTGTTTTTGCATTGTAGTCCCACCTCAAGATTTGTTAGATCCTGCTTCATTTTATCTAAATATCCTATTCCTGCTTGTTGTTCAGTCGGTTTGATTCCTTCTATTGGACTTGATACCAATACTTTACCATTAGGAATTTCATCCGCTATTATCTGTGCGCCACGTGGATCAATCAAATCTTCAGAATAGATTGTATTAATCCCCAATCTATTTGCTAATTGTATTATTTCCTGTATCTTTTGAGGTAGTATTTCCCCTTCAGGAGAGAGACCTTGGATAGTATGCTGGATTAAACCATATCGTTGGGCAAAATAAGAGAAAGCATTATGAAATGAGATAAAATCTTTTTTATTGCAGTTGGATAATCCAGATTTAATTGTAGAGTCTAATGAAGTAAGTTGTGTGTTAAATTTTTGAGCATTGGCTTTATAATATTCAGCATTGCCAGGATCCACTTTTATCAAACCATTAAGTATCATATTTACCTGATGTTGAGCAAGGACAGGATCAAGCCAAATATGTGGATCAACACCAGTAGATGCCTCCTTATCGCTGCTTGAAAGAAGGTGCAAACCTTGGCTGGTATCTACTGCGAATTTTGGGTTAATTTTATTTATCCATACAGATTCCATCCCTGCACCATTGTATACTACCATGTCCGCACTTTGAGCATTAATTATTTCTTGTATTGTTGGATCAAAGTCATGGGGTTCTGCACCGACAGGAATCAGAACTGATGCTTGAACTCTATCTCCTCCTACTGCTTTAACAAATTCGTAAATAGGAAAAAAAGATGCTACAACCTTTAATAATGGTTTAGAAGTATTATAGTGCAAACCAGCAGCAGTATTATTGTTAAAAATAGCAGTATTATTATTTAATTTTAGGTTTTTGGAATATTCACTACTGTAATTGCGATCTTCTGCTAAAACCTTTAGTGGTGCCATTGATACTATAATAGAAAAAATTAAAGGAATTATCGCGACAAGTATTTTATTCAATATAATTATGATAATGTTATTAAATATATATATGTTTATTAATAATTTTTAATAATTATTTATTTAATAATTAATAAATACAATAAAGTTGACAACCAGTATATATCTTATTCTAATTGGTTAAAACATAAAAAGTATTACATCCTACAATAATCTAATTTAAAAAAAAGTTAAATAGAATAGATGATGACTATTTTTAAACCTAGACTTTTGGACAGTTTTTGTTTTTCATTAAAATATATTAGTCTTCTGTTCTTTTTTATTATTTTTGTTTTTTATTCTATATTTGAACATTGAAAAGGTAAGAAATCTAAGTTCAAATAAATTTTAGTTATTATTTATTTTGGTGGTGATATTAATATATTAAATCATTAATTATAAACCATTAAAAATAATGGTTTTTGAAAATAATCATTATAAAAGTCAATATAGATTCAACATTTTCTCTTTTTTTATTGTTTTTGCATATCTTTCAAAAAAGTTAAGATAAATAACCTTTTAAATTCCTTCAAGGTAAATTTGAAAAATATTAGCTAGATTAAGTTAAACCTAAATAACAAAATAAGAATTTATCAATTGTTGTCATCACCTAGAAATAATCAATCCAATATCTTACAAAGTAGCTTGCATAAAGATATAATTATAAAATTAAAAGGAAAAAGAGCATTCAAAGGAAAATTAAAAAGTTTTGATCAATTTATGAACTTGACATTAGAAAATGCTGCAGAAATTTTAAAAGATAACAAGGTTCAGGAAATGGGAGAAATATTTATCAAGGGAGAAAATATAGTTATAATTGCGACAGATTAATTAATATGAAGATATGTGTGTATATTCATAGTTTTATATAAAAATTAATTAAAGCTATTATAATCTTTGGCACATTTAATAATTGCTGAATCAGGCAATGATGAAATAGAGATAATAGCCCTATTGAAGCACTCAAATATTTCTTTACCATGTTTATTTTTATCAAGCAAGCTTTTCAATTTATTATTGTCATCTAAGGAATTATCGCTCTTTACTTTATCTCCTATTGATTGTAAAGATGAAGAATTAACAAGAGATAAATCTTGAGTAAGTTTCAAAGATTGAGTAAAAGACGAAGGATTCTCTAAAGATAGAGAATCATCATCTTTCTTAAGATCTCCATTATTAATTATAGGGGAAGTAAAAGTTTTGTTATTATTATTTTCAATTTCATTAGGAAGAGAATCTTTACTATTTGATAAATTACTATTAGAACTATTATTGTTCTTTGCATCTAAAAGATTATCACTGCAATCAGAATTAGCACGCATAAAAACTCCTGTTATCATATTACTAATACAATCTGTAGTTTTAATAATAGCAGATTTGTCAGGAACCAAATTTGTTTGGCCCTGAGAAATCAAAACTTTAGTAGAGGTTAAGGAAATTAAAGTTAGAAATAAAAATATAATTGTAAAATAACTATTACTTTTATTAAATAAAATCACAAAAAAATAAAACAATCATTATTTATAATAAGAACTTTATATTTCTAGTAGAGACTGTATTGCAACTATTTTGTATAAATAAAATAAGTTTTTTTTATAAATTAAATCAATGAAATAACAATATAATACAAATACAATTGCTAAATAATTTATATGAAATTAATAGAATTAGAAATAAAAAAGTATTATTTATTTCCTTCTAATATACTTACAGAATAAAGTTTTTATATTATTATATTACATTTAATATTTAATAATTATAAATATAATTTATTTTACATAATTTATGATACATATTTCACTGCAATGCAAAGAACACATTGACCATTTAAATATGTGACATAAAAAAAATGATGGTTGATCAAAAATAATGAAGAAAATTGAGATAATAATACCAGATAGAGAATTACATACAGTTAGTGAAATTTTTAAAGATAACAATATTGGAGGCATGAATCACTATCGAATTGAAGGTAAAGGAAAAACCAAAGCAGAGCCTGTCTCAATTGGACGAGGTACTATGCAGTACACACCAGAATTTATTCCTAGAACAAAGATCGAATCTGTGGTAAAAGATGATGCGGTGGAAATTATTGTTAATAATTTATTAGAAAAGTTAAGTAATAAAATAGGTGGAAAAATTTTTATAACAGATATACAAGAAGCAATAGATATAAGAACAAAATCAAGAGGTAATTCTGCTCTATAATAATATTTTTATTTTGAAAATTTAACTATGAATTAATTTATCCATCAAATTAATTCGTAATATTTATAATGATTATGATTTTCTTTATAGTATGAGTAAGCAAATTTGGTGTTTCAATTGTAATTCTCTTCAATTGATTTGTCTTCATGATAATTGTAATATTCATTGTAATCTTTGTTATAAAATAAACAAAATCTTTTTACAAGGTAACGCCTAGCCTTTTTTCAACCTTAATTATCTCTCCTATAGTTTGATTCATTGCTGATTCTGCAATATCACTAGCATGTTCTACAGTCCTTCGAATATCTTCTAATATTAATTTTATATTAGCTCCTGTATTTTGATTATCTTTATTTTCTATAGAATTCAGGAATTTCATGATCTCTCTTTCATAATTAAGTACATTTTCAGATTTATCAGCTATTTTATCTGCTAAATTATAATCTCTTCTTAGAAAAGCTTCTACTGATGATGTTAAAACCTCCAATGCTAAATTACTTAATTTTTCTAGTTTTTCAATTACTGCCAAGGAAATATCTTGATTAATTTCTAAACATTTTATTGCAATTCTAGTGGCATGATCAGCAACTCTTTCAATACTTTTTACAGTAACTCTATAACTTAAACAATCTGATGGATATTTCAAACCTATTTCCTGTAGAACTCTTTCATTATTAGTAGCCATCACCAAATTTCTTAATATATATAGACTAAATCTATCTACTTCATCATCTGATTTTATTACTCCATTAGCAATTTCAAAATTTTTCTCTTTTAATGCAATTATCACATCTCTATGCATAGAAGATGCTATAAGAAACATTCTTCTTACAGCAGTATTAACTGATAATTCTGGTAACGTCAATAAAATTTGGATAGTAATTATATCTGATGAATCTGCAATAATTTCTGTTCCAATTAAACTTCTCCTTACTATTTCTCGAACAGCCTCTCTTTGTATAGGTTGTATTCTTCCTATTTTTGATTTTAAATTAATTAAATTATAACCTGATAAATAAATAGATACAATTTTTCTTTTTAATGTATTTGGAGCTTCATCAATTAAAACTAAAGTAGTAACCTCATTTACTACATCATTTAATCTTTTTTCTTTATCAGGGGTAATACATAATGAATTATTTGAATTTCTAGATATAGAAACATGATCACCAGCTTTTAATTTCATTTCTTCAATCCATTTTTTAGGTAAGGATAAAATATATGTAGATCTGCCGGTAAACTGTATTTTTCTAATATCAGAATTTAAATTATCCAATTAATATATTATTATTATTGAGGTATATAGATGTATAAAATAATATAAGATCATCTCTAATTGTATATACACCGCTTTTTTTTATATTAGATAAGTTTTATAATAGATCTCTTACATAATTAGAAACTATTTACACCATAGCTATGGATTATGCTGGTTCTAGTTATGATAATTCAGTATTCTATAATTTACCAAACCTGAAACTATGTCCGATACTTTATTGTATTTTTCTAG
>Ga0134128_10002222_pt1 | contig 24167 bp, 18 predicted proteins | sample KB31754_FD_96462 | JGI IMG/M metagenome (GOLD analysis project Ga0134128, IMG submission 96462) | Terrestrial soil microbial communities with excess Nitrogen fertilizer from Kellogg Biological Station, Michigan, USA - KB3-175-4 | ecosystem: Environmental > Terrestrial > Soil > Unclassified ... | reverse complement strand
CGCAAGTTCTTTTGGAACTTCAGAGTTCCCACTTATAACAGCACTGGCCAAGAGTTCGACGTGGGGCTTATGGCTGCTATTGGAGGGCGATACATGCGTCAAATGTTACATCGTAAGTTTAACTCTTTGCGCAAGCAATGAGAGATCGTATCCGTGTGACCAGAGCCACCCCCTTCATCACTGTGATTCCCGGAGAGTTGTGCCACCGCTACGAATTGGAATAGCCGTCTCGAGCGCAGATATCCCGCGCTGGGTCGCCAGGGTGCTGGATGCGATCGAGGCATCAGAACGGCTGGACCTGGCGCTGGTGGTATATCTTCACCCCGCGCAAGATCCGTGGTGGGTCCGTAGCGTATGGGCACTGCGCTCAGCAGTATTTCGTGCCTGGAGTAGTTGGGACCGTCATCACTTTGTGCGGTCTGGAGATGATGCACTGCGAAGGGTAAGCCTCACTTCCGTCTTGGCAGACACGGTTCCGCGGGGCCATGTGAGTTTCAAGAACGAATCAGCGTGTTCTGTGGACGAAGAGTGTCAATTACGCGGAGCGCAACTAGACCTTTTGTTGGATGTGAGCGGACTAGGCCGGGCTCACAATCTAGCAGAGGCTGCTCAATGCCCTGTATGGCGTTGCGGTGAGCCAAGCGAAAGCGACAGCCGCGCGTCGTTATTTGAACTAATGAGTAACTTCGCGACTGTGTTTGCAACGACCCTCGTGGAAGTTGACCCCTGCGGTGCGAATCGCATTCTTCGTGATGGCATTTCTCGAATCAATCCGTTGTCGTTGTATCGCAATCAGAATGCGGCGGCTTGGTTGAGATGCGAAATGCTGGTTCGCGAACTCAGCAACCTGACTCGAGACGGGCACGACAATTCGAATCCCGGTGAAATGGGCCCAGAACCAATCAGCACGACCGTGCACCGCGGAAATCTAAGGACTGGGCGCTTTCTGTTCCGTTGCGCTCGTCAGTTCGTTAAAAGCCGAGTTCAGGATCATTTGTATCTCGACCAATGGGTACTCGGGTACGCGAAAAACAGAAACGAAAAACAACTTATCTGCTCCTCCGGTGAATTCCGGGTGGTGCAACCTCCCCCAGATCGCGCTTTCGCCGACCCATTTGTAGTCACCCGTGAGCATAAAACCTATATTTTCTTTGAAGACTTTCGTTGGGACGTTGCCAAGGGCGTCATTTCGTGCGTTGAAGTAGATGAAGCCGGTAACTACACGGAGCCGATCGTGATACTGGAGAAAGAACACCATCTATCCTACCCGTTCCTGTTCGAGTGGGAGCATGAACTGTTTCTGGTTCCGGAAACTGTAGCGGCAAACCGCATCGAGGCCTATCGCGCAATTGACTTCCCGTACCGGTGGTGTTTTGAGGCAACGCTGATTGATCAGCTCCGGGTTGTGGATAGCACGCTGCTGGAACGCGACGGCAAATGGTGGCTATTCGCGAGCGGAGGATCGACACGTTACGGCGCACTTAACCAGGACTTGCATCTCTTTTATGCGGAAACCCCATTTGGCCGCTGGACACCACATCCGAAAAATCCTGTCGTCTGCGACGTGCGCCGGGCGCGTCCTGCGGGGCAACTGATCACAATCGGTCCTAGGCTGATCCGTCCGGCACAGGACTGTGCGAAAACCTACGGTCATGCAACTGTGTTCAACGACGTGCAAGTACTGTCGGAAACTGATTATCGCGAATCACCGGCGGAAAGGATTCTCCCTAATTGGTGCCCGGGCCAACTCGGTATCCATACCTTTAATTGTAATGAACAGCTACAAGTAGTCGACCTTAGGTTGCTTGTGCCTCGAGAGCAAGCTGGTGTTGCCCGAGTTGGGTGCTCTAACTCTGCCAAACTGTCCCCCGTCACCATTGCTTCGAAAGGAGCAGCGGATCCTGCACAATACGCAACACCCTCATAGGGAAGGCCAATGTTTACAAACGAGAAGACGCTTATAGAGTTCTGCGCCAAGCGAGGGCGAGTGACCATCGCGGAGTATATTGTGTTCGCCATGGTGCTCTCCTCTCACCTCACATTCGCACAGGTGACGGACCCGTCTCTAGTGGGACAGTGGTCGACCGTCCAGAGTTTCCCCTATATGCCGGCGCACACGCATGTTATGTATAACGGAGTTGTGCTATTTTGGCCTACCTTTGATGTGGGCAACAATCCACAGCTTTGGAATCCGAGCACCAACGGTGTGACTGCCGCAACGTTCGCGCCCTACAATATCTTCTGCGCGGGCCATTCCTTTCTTGCTAACGGCAAACTGCTGGTGACCGGAGGACAGGATCCGACTGGAAACGGATTACCAAACGCCTCCATTTATGACCCAATCAGTGGTACGTGGACGCAACTACCCGACATGAACCAGGGGCGGTGGTATCCAACGAACACTACTCTGGCAAACGGAGATGTGCTTGTCGTGTCCGGCCAGATCGATCCCTCTATCGGCAATGACGCGCTGCCGCAAGTTTGGCAGGCGGGCAGTAACACCTGGCGCAATTTGACTACTGCCCAGCTTACTCAGCCGCTATACCCATCGATGTTTCTATTGCCGAACGGCAAAGTGTTCAATGCTGGACCGTCGCAGACCACGCGTTCTTTGGACACTACGGGAACAGGGGCCTGGACCTTTGTAGCGTACAGTAAATATGGAAGCCGGGATTATGGGCCAGCTGTAATGTACCAGCCGGGAAAGATAATCCTCATCGGAGGCGGCGGTCCTACCAATACTGCTGAGACCATTGACATGAACGCCGCGTCACCCGCGTGGAGTTATGCCGCTCCAATGACCTACCCTCGGCGACAGGCAAATGCAACGATACTGCCCGATGGAACGATCTTCGTAAGCGGAGGAAGTAGCGGCTCAGCTTTTGACGACGAGACAGCGCCTGTTTACCCGACGGAGTTGTGGAACCCGTTAACAAACACATGGACGACACTGGCAAGCGTCGCCGTATATCGAGGCTATCACTCCACGTCGGTGTTACTGCCAGACGGCAGGGTCATGGAAGGCGGCGGTGAAAAGACTGGAGCAACATACCAGATTTTTTCCCCGCCATATCTGTTTCACGGAACTCGGCCGACGATCAGTTCTACTCCGAGTGGCGGGCTCAGTTATGGGCAAACGTTCTTTGTTGGCACCCCCAGCGCCAGCAGCATTGGGTCAGTCACATTACTCGGCCTGGACTCTACAACCCACACTTTTGATCAAAATCAGCGCTTTAACCAACTTGCATTCACGCAAACCACCGGCGGGCTGAACGTGATCAGTCCTGCGAATGCTAACCTTGCACCTCCGGGTTATTACATGCTGTTTATCATAAGTTCCACCGGTGTGCCGTCGGTGGCAGCGATCGTGCAACTGGCTCCCGGCTCCAGCAGACCAGCGACACCCTCGAATCTATCTGCCGCTGCGGCGTCGGGTTCAAAAATCAATCTAAGGTGGACCGATAATTCAAACAATGAGTCCGGCTTTTCGATCGAGCGTTCCGTCAACACGAGTTCTAATTTCACCCAAATCGCAACTGTAGGCGCGGGGGTGACGAATTATGCAGATAGCGGTCTGACCGTAAGCACCTTCTATTACTACCGTGTGCGGGCATTCAATGCGTCCGGCAACTCCGCATATTCGAACACCGCGAAAGCCAAGACGCTGGCTCACTAGTCGTGCCTCACCAATGGTCACCAACAGGAGATGCACAATGAGGAGAAGTATCGCCAATCTTAACTTGTCGACTGCGCTGGCGGTGCTGCTCATGGCAGCATCACACGCTGCTGCCGGGTCGTACAACGTTGTCGATCTCGGAGCGTTGCCAGGGGGTAGTACAACAGGCCGGGCAATCAACCTCGCTGGCGACATCGTGGGCAGCTCGGGCGCTCCACAATCCGGCATTTCGCGGGCATTTTTTTGGAGCTCACGACAAGGCGTGCGGAGTCTTGGTGTACTGGCGGGTGGGGACTATAGCGATGCATTTGCAATCAACCATCCCGGCCAAGTTACGGGATCGTCCAACACGACCAACGGAGTTCATGCTTTCTTCTGGTCCCCTGTTAGTGGTTTCCGCGACGTGGGTACACTGGCGGGTGATGCCAGCAGCCGGGGATTTGGGATCAACGACTCCGGGCAGGTTGTTGGATATTCCAGCGGGGCGGCCGGGGTTCGTGCTTTTGTGTGGAGCAGTAGAACAGGAATGCAGAGCCTCGGGACTTTGGGCGGCAACGACAGCGAGGCGTATGCGGTTAACAATGCTGGCCAGATCGTCGGAATATCATCCGCTTCGAATGGCAAGCGCGCTTTCTTATGGACATCTGGCACCGGGATGCAGGATCTGGGCGTACTTGCCGGTGACACGGCCAGTCGAGCGCTGAGCATAAATGCGAGGGGCATGATTGTTGGCTCATCGTTTGGCCCGGCCGGTGGGCACGCGGTTTTGTGGAACAATGGCACGATCCAGAATCTAGGGACCCTTGGCGGAAACTTCAGTGTGGCGAGGGGAGTTAACAACGCCGGCCAGGTCGTCGGAGAATCAGCAATCTCTCTTGGTCCCCGTGCTTTTCTATGGACCAGTGCACAGGGGATGCAGGACTTAAATTCTTTCATTCCGGCATCTTTGGGAATTGTCTTAACCGCTGCTTTGAGTATTAATGACAATGGCCAAATCGTTGCAATCGGTGCGACTGTTGCTGACCCCGCGCACGCTGTGGATCTTGACGACCCTCACCATCCCGGACCTACACACGCATTCCTTCTGACGCCTGCAGGCGCCACACTCGGTCAGCGCTAAAGAATGTGCTAACGATTGACGTCCAAGCGCGAGTATGAGCTTCAGTATTTCTCGTAACTCGACCGGAGTCCCATCAGGGGGGATGGTTGCCGGCTCCCTATTAGACAGAGTGGCGATCTCGTCTGCACGCGTCGGAAACAGGACCCTCTTCGCCGTGCTCCTGCTCTGCATCGGGCTGGTGGCTATATCCGAACCTACTTACAGAAGCGTGATGAGTTTCGCCGAACAGGCTCTCGTTAAGGCCCACGCAGGCTATGCTTCGATATACGTAGCGCGTGGGTTGTGTGAGGCCGGGGACAGGTTCGGGACCCGGAAGACCTCAGGCGAGCTAGCTCAGGGGGATTATCATTGTCTAGTACGGCAGGCGCAGCGTGAATACGCTGCTTTAGGTTATACATACAAAAACAATCTTCAGGAATACACCCCTTTTGGTAATTGGCTATATTTTAGTCGCACATTTCTTCCTCCTAGAGTACCCGGAACGGAGAGCTGGAGTCCGGATGAGTTAAGTTTTGATGCTGACCAAACCCCCCGGACTAGCTATAGAGGAAAGCTTGTCTACAACCCGGTTACCATCGCCCTCTATGCGCTTTCGATGCACGGACGCTTTGTGCAGGGCCAGGTTTCCGCGCGCGATGGGTTCCTTCATGCGGCCAACCACTTGATAAGTATGCAGGATGCACTCGGCGCCCTGCGATTTCCATTTGCGTGGCACTACTATTTTGCTGCGAAAGATTATGCGCCGGGTTGGTGCTCGGCAATGGCGCAAGGGCTTGCCTTGAGTGTATTTGCGCGCGCATATCACATCACCGGCGACCGCCGATATATCCAGGCTGGAGACAAAGCCTTAGCCTTTCTTCTGGTCCCCGTCTCGCAAGGGGGAGTCAGGGGTTCACTCGCGAACGTAGACCCAGCTCTCGGGAAAGCCGTCATTTTCGAGGAGTATCCCGCAAATCCCTCGGCTCACACTCTGAACGGGTTCATGTATACGATACTTGGTCTTTATGACTGGTCCAGTGTGCCTGGGCAAGATGCAGAACAGGCACATCAATATTTTGACACTTCGCTCAATACACTACGCTCGATCCTTCCTTACTATGACCTGGGTGGGTTCACAGCATACGATTTGAGTCACCTAATAAGAAAAAGCCCTCCTCATGTGGGTGTGAGCTACCACGGTGTGCATGTATTCCTGCTGCATGCTCTAGTTTCGATTACCGCCGATGAGCAGTTGAAGTACTTCGAGACGCGATGGGCGTCCTATGTACCGCGATAGCCACCGCCGCTAACCTGGCCGCGTGTGTGCCACCCTCGCGGTGAAAGCAACAATAGCTTGACTTCCGTTCCAATTTCCGCAACACATCAAACCGGCCAAGTCATCCCGCGTTATCCGCGTGAGTACACCACGACAGAGCTCGTCAACGCATTTACCAGCATCTGGGCTAGAGACACCCGGGCGACTGGCCTCATTGAGCGCTGGCTTTCGCCCAGTTCCGTATACTTTGTTGGCAGCGGCCGAGAGTGCTTGTATTTACTGTTGCGCATCCTGCCGCTGCCTCCACACGCCCGAGTGGGAGTGCCTTTGTATTGCTGCATGGCCGTGTTTGACGCCATTGTTGCAGCTGGCTGTTCACCTGTATTTATCGACATTGACCTCGATACGTATTCGATTTCCGCCGAGCATCTGTCGCGGGTTGCGGGTCTACTGGATGCTCTGATCGTGGTCCACACCTTCGGGTACCCTGCGAATTTGGACAAAATCCGTGCTGCTATTGGTGCTCGCCACATTCCGGTGATTGAAGATTGTGCACACTCCCTGTTTAGTGAGTACAAGGGTTTGCCCACGGGTACTTTGACCGAGGCGTCTTTCTTTAGTTTTGGGCGACATAAACCGGTTGCAATCGGCTCCGGTGGCATGCTGGTGATTAACGATCCTCATTTGGCCGCCGCCGCTGACAAAAAGCTTCGAACTCTACCGTTTGCCAGTAGAACGGGAGAGCTTAGGGCGGCAGTTAGATCGTGGCTTATGTCCCTGATCTACACGAGTTCAGTCTATCGCTTCAGTTACACATCTAAGATTCTTGAGCGGCACGATAGGCCCTTTGACGGCAATTATGCAGCACCGGCGGCCACTATGCGGGGTTGCTGGCAGCCCAAGTTCATGTTGCCGGGAGTCAAAAGATTACTGGAGATGCGATTTGGCATGTTTCGTCGCCAACTGGACAAGCTCGGGCGGCACGCTGCAGAGCTACAGCAGGTCTTAAATGGAGTGGACCTGGGAGCAATCTCTGAGCCTCCCTGGGGCAGATGGAATCACTTTTTATGGCCTATACGCTATCGTAATGTAGAACAGCGACGCCGTGCCCGGGCAATTCTTTTTCGCCATGGCGTAGACACCTCTGTGCTATATCAAAACTGTGCCTATCACGCGCGTCAATTCGGCTACACATCGGGATGCGACGTTGCCGAAAGGGCGGCCCAGACTGTATGTATCGTTCCTCACTACAGCTGCCTTTCAGAAGGCGACTTGCTGTTGATCGCTGAACAAGTCCGTAGCAGTGTCTTGCTTGCCTCCTCTTGAGAAAACGCTGGTCAGACACATCTCTATGGAAAGCAACGATGGCGAAAATTGCACACCTTACGTCTGTCCACGCAGCCTTTGACATCCGCATTTTTCACAAGGAATGCAAGTCGCTGGCCCGTCACGGCCATCAGGTCACGCTTGTCGTTCCCCACGTTCGGGATGAAGTTGTGGGAGGAGTGTGCATCAAGTCAATTCCGCGATTGCGACATCGGCTGTCGAGAATGACTCGGACCACATGGAGAGTATTTCGTCAGGCTTTGCGAGCTAAGGCCGATCTCTATCATTTCCATGATCCAGAATTGATTCCCGTGGGCTTGTTGCTGGTGCTCCTCGGCAGGAAGGTAGTCTATGATGTTCATGAAGATTTTCCGCTCGACATTCTCTCCAAGTATTACCTGCCTGCATGGTTGCGCATGCCCATTGCATGGTTTGTTAGGGCGGTTGAGGCGGTTGGAGCAGCTTGCTTTTCCGGGCTCGTAACCGTTACTCCGAACATTGCCCATCGCTTTAAAACATACAATTCGTCGACCGTCGTGGTGCACAACTATCCCCGCCTTCAGGAACTTGGTCCCACTCGCTCGTTTTGGCAAACGCGGCAAAGTGCCGTAGCCTACGTCGGCGGTATGTTGGTAGAGCGTGGAGTTCGCGAAATGGTGAAGGCCATGGTTCTTCTCCCCGACCACTTGCATGCGACGCTAGAGCTAGCGAGAGACGACTTTCCCGACGGGCTTTACGAAGAGGTAAGCGCATATCCCGGGTGGGCAAAAGTTCGCGACTGGGGATCGGTGGATCGCGCTCAGATCGCAGACATCTTAGGGCGAGTGCGCGGTGGCCTTGTTCTGTTTCATCCCGAGCCCAACAATATCCGGGCCATGCCCCATAAATTGTTCGAATACATGGCGGCCTCCATTCCCGTCATTGCCTCTGATTTCCCGCTATGGCGCAGTATTATCGAAGGCGCCAAATGCGGCCTGCTGGTAAATCCTTTTGATCCCCATGCCATCGCCCAGGCGGTTGAATATGTCCTTACGCATCCCGATGAAGCCGAACAGATGGGCAAACAAGGCAGAGCGGCGGTGGAAAAGCAATATAACTGGGAAATGCAGGAAGAGGTACTCTTTAACCTCTATACGAATGTGCTGGCGGCTTGATTACCCGACCTAGCTGCGGGCAATCGGGCTGATCGGCAATTCTGGCTACGAATCACTGCTTATGGACCGTTATGAATATGCTACGTTCCTGCGGGCTCAGGGCCTCCGTACTCTCGAGATCGACGGTGAGCTTTGGGTTATGAAGCGCCCGTTCTTCTTAGAGAGTATTCCTCCTCACCGACGAATTCGTTTGACTCGTCGCGGTAGGGCCCGGCTTTTCCTGCATGGCGCCGCGGTTGTACGTTATACCTGCCCGCGTGGGGACGGAAGTACCACCTGCGAATACATTTGCGACGATCGAGATTACGATCTCCACTCGCTTGGTCACAACGCACGCAACGCGACACGTCAGGGTCTCAACAACTGTGTTGTTAGGCAAGTTGATTTTGATCTGCTCGCTCGCGAGGGCTGCTCCATTAACAACAGCGTTTTCGACCGGCATGACCGCCCTGGACCATCCCATCTCACTAGGGATGATTTGTGGCAGCGTTACATGCGTCTGTGTTCGAGAATGCAAGATATCGATGCCTGGGGCGTGTTTGTGGAAGGAAGACTGTGCGGTTTTATGCTCGTCCCGATTATCGATGACTATGCTTACACGTATCACCCTTACGTCATGACCGAGAGCCTGAAATATCGCCCCATGAACGCGCTTCTGTTCACGGTCACTCGACACTTGCTTGCGACCTCACGGGTCTCACGAGTCTCGTACGGCTTGCAACCCATCGCGTTCAAGAGCTCGCTCGAACATTTCAAACTCAGTATGGGATTTCGACGAGAACCGATCGACCGCAACATTCTGATAAGCCCCTTGGCACGCCCACTTCTAAGTCATAGCACTCACCGGGCTCTCAATTATCTATTGCGGATAGCGCCGCATAGTCTCTTTCTTCACGACTGGCGCACATTTTCCGAAGCTTTGCAACCCGAGCCTGAGTTGGCCGACTCTCCACCACGCGCGGCAGCTTGATCGAAATTTCACATGTTGGCAGTATGGTTATCTGCAAGCACGGTCGAGAGTGGATTCGCGTGCGGGGGTGAGATAGGGAGTGCTCAGCGACTGCACAGGTTCACAAACTTCGTCCCAAGCCACATGTGGTCCGTACGATTAACCACAAGTGGGCGGCCCGGCATTGCGCTTACCACGAGAAAAAGATTGAGCTGCCATATCTCTGTGTGCGTTGCTCAAAACAGTCTATGGCAGCCCATGGGCCAAAATCTACGATGCACGTCCGTCAGTGCACAATGGCGGTCAGTTGTGAGGGTGGTAAAGGCGGGGCCGTAGACGTAGAAGTATACTCATATGCTCCGATGTCAAAACCCGCCCCTTGTGGACGCGCCGCTCCGCTGAAATCGGCGCTGGGGGCATACGAGCTAGTCCCCTTATCGATAAGCGGGCTGTTCGCTTGCAAGGAGTAATTACCGATGCCGCCACCGCAGCTAGCGCTTCCGCATGATTGTCCGGTTGAATAAGAGACGTAAAGCGGATCTACACTGAGAGGATTCTGCGGAGTGGCGCCGCTCTTCACTAGATAATAATTGGCCGTGCCGGCATTCAGTACATCATTGTTGAGATATTGCTCGTCAGTTCCGAGATATCCAGAGTCAGAACAACACTCACGAATACCAAACCATGTGTTTCTAACAATATTGTTTCCCACTACATTATGGTTACTTCCGGGTAGCGGGCCCTGATTGTTCACGTCTGTCCCAATAGTGATTCCAGCCTGGTTGGTAAACGAACCGCCACAGTAGCTTACATCATTGTTCATGATCTGTGAGTAGCTGACATAGGGCCAGAGCTGGATACAATTCCCAACAACATTGCGAACGATATTGTTAGCAATATAGAGATGATCTCCGCCGAGATAGATGCCGTTCACGTTGTCGCAGGTAGAGAACCCTACATTTGCGATGGTGTTGCCCGTGACGGTGAGGTAGCTCGAAGGAGGGCCAGCAATCGCGCCTCCTCCCCAACAACTTGGTCCGGTATTGTCCAATTCGTGGACGTAGTTATTGACAACCTTCTCGTGAGTGCCGTAGATGTCAATGATGTCAGAGGCTTTGTCGGGATTGGTCATATAAACTTCAAAGCCGTTGATAACTATGTAGCTGCCTGTGAGGTAAAAGGCGTGCCACGCAGAATCCGCAACTTTAGCAGCCCATTGGGTGTCAGAAATGAACGTGATCGGGGATGACGACGTACCACTGGCAGAAATTTGAATAACGCCTTCGTTATAAGTACCTGGAGCTACGTGCACCGTCCATCCAGCCTGGGCTAAAGCAGCAGCATGGGTGATCGTCTTCCATGGAGCAGTGGATGACCCATTATTGGAATCGCTTCCTGCCGTGGACACATAATAGTTTTGCGCTGCCATAGCGGGTCCCATGACCAGCGTAACAATGAGCAGCATTCTCCTGATCTCACTTCGCATTAAGTAAGTGCCTCCTGAACCTGAGTGATTGGTTGCCTTCGAGCATCGGACTTCGCTCCATGCAGACGAGTGAAGCAAGGTTCGGAGCGCAGTCCCGATGTGAAGCGGTGTAGTACGACCTTGCATTGCATCCTATGACTCCGAACGCTGCATGAAAAGATCTCGAAAGGGCATAGGCGATGTTGCCAAGCGACGGATCATACCTTCGGTCGATAGCACGAGTTCCTTGTGAGTGACACGGTGACGGAATGAACCAGCGGAGCGATAAGAAAGGAATTGGCCTACCATGATGGGCGTCCCCAACCTTTTGTCGGAAGCCTTCGGAATGCGGGAAAACCCCTTCGGCTGCACGCCTGACCCGCGATACCTGTATAAAAGCCATAGCCATACAGAGGCAAGAGCCTCTCTCATTGTCGGTTTGGAATGTGGACTCGGTTTCCAAGCGCTGATCGCTCCGCCAGGGATGGGTAAAACCACTATCCTGTTCGATGTCTTAAAGCAGCTCGATCGTGGTGCGCGAACCGCATTTCTTTTTCAGCTACCGGGAGATGCGGGTGATTTTTTGCGTTCCGTGGCGCTCGAACTGGGCAGCGAGGTGAAGGGTACAGACGTAGTGGAGATACAGGACACGATTAATCGCCTGCTGATGGAGGAGCGGAGGAGAGGGCGGCGCACAATTTTGGTCATCGACGAAGCCCAAACGCTTGGAGCCTCGGTGCTGGAGACGGTGCGGCTGTTGTCGAACTTCGAGACACCCCGTGAGAAATTGCTGCAGATCGTACTGGCGGGACAGCCGTCACTGGCTCGGCAGCTCTCCGTGCCGGAGCTCGCGCAACTCCACCAAAGGATATCCATCATCAAAACCCTCGTGCCCTTGGAACGCGAGGAAACAACAAGCTACATCGAGCATCGTTTGCAAGTTGCCGGCTATCGCGGTGAGCGGCTGTTCGCTCCGGCAGCGCTTGAGCTTATTTGGAGAACGAGCCACGGTGTCCCGCGAGAGATCAACACCATCTGTTTTAACGCTTTGCTATTGCTAGTGGCGCTCAGGGCCAAGCAAGTTGACTCCGACATTGCGCAGGAGGTAATTGGCGACCTTGAACCCGCCGAGCTTCAGCCGGACATCGCTCCTCCATCGCCGCTAAGGACGGAATCAACGGAAGAGGTTCGGGACGGTACAATGGGTTTTCCCGTGAGCGAGGTGCTTCGCGACCCGGGTTGCGGTGGCTACTTATCCTACTACGGCTTTCGGCGGGCTCCGTTCGAGGCTACATCGGGCCCAGCATTCCAATCGCAGCTCAAGCCGCTCAATGAAACCGAAATTGAACAATACATTGCCTCGCGGCTACGCTTTGCCGAGGCAAGCCCGCAGTGCGGTCCAATCTTCCTCGCCGAGGCTGTTGCCGCCGTGGGCTGCCATTCGCGAGGAATTCCGAGCTTGATCAACATTCTTTGCGAAGGCGCGCTCGTCCGCGGTTTCGCGGTCCGCCAACGGGAGATTACTGCCGTTCTCATCGACAAGGCGGCTGAGCGGTCGTCTGCGGTGAAGCTTTCCAACGCGGCTTCACCAGGTGACGCAATCGACCCGCCTGACGTTCTCGAGGCCGCCAGAGTCCTGCTCGAATTTCGGTCTGCATTGCAGGGGACGCGATCGGATCGCCGGCGCTGGCGCTGTAGGGCGAAAGGGGTGCGCGAACCGTTGCGCAAGCCGAACGAATAAACGACGCCGAGCCCGCTCATCGTTCAACAAACCTGCATTCGTTGCCGTAGTTATCGTTGTAGGTCGGACCCAAGCTACTATCGTGGCTTGGGTTTTTTTGTTTTTGAGCTAGGGCACAACCGCCTGGGTTTGGTTGGAATATCCACTCTCCGCACCAGAACTGTCTACGGCGGTCACAACGTAGTAGTAGGTATGGCCGCTAGAGACGTTTGAATCCGTGTACAAACTGGATGCTACTAACCCGCCGCTGTTGATCTTGGAGTACGGTCCCGCGGATGTTGTACCCCGGTATACGTTGTAGCCGCTGGTGTTAGGAGAGGTAGACAAGTTCCAGCTCAGATCAACAATGTGTTGAGTTGGTGTTGGAGTTGGTGTTGGCGTAGGTGCTGCCGCCGGTGCGGTGATCGTAACCGTTGACGTCGCGCTCTTCGTCCGATAGGTGGTGGTTGAAGCGGTCACATAAACGGTGGTGTTTTGAGTGACGGTGGGGGCAGTGAAGACGCCATTGTTCGTGATCGTTCCAGCCGACGCGGACCAGGTGACGCTGGTGTTCGACGTGCCAGAAATGTTGGCCGAAAACTGCTGTGTACCACCTGAGACTACTGTCGTGCTCGACGGGCTGATCGAAATTTGAACGTGTTTGTAGGGGGCCGCGCAAGACAGCGACGGAATCACAATTAGAGAAATCAGGGCGATTAGTTTTTGCATCGATTGAGAATCGCAAGAACCCGGGCTCGTGTGAAGGTCACGGAAGGACGAATCGGAAAGACGTATCGATAGTGCTCATGGATCACGGACGGATGGACGTTCTCTACGGTGAACTTACGAGTATTGCAAAGACATGACCCGCAACCCCATCCCTATCCGGGAGAACTGAAACGCTACCCAACTCTTTTCAGTTGCGGGGTTTCAATGATTTCCTCAATATCGAGATCGATGCGATCGTCGCGGCTGGTGACGTACAACGCCAGTTCGACTCGGTTGGAAATGCCCAATTTGTCGAAGATTTTGAATAGATAATTCTTGACCGTATGCCCGCTCAGCCCTAAATGACTGGCAATCTCGCGGTTCGTCATGCCTTGAGCAATCAAGCGGGCGATCCTGCTCTCCTGCTTGCTCAAAAGTTTGGTCCCCTGAGCATTGGTCAAAAGCAGCGGGCTCGAGCGGCGAAGAGCCTCAATGACTTGTTCGAGCTCCGTGCTGCTCGCCCATATTTGTCCTGCATGTACGCGGGATACGCACTTGCAGAGCACATCGAGGTCGTGCTGCGAGCGGAAGAAGACTCCCTTGGCTCCTGCGCGAAAGGTCTCAGGAATCAGGATCTGCTCGGAACGCTCCAAGAGAACGATGGAACGTGTATCGGGACGCATTGCTTTCAACTCTTGAACGGCACGCAATCCGCTGCCCTTTCCATCCTGCAAATGTGCTCCCACCAGAGCAACATCGATGGCAGTTGTTGCGGCTATTGAAAGGAAGTCGCCCATCGTAACTGCGGAGGCAACTACTTTAAAACTACGCCGCCCCTTGAAAGCACCACTGAGAAGTTCGCAAACCATTGCGTTTGCGTCTGCGATCAGAAGGCTAATCGGGGATTGGATGTTCTTGGCAGGCACGACAAACTCGCAGTTATCAAAGACGCCAAAACACTAATCCGTTGCCTCACCCCTGAAGCTCGCCAGTCCTGTTGTGGAAGCCTGGAAAGTCAAGTGTTGTGACTGCAAGGAAGTAGAAGAAGTTGCATGCATATCCTGGGGAGCCCACGTAGAACCTGAGGGTGCAGGACGGGAACACCCTCTAAGGGCACGGAAACGAGAGCTAGACTTCACTTGCAAAGCCTTAACTACGTCACTTAAACATTGCTGTAAGGCAGAGTCAATCACCGGGAAGTTGCAATTCGTCTACAACTTTAGAGGGATGCGACTGTCTCGTCTTGTTTGCAAAATTCCTGTCAAAAGGACACTCCGATAATCGCAAGCAGGGCAAACGATTGCCCTTCCTATTTTGCCGAGGAGAGAGGGTTCCGATATAACCCTGTTCAGCGTGGTTGGACGATCCAGCGCATTGAAACCATTCGTGTTTTCAGTGGCTTGCAGACGTCTGAGCCTTATCTTCCCTTGGAGCGATCCGTGTCCCAATCTGTATCCAGACTTGCCATTCTCCTAGTGCTTTGCCTTCCAGCTTGTGCCCAGACTTGGTTCAGCAATATCAGCAAGAGTTCCACGACCACCAGCTGCACGATAGGCTGGACTACCGCGGTTCCGACAATTGCGCATCTTGATTACGGGCTCGCAGCCGGATCCTATACAAAAAGCACCGCAAACAGCAACCAGTACTGGCGTACTAAGACCCAGATGATCTCGGGACTGACGCCTGGGAAAACCTATCATTTCCGAGTTGTCGCATCCGACACCAGCCAGGACTGGGTCAATAGCCTGGATTACACATGCACCACAACGGGTACGACGACGTCGCACTCGGTTCAACTGAACTGGAATGCCAGCACCAGTTCCGGGGTAAGTGGCTACCGGGTTTACCGTTCGACCGTCTCAGGCGGTTATTATGCCTTGATCGGCAGTCCCTCAGGGCCGGGCTTTACCGACACTGCAGTTCAATCAGGTGCCACTTACTATTATGTCGTTGCAGCCCTCAACAGCTCTGGCAAACAAAGTCCATACTCAAACCAGGTGACGGCTGCTATTCCGTAGCGTCCTCGATTCATGGTCCTGCCAGAAAGGTTTTCGGGCTGGCCGCATTTCGGAAGGCATTGAAGCTGTGACCGGCCCAACCACTGAATGGAGCACGATTTCTTCCTCCCCATGTCGGCTGGTGAGCTCGTTGCCGCTGCGGAGCGAGTGAGTCGTAGAAACTGGATCGATTTCGACGCCTAACTCTTGTCCGTGGTAGGTGAGTGCAAAGCGCACGGACGCCTGTGGCTCTGGCCGCTGCGGCCGGAAAGAAAGCCTTCCATCGCAATCGCGAAAACCCGCGAAGCCGTAGGTCAAGATCATCCAAGTTCCGCCCATGGACGCAATGTGGCAGACGTCGGTGACATTGCCACCGACGTCTGCCAAATCCATTAACAGGGCCGCACGAGCGTACTCCACGGCTTTCTGAAACTCGCCCACCTCAAGCGCCACAATGGGCGAAAGTTCTTTTCAACTACGCACCATCCGTCCGGCGGGTAGTCGCCGATTGGTGGCTTCAATCGCTCATGAGGGATCATTCGAGAAGGCCCTTGTCGTTATGCTGCAGGTTTCAATGGTGTCTCGACGGCTGTCGTCAACAGGTCAGCCAAGTCAGTGACAACCAGGTGTGCGCCCTGGTTTAACAACTCTAATGCGTTGTTCGTTCGGTCTACGCCGACCACAAGCCCAAAACCACCTTTCACGCCGGCTGCAACGCCAGAAATTGCGTCCTCGACTACGACCGAGCGTTGTGGGCTCACCCGAAGCATCTCTGCGGCCCGCAGGAAGGAGTCGGGAGCGGGCTTGCCGGCAAGGTGTTGTTGCTGAAGCACGTGACCATCGACACGAACGTCGAAGAGGTCATCCATCCTTGCTGCCCTGAGCACGGCCTGGCAATTCTCGCTCGAAGTCACCACCGCGGTTTTGATTCCAACCCGGCGCAGGTACAAGATCAATGCGACCGTGCCTGGATATGCGGTGGCGCCAGCGGAAGCCAAACGGAAGTTGACGAGTTCATTCTTGCGGTTGCCCAGGCCGCAAATGGTCTCAAGAGACGAAGAATCGCGAGGTGAACCTTCCAGCAAGGTGATTTCACGCGACTTCAGGAAGTCGCGAACGCCTTCGTAGCGGGGCTTTCCATCCACGTAAAGCTTGTAGTCGCGAGCATCAAACTCATGAAATGCCTGGCCGCTTTGAGTTGCCCATTTACGTAAAAACTGGTCGAACATGGTCTTCCAGCAGGAAGTGTGAATGCTGGCGGTGTCGGTGATGACGCCGTCCATGTCGAGCAGAACAGCATCGTAGTGGCCCGGGATAATGACCGGTCGGGTGTTTCCCAGCTTCGACGTGTGGCTCGAAAGGTACCGTCCTTCGATAGCAGCGACTTTCTGCAATCGTCGTCGATGCCGATCCTCTCGGGTGAAGGCAGCTCCCAGGTAGGCCGTCAGGAGTTCCCGCGCCAGTTCGGGACCTATGACACGTCCGCCTAACACCAAAACGTTCATGTCATCGTGTTCGACGGCTTGATGGGCGGAGTATGTGTCATGACACAGCCCGGCGCGAATGCCAGGAACTTTGTTCGCGGCAACCGACGCTCCTACCCCGCTGCCGCATACGAGGACGCCTCGATCGGCCTTGCCCTGAATGAGGGCCTCAGTCACGGCTTCTGCGTAATCGGGATAATCGACCGGGTCAGAACCGTGGGTGCCAACATCTAGAACGCCATGACCAAGTTGCCTCACCTGGGCGGCAAGCGCCTCCTTGAGAGGAAATCCGGCATGATCGGCGCCAATCACGATAACCATGGCATTACTTTCGACTGAGCCTGCGGCTGGGGCAATGGTCGGGCGGATAGGAACATTATTTTTGACGATATCGCTAGTGCCGTGGCCATTGAACTAGCAGAAGTATCAGCCGGAAGAAATGCGGAACATGGGCGCAAGTTCAAGAGGCGCATGGCTGTTAGGCGAAAGCAACCGCGGCCCTTTTCTGCGGACGGGGAAATCGGTCGCTCCTCGGTTTCAAGTGCAAAATCCCATGTAATACGTATCGAAGCCGGATTTTCAGAACGGAGGGCCGCAGCAACAATCATGCGGCGATGGTCCTTTGCCTCTGCAGTCTGTCACTTGTGCCAGTGCCAAACCCGGGGGAGCCACTCTAGATTGTGCCTGTAAACAAACGAGTTGAGGTTTGTGCTTCCGAGTAAAGAACCGCTCGCTCCGCGTAAATCATTACGTTTGCCAGCCCGGTCAAAATCGCACATTCAACAAGAGTGAAAACCATGGGGATGCTTGAGGCACTGAACGGAACAGAATATCCAAGTTGGACTCTCAGCCACGATGGCTACGACATTCTGACTGAGAGCGCTTTTGAATCGAGCTTTGCTGTCGGTAACGGATTTTTGGGGATGCGTGCCTCCCGCTCGGTCAGCCGGGGCCCCACCTGGGTGTCGTGGTTAGGCTATAGCCGGTGGGCGTCTTGGCCGCGCTGTTATGTCGCGGGTCTGTTTGATGTGCCGAATCTAGAGCCGCCGGTACCCGCAATGGTTCCTATCGCCGATTGGTCGCGGGTGCGAATAACACTGGACGGGAAGGCCCTGCTGGCGCGCGACGGCCAGATACGTTCTGGTACGCGCAAATTGGATATGCGGCGCGGCCTCTTGCTGTCGTCCTGGATTCACTGCACTCCCTCTGGAGTCACTTTCGAAGGGCATGAGCTGCGGCTCCTGTCGCTGGCAGATCGGGCGATTGGACTGCAACTGATGTGGCTAACGTTGGACAGGGAAGGTGTTGAAGTGGAAGTGGAAGCGAGCTTTGCATTTGCGGGGCTCGGTATGGAACCAACGCAATTAGAGCGGGATCTCGGCGCCTGGCAACTGGAAGGCTCAGGCAAGAGGGTGGCCATGGCAGGCCATGCATCACTCAGTCTGGACGGAAAGATTCTCGACTCCGACCGTCCCTTCCCGCTTCGGTGGACGTGGAAGTGGCAGTCTGTTCGTGGACAAGTTGCCGAGTTCGACCGGGTTGTGTCGGTGTCGCGATCCGACACACCCGACAAAGACCCATCGCCGCGCGCCAGAACGGCTCTGACGCGCAATTGCGAAATCGGATGGCAGGGTGTCTTAGCCGCGCACGAATCGGCCTGGGAGAAACGCTGGAACTCGAGCGAAATAGAGATCGAAGGCGATGATGAGTCCCAGCGTGCCATGCGCTTCGCTTTGTATCACTTGATCAGCGCTGCGAATCCCGACGATCCCAGAGTCTCGATAGGCGCACGCGCCCTTACCGGAGATGCTTATCTCGGGCACGTCTTTTGGGACACCGAGATATACCTCCTTCCTTTTTATACGGCGGTCTGGCCGGAAGTAGCCCGGGCTCTCTTGATGTACCGCTATAACACGCTTCCCGAAGCACGCAACAAAGCCGCAAAGTGCGGTTATGAAGGTGCGTTGTTTGCATGGGAGTCTGCCGACACGGGGGTGGAAACAACGCCGGACTGCGTAGTGGGGAACAACGGGGAGACCGTGGACATTCTGACCGGCAAGATGGAGCACCACATCAGTGCTGACATAGCCTATGCCGTCTGGCAGTACTGGTCCTTTACCGGTGATGATGACTTCTTCTTGAATGCCGGCGCGGAGATTCTGGTTGAGACAGCCAGGTTTTGGGCGTCAAGGGCCATCCTCGAACCGGACGGGAAGAGGCACATTCGGCACGTGATTGGCCCCGATGAGTACCACGAGGACGTGGATGATAATGCCTTTACCAACTTGATGGCGCGGTGGAACATCGCCCGGGCGGTAGAAGCCTTGAGCATTGTGAAGGCACGTTGGCCCGACCAGGAACAAGCACTACGGAAGAAGCTTGCCGTCGGAGATAACGAGTTGGCGGGCTGGCGTGATGCGGTTTCTCGTATTGCCATCGGGCTTGATCCCCAAACTGGGCTGTATGAACAGTTCTCCGGTTTTCACCAACTGGAACCCATTGATCTTTCGCAGTATGCCAACCGGAGTGTTCCGATAGATGTGCTTCTCGGCAGGGAGCGCACGCAGCGTTCGCAAGTAGTGAAACAGGCGGACGTGGTAGCTCTGATCGCGCTATTGCCGAAGGAGTTTCCTCAAAACATGGCTGAGATCAACTTCCGCCACTACGAACCCCTCTGCGCTCACGGCAGCTCGCTCAGCGCGGGAATGCACGCGCTGGTCGCGGCGCGTTTGGGGGATACGAACATGGCGATGCGGTACTTCCACAGGACGGCTGCGACCCACCTCGATCTCGATCCGAATGGCGCAGGCGGCGTGCGCATCGCCGGTCTCGGCGCGCTGTGGCAAATTGTGATACTCGGTTTCGCTGGTCTTCGGCTGAAAGGGAGCATGCTTGCCATTCACCCGGCTCTGCCGCACAACTGGCAAAGTCTTTCCTTCCATGTTCGTTGGCGTGGACGGCTAGTCGCAATCCGCATCACGGAAAAAAGCGCCGAGGCGACGCTTGTGGCGGGCGAACCGATGGACCTTCGGGTTGCAAGCTCTATCTTGGCGCTAAAACCGGGAGCTGTGGTAAAAGCCTTACTCTGAAGCGCCTGGAGTGGGGAGGCAAACGAGCACATGCGCTTTGAGCATCGAGGTCAACCTTTGAGAGCCCCTCGTGTGCACGAACCAGGCAATTTCGATGCGGTCGGCGTTGTAACCCCCGCCGGCCGTGGGCTCTGTCAGCCTTGACAGGCTCGCCGAGCGTCTAAGCGGTCTGGAGAAATGGCGCTTTACGGCTAAATTTTCTGTATTGATGCTGGTTATGCGGATCAAAGGCCGTTTCGGAAACCAACTCCGATCCCAGTAAGAACTCACAGTTCCGATTGGAAGCGAAACGTGGACCAATAAAAGCGGGTGAGCTGTCTCCGAGGATCTTTGAGGACGAACATCCTTGAATCGCGTCGCGCGATTGTGATCAAAAGTCCTTGAAGCAGGAGCCAGTAAGCCTCTACGGCCATGAAATTCCGGGGCACCAGTCTTTCCGCTTGGATGATTCCGCTGGCGTATGCCGGGGGCGCTATTCTGTTCAGCTTCACAGCTCCCCGTCTGGGACACACCTGGTGGCCCAATCTCGCCTCTACGGTCAGCGTGAACGCTGCGATCGGAATTTATTCGGCTGTAGCGTCGGGCATGCTTGCTCTCACAGCCATAGTCTTCTCCCTTAACTTCGTGATGGTGCAGTTCAGCGCTACGGCCTACTCCCCTCGCCTTGTGCTCTGGGTCGCCCGTGATCCATTCCTACCTCATGCCATGGGCGTGTTTACAGGTACGTTTCTTTACGCCCTCGCTTCGATTGCTTGGGTCGACCGCTATGGTTCAGGCAGGGTCCCACTGATAGGTGCAGTGGGAGTCGTTTCATTGCTCATCGTCAGCATCATTATGTTTATCGGGCTGATTCAACGCGTGAATAGGCTGCAGGTCACCCAAATCCTGATCTTCACCAGTGAACAAGGTCGAGGGATCATCGAGAAACTGTATCCACCCATCGAGACGCCGTCTATGTGCCCGGCCGCGTCCATTCAGTCTCCCTGCACCCAGACCCTTCTTCACCACGGCGTCCCACGCAAGGTTCAGTCGATTAATATCTCTGCTCTCGTACGGGTTGCTAGCGCGGCTGGAGCGGTAATCGAAATGGTTTCTGCCGTTGGTGATGCTGTAATGGAATCGACGCCGATCCTTAGAGTCCACGGTAGCCGTAGTCAGATTCCAGAGGAGGCACTGATCAATGCGATCCAACTCGGCGATGAACGTACCTTCGAGCAAGACCCCAAGTACGCCATCCGCTTGCTCGTGGACATTGCGATTAGAGCCCTTTCTGCCGCGATCAACGACCCAACGACCGCCGTACAGACCTTGGACCAAATTGAGGACCTGCTGATTCGGCTGGGCCGTCGTAGGCTCGAAATCGGCACCTTCCGCGATTTCCGGGGGGAACTTCGTCTCGTGGTTCTTTTCCCGACTTGGGAAGATTTCCTGACCCTAGCACTTGACGAGATACGCTTCTATGGCGCCACTAGCGTTCAGGTCATGCGTCGAATGATGGCGCTCGTCAACGAACTGATCTCGATCATGCCCGAAGAGCGGCAGCCCGCCCTCCACTACTGGCTCGATCGTCTTCAAACCACGGTCGCGAGCACATTTCGCGACCCTAAGGATGTCCTGGATGCTTCGCTTGAAGACCGCCAGGGACTTGGCAGCTCCCGCCCGACCACAAGAACGCAGTAATCAGTGATCCATGATCAGTAATCCGTGCTCGACTTACAACTGGATGGGCCCAGCAGGATTCGACACTATCATGTAGTGCTGTCAAGCGACTGTCATTCACTCCACTACGCCGAGTTGCAGAGAACCCGATTCCATGAACCTGCAGTTTTTGACAGTTTTCCGGACTTAGGGACCTGTAACAATTGCCTGGCATTGGGAATGCGCATTTTCTTGTCTGATCCATCGCAGGACGGGACAGCCAAGATCGGCTTTCTTTTTCTTGCCGGGAGTATCACTTGCCACAAACACAGAAGCACAGGAACAAACGCAGGCCAATGGTCTGGTGTCTGTGCTGCTTGGCTTGTGGGCTGATGTTGTTAGAAGGGGATGCATCTCGGGTGGCGCGACCAAGAAAGGGTCCTCGGCAAAATTTGCCAAAACGGTCGCGGCCTCCGTGCCAGAGCTCAGTGCGCGAAACCGGTCCCTGCTGGCCCTCTATTCGGCTGAGGTCGAGACCTCGGCCGACAAAGTTATCTCGCAGTCTCGCTCACTCGCCACTCGCAGACAGGCATTAGCCTGGAAGGCGGAAGCGATTCCCGTCCTGCAGACCTCTCTGCTAAATACAGACCCCGTGGCTGCGGTGCTCGACACCTGGGTCTTCCTCTTCCAGATGAACTCGTACATTGACGAACCATCAGTGAAATCCGCACTGGGAGAATTCCACCCTCTTGTCGCAGAGACGATCTCCAATATGAATGCCGAGATGGAGCGGGTCGTTCGCGAGGGGGCACCGGAGGCGAACATTGCCGATTTGCGTGAAAAAGCCTCTCGCTGGGCGGCAGCCCACCCCATCCAAGGCGGCCTAGCTGGCCGGCAGTCGCTCGATCCTGATTTGATTGAAAAGATTGGACAATCTGATATGGGAACCATGGCCTCGATCAAAGGGGTCGAGGAGAATTTGGGCGACCTGTCGGCTCGCCTGGACTCTTATAACGTCTATGCTCCCAAGCAAGCACGCTGGCAAGCGGAACTCCTGCTCAGTGATCTCAGGCGCGATCCAGAGGTCGGTGCGGCCATGTCTGACCTCCGGGTCATCTCGAACACTGCAGCGAAAGCGTCAAGCAATGTCGACCGCATGCCCGAGTTACTGCGCCAGGCGAAGGAAGCAGTAAATGCAGATCTCGATGGGCAGCGGCTGTCCACACAGATGTTTCTACGCGAGGAACGGCTCGAAACCTTAGACGAAGTGCAACAACAAAGGCTTGCTACCATCGCTGCCCTGCACGGTGAACGGCTTGCGGCGACTGCTGACATCCGCGGCGAACGGCGGGCGGTGCTCGAAGCTGTGCATAACGAGGAAGTTGCTGCCTTGGAGGATGTCAACGCAATGATCGAAAGGACAACGAAGGATCTCGACGCCAAGGGCCGTGGCCTGATCGATCACTTCTTCATGCGTGCTCTCGAGTTGGTGCTGCTTTCCTTATTGTTGTCTTCGCTGGTCCTGTGGGTGATGTTGCGTTATGTCACAAAAGCACGAAACCAAGGGGTGAGATTGTTCGATCGAGCCGCTTGAGTCGAGCGCGGGTTCGAAATACACACTTAAGTTTCAACCGGCCCCATACGAGGTTTTCGGCTGGCCAATTCACCAACTCCAAGAGCGAAGGTTCGCTCGATGCGCAAGGGTCGAAAGTCAAAGTGAATAGTCGAAGTGTTGAATCAGCTGTCCCTGGGTTGGCGTCCAATTGGCACCGATAGTGTCAGTATCGCCCCGGTGAGCGCCACTACGGCCACGGCCCATAACGGTGCAGTAAACGACCCGGTCCTCGTTTTCAGATATGCAAACAGGTACGGCGATACGAAGGAGGATATATTGCCCAAGGTGCTGATAATCCCCACGGCCGCTGCAGCTGCCGACTGGCTCAGAAGCTCCGTGGGCATGGAGAAGAACACGGAAATGCTGGCGATTCCGACGGCCACCATCGTGAACAACACGATCGTTATCCCAAGTGATTGTGGTCCAAGGGACAGTCCTATCCACCCGCACACCGAGATCAACAGCGGCACTGCCGCGTGGAGCTTCCTCTCGCGTTGGCGGTCCGAGTGCCAGCCATTCACCTGCATCGCCAGGAAGCAGGCAATGAAGGGCACTGCTCCGAGCAGTCCGAGCCGCAGGTCAGAAACGCCCGCCATCCGCTTCAACATCGACGGGAACCAGAACATGAACACATAGGCAGCCGGATTGTTCATGAAGTAGGCGGCGGCTAACACCAGCACCGGAACCGAGCGCACAGCCTGGCGCGCAGGCATGGGTTTGGAGCCGCTTTCCCGGTCCATGCGCAGTCTTTCTTCCACCCAGGCGCGCGCCTCCGGCTCCAGCCAAATCGCCTCTGCCGGCCGATCCGTCAAATAAAAGAAGGTGACGGCGCCCAACAGGACCGCCGGAATTCCCTCGGCTACGAACAGCCAACGCCATCCGCTGACGCCGAGCCAATGGTGACTGATGATCCATCCTGCTATGGGCGATCCGATCACAAAGGAGATGGGAATTGCGGACATGAAATTGCT
>Ga0134128_10002220_pt1 | contig 24168 bp, 15 predicted proteins | sample KB31754_FD_96462 | JGI IMG/M metagenome (GOLD analysis project Ga0134128, IMG submission 96462) | Terrestrial soil microbial communities with excess Nitrogen fertilizer from Kellogg Biological Station, Michigan, USA - KB3-175-4 | ecosystem: Environmental > Terrestrial > Soil > Unclassified ... | reverse complement strand
GCGCTGCTGGCTGCCTGGTTGTTGAGATCGGCGGTCTGGGACTGCTCGGCCGGCGTGGAATGAGTCGTGGGCATGCCGTTGGCGTCCACGCGGTCGCCTGACGAGGTGGCGCCCGACGAGGTGGGATAGGAATTCTGCTGCGCATCGGCCTCGGCCGCGATCAGGAACACAGATAGCGCAAGGCCGCTCGCGGCCAGGAAATGGAAGAGTTTCATCGCGTTGCTCCTGGAAGCTCCATACCAAGAAAAACGCCCAGCCGCCGGGCCGCGTTCCACGGGGGCTCCTCTTCGGGAAGTTCCCTCAGGCGGTGGCCGAAATATACTCCCGTAGCGAGTTGGCCTCGCTCACCGTTTCGGCGATCCGGCTCTTGACCACGTCGCCGATGGAAATCAATCCGCACAAGGATTGCCGGTCGTCCAGCACCGGCACATGGCGGAAGCGGCCCCGCGTCATCATTTCCATCAATTCTTCGACGGTATCTGCTTCCGTGCAGGTGGCCACGTTCTTGGTCATATAGGTGGTGATGGCATGGCCCAGCGCGGCCGCGCCTTCCCTGGCAATAGCCCGCACCAGATCGCGCTCGGAAAAAATGCCGGCGAGCTGCTGATCTTCTTTGACGACAAGGGCGCCGATGCGCTTTTCCGCCAGGACCTGTGCGGCATTCTCCAGCGTCATGGCGGGAGAAATGGCGACGATATCGCAGCCTTTTTGTTGGAGAATGTGTCTGATCTGCATGGCGAAGCGCTCCTCTCGCGAAGATGCGTTTCGCACGACCCCGCGCGCGAAACGCGAAAGCCTGGCCGGTCGCCCGGTCTTGAAGGAATGCTGCTCCCAGGGCAGCACGCTTGCAACCATTAAAGCTGGAAATGGGAACGCCAGAGGGAAATGGCGGTGCCGGAGGGATTGCGGAAAACATGCTCGAAGCATGTTTTCCGTCCTCGGTTACGCCTCGGATCGCTCGCTTTGCTCGCGCCCAAATCGGCTGCCGCCGATTTGTCGAACAAGGGTCCGTCCACCTCTCCCGCGCAGCCATTAAAAAGGGCCGCGCAAGGCGGCCTTTTTTAATGGCGGTGCCGGAGGGATTCGAACCCTCGATACGGCTTTTCAACCGTATAACGGTTTAGCAAACCGCCGCCTTCAGCCTCTCGGCCACAGCACCACTCAGGTCTTCAGCCCGAGAGACAAGGCTGAAGGCATTTATCTGTTGCCCGCTTCGCGGGCGGGGCGGCCACAGCACCAATCGAGAGGCTTTTGCACCAGATTATGGACGGGCTCAAGCGGGCTGAAAAAGCCAATGGCGCGCGCCATTTCAGGCACGCGCCATCGTTATGTCTGGCCGATCCTAGTAGCCCCAGCCGTACCAGCGGCGCGGCGCGTAGGGATATTGTCCCCAGCCCGGGGGCCAGGCCGGCGCGCCATACCGGCGCCGCGGGGGCGGCGGAGGAGGGGGCGGCGGCACATCGGCATCGTCGTAATAGTCGCCATAATGGTCATAAGCCTGCGGTTGCGGTGTATAGGCGGCGGGCGCGGGCGCGGCGGGTGGCGGGGGCGCCATCGCCACCATGTCGTTGCTGCCCCGATAAGGCGACGCCGGCACGTCATAGGCAGGCACGCCCGCGACTTCGACCGGCGCGCTGCCAAACTGCGGCCGCTGGGCGTGATGCGGCACATAGACTTCCTCATCCTTCACCCCGGCGGCGGGGCTGGTGTTGGCGCTGGCCAACACTTGCCGGTCGGCCACGCATAGCCTTTGCTCCGGAAGCGAGACCACCAGTTGCTGGCTGGCGACATAATTCGCCAAACTCTGGCCTTCGCGCATCGCCATCTCGAAACTCACCCGCGAATTGGCGCAATAGGCGCGGCCATCGGCGGAATCGCTCAGCGACGCCAGATTGGCGAGCTTGGTCTTGAAGCTGTCATAGTCGGCTTCGCCATGTTCGCCGCCGCGGCGGATGAAATAGGCCTTGAGCTCCGCATCCGATTTCTGCAACTCGGGGCGGTAGGCCAGGACGAAGCGGTTATAGGCTGCGCTGGCATGGCAGGTGAGACCCGCCACCATCAATTGCTGCTGCAAGGCGGCGGTGCGCAATGCCGACAATTCGTTCTGGGTGGTGCAGAGAGGTGCCGCGGCCTGGGCAGCCTGGGCGAACAAACCCAAACTGATCAGGGCAACAGAGGGCGCTTTCCAGTGTGTCATGGGATTTCCCTTCAACATTCAATGTTTGTTGGTGGCGACGCTTGCCCTCTCGCAACGGCCGCTCGGCGGATCGGCATGATCGAGATGCGCGACCACTTCGCCTGCGCCACCATCACAGGCGACCCAGCGGAAATCATGATTGTCGTCCTTACCGCCAAAGCGCGTATCGCTGGTCAGCGTGGCGACGCTCTCGGCGGCGACGCTGCCCGAAATCGCATGGCCATCGCCGCAAGCCACCAACGGCTCGCTGCTGGCCCACATGCAATAGCTGAACTGCACGCTGTAGCCGCAGGAATTGCGGAACGCCCAGTGGTTGCCGTCGCTTTCGACTTTCAAACATCCGGAGGCATCGCGCTGTCCGGGAGGAAGCGCCTTCGGCGCGGGCAAGGCCGTCATCACGACCGGGGGCGCCGCGGCGGCATCAGCCCCTTCGTCGATCGAATGCACCACCGAATCCTTCACCGTCACCGGCGCCAGCGCCGCGAGTTGAGTGGACCTAGCCGTGTCGGCCGGCGCAAAGCGCGGGCTGATGAAGCTGGTGGGCTTGGCATGCACCGCCTTTTCACGCGGCTTGACCTCGGCGGGATGAAGCGGGGACGGGGAAGGCGCCGCCACCGAAGGCGCGGCCGCGCCGCCCTGCGCGCCAGCTTGCACGCCTCCCGGTATGCCGCCTTGGCAGCTTTCCTTGGGCGCCGGGCCAAGACCCAGCCGGCTGGCATATTCCGCCACGGCGATCTTCTTGTCGGCCTCGCTGAAGATATGGCCTTCGGGATACCAACTGCGGCAGCTCACTTCGCCGCTCACGCTGGACAGTCTCAACAACACGCCGCCGTCAGGCGTCGCCGTCAGCATCTCGCCGCGGCCGTCGGCATAGCGCACTTCCACCCCGGTATCGGTAAGGCGGAAAAAGCCCGTCACATTGGCGCCTGCCGCCTGACCGCCATCTTCCACCACGGTGCCCAGGCGATCGTTCATGAAGGTGAAGGTGGTTTTTTTGGGCTGCGAGCCCGTCTCGGTGATCTGCCGCTCGATACCGCCTTCGATCAAAGTCAGCGCAATGCGCGAACCATCCACGCCCGTCAGTGTCTTGCCGGAAATGCCCTCGAAAGCACGCGCTTCGGGCACGTCTTTCTTGGCATCTTCCTTGACGTCGTCTTTCTTCGTGCTGCCGGAGTCCTTCACCACCTCGTTGCTGCCGGGCTTAAGCGCCTGGCTCGCGTCGAGAGTTGCCTCCTCAAGCTTGCCGTCATGAAAGATGCCCTTCACGACTGTGCCGTCGGCGCGCGAGAGCGTGCCTTGGCCGTCGGGCAGATCCTCTTTCCATTCGCCGTCATAGCGTTCGCCATTGGCGCGGGTGAGCGTGCCATGGCCGTTCATCTTGCCGGCCACCCAGATGCCTTCGAAACGATCCTTGGCGTCGTTCACCAGCACGCCGGGACCGGAGAATTGGCCCGCGACCTCATCGCCGTCATAGTGCCAGCCGCCGCCCCAGCTCACCGACACTGGGCCGTCCTGGGCGATGCCTTTGGAGAAATTGCCGGTGAAGCTTTCGAATTGCCTGCCGTCATTGGTAAAGACGGCGGTGCCCTTGCCATCGGCAAGCCCGCCCACGCATCCGCCCGACCAACTGACGTCGTCGCCGGATTTGGCGTTGGCATCGAAGAGGGAACAACCTGAGTTGGAATCGACCAGCCAATGGGTATCGATATCTGCGAAAGCTTGTGGCGATACGCAGCTGAGCAACGCGGCCGCAAATGCGGCCGACACAACCCATTTCATGGCATTCTCTGTTGTGCGCTGGGCCCAGCTCAGATGCTGGAGCCCCCCAATACGCGAAAAGCATCTTCGCGAATCGACTCTGACGTCAAATCAATTCTGTCCGAGAGAAAAGAATTTCTTTAATTCGTGATCGCGTTTGTGATCAAGGTTCCATTCGCCATTCATGTTGCATTCATGTAGCCCGTGGGAACGGCATTCGAAGCGCAATAAAATCGAACAAAGCAATCATTCGTTCAGGGCTGCGACAGAACAAGTTCCGTATTGGGAACTTCATCCGCACACTGATTGTAGCGTGTTCATCGGCTTCAAGGCAAAGATGAATAGCGGGTACTCGCACGAGTCTTGCGGGCGATAGTGAGTGGGACAGGCTCGAAAAAAGATTCAGCGCACGCGGCGGTTGGCGAGCATGCGATCATGCAACATGGCGATCCTGTTTGACGCCGTGCGCTCGCAAAGACCGGGGATCACCGCATGCAGAAGACAGGCAAAGCCGGCAAGAAGAAGCGGTCCGGCAAAGGAAAAAGCGACCCGCTGATGCTCGAAATAGCTTTCCCCGACAGATTGGGGATGGGCGATGAAAAGCCGCGCAAACATGGCCAAGACCCTATCGAACACGGGGAGTAATATATTGCGTTTTCCTTCGAATTTGCTCCCATAAACTGTTGTAATCGCGTTAATATGTGGGACAATAACACATGGATGATCGCCTTGATGGGACGGACCTGCGCATTTTGGCTTTGCTGCAAGAAAATGCCGCCCGCTCGATCGGCGAGATCGCCGGAGTGATTCACCTCTCCCAAAATGCCTGCTGGCGCCGCATCCGCCAGTTGGAGGAAAACGGCTATATCTTGAAACGGGTGGCGCTGCTCGATGCCGTCAAGCTGGGCGCCGGTACCACGGTGTTCGTGATGGTACGTACCGGCCAGCACAGCCCCGAATGGCTGGAGCGGTTCGCCGAGGCGGTGCGCCGGATTCCCGAGATCGTGGAATTCTATCGCATGACGGGCGAAGTGGATTATCTGCTCAAGATCAGGGTGGCCGACATTGCCGGTTACGACCGCGTCTATAAGCAGTTGATCCGTTCCGCACCCCTCACCGACGTCTCGGGCGCCTTTGCGATGGAGGAACTCAAGCTCACCACCGCCATTCCGCTTCCGGCGCATTGATCGCGCCGCCGGTCCGATGCTGCGTCTTACTTCCCTTCGCCTGCCGATCGACCACGGCGCGGGCGCGTTGCGCGCGGCCATCGTCAAGCAATTGGCCATCAAGCCCAGTGCGCTCAAAAGCTTCACGGTGGTCAAGCGTGGGCGCGATGCCCGTAAAAAAGCGAAAATCTTTTACGTCTATACGGTCGATGTCGCGGTCGATGAAGAAAAGCCACTGCTGGGGAAACATCATGCCAACCTCCAGCCCGCACCCGACACGAGCTACAAATTCGTCGCCCATGCCCCCAGGGTCTTTGTTCGGCCCGTCGTGATCGGCGCCGGTCCCTGCGGCCTGTTCGCCACGCTGCTGCTGGCCCAGATGGGTTTTCGGCCCATCCTGGTGGAACGCGGCAAGGCCGTGCGCCAGCGCACCAAAGATACCTGGGCATTTTGGCGCAAGAACATCCTCACGCCGGAATCCAACGTCCAGTTCGGCGAAGGCGGCGCGGGCACATTTTCCGACGGCAAGCTTTACAGCCAGATCAAGGATCCCCGCCATCTGGGCCGCAAAGTGCTGCGCGAATTCGTCCAGGCGGGAGCCCCGGAGGACATTCTCATCGAGGCCCATCCCCATATCGGCACGTTCCGGCTGGTGACCATGGTGGAATCGCTGCGCGCCACCATCGAAAGCCTGGGCGGCGAATATCGTTTCCAAAGCAAGGTCACCGATTTGATCCTTAAGGATCGCGCGGTCAAAGGCGTGCGGCTCGAGAGCGGGGAAGAGGTCGCCGCCGATCATGTGGTCATGGCGGTGGGGCACAGCGCCCGCGACGTCTTCGCCATGTTGCTCAGCCAAGGCGTCGTCATCGAAGCCAAGCCTTTTTCCATCGGCTTTCGCATTGAGCATCCCCAAAGCCTGATCGACAAGGCGATGTATGGGAAAAGCACCAAAGAGCTGGGCGCGGCCGAATATCGCCTGGTGCATCACACGGGGAACGGCCGCTCGGTCTATAGTTTCTGCATGTGCCCGGGCGGAACGGTGGTGGCGGCGACATCCGAAGAACGCCGCGTGGTCACCAACGGCATGAGCCAATATTCCCGCAACGAGCGCAACGCCAATGCCGGCATCGTGGTGGGCATCCTGCCCGGCGACTATGCCCTTTATGGCGAGGGTCCTCTGGCGGGCATCGCCTTGCAGCGCCACTGGGAAAGCCAGGCTTTCGCTTTAGGCGGCGAGAATTACGCGGCCCCGGCGCAACGCGTTGGCGACTTTCTGGAAAACCGCCCTTCCACATGCCTTGGGGCGGTGGCCCCTTCCTATCGTCCCGGCGTGTTGCCGACCGATCTCACTTTCGCCCTGCCGGACTATGCGGTGGCAGCGATCCGCGAGGCCCTGCCTGCCTTCGGGCGCCAGATTCCAGGCTTCGACATGGAGGATGCGGTCCTCACCGGGGTCGAGACGCGTACCTCATCCCCTGTGAGGGTGCCGCGCGGTTCCGATTTTCAAAGCATCAACACCAGGGGCCTCTATCCTGGTGGCGAAGGCGCCGGCTATGCGGGCGGAATCCTCTCGGCCGGTGTGGACGGGATCAAACTGGCGGAAGCAGTGGCCCGTGCGATTGCCGGCCAAGCCGCTTGAATCCATCCATGTTTCGCCGTAATCACCGCGCAAGATCGGCCACCCCGAGACATAGCCCGCCCCATCCGGAGGACCCATGACCCGTTTCCTGGCGCTGGTGAGCGTCTTCTTGCTGAGTGCACCGATGCTGGCTTTCGCCGCCTCCCAATATGATCTTTCGCCCGCCTCGAACCAGAAATTCCTGGCCGACAATGCCGCCAAGCCGGGCGTGACCAAGACCGTGGACGGATTGCAATACCGCGTCCTGAAGGCCGGTACCGGCAAGTCGCCGCAATATGCCGACGACCAAGTGACGGTTCTCTACAAAGGCTGGATGATCAACGGCAAGGTGTTCGACCAGACCAAGCCTGGCAAGCCAGCGACCTTTCCTGCCGGTGAACTGATTCCGGGCTGGATCGAGGCGCTGTCGCTGATGAAGGAAGGCGACACTTGGGAATTGGTGATCCCGTCCGAGCTGGGCTATGGCGAAAGAGGTGCGGGCGGGGACATCCCGCCCAACCAGACCCTGGTGTTCGACATGACCCTGCTCAAGGTCACGCCGGCGCGCTAGGAGCACCGGCCAGGAAAAGTGGGAGCCTGCGCAGCAGGCGAGCGGTTTTCCGTCCGGACGTGCGACCGACAAAAAATCTCAGAAGTGAAAGGTCGCCTGAACGCCGGTCATGCGCGGCGGCAGCGGAATGCATTGCGTCACGCCTGACGTTCCGGCGCTGCCGAAGGTGGGGTTGGGCACCGAATTCAGCGTGCCGTTATATTCGGGCAGGCAGGCTTGGGTGTTGGCGACATTGTTCATGAAGAAAGCCACGTCGGCGCCGCTTTTGCCCACATCGGTGAAATCCAGCCGGATATTCAGCATGCCATAGGCGAAGGTGCGCTGCGACGGATCGAAGCCCGTCATGTCCGCCAGATAGCGGCTCTGCCAATAATAGTGCGCCGTGAAGAGCGTGTTGCCCAGCGGGATGCCGATGTCTGTCGAACCGAAATTGACCGTCGCGGTGCCGTTGGTCTGCCAGCGCGGCACCGGGATGGGCGTGCCCGACAAATTGGAGTTGGTGGGCTGCAGATAGCCTGGCGGCGCCACGAAGGTGAAATCGGTGAAATAGGGGTCGATATAGCTGCCCGCGGCATTCAAGGTCAGCCAGTCGGTGGGTAGCACCGTGACATCCCATTCCGCGCCATAGATACGCGCCTTCCGGGCATTGAGGGTGATATTGTCATTGAAATTGTTGATGCATTGTCCCGCGTTCAGCGCTGTCTGGGTGCAGGGGCCGCCGCCCGTGGCCGTGGCCACCGTCACATTGGGGACCATCTCCTGCACCTGGATATTGTGATAGGCAGTCTGGTAGAGCGCCAGATTGGCACGGACCGGGACGCCGATCAGCGAGAAATCCGATTTGGCGCCGATTTCGTAATCCTGCACTTCTTCGGGCAGCGCCGTGAGAGCGGCGATGTTGATCGACTGGGTATTGATGCCGCCGGAACGATAGCCCGAACGCATGGTGGCATAGACCATGGTGCCGTCCCACAGATCATGGTCCAGCGCCAAGGTGTAAGTGGGTTTGTGATAGCTTTTGGAAATCCTTGCCCCGCAGGCCGATTCCGGCAGGATGTGGCCATTGGCGTCGGTAAGGAAGCAAAGATCGCTCTGGCCGGAATAGGAAATGCCGTTGATCACATACGGCGTGGAACTGAAGATGGCAGGCTTGCCCGCCGCGATCAGGGTGTTGTTGGTCGCGACGGTCGCGGGCGTCTGTATCGTCTGACTGTTGATGTCGGCAAACCGCTCGTCATAGGTATAACGCACGCCGGCGGTGAGGCGTGTGCCGGGCCAGATGGCGTAGGTCGCTTGCGCATAGGCCGCGTAGGAGGAATTGCGCTCGCTGTTCTTGCTCCAGTCGGTGACGGTGATCTGTTTGGCCGAGCTGGGTGCGGAACCCGCATTGGTGGAGAACAGATCCAGCATGCCGCCGTCATCGGGGCTGCGCTCGGTGAAATAGAATAGGCCCGTGGTCCATTTCAGTCTGTCGCCCATGGCGCCGCCATTGACCGTCAATTCCGACTGCCAGGACTGATAATTCGGCGTGTCATAGGTATAGATATTGGTGGCGAAAGGTTGCCCGCGGCTCACCGCCGTGCCGGTGCTGTTCCAGGTACGATAGGCGGCCATCCACTTCACATCGATGTCGCCGAAATTCTTGTTCGCGATAGCCGAATAGGTTTGATAGTGGCCCACATCCACGTCGCTCACGGCCTGTTCGGTGCTCCAGAAGCCGTAAGTCTGTTCGCGTGCCAGCGAGGCCAGCACCGTATTATAGGCCGCGGGAGACGTATTGGGATTGGACGCGCTGGCGCTGTTCACGGTGAGGAAATACGGTGCAATCGTATGTCCCAGAAGATCGGTAAAACCTGAGCAGCTCCCCGGAATGTTGCAGACCGATGCGCGGCCCAGCGACTTCACGGTGCCGACGAATTCGTTGAGATCGTGATAGGTCGAGCCGGTGTCATGCTCTGCGGCAATATCGGCGCGGAACAGGATGTTGAACGTATCGTCCGGCTGCCATTTGAGCGAGAAGATGCCGCCCAGCTTGTTCGATCCCATGGCAGGCTGGGTGTTGGAGGCCCCGCTCACCGGATCGAAATAATGGTTGGAGATGTAGCCGCGCTGATCGTCCGCGTTCAGCGCCACGCGCGCGAACAGCGTGTCGCTGAGGGGAATGTCCACCGCGCCCTGAATTCCCGCACGGCCATAATCACCCAGCGTGCTGGTGACATAGCCGCCGAACGTCTCGCCGGGTTGCCGCGTCGTGTAGAGGATCGCGCCGCCCGTGGTGTTGCGGCCCACCAGCGTCCCTTGAGGGCCCTTGAGCACTTCCAGACTGTCGATGTCGAACAACGTGCCGCCCAGCCCGACCGCACGGGCATAATAGACGCCATCCTTGTAAACGGCGGAGGCCGTGTCGAAGGCGAGGCCCGGATTGCCGCCGCCCGACGGAGAGTCGAAATTGCGCTGTCCGCGAATGGTGACGTTGAGCGTATCCTGGCGGAAGGCGGTTGGCTGCACATAGACCGATGGCGACACGGTCTTGAGGTCCTGGATGGTCAAGACGTCAAGCTTGGTGAGTTCGTCCTGATTGAACGCGCTGATGGAGATGGGCACTTCCTGCGCGTTTTCCGAACGCTTGCGGGCGGTGACGATCACCGTCTCAAGGCCCTGGACCGACGTCGGCGCGTCGCTTGCGGTCTGCGCCAAAGAAGGTGAAAAATCCGCGCCCAGCCATAAAGCCGAGACTGCGACACCCAGCAGCAAACGCCCGTACAGCATGGTCCCCCGAAGTCTGCTTACGAAAACAGTGCGTATGAGTGTCTATTGAAAAAGGTCGTGTAAAAGAAGTGCAACAGTGCCGCAAGGCGAGGGCATAGGCGAGAGTGGGGTTTCATAAATTCCGGACAGGTCTGGCACCGGGGGTGCTGACAGCGGGTTTTGCCGCAATTTTAGGCGCCAACTGGCCGGGCCAGATGTCCTACGATTCGGTCATGCAACTGGCCGATGGCCGTAGCGGCCATTACGACAGTTGGCATCCCGTGGTGATGGCCTGGCTGCTCGGCCTGTTCGACGCGGCCCTGGCCGGTCCGGGCCTGTTTCTCGCCTTTGTCATGCTGTTGCTGTGGGGCGCTTGGCTTATTTTATTGCGCACAGGCCGGCCCCGCTTTGGCGCGGGCATCCTGCTTTTGGCCATCCTGCTTACGCCCCAACTTGTCCTTTACCAGGGGACGATCTGGAAAGACGTTTTGTTCGCCGACGCCGGCGTGGCCGCCTTCGCGGCGCTGGCGGCAGCAGCCGCCTGTTGGGCGGATGCCAGGGCAAGGCTGGCATGGTTGTCGGCATCCGCGGCGCTCTTCAGCCTGGCGATGCTGGCGCGACAGAACGGCTTTCTCCTGGTCCCCATCGCGGCCTTGTCACTCGGCATCATCGCCGCGGGCAAGACCACGCGGCGCGCGGCCTGGTGCTATGGCGCAAGCCTGCTCGCGGCAAGCATTGCGATTGCGCTGTTCGCGAACGTCGCCTTGAGCTTCAGGAGCGATGGCGGGGAAGGCGCGCGATCCCAGCTTCGCCTGGCCCAGACATATGATTTGGTAGGCGCGGCAAGGCTTGATCCCGGCATCCGCTTTCCCGTCCTGGAAGCGAGAGCCCCCGGATTGGACAGGGCCATCCGTCAGTACGGCGTACCGCTTTACTCTGCCCATCTGGTGGACACGCTGGAGACCTCGCCGGCGCTTCTGGCCGAGATCGGGCACGCACCGGCGGGCGCGATTTTTGCGGCATGGCGCGATCTGGCGCTCCACCGTCCCGTCCTCTATCTCACGATGCGCTGGCCGGTCTTCCATTGGGTCGTGGCTCCGCCAGACCTTCTTCAATGTCATCCCGATGTGGTGGGCGTGGATGGTCCAAAAGAGGTGCTCGCCACGCTCGGCCTCAAAGCCGAGATTCGGCCCCAGGATCGCTTTCTTTATTTCTATGTGGCGCGTTTTCTGGGCACGCCCGTTCTTTCTCATCTGCCGTTCGCGGTCCTGGCGCTGGCGGCCCTGATTCTGTTGGCCCGGCGCGGCCAAGGTTCGGACATCGCGATTGCGGGCCTTCTGGCCGGGGCGCTGGTCTTCGCGCTGAATTTTTATGTCATCTCCATAGCCTGCGATTATCGCTATCTCTATTTCCTGGATTTGGCGGCCATGACCGGCCTCCTCAAGCTGGCATGCGGCGGTGAAAATTCTTCCCCGGCGGAGCTTTCCTGAGGCTGTGCGGACTCGCCCCCCGGAGGAGATGGACGATCGGCAATGTAGGATTAAGAGAATCGGTGGCAGAGCATAAAACCCCACACGGCATAGCGATATTTCCACACAACCTGCCGGGCAGCCCACCCCTTGCCCTTCCCGGCACCAATACCGATATTAACCGTTATTGACCCGACTCATCCTTAACCGTTCCTTATTTTCAATTTTGTAATTGGTGGGCATGAAGCGCAGCGTTTCTCTCCTGGCCGCCTTGTGCGCAAGCCTCGCCTTGAGCGCGTGCGCCACCAAGGATCCCGAAGCCTTGGCGCAGAACGATCCCTGGGAACCGACCAACCGGGCGGTGTTCGATTTCGACGTCAAGCTGGACCATGCCGTCGCCACGCCTGTCGCCAAATTCTACAACCATGCCGTGCCGGAGCCGGCGCGCGATGGCATTCATAATGCCCTCACCAACCTGAATTCACCCGTCGTGTTCGGCAACAATGTGCTGCAAGGCGAGCCGGGCAAGGCCGCCAACACGTTCGGCCGCTTCGTGATCAATTCCACCGTCGGCGTGGCGGGCTTCATCGATGTCGCGGCCAAGATAGGCATCCCCGGCAATACCACCGATTTCGGCATCACCTTGGGCAAGGCGGGCGCCGCCGAAGGTTCTTATCTGGTTCTGCCCTTCCTGGGCCCCAAGCCGCCGCGCGATCTGGTGGGAATGGGCGCGGACACGGCAATGGATCCCTTGACCTGGATCACCTTCAACAATTCCACCATGTGGATGATCGTGCGGGGCGGGGTCAATGTGCTTGACCAGCGCGCCGCCAATGTCAACGCGGTCGAGCAGATCGAAAGATCGTCGATCGATTTCTACGCCAGCACCCGCAGCCTCTATCGCCAGAACCGCGCTGCTCAGATCAATAATGGCAAGGCGCCCGACAGCGATCTTCCGAATTTCTGATTCTTACAAGGACCGCTTCGCCGGCATGCCTCACTCGGCAGGCTGCGGCTCACCGCCGCCGCGACGCTTCTCCATCCTGCCGTGATACCAGCGATTCCAATTGCGCAGGCAGAACAGGCGCCAGCGGTCGAGATAGAGATAGATCACCGGCGTGGTGTAGAGCGTCAAAGCCTGGCTCAGCAGCAGCCCGCCGACGATGGAAATCCCCAGCGGCTGGCGCAATTCCGAGCCTTCGCCCAGGCCGATGGCCAGCGGCAGGGCGCCCAGGATCGCGCCCATGGTCGTCATCATGATGGGCCGGAACCTGAGCAGACAGGCGCGATAGATCGCTTCCCGCGAATCGAGATTGCCGCGCCGCTCGGCGTCGATGGCGAAGTCGATCATGATGATGGCGTTCTTCTTCACCACGCCGATCAAAAGGATCACGCCGATGAAGGCGATCAGGCTGAAATCGGTCTTGAAGATCAGAAGCGCCAGGACAGCGCCCACCCCCGCCGAAGGCAGCGTGGAAAGAATGGTGAGAGGATGGACATAGCTCTCATAGAGCATGCCCAACACGATGTAGATGGTGAGGACCGCGGCCAGGAACAGGAGCGGCAGATTGGCCAGGGATTTGCGCGCCAGTTGCAGCGTGCCCGCCGCCTCGCCATGGATGGCGATCGGCACGCGGATTTGGGCCATGGTGCGGTCGATCGCCCGCATCGCCTCATCCTCGGTCACGCCTTGCGGCAGGCTGAACGAGAATGTGGTGGCCACGAACGGACCCTGGTGATTGACCGAGAGCGGCGTGGTGCCGGGGCCATAGCTCGCGAAAGCCGAAAGCGGCACCATCTTTTCGACCCGGGTCGAAACCGATGAACCGGTCGAGCCGGATCCCCGTCCGGTACTGATAAGAGTGTTGAGCTGCTGGTTGCGCACGGCGTCCTGAGCTGCCTGGGCCGCCGTCTCCGGTGTGCCGCTTTGGCTCTTGGTCTTCGTGGCGGCGGCGCCAAAGGCCCCGCCCGCGCCCGCGGAGGATTGGGTACCGTTGACGTTGCCCGCGGTCGAAACATAGATCTCGCGCAGCGTTTCGGGGCTTTGCCAGAATTGCGGCGCCACCTCCATGATCACATGATACTGGTTCTTGTCCTTGTAAATCGTCGAGACCTGGCGCTGACCGAACGCATCGTAGAGCGTGTTGTCCACCTGGCTGACGGTGAGGCCCAGCCGTGACGCGGTGGCGCGATCGACCTTGAGATTGATTTCCAATCCCTTGTCCTGCTGGTCGGAATTGACGTCCTCAAGTTCGGGCACGTTCTGAAGCGCATCGGTGATCTTGGGTACCCACTGCGTCAATTCATCCAGATCGTCGGCCTGGAGGGTATATTGAAGCGTGCCGTTGCCTTGGCGTCCGCCGGCGCGCACCCCGGTCGAACTCATGGGGAACATGAACATGCGGGCGCCGGCGATCTTGTTGAGCTTGGGCCTCAGCCGATCGATCACGTCATTGGAACTGACATAGCCGCGTTCCGCGGGCGGCTTGAGGGTCACGAAAAGCGTGCCGGTATTGGTCGCGCCGCCGCCGCGCCCGCCGGCGCCTGAGCCGATCGATCCCGCCAACTGCGCCACCGCCGGGTCGGCGCGGATGATGTCGCCGAACTCGATGAATTTCTTGACCATGGACTGATACGAGATGCTCTGGTCGCCGCGAATATTGCCCATCATGCGGCCCTCATCCACCTCCGGGAAGAATCCCTTGGGGATGATGATGAGGAGATAGACGTTGAGCACCACCACCACCAAAAGGCTGAACATGATGGTCTTGGGATTGTCCAGCGACCAGGCCAGCGTGCGGCGATAGAAATCCAGGCTCTTTTCGAAGATATTGCGGGCGGCCCGTGTGAACCAGTTGCGGTCATCCTCGGTGTTGAAATCGAGATAAGCGCACATCATGGGCGTGACGGTGAGCGACACCATCAGCGACATGAATATCGCCGCCGTCAAGGTCACGGCGAATTCATGGAACAGCCGGCCCAGAATGCCGCCCAGAAGCAGGATCGGCAGGAACACCGCCACCAGCGAGACGCTCATGGAAATGACGGTGAACGCCACTTCCTGCGCGCCCTTGAGCGCGGCCTCGAGCTGACCCTCACCCAGTTCCCTGTGGCGGGTGACGTTTTCCAGGACCACGATGGTGTTGTCGACCACGAAGCCGGTCGAGATGATCAACGCCATCAGCGAGAAATTGTCGAGCGTGAAGCCCAACATATACATGCAGCCGAACGTGCCCATCAGCGAAAGAGGCACCGAGACGCCCGGCACCAGGGTGGCGCGCCAGTTGCGCAGGAAGAAGAACACCACCAGCACCACCAAGATGGTGGAGATCACCAGGGTCAGCTCGACATCGCGCACCGAATTGCGGATCGAGACGGTAGTGTCCTGAATCACGGTGAGGTCGATCGCCGGCGGCAGGATCCCGTGCTGCAATTGCGGGATCATCTGGTTGATGCTGTTGACCACCTGGATGACATTGGCGCCGGGCTGCTGGGTGATGGTGACCAGGATCGCCGGCTTGCCGTTGGCGATGCCCATGTTGCGGATATTCTCGACCCCGTCATACACTTGGGCGATGTCCTTCAACTCGATGGGCGCATTGTTGCGATAGGCGACGATCAGATTCTGATAGTCCGATGCCGCCGAGGCATTGTCGTTGGAATAGACCTGAAGCCGCTGGGAGCCCTGCTCGATCGCGCCCTTGGGGCTGTTGGCGCCGGCATTGGCCGAGGCCACCGCGGAGCGCACATCTTCCAGGCCGATGCCATATTTGAACAGGGATTGCGGATTGAGCTCGATCCGAACCGCGGGAAGTGCTGCACCGGAGAGCGAAACGTCGCCCACCCCGGAAAGCTGGGACAGTTTCTGCTGCAGGATGTTCGAGGTCTGGTCGTAGATCTGGCCCGGCGTCAGCGTCTTGGAGGTGAGCGCCAGGATCATGATGGGGAAGCTGGAAGGATTGAATTTCCGATAGGTGGGATTGGAGCGGAGCGAGGCGGGAAGGTCCGCATGGGCCGCATTGATCGCGGCCTGGACGTCGCGGGCGGCACCGTCAATATCGCGGCTGATGTCGAATTGCAGGATGATGTTGGCGCTACCCACCGAACTGCGCGACGTCATCTCGGTAACGCCGGCGATGGCGCGCAGGTGCCGCTCCAGCGGCGTCGCCACCGTGTTGGCCATCACTTCAGGGCTGGCCCCCGCCATGCTGGCACTCACCACAATGGTGGGAAGATCGATGTTGGGAAGCGGCGCCACCGGCAGCATGAACAGTGCGCCCAGGCCGGCCAGGCCCAGCCCGATCGCCAGAAGGGTGGTGGCCACCGGGCGGCGGACGAACAGCGCGACAAGATTCATCGCTATTCTCCCGGCTGGGGCGCGGGCGTGGGACCGCGGCGTCCCGCGCGCCATGCCCTGAGATCGCGGCCCCAGCGGTCGAAATAGATATAGATCACCGGGGTGGTGAAAAGCGACAGCGCCTGGCTCACCAAAAGACCGCCCACGATTGAGATGCCCAGGGGATGGCGCAACTCCGATCCCATGCCCGAACCCACCATCAGCGGAAAGGCGCCGAACAGCGCCGCCACCGTGGTCATCATGATGGGGCGGAAACGCAGCAGCGCCGCCTGATGGATGGCTTCGGTGGGCGATTTGCCCTCGTGCCGCTCGGCCTCCAGCGCGAAGTCGATCATCATGATCGCGTTCTTCTTGACGATGCCGATCAACAGAATGATGCCGATGATGGAGACGATGTTGAGGTCGTGGCCTGTGACGATCAGCGCAAGCAGCGCCCCCACGCCCGCCGATGGCAAGGTGGAGAGGATCGTGACCGGATGGATGAAACTCTCATACAGAACGCCCAGCACGATATAGACCGTGATCAAGGCGGCGATGATCAGAAGCACTTCGTTGCCCAACGCGTCCTGGAACGCCACGGCGGAGCCTTCGAATTGCGAGGTGATGCCGGGCGGCAGGCCTGCCGCATCCTCCGCATCCTTGACCGCCTGGACACCCGAGCCCAGCGAATAACCGGGCGCGAGATCGAAGGAGAATGTCGCGGACGGGAATTGGCCCAGATGGTCGATCTGCAGTGGCACCGTGCGCTGATCGACATGGGCGATGGCCGAAAGCGGCACCTGGCCGCCGCCCGACGACGGCAGATAGATGTCGTTGAGAGACGCCACCGTGTCCTGAAGCTTGGGATCGGCCTCCATGATCACGCGGTATTGGCTGGATTCGGTGAAGATGGTGGAGATGATGCGCTGGCCGAAACTGTCATAGAGCGCGTTGTCTATGGTGGCGGCGGAAATGCCGAAGCGCGCCGCGGTGTTGCGGTCCACGGTGAGGAAGGCGGAAAGGCCGCGATCGAGATATTCGGTCGAGACATTGCGCAGCGCCGGGGTCCTCTGCAGCTGGGCAAGCAGTTTGGGCACGAAATCGTTGAGCTCCGCGATGGTCGCGGACTGCAGCACGAATTGATATTGGGCGCGGCTCACGGTGGAATCGATGGTAAGGTCCTGCACCGGCTGCAGATAGAAGGTGATGCCGGGCACCGAGTGGGCGTCGGCGGCCAGCCGATCCATGATGGTCGAGACGCCATCGCGATCGCTTTTGTCCTTGAGATTGATGAGGAAGCGGCCGCTGTTGAGCGTGTTGTTGGTGCCGTCCACGCCGATGAACGAGGAAAGGCTCGCCACGTCTTTGTCCTGCAAGAGTTTCTGGGCGAGGGCGCGCTGCCGCCGCGCCATTTCCTCGAAGGACACGGTGGGGCTGGCGGTGGTGATGGCCTGGATGAAGCCGGTGTCCTGAAGCGGGAAGAAGCCTTTGGGGATCAGGATATAAAGCAGGATCGTCAACACCAGGGTGCCCACCGCCACCAGCATGGTGAGCGGTTGATGGGCCAGAACCCACCTGAGCAAACGGTCATACTCGCCGATCACGCGGTCGTAATATTGCTCGATGCGCTGCTGAAATCCGCTTTGCCGTTTCTTCTCTTCGGCATGGCTATGCAGCAGCTTGGCGCACAGCATCGGCACCAGGGTGAGCGAGACCACCGCCGAGATCAGGATGGTAATGGCCAGGGTGAGGGCAAATTCGCGGAACAGCCGTCCCACCACTTCCTGCATGAACAGCAGCGGGATCAGCACCGCGATCAGCGACACGGTCAGCGACATGATGGTGAAGCCGATCTCGCCCGCGCCCTTCATGGCGGCGTCGAACGGCTTGTAGCCATGCTCGATATAGCGGGAGATGTTCTCGATCATCACGATCGCGTCATCCACCACAAAGCCGGCCGAGATGGTGAGCGCCATCAGGGAAAGATTGTTGAGCGAGAAGCCCAGCAGATACATGGCCGCGAAGGTGCCGACGATGGAGAGCGGCACCGACAGGCTGGGAATAAAGGTGGCGGGCAGGCTGCCCAGGAACAGATAAATCACCAGGACCACCAGCACCACAGCCAGCATCAGCTCGAATTCCACGTCGGCCACAGAGGCGCGGATCGTGTTGGTGCGGTCGGTGAGTATGTTCACCGTCACCGAGGCGGGAAGCCCCGAGACGATCTGGGGCAGGATCTCTTTGATCGAATCCACCACCTGGATGACGTTGGCGCCGGGCTGGCGCTGGACGTTGAGCAAAACCGCCGGCGTCATGTTGGCCCAGCTCGACAGCTTGTCGTTTTCCGCGCCCTGCACCACCGTCGCCACGTCCGACAGATGCACCGGCGAGCCGTTCTTGTAGGCGACCACCATGTTGGCGTAATCGGCGGCGCTCTGCAGCTGGTCGTTGGCGTTGATGGTGTAGGACTGCGAGGCGCCGTCAAAGCTGCCTTTGGGCGCGTTGGAATTGTTGTTGTTGATGGTGGTGCGAAGATCGTCGATGTTGAGACCGTAGGACGCCAATTGCTGAAGGTTGGCCTGAACGCGCACCGCCGGCCGCTGGGCGCCCGAAATGCTCACCAGGCCCACGCCCGCAAGCTGCGAGATTTTCTGGGCGATGCGGGTATCCGCCAGATTCTCGACCGTGGTGATGGGCAGGCTGGTCGAAGAGATCGCCAGCGTGATCACCGGCGCGTCGGCGGGATTGACCTTGGCATAGACCGGAGGAACCGGAAGCTGCGGCAACAGGCTTCCGCCCGCATTGATCGCCGCCTGCACTTCCTGCTCGGCGACATCCAGGCTGAGATTGAGATCGAACTGCAGGGTGACGATCGACGAGCCGGCCGAAGACACCGACGACATTTCCTTCAGCCCCGGCATCTGGCCGAACTGGCGCTCCAGGATGGCGGTGACCGACGTGGTCATCACGTCAGGACTGGCGCCGGGATAGAAGCTCGAGACCTGGATGGTGGGGTAATCCACTTCCGGCAGCGCCGAAAGCGGCAGGAAACGATAGCCGGCCAGGCCCACCAGCATGATGGCGATCATCAGCAGCGATGTCGCAACTGGCCTTAAGATAAAAGGTGCAGAAGGATTCATGGGCCCTCAGGGTCCGCCGGGAGGCCGCCTGCCACCACCACCATTGCGCCTGAGCGAGGCCAGCGCCGTTTTGCACTGGCTCGACAGGGAATTGCGATTCTGCGCCAGGCAGCGCCGCGCCGCCGGTCCGGTCTGGCCGGAGCAGAGCTTGGCGATATCGGCGCCGCAAGCGCCATTGATGACCGCTTGCGCCTTAGCGCGCTGGGCCGCGCGGGCGGCATCGCTGGCAGCGCCGGAAGGCTGTGCGATCTTCTGCGAACCCGCGGCGGGGATTGCCACCTCAGAGCCGTCGCGCAGACGGTCGGCGCCGTCCACCACCACCGTGTCGCCCGGCTTCAGTCCGTCGAGAACGGCCACCTTGTCGCCATCCTGCACGCCCAGCTTGACGGTGCGCTGGCTGACGGTCTTGTCCGGGGCGACGATGAAGACGAAGGTGCCGCTGGCGCCGCGCTGGACCGCCGCCACGGGGATCACGGTCTGATTCTGCAGCGTATCGACCAGAAGGCGGATATTGACGAACTGGTTGGGAAATAATTTGAGGTCGGTATTGTCGAACATGGCGCGGAGCTTGACTGTGCCGGTGGTGGTATCGACCTGATTATCGACGGTCGCGAGCTTGCCCGAGGCGAGCTTGGTGGTCTGGCTGCGGTCCCATGCGTCCGCCTCCAGCACGGCACCCCCGGTGGTGCGCGCCATGATCTGAGGCACATTGTCTTCCGGGATGGTGAAGACCACCGACATGGGCGAAAGCTCTGTCACGGTGACGATGCCGGTGGCCTGGTTGGGCGAGACGATATTGCCCACATCCACCTGATGCAGGCCGACGCGGCCGGTCACCGGCGAGACGATGCTGGTGTAGCGCAAATTGATCTGGGCGGTTTCGACCGTGGCCTGATCCGCTTCCACCACGCCGCTGTCCGAGCGCACCAACGCGGCTTGGGTCGCCAATTGCTGTTCGGAGATCGCGTTCTGGGCGGCGAGCGCCTGATAACGCGTCAGATCAAGCTTGGCGTTGGCGAGATTGGCCTGATCGCGGGCCAACTGTCCCTTGGCCTGATCCAGCGCCGCCTGATAGGGGCGCGGATCGATCTGGGCGAGAAGATCGCCGGCCTTCACCATCTGGCCTTCGGTGAAATAGAGCTTCATCAAAAGGCCGCCGACCTGAGGTGTGGCCGTGGCGGTGGCAAGCGGGGTCACCGTACCGAGCGCGTTGAGCGTGATGTTGATGGGACCGCTTTCGGCTGTGGCGACGCCGACCGGCTGGGGCCCATTGTTGAAACGCCGGCTGACCTGAGGCTTGGGATAGATCGCCCAGACCAGAAGCGCCACCAGGGCCAGGCCCACGACCGCCCAAACGATCCAGGACAGGCGCGGATGGCGCCGGCCCCAGGCCCGGATTCCCTCCCAGGTGGAAGGCCGGCCCTGATTCTGCCCGGCATAGGGCGCGCGGGCATGCGGGAGGTGCTTGTTGGTGCCTTCTATGCTCATCTGCTCCAATTCCGCGAAAAGGCCGGTGCCAAAAAGGTCATTACGCATGCCGCATGATGGCGGCTCATGAAAACCGGCATTCCAAGGGGCCGGTTCCCTGGACCCGTTCGCTATCCTACGCTCCAGGGGGTCCATTAGCAGCGACTTTAAACGTAAATTTGTCGAAAATGTCGCGGCGGGAGGGCCTACTGGCCTTCACGGCTCGGGGGCTGTATGTCACCCCGGCTCGTGCCCGATCCGTTGCGAGTCGAAAGCAAGAAAAAGCGTGCACCATTTTTTCCATTGGTTTTTCCACGACCTGACCCCCTGGGTTACCGGCATCGCCCGGGCGCACCCGATCTGGTGCCTGCCGATCGCTTTCACCGTGGCGTTTTCGGAATCTTTCGTCGGCGTATCATTCATCATCCCCGGCACGTCTCTTCTGTTCATCCTGGGCGGGGTGATCGGAGCCAGTCATATCAGTGTGATCCCGGCTTGGGCGGGAGCGGTGATCGGCTCGGTCCTCGGTGACTGGATCTCGTTCTGGCTGGGCTTTCACTATCACCACCACATTCTGCATGTCTGGCCCTTTCGTCTCTACGAAGCTCAGATCGAAAAAGGCCTGCATTTCTTCCATCGCTTCGGAACCTGGGCGATTTTTCTGGGGCGCTTTTTGGGCCCTTTTCGCGCCACCGTGCCGTTGGTGGCCGGGATGAGCGAGCTGGAATTCTGGCCTTTTCAGATCGCCAACACGGCGTCGGCCATTCTCTGGGCCTTCGTGCTGCTGGCGCCCGGCGCGGCAGCCGTGCGCCATTTCGTGAGCTAGCGATCTGTCCAAAAATAATCATTGGTCAGCGCCACAGTTCGGTCCGGCCGACACTTAGATCTTTGTTTTATCGCGCAATTTTTCCGAAAACCGCTTCACACTTTTCGGATTGCGCTTTAGCGCGGCAACTCGGAACTTCCGATAAGGATTCGTCCACCGGCGGGGCCATCGGCCAAGCGAGCGTAGTGAGCCGTCGGCCGTGCGACCATAAAATTTAACGAGGCAGCTCCGAAGCCCCCAGCAAAAACTCGTCAACGGCCCTCGCGCATTGGCGGCCTTCGCGGATCGCCCACACCACCAGCGATTGGCCGCGGCGCATGTCACCACATGAGAAAACCTTCGATGTGCTGGTCTTATAATTAAGTGTATCGGCCTTGACGTTGCCGCGCGCATCCAATGCCACCTGCGCCTGCTCCACCAGGCCTTGGCGGCGGGGACCGACAAAGCCCATCGCCAACAGCACCAATTCGGCCGGAAGCGTGAATTCGCTGTTCGGCACTTCGACCAGATTCATCTTGCCGCCATCGCCCAACTTCCATTCCACGCGGACGCACTGAAGGCCGGTGAGCTTTCCGTCTTCGACAATGAACCGCTTGGTTTGCACCGACCAATCGCGGGTGACACCTTCTTCCTGGCTGGAAGAAGTGCGCAGCTTGAGCGGCCAATCCGGCCACACCAGGGGCTTGTTCTCATGCAAGGGGGGCTTGGCGAGGATTTCCAACTGCGTCACCGACAGCGCGCCTTGGCGGTTGGAAGTGCCGATACAGTCCGAACCGGTATCGCCGCCGCCTATCACCACCACATGCTTGCCATGTGCCGTGATAGTGCCGGATGGCGCGGATTTTTCCTCGCTGTCGCCGGCCACCCGCTTATTCTGTTGGGTGAGGAAATCCATGGCGAAATGCACGCCGGCAACCTCGCGACCCGGAATGGGAAGATCGCGCGGGGCTTCGGCACCGCCCGCCAAGACCACTGCGTCGTAATCGGCAAGCAGCATGGCGGTCGAGATATTCACGCCCACTTCGACGCCGGCCCGGAACGCCACACCTTCGGCTTCCATCTGGCGGATGCGCCGGTCGATCAGATGCTTTTCCATCTTGAAGTCGGGAATGCCGTAGCGCAGAAGCCCGCCGATGCGATCGGACTTTTCGAACAAGGTCACGGAATGGCCGGCCCGCGCCAGTTGCTGTGCCGAAGCCAGGCCCGCCGGACCCGAGCCCACTACCGCGACCGTCTTGCCGCTCTTCCTGGGCGAGACTTGCGGCCTGATCCAGCCTTCTTCCCAGCCGCGATCGACGATCTGGCATTCAATGGTTTTGATGGTGACCGGGTTTTCTTGAATATTAAGCGTGCAAGACGCCTCACAAGGCGCGGGACAGACGCGTCCGGTGAATTCGGGAAAATTGTTGGTGGAGTGCAGGGTGTCCGACGCGGTGCGCCACTGGTCGCGATAGACCAGATTGTTCCAGTCGGGGATCAGATTGTTGACCGGGCAGCCCTGGTGGCAGAAGGGAATGCCGCAATCCATGCAGCGCGCGGCCTGTTTCTCCACCTCGCCATAGCTGAGAGGATGGACGAATTCCTTGTAGTTGTGAACGCGCACGTCCGGCTTTTCATAGCCGCGATCCTGCCGATCGATTTCCAGAAAACCGGTGACCTTGCCCATTCTCTTCTCTAATGCCCTACCGCTTCGCTACTTGAGGGCGGCCCTACTCTGCCGCGACCGCTTTGGCCTGCTCGTTCTTCATCTCTTTCAAGGCGCGCATATAATCCAGCGGCATCACCTTGATGAAGCGCGGCAGAACCGCGGTCCAATCTTCCAGCAATGCCTTGGCCCGTGCGCTGCCGGTATGGAGAAGATGCCGCTCGACCAGGATGCGCAGGCGCTCGGCGTCGAAACGCAAGAGATCGCCCATGCCGGGATCGAACACGCTGAGCGAACGCTGGCGCGGCATTTCGGGGTCTTCGGCGCCTGAAGCCACACTCACTTTCTGCAGCTTCACCATCGCCGGATTGCACAATTTCTCGAACTGGCCGTCCGCGTCATAGACATAAGCGACACCGCCCGACATGCCGGCGGCGAAATTCCTGCCCGTCTTTCCCAGCACCACCACCACGCCGCCGGTCATGTACTCGCAGCCATGATCGCCGGTGCCTTCGACCACCGCGACGGCGCCGGAATTCCTCACCGCGAAACGCTCACCCGCCACGCCTTCGAAATAGGCTTCGCCGGCGATGGCGCCATAAAGCACCGTATTGCCCACAATGATGTTCAGGGTGGGATCGCGGCGCACATTGCGCGGCTGGCGCACCACGATACGCCCGCCGGAAAGGCCCTTGCCCACATAGTCGTTGGAATCGCCTACCAGCTCGACTGACACGCCGCGGGCCAGGAACGCGCCGAACGATTGGCCGGCGGTGCCGGTGAACCGGATCGAGATCGTGTCTTCAGGCAATCCGGCATGGCCGTGGCGCAGCGCCACCTCACCCGAGAGCATCGCCCCCACCGTGCGATCCACGTTGCGGATCGTGCGCTCCAGCCGTACGGGCTGGCCGTGCTCGATGGAGGGCAGCGAAGCCGCGATCAGGTCGTGATCGAGTGCGGAGTCAAGTTCGTGATTTTGCGATTCGCAGTGATGGATGGCGACACCGGGTTTTTTCTGCGGCTGGTGCAGGATGCGCGACAGGTCCACGCCCTTGGCCTTCCAATGGGCGATGGCCTTCTTCACGTCCAGCCGGTCGACCCGGCCGATCATCTCGTTCACGGTGCGGAAACCCAAAGTGGCCATGATCTCGCGCAGCTCTTCGGCCACGAAGAAGAAATAATTGATCACATGCTCGGGCTGGCCGGTGAAGCGCTTGCGCAAGACCG